>Ga0207660_10000880_pt1 | contig 19804 bp, 18 predicted proteins | sample KBSC73BmetaG_FD_184335 | JGI IMG/M metagenome (GOLD analysis project Ga0207660, IMG submission 184335) | Corn rhizosphere microbial communities from Kellogg Biological Station, Michigan, USA - KBS C7-3B metaG (SPAdes) (version 2) | ecosystem: Host-associated > Plants > Roots > Rhizosphere ... | reverse complement strand
TGCGCTGGTGCCCGCACCGGTGCCGACCACGAGGACTCGCCGGGTCGCGCCGTCGTCGTCCACGAACTGTTCGGAAACGCTCGCCGCTTCGCCTTCGAAACGCTGCCGGTCGAGCGCCGCTGCAACCGCCTGCTGCGCCCCGCCGAGCGAACCGAGGCTCGACCGGTCCTTGCCGGCGACCGGCAGCACCAGCGCAAAATCCCCCGAGGGCCGAGTATCGGCGAAACCTATCTGCATGCGGTAATCCCTGGAAAAAAGACGAACGTCCGCTCGGCCCTTTAGGATGCAAGTTAAACCTTGGCAAAGGAGCGGCGATTGCCGCGCTGGCCGATTGTCGTCGGCTTTCCGAGATGCGATAGGCTGGTCGCCAAGGCAGCATCCTCACGAGCGGGCGGGCGAAACAGCGTTGACGGCGAGATTTGTCTGGTGGTCAGCGCTTCCGATGCTGATGGCTGCGCCCGCCGCAGCGGCCGCCCAGTCCGCGGCCGCTCAGCCGGTGCCCGCGCCGCCCGTCCCCGCCGCAACCACGCAGGACGAGATCGTCCAATTCACCGCCGATCAGGTGACGTACGACGACAAATCGGACGTGGTGACCGCAATCGGCGAAGTGCGGATGAACCGCGACGGCAATTTCCTCGCTGCTGACCAGGTCACTTGGTACCGCCAAAGCGGCCAGGTCTACGCCAAAGGCAATGTCGTCCTGCTCACTCCGGACGGCAACAAGCTGGTCGGCGACACCGTCCAGCTCACCGACACGCTGCGCGACGGCACCGTCAGCAATCTCATGGTTGTGCTGGAGAGCGGAGCACGGATTGCCGCCACCCGAGGCACGCGCTCGGGCAACGTCACGACCCTCGAGAACGCCATTTACTCGCCATGTCCGGTGACCACGGACACCGGATGTCCGAAGCGCCCGAGCTGGGCGATCACCGCCGCGAAGGTGATCGACGACCCGTCCACGGGGCGAGTGCGGTTCATCGGCGGTCGCCTGCAGCTATTCGGGATCACCCTGCCGCTCCTGCCTATCTTCAACGTCGCCACCGCGAACGACGGCGCGACCGGCTGGCTGACGCCGCAGTTCAGCATCTCGAGCAAGAAAGGGTTCGAGATTGCCGAGCCCTTCCACTGGCAGATGGGGCCCAACCGGGACCTCACGCTGACGCCGCACGTCTATACGGGCGTCCTGCCGGCGATCGAAGCACAGTACCGCCAGCTCGACCAATGGGGCGCCTTCCAGGTCGGAGGCTTTCTCACCTACGGCACCATCGAGAGCATCGATCCGAACGTCACCTCCACGCGCAGCGGCATCCGAGCTTATTTCGAGGCGAACGGAAAGGCCCAGCTGGACCCGCTGTGGAGCATCACCAGCTCATTCCGGGTCGCGACCGACAAGACGCTGACTCGGCGCTATGACATCACCAACGACGACCGCCTCCGCAATGTCGTCAACGTCGAGCGTATCAGTCCCGATTCGTACATTTCCATCGCCGGCTGGGCGTTCGAAGGGCTTCGCGCCGAAGACCAGCAGAAGCAGATCCCGATCGCGTTGCCCGCGATCGACGCCCGCCTGCGCGAGGACGATGTGCTCGGCGGCACCGTGCAGCTCCAGGGGAACAGCCTTTCGATCTTGCGGATCGACGGCCAGGACACGCAGCGCGCGTTCGCCAGCGCAGAATGGGACTTGAGACGCCTCACGCCTTGGGGGCAGCAACTGACGCTCACCGCCTATGCGCGCGGCGACGTGTACCACACCGACGATGCGCAGAGTACGGCGGTGTCGATCTACAGCGGTACCAACGGCTGGCATACGCGGGCGATCGGCGCGCTGGCCGCGGACGTCCAATGGCCCTTCATCGGTCCGCTGTTCGGCGGCATTCAGCGTCTCGTACCGCGAGTCCAGCTGGTCCTCACGCCGAGAACGCCAAACATCGACATCCCGAACGAAGACGCGCGCTCGGTGGATCTCGAGGACAGCAACCTGTTCGCCCTCAACCGCTTCCCCGGCTACGACCGCTGGGAGGACGCTTCGCGGATCACCTACGGGCTCGACTGGTCGCTCGACCGCCCGAACCTCTCGATCAACAGCACCATTGGACAGAGCTATCGGCTCGTGAACCGGCCGGGCATCTTTCCCCAGGGTACGGGCCTGACTGACCGATTGTCCGACATCGTCGGTCGCATGAATGTCCGCTACGGCCGTCTTCTGGACCTCACCTACCGCTTCCGCATCGACAAGGATCATTTCACCGTCCGGCGCAACGAGATCGACCTCACGGTCGGCACAACCCAGACCTATGCGCAGATCGGCTATCTCAAGCTCAACCGAAACGTCGACCCGACGATCGAGGACTTGCGCGACGTCGAGGAGGTCCAGGCTGCCGCGCGAATCCTGCTCAGCCGCTATTGGTCCATTTTCGGAGCGACGGTCATCGACCTCACCGGCAAGAACGAGGACCCGCTCTCGATCGCCGACGGATTTGAGCCAGTCAGGGACCGCCTTGGCATCCAGTATGAAGACGATTGCCTGCAGGTCGGGGTCACCTGGAAACGCGACAATGAACGCATCGGCAATTTCCGGACCGGGAACACTTTCAGCATTCACTTGGCATTGAAGGGTATTGGCCGCTAAGGCTGCGTTCAGCGGGCCTGGATAAACGGGCAACCACCAGTACCGGGCTGCAAATCAAGGGAATTTCTAGAACCGTGGAACGAACTTTCCAACCGAATCCCACGCGCGCGCTGTGCGCGGGCGCAGCCGTTCTCCTGGCGGTCGCCAGCGCCGCCGCGGCCCAGCAGGCCAACAATCAGACGCCGCAGCCGATCAACAGCACGCAGGCGCTTCACCTTCCGGAGAATCCGGAAGTCTTCGGAACGGCCATGCCTTCGGTCATCAAGGCGACTGCGATCGTGAACGGCGACGTCATCACCGGCACGGATGTCGACCAGCGCCTGGCATTGCTCGCGATTGCGAACGGAACGGACATTCCGCCCGACCAGGTCGACGCGCTTCGGCAGCAGGTGCTCCGCAACCTGATCGACGAGACTCTGGAGATCCAGGCCGCCAAGGCGGACAAGATCGACATCAAGAAATCGGACATCGACAGAACCGTCGAGCGAGTTGCGTCGGGCATCAAGCAGACGCCCGACCAGCTGAAGACCTTCCTCGAGAGCCGCGGCTCTTCGATCGACTCGCTTCGCCGCCAGGTCGAGGGCGAGATCGCCTGGGACCGCCTCCAGCGCGACAAGATCGAGAGCGGCGTCAGCGTCGGTGACGACGAGGTCAAAGCGGTCCTCGACAAGCTAACCGCCTCGAAGGGCACTCAGGAGTATCGCGTCGGCGAGATCTTCCTCTCCTCCACGCCGTACACCGAGCAGCAGACGCTGCAGAACGCGAACAAGATCCTAGACCAGCTGAAGAACGGCGCATCCTTCGCCGGTTATGCTCGCCAATATTCTGAAGCCTCGACTGCCGCGGTCGGCGGCGACCTCGGCTGGGTGCGGCCGGAGCAGCTGCCCGAACAGCTCGCCGGGGTGCTTCGGCAGATGAGCCCGGGAACGATCAGCAATCCGATCGAGGTGCCCGGCGGCGTCTCGATCATCGCGGTGCAGGACACCCGCAAGATCCTGACTCGTGACCCGCGCGACGCCGTGCTGAGCCTGAAGCAGGTCTCCATCACCTTCCCCAAGGGCACCACCCGCGAACAGGCCGAACCCATTCTCGAGCACTTCGCCGATGCTGCCAAGAACATCGGCGGCTGCGGCGGCGCTGAGAAGATCGCGGCCGATTTCCACGGCCAGGTCGTTCAGAGCGACAATGTGAAGATGCGCGACCTGCCCGCTGCGCTGCAGGAAATGATGCTGCCGATGCAGGTCGGTCAGGCGACGCAGCCTTTCGGCTCGCTCGAAGAGGGCGTCCGCACTTTGGTCATCTGCGGCAGGGACGAAGCGGACCCGACTGCGCCCACGTACGACGACGTCTACAACCAGCTCAACGAAGAGCGGGTGAATATGCGTGCGCGGCGCTATCTCGCCGACCTCAGGCGCGATGCGGTGATCGAATTCCGCTGATCACCTATTTCCGATAAGGGCGACTTCCATGTCGGCAATGCCGCCCAATCCGCTTGCGATCTCGCTTGGAGATCCCGCGGGCATAGGCCCAGAGGTAATCGCCAAATGCTGGGACTCGCGCGGCGAGTTCCGCTTGCCCCCATTCGTCGCCATCGGCGACCCGCGCTCGATCGCCGCGGTGTGGGACGGTCCCATCGAAGTGATCGATGATCCGCGCCAGGCCGATTCGGCGTTCGACGTAGGACTGCCGCTCATCCAGCTCAACGCGGCCCAGTCTGACACGCCGGGGCATCCGAGTGTCGCCGGCGCCCATTGCTCACTGGATTCGCTCGAGATCGCTGTGGGCCTCGCGCGCTCAGGCTCGGCCGCGGCTGTCGTGACCGGGCCGGTGGCGAAAGAGCAGCTTTATTCGATTGGCTTCCAGCATCCCGGACAGACGGAGTTCGTAGCCGAGCGTTGCGGCGTTGCCGCCGCCAATGTCGTGATGATGCTTGCCGGGCCGACCTTGCGGACGGTTCCCGTCACTACCCACCTGCCGCTGTCGCAAGTGCCGGGATCGCTGACGAGCGCGCTGATCGAATCGCGCGGGCGGGCGGCACTCCGCGGGCTCCAGCGCAACTTCGGGATTCCGGAGCCGCGTCTCGCGGTCAGCGGGCTCAATCCTCACGCGGGCGAAGGCGGGCAGCTCGGCCACGAAGAGATCGAGATCATCGAGCCGGCGATCGCGGCGCTTGCCGCAGAAGGCTGGAGAGTGACCGGACCGCATCCCGCAGACACCATGTTCCATGCGGCGGCGCGCGCCAGTTACGACGCGGCCCTTTGCATGTACCACGACCAGGCGCTGATCCCGATCAAGGCGCTGCATTTCGAAGAGGCGGTCAACGTCACGCTGGGCCTGCCGATCGTTCGCACCGCCCCGGACCATGGAACCGCGTTCGATATCGCGGGCCAGGACCGGGCCGACGCGCGGCCCATGGCGGCGGCTATCCGCATGGCGGCGGAGAACGCTTTGCTCCGTGCCGACACGCCTTGAGCGATCGGCCGGAGCCGCTGCGCGGCGTGATCGCCCGCCACGGCCTCAGCGCGAGCAAGGCGCTCGGCCAGAATTTCATCCTCGATCGACAGCTGCTGGCCAGAATTGCAGCGATTCCGGGCGAGCTCGCCGATCGGAAGGTCTACGAAGTCGGCCCCGGCCCCGGCGGCCTGACCAGGGCGCTGCTCGATGCCGGAGCCTCCGTCGTTGCCGTCGAACGCGATCGGCGCTGCATTCCTGCCCTCCAGGAGCTTGCCGATGAATACCCGCATCGGCTGGAGTTGCTTCAGGCGGACGCGCTCGAGATCGACGAACGAGCGGTCGTGGGCTCAGGCGCGCATGTCGTCGCCAACCTCCCCTACAATGTCGGCACGGCGCTGCTTCTGAGATGGCTGTCCGGCGACTGGACGCCATGGTGGCGCTCGATGACGCTCATGTTCCAGAAGGAAGTTGCGGATCGCATCGTCGCCGCTCCGGGGAGCGAAGCCTACGGACGACTTTCCGTGGCCGCGCAATGGCGCTCACGTCCGCGGATCGCGATGAACCTCAGCCGATCCGCCTTCGTTCCGCCGCCAAAGGTCGCATCGGCGGTCGTCCACATCGAACCTGCAGCGCAGCCCGAAGGGGTCAGTCCCCGCGTGATCGAACAGCTCACCCAGACCGCATTCGGTCAGCGGCGAAAGATGCTCCGATCCAGCCTTAAGCAGGTCGACGGTGCAGTCGAAGCGGCCGAATCGCTCGCCATCGACGTTCAGCGGCGGGCGGAAACGCTCAGCGTCGATGAATGGGTCGAGCTGGCGCGAGCGCTGAGCTAGAGCTCAATCCTTCTTTGGCGTCTCGGGCACTTTGGCCGACGCGACCGCCGGGCCGCGGCTGATCGCCCCCGAAAGCTGCGCCACCTGCGGACATCCCTTCGCGCCGCAGATTTGCTGCAGCTTCTGAAGATTCTGCTGTGCTCGCGCGGCTGCGCCCATCTGGACCATCGCCTCGCCCTGGACCGCGATCGCGTCGGGGTCGTTCGGTTCGATCAGAAGCGCCTTGTCGGTCATCAGAACGGCCTTGCCGAACAGGCGCTGCTTCTCGGCCACCTTCGCGATGTCGATGAAGGCCCAGCGGTTGCGCGGGTCGACTGCTAGCGCAGTCTCGAGAAGGTTCTCGGCCTCCTCCAGCTTGCCCGCCGACATGAGTGCCTCGGCCTGGTGCATCAGCTGAACCGACTTCGGTTGAATCTGGTCATCCGGGCGCTGGCCGACGACAGGAGCGCCGAGCGCGAGGATGGCGAAGCCGGCGAGCAGGAGGCGCGGGAAGGACTTCATTATATTCTCCGTTTCTCGAGCGTTCCGCCTAGCATGGACGACGGAGGCGCGCGACGAAAAAGCCGTCGGTGCGGTCGTGCGCCGGAGTGAGCAAGCGCCCGGCCCCGTCAGGCCGCCCTGCCGGAATGCCCTTATCCTCACTAATCCACGATGAATGACGCTCGAGGAAGCGGTCTATCTGGCTTGCCCCCTCACGGGACAGAAGGGAGCAGACGGCGTAGACCAGGCGCCCGCCGGGCCGGACCAGCTCCGCGGCAATGTCGAGCAGGCGCTGCTGGGCGGAAACGAGCCGGTCGAGGCGATCCGGCGTGAGCCGCCACCGCCCTTCGGGGTTGCGTCGCCAGGTGCCGCTTCCCGAGCAGGGAGCGTCGACCAGGACGAGGTCGGCGGTTCCGCGCCAGTCGGCAAGCTCTTCGACCTCGTTCGGCGGGCTCAGCAGGCGGGTATCGATCGCCGCACCAGCCCTTTCGGCGCGCGGACCAAGCTTCGACAGCCGTGCCCGGTTACTGTCGGTGGCGAGGATCGTCGCGTCGGGCGCGGCAGCGGCGAGCGCGAGCGCTTTGCCCCCTGCCCCCGCGCAAAGGTCGACGATCCGCTCACCGGCGCGAGGCTCGCAGGCGAGCGCAATCAGCTGGCTTCCTTCATCTTGGACTTCAATCAGCCCCTCGCTGAAGGCGGAATGGTCGTCGACGCGGCTGTCCGGTGGCAGCCTTATTCCCCACGGGCTGATCGGCGTCGCGACCGCGCCGGGAAACTGATCGAGCAATTGGTCGCGCATGGCTTTTGCGGCATTGACCCGAAGGTCGAGTGGTGCGCGATCCAGGAGCGCCGGCCACTCCTCGGAGGTGACCAGCGGCAACAGCTCGGCGGCAAGCCAGGTTGGAACGAAGCCCGCCTTGGCGACTGTCTCGCCCTCGCGCAAAGGTTCAGGGCCGCGCGGCTCGCCGAACAAACTCAGAAAGCCAGGGTCCTCTTCGGCCAGCCCGAGCATCGCGGCGCGCCCGCTGGCCGGCCGCTCGGCCGTATGGCGGATCGCGCGGAACACCAGTTCGCGCACCGCCCGACGGTCCTTCGAGCCGGCGTAGCGGCGATGTTTGAAATAGAGGGTGACGAGGCTGTCCGCGGGCGCGCCGTCCTCGCGCGCGGAGGCGACCACCGCGTCGAGAATCTCGATCGCCGCCTGAACGCGCGCCGCTGGCGTCATCGTCTAGCGAGTCGGATAGTTGGGCGCCTCGCGCGTGATCGAGACATCGTGCACGTGGCTTTCCGACAGGCCTGCGTTGGTGATCCGGACGAACCTCGCGCGCTTCTGAAGCTCGGCGATGGTCGGCGAACCGGTATAGCCCATCGCGGCTTTCACCCCGCCGACCAGCTGGTGGATGATATCGCGCACCGGGCCCTTGTACGGCACCTGGCCTTCGATGCCCTCCGGCACGAGCTTCAAATGGTCCCGGATGTCCTGCTGGAAATACCGATCCGCCGATCCGCGAGCCATCGCGCCGACCGAGCCCATGCCGCGGTAGGATTTGTAGCTGCGCCCCTGGTAGAGGAAGATTTCGCCGGGCGCTTCCTGGGTGCCCGCGAGGAGCGATCCGACCATCACCGTCGATGCGCCGGCGGCGAGCGCCTTGGCGATGTCGCCGCTGGTGCGGATTCCGCCGTCGGCGATCACCGGCAAGCCGTTCGCCGCGCGCGCAGCTTCCATCACTGCGGTGAGCTGCGGAACGCCGACCCCCGCGACGATCCGGGTGGTGCAGATCGACCCCGGGCCGATGCCGACCTTGATCGCGTCCGCGCCGGCATCTGCCAGTGCCTTTGCCGCGTCCGCGGTCGCGACGTTGCCAGCCACTACCTGAACAGAGTTCGACACCGATTTCACCCGCTCCACGGCCCTACCAACATCGATGTTGTGGCCGTGGGCGGTGTCGATGACGATGCAATCGCATCCGGCCTCGATCAGCGCCTGCGAACGCTCGAAACCGGCGTCGCCGACCGTTGTCGCGGCCGCCACGCGCAGCCGCCCTTCGGCGTCCTTGGTCGCGAACGGCGCGGCCACCGCCTTTTCGATGTCCTTGACCGTGATCAGGCCGACGCAATGATTGTCCTCGTCGACGACGAGCAGCTTCTCGATCCTGCGCTGGTGGAGTATGCGCCGAGCCTCCTCCTGGCTGGTGCCGATCCGGACCGTCGCCAGATTATCCCGCGTCATTAGATCACTGACGCTCTGCTTCGGATTTTCGGCGAAGCGCACGTCGCGGTTGGTCAGGATTCCGCACAGCTTGCCCGACTTCTCGACGATCGGGATGCCGCTGATGCGGTGCGCCTTCATCAGCTCGAAGGCTTCGGCGAGGGTCTGGTCGGGTGTCATGGTGATGGGGTTCACCACCATCCCGCTTTCGAACCGCTTCACCTGGCGCACTGCAAGCGCTTGCTCGTCGACCGTCATGTTGCGGTGGAGGACGCCGATGCCGCCAAGCTGCGCGAGGGCAATCGCCATGTCCGCTTCGGTCACCGTGTCCATTGCCGAAGAGAGGATCGGGATGTTGAGTGGGATCTCGCGCGTGAGGAAAGTGCTCGTCTCCGCCTGGCTCGGCAGCACCGAAGATTCGAGCGGCTGCAGAAGGACGTCGTCGAACGTAAGTCCGAGCGGAATTTCAGAAGCGTCGTTGCGTTGGGCCATATCGGCCCATGACAGAGCAGGCGCGATTCGCCAAGCCTCCGCTCAGTCGTTCGCCCTTGCGAGCAGGCGCTGCGCTGCTTCGACGTGCATGCGCTCGATCATCTCATTGCCGAAGCGTTCGGCGCCGCCACGGAATGCCTCCACCAGCGCCTTCGCCCGCGCCACCTCGGCCGCGCTGGGAGCAAAAGCCTGGTGGCATGGAGCGATCTGGTTCGGGTGGATCAGGCTCTTGCCGTCGAAGCCGAGCCGGCGCCCGTCCCGCGCTTCGGAAAGGAATCCGTCGCTGTCTTCGAGATTGTTGAACACGCCGTCGAACACGGCGACGCCCGCGGCCCGCGCGGCCAGCACGATCAGCTGAAGCGATGCCGAGATGGGCTCGCGCGTGGAGTCGAGCGGTAGCCGAAGGTCGGCGCGGAGATCGTTTGTTCCCGCAATCAGCCCCGCCGACTCCGTGGCGATCTCCGCGGCTGCGAGCACGCCCGCCGCCGTCTCGATCATGGCGAGGACAGGCTTCGATACGGCTTGGGGGATCTCGTGAACAAGGCGCGCCGAGGTGGCGCGCGGGACGACCACGAGGTCCGCTTTCGACCCGGCGAGCGCGTCGAGATCGAGCGAGTGCCACTCGCTTCCTATGCCGTTGACCCGGATTGCTACGGGCATCGCCCAGGGCGTGCCAACCGCCTCGACCGCGGCAGCGCGCGCGACATCCTTGTCCTCCGCCTTCACCGCGTCTTCGAGATCCAAGACGACGAGATCGGCGCCTACCTCTCGCGCCTTCGCGATAGCGCGCGGGTTCGAGGCGGGCAGGAACAACACCGACCGCACGGCGAACAGGTCTGAAGGCTTGTCGTTTTTCGCTTCCGCTTGCGTCATGGCCGTCGCATCATGCCCCGAATGAGCGAGATCGGGGAAGAGAAATGCTGACGACATTCGCGGCCGCCGTAGCGGTCCTGGTGCTGCTGTACGTGATGATGGGCGTGAAGATCGTCCGCCAGGGCTACCGCTACACGATCGAGCATTTCGGCCGCTTCGTCCGGGTGGCCGAGCCCGGGTTCAATTACGTCACGCCTTTCTTCTACCGCGTCGGCCGCCGCATCAACATGATGGAGCAGGTCCTCGAAATTCCCGGGCAGGAGATCATCACCAAGGACAATGCGATGGTCGCCGTGGACGGCGTCGTCTTCTTCCAGGTCCTCGATGCCGCCAAGGCAGCCTATGAGGTGTACGATCTTTATTCGGCCATCACCGCGCTCTCGACGACGAACCTCAGGACGGTGATGGGCTCGATGGACCTCGACGAGACCCTCTCGAGACGCGACGAGATCAACGTCAAGCTGCTTGCTGTCGTCGACCAGGCAACCGAGTCCTGGGGCGTGAAGATTACCCGGGTCGAGCTTCGCGACATCCGTCCGCCGCAGGATATCGTCAACGCGATGACGAGGCAGATGAAGGCGGAACGCGAGAAGCGCGCCGTGATCCTCGAGGCCGAGGGCTCGCGCCAGTCCGCGATCCTCAAGGCGGAGGGAGAGAAGCAGGCGGCGATCCTTTCCGCCGAAGGCTCGCGCGAAGCCGCCTTCCGCGAGGCCGAAGCTCGCGAGCGCGCGGCTCAGGCGGAGGCGGCGGCGACCAAGGCGGTGAGCGACGCCATCGAGGGCGGAAGTGCCCAGGCGATCAACTATTTCGTCGCTCAGAAATATGTCGAGGCCGTCGCCGAGTTCGCGCGTTCGCCCAACGCCAAGACGATCCTGTTCCCGGTGGAAGCTACTCAGCTGATCGGCACCCTGGGCGGCATCGGCGAACTGGCGAAAGAAGCGGTCGGAGGACTGACCGGCGCTTCGGCGGCGCCCAAGCCCAGGTCGGTCGCGAGCGTACCCAAAGCCGGCGAATGAGCGACCTGCCCATCGATCCTGAATGGCTGTGGCTGATCGGCGGCGTGCTGCTTCTTATCGCCGAGCTGATCGCGCCGGGATTCTTCCTCGTGTTCATTGGCGGAGCGGCGGTGGCGACCGGTTTCCTGTCGCTCCTCCTTCCGCTGCCGGTCGCCCTGCAGCTCGCAATCTTCGCGGTGCTCGCCTTCTTGGCGGTGCGGATCGGCGGCCGCCGGGCTTATTCGATGCGTTACGATTACTCGCCAGACCCATTCCTCAACGACCGGGCGAAGCGGATGCTGGGAACGGTCGTGATCGCGACCCAGCCGATCGATTCACACGGCGGACGAGTCCGTGTCAAAGACAGCGAATGGTCTGCCCGTGGCGGCCCGGCTCAGCCGGGCGACCGGGTCCGGATCGTCGACATCGAGGGCAACTGCCTCAAGGTTGAGCCTGAGCACGTGCTGCCGCCGCCGGCTGAGCCGACTGCTGACGAATCCACGCGTGCATCCGGTCCTCGAGGACGCTGAGCGGCACCGACCCGAGCGCCAGGATCGTGTCGTGGAAGCCGCGCTCGTCGAACCGAGGCCCGAGCGTGGTCTCCGCTTCCTTGCGAAGCGTGAGGATCGTAAGCTCGCCCAGCTTGTACGCGAGCGCCTGCCCGGGCCAGCTGATGTAGCGGTCGACCTCGGTCTCCACCTCGTGCTGGCTGAGCGCCGTGTGGCTGGCGAGATAGTCGATGGCCTGCGGGCGCGACCAGCCGTACTGGTGGATTCCGGTGTCGATAACGAGCCGGCAGGCGCGCCACATGTCGTAGCTCTCCTGGCCGAACTTTTCGTACGGCGTCCGGTAGATGCCGAGCTCATTGCCGAGCCATTCGCTGTAGAGGCCCCAGCCCTCGCCCATGCCCGAGAAATAGAGGTTTCGGCGGAACCTCGGCAGCGCTTTTTGCTCCGCTTCGAGGCCGAGCTGGAAGCTGTGCCCAGGCTCGCACTCGTGCAGCGTCAGCACCGGGATATTGTACAAGGGCCGGACCGGCAGGTCGTAGGTGTTCATCATGCAATTGTCGCGGCCGCCGCGCCCTGACGTGTAGAAAGGGGCGAGCGCCGGGGGCACCGGGATGATCCCGAAGCGAGCCCTCGGCAGGAGCCCGAAATGCTGGCCGATGACTCCGTCGACCCGCTTCGCGACATATGAGGAGACGCCGAGCAGCTCGTCGGGCGTCTTCGCCACGAACTGCGGGTCCGTTTTCAGGAAATGCAGGAACTCGGGCATGGTGCCCTTGAAGCCGCTGTCGCGCATCGTCTGCTGCATCTCGGCATCGATCCGCGCGACTTCCTGGAGTCCCAGCTGGTGGATCTGCTGGGGCGTCACGTCCGTGGTCGTATATTCGCGCACCTGCGCCCGGTAGAAAGCGTCGCCGTCGGGGAGGTCGTGCGCCGAAATGGTCGTCCGCGTGTGCGGGATATATTCGTCGCGGATGAAGCTCAGCAGCTTGTTGTAGGCGGGCATCACCGACTGCTGGATCGCCGCTCGCGCCTCGGACCTGAGCTGCTCCTGCTGAGCGGCTGAAATGGTCGAAGGAAAGCTCTCGAACGGCTTGTAGAAGCTGCTCTTTTCCGGATCGTCGACGATGAAGGTCGCGACTGATTTGTCGCGTCCGTTGAGCGTTGCTCGAGGAACGCTGAAGCCCCGCGCCAGGCCGGCGCGCATATTCGCGATCTGCTCGTCGAAGAAGCGCGGGATATCGCGCATCCGCGCGATGTAGCGTTGGTATCCCGCAACGTCGTCAAACGGCTGCGATTCGTCGAGATAGGTCCAGAAGGAGCTGTCGCTGTTGAACGGCATCTCCCAGGTGCGGAAGTGATAATCGGCAATCTGGTTCTCGAGGGTCGTTCTGAGAACCGCGGCATTGACCTGCTCCTCGGGCGAGAGTTGCGCGGGCGAGAAGGCGTTGAGCTGCGCGAGCACGTCCTTGAGGTGCGCTTCGCGACGAAGTTGCGACGTCGCGTCGACATGCTGCAGGTGGCCGGTTGGCTCCAGCTCTCCTTTGGAATTCCAAACTTGGCCGGACTCGACGGCGTCCCAGTCGGCATAAGCGTCGTAGAGCGCCTTGAGGCGAGAATCCGCGACGCCTGGGGAAGCCTGACCTGCGACGGGAGCAGCGATGCCGGGCGAGCAGAGCGCACTGGTCCCGAGCAGCACCGCGCCGAACGCTACGAACAGCTTCATTCTCTCATCCCCTCCCCGAAGCACCTGGCTAACGTCTACCGCTGCGAAGCGGACTTAGGGAAGCGTCCGAAGGTCGGGCTCGACGAAGCGTATCCGCGCTTCGACCGAGAAGAGTAGCTCCGGCGAATAGAAGCGGAGCGGCCAGTCGCGGCGGCCCATGCCCGAAAGGAGCAGCTCGTTCACCAGCTCGTGCAGCGGCTGTTTCGGGTCCGCTTTATCGAGAAAGATTCTGACGCCGGCGAGAAATACCCGGGTGATCGTCTCGTGATAGCCTTGTGTTTCGGAGTTCACGCCGCCGACGCTCTCGTTGTAGCGGCGGATCAGGCCCGGAAGCTCATTGTCAAGATCGATGTCCGGTCGCTTAAGCAGCAGGTAGGTCGTCGCTGCGAGATGCGCCTCGTGAGTCCATTCCGCGCGAGGCAGCGTGCGCGCGGCCAACCCTTCGCCGACGTAAACGACGTCGGTGTCGGATTCGAATAGGCGGGGTCGGTATTCGGTCATCGGTCGGGTCCTGGATGAGGGCCCGACCGGACAATCGGGCCTAAACGGAAGTCGTCTGGGCGGCTTGCGGCTGCGCTTGTTGCTGTTGCGCCTTGGGACCCGCCTGGCGGACTCCCTCGTCCACCTCGTCCGCGAACTGGGCGAAATTCTCGACGAACAGGTCGACGAGCTTCGCGGCCATCGCATCATATTCTTCGGGATTCTCCCAAGTGCTCCGCGGGTCGAGAAGATTCGTGCAACCCGGCAGCTCCACCGGCACCTCGAAGCCGAAGTTCGGGTCCTTGCGGAACTTCGCCGTCTTGAGGCTGCCGTCGAGCGCCGCGTTGAGCAGCGCGCGGGTCGCCTTGATCGGCATGCGCTTGCCGACGCCGTACTTGCCGCCGGTCCAGCCGGTATTGACCAGCCAGCAGTCGACGCTGCCTTCGGCGATGCGCTTCTTGAGCAAATTGCCGTAGACCGATGGATGACGCGGCATGAACGGCGCACCGAAGCAGGTCGAGAAAGTCGCCTGAGGCTCGGTTACGCCGATCTCGGTTCCTGCGACCTTCGCGGTGTAGCCCGAGAGGAAATGGTACATCGCCTGGTCCGGCGTCAGCTTGGCGATCGGCGGAAGAACCCCGAACGCATCGGCCGTCAGCATGACCACGTTCCTGGGCACCGGGCCCATGTTCGCTTCGGAAGAATTGGGGATGAAATCGATCGGGTAAGCGCCGCGACTGTTCTCGGCGAGGGTCGGATCGTCGAGATCGAGCTCGCGCGTGACCGGATCGATCACGACATTCTCGAGGACGGTGCCGAACCGCTTCGTGGTCGCGTAGATCTCTGGCTCGGACTCGGCGGAAAGGCGGATCATCTTGGCGTAGCAGCCGCCTTCGAAGTTGAAGACCGCCGTATCGGACCAGCCATGCTCGTCATCGCCGATGAGCGTCCGGCTTGGGTCCGCTGAAAGCGTGGTCTTGCCGGTGCCGCTGAGGCCGAAGAAAATCGCCGTGTCGCCCTCGTGGCCGATGTTCGCCGAGCAGTGCATCGGCATGATACCCTGGGGCGGAAGGATGAAGTTCAACAGTCCGAAGACGGACTTCTTCATCTCGCCGGCATAGGCCGTACCGCCGATAAGAATCAGCTTCTTGGTGAAGTTGACCGCGACGACCGTCTCGCTTCGGCATCCGTGCCGTTCGGGGTCGGCGCGGAAGCTCGGCAGGTCGATCATCGTATATTCGGGATCGAAGTCCGGAAGCTCGTCGGCTTCGGGGCGAACCAGCAGGGTGCGGATGAAGAGATTGTGCCAGGCGAGCTCGTTCACCACCCGGACGCGAACCCGGTGCTCGGGCTGCGAGCCGCCGTAGAGGTCGGCGACATAGAGCTGGTCCTTGTCGGCGAGCGCCAGCAGGAAATCGTCGTGGAGCCGGTCAAACGCCGCCGGGTCCATCGGCTTGTTGCCGTTGTTCCACCAGATCACATTCTCGGTGAGCTCGTCCTTGACGGTGTACTTGTCCTGCGCGCTGCGGCCGGTGTGCTTGCCGGTGCGCACGACCAGCGGTCCGTCCTTCGCGAGAAGGCCCTCGCCCCGGCGCACTGCGTGCTCCACGAGCGGAGCCGTCGTCAGATTCCAGAAGATTTCAGCGCCGGTAGCGATGCCCTGGGTGTCAAGGCCGCGGCGGGGGACCCGTTCCGTCACTCTCAAAATTCCCTTTCCTGATGTCAAAATGCGGCGGCGACCGGTGCCTGGCCTGCCGCCGCATCAGCTATGCGTTGAGGCGCCTATAAGCGCGAAACCGTTGCCTGGTCAAAGCGGCTCGACGGCAGTTTGGGTCCTTATGTCGGGAGGATAGCGCTAACATCCCAAGACCATAGCGCGCTTGTGCCCCGACCAGACGGTGGCTATCCGCAGGTGTGGAGCGGGAGAGGCAGCGGGCGGGCAGCGGATGAGCCAGGTGATCGCGCTGGTCGACGACGACCGCAATATCCTGACATCGGTGTCGATTGCCCTGCAGCAGGAAGGGTTCGTCACCCGCGTCTATTCGGACCCGCAGCTCGCGCTCAAAGCGATTAACGAAAATCCACCGGACCTCGGCGTGTTCGACATCAAGATGCCGGGCCTCGACGGGATGGAATTGCTCCGCCGGGTGAGGGAGCTCAGCTCGGTCCCGGTGATCTTCCTGACGTCGAAGGACGACGAGCTCGACGAAGCGCTGGGCCTCGCCATGGGCGCCGACGATTACATCTCCAAGCCCTTCTCGCAGCGGCTGCTGATCGCCCGGATCCGGGCGATCCTGCGGCGCCAGGAGCTCGAGCGCGGCGAAGCCGTCGCCAGCTCCGTCGAGCCCGAGCCCGCGGCCCTCGAGCGCGGACGGCTGATGATGGATCCCGCCCGGCACAAGGTCCGCTGGAATGGCAAGGACGTGAGCCTCACGGTTACCGAATTCCTGATCCTGGAAGCGCTCGCCCAGCGGCCCGGCGTAGTCAAAAGCCGCAACCAGCTGCTCGACGTCGCCTATAATGACGACATCTATGTCGACGACCGGACCATCGACAGTCACATCAAGCGCATCCGGCGCAAGTTCCGCGCCGCCGATCCCGAATTCGATGCAATCGAGACCCTCTATGGCGTCGGCTACCGATTCGACGAACAGTGAAGCGCCTGATCCCCAGCTGAGGTGGTCGGGGCGCTGGACGCTGACGCACCGTATTCTCGCGCTCAACATCCTCACGCTCGTGCTGGTTGTGCTGAGCACGCTTTATCTCGACGTGTTCCGACACCGGCTGAGCAAGGAACGGACCCAGCAAACGCGGCTCGAGACCGTCACCGCGGTGGCGGCGATGGGCCATGTGCCTCAGGCCGACTGGCCCGCGCTGCTCGCGACCGCTTCGAAGGTGACCGATGACCGTTTCCGGCTTTACGGTCCCGACGGATCCATGCTGATCGACAGCTGGCGCCAGACCGGGCCGACCTACCAGCTGCGCGATCCGAATTCCGAGCGATGGACGAAGAGCGTCGCCCGTGCGCTCGATCGGGGTTTCAACTTCATCGTCAGCGCGCCCCGCCACGAAGATTATGCGGAACCGCGCGTCGACCGGATCGAAGCCTGGCCCGAAGCCGTGAGGGCAAAAAAGCTCGGCCGCGCGACGACGAAGATCAGAGATGCTCCGGATTTGACTCCGGTAATCTCGTCGGCCGTGCCGTTCGACGGCAACGTGCTCCTTGCCACGGACAACGACCGCACCTTCACGCACACTGTGCGCAGGGAACGGGCGTTCATCATCGGCGCGATGACGCTCGTGGTCGCGATTTCGGTGCTGCTGTCGGTCTTCCTCGCCAGCACCATCGTTCGGCCATTGCGCCGGCTCGCCATCGCAGCTCACCGGGTTCGGCTCGGCCGTGCTCGCGAGGTGAAGGTCCCCCGCCTCCCCAACCGCAGCGACGAGATCGGGCTTCTAGCCCGCGCCGTCTCCGACATGAGCCAGTCGCTGCGCCAGCGCATCGACAATATCGAGGCGTTCGCGGCGGACGTCACGCACGAGCTCAAGAATCCGCTCGCCTCGCTGCGTTCCGCGGTCGACGGGCTCGACCGGGTGGAGGACCCGGAGCTTCGGCAGCGGCTGATGACCATCGCCCGCGAGGATGTCGGCCGCCTCGACCGGCTGATCAACGACATCAGCGAAGCGGCGCGCACCGACGCCGAGCTTCACCGCGCGAGGTTCGAACGCGTCGATTTGGGCGCGCTGATCGAACAGATCGCATCGAGCTGGGAAGACCGGCGCGAGAAAGGCGACGCGAAGATTGCCTTCGCAAGGCCGCGCAAGGACACGGCGGTGGTGATGGGAAAACCGGACCAGCTGGCGCGCGCCATCAACGCGATCATCGACAATGCGGTGAGCTTCTCGCCGCCCGGCGGCCTCGTCGAAATCGCCGCGGCTCACGTCGGCGATGAGATCCGGATCCGCATCGACGACGAAGGCCCCGGCGTTCCGCCCGAGGCCCGTGAAGCGATCTTTAATCGCTTCCACTCAGTACGTCCCGAGGGCGAGAACTTCGGCCGCCACTCGGGCCTCGGCCTTGCCATCGCCCAGGCAATCGTGAAAGGCCACGACGGGGAGATTGACGTGCACGATCGCGATGACGCTCCATCGGGCGCCCGCTTCACGATCCGACTTCCGGCGGCGGACCGGCTGTGAGCCAGGTTCAGTCCACACGCGGCCCCCGTCTTTCGGCCGAGACGCTGCATGCGAGCACGGTCGCGCGCGAAGGACGGGCAGTGCTCATCACCGGCCCCTCGGGATCGGGCAAATCCGATCTCGCGCTGCGGCTGCTCGATCGAGCCTTCACCCTCGTCAGCGACGACCAGACGATCCTCAAGCGCGACGGCGACCGGCTGCTCGCGACCGCTCCGCCGACCATCGCCGGCAAGCTCGAGGTGCGCGGCATCGGAATCATCGAGATGGAATGGTCGAGCGACGTGCCCGTCGCACTGATCGTCGAGCTGACGAGCGACATCCAGCGCATCCCCGACGACAGCCGCGAACGGCCGATCCTCGGAGTCCGGCTGCCGCTGATCTCGATCGATGCGATGACCGCCTCGGCGCCCTCGAAAGTCGCACTCGCCCTCGACCGCATGGGCCTCAAGTTCTGATGGCCGAGCGGCAGCCCCGGCTGCCGCGCCTGCTGCTCGTCACCGGTATGTCCGGCGCGGGCAAATCGACCGTTCTCAAAACGCTCGAGGACATGGGCTGGGACACGGTCGACAACCTTCCCGCCGACCTCCTCGAAGCGTTCGTGCACGGGCGCGGCCAGCGGCGCACGAGGCCGGTGGCGGTGGCGATGGACGCCCGCAGCCGCGGCTTCGATGCCGCGAAGCTGCCGAACCACATCCGCTCGATCGAAGGAGTCGAGCCGGAGATTCTTTACCTCGACTGCTCCGGCGGCGAGCTCATCCGCCGCTACGACGAGACGCGCCGGCGCCATCCGCTCGCCCCGGACCGGCCCGCCGAGGACGGGATCGCCCGCGAACGGCGGGTGACCGCGCCGATGCGGACCGCGGCGGACAGCGTGCTCGACACCACCGACCTCAGTCCCGCCGAGCTCGGAGACGAGCTTCGGCGCCGCTATGGCGGGGACGCGGATCAGCCGGTCCTGACGATCGCCTCGTTCGGGTTCGCCCGCGGCATCTCTCGCACCGCCGACCTGGTGTTCGATCTGCGCTTCCTTCCGAACCCGCACTGGGTCGAGGAGCTTCGCCCGCTGACCGGTGAGGACGCGCCGGTGCGGGAATATCTGGCGCGCGAACCGGCGTGGGGCGAGACGATGAGCCAAATCCAGTCCCTTCTCATCGACTGGATTCCCCGCTACTGGGCCGCGGGCAAAAGTTACGTGACCGTGGCATTCGGATGTACAGGCGGACGGCACCGGTCGGTTGCCGCGGCAGTCGAAATGGCGGAACGGTTGCGTGGTGCCGGATTTGCTCCGAATGTACGTCACCGTGATCTCGCCTCGCCGCCGAGTGACACGATCGAACGGCATCCCGGACGCGTGCCGGCAAGCGAGGGTGAGGACGAGTTGAATCGATGATTGGATTGGTGCTGGTGACCCACGGCCGGCTCGCGGCCGAATTCGTCACCGCGATGGAGCATGTCGTCGGACCGCAGGAAGCGATCGAAGCGATTTGCATCGGCCCGGACGACGACATGGAAGCGCGGCGCAAGGATATCGCTACGGCGATCGCACGAGTCGACGCCGGCAAGGGCGTCATCATCCTCACCGACCTGTTCGGCGGCACGCCCTCCAACCTCGCAATCAGCCTGATGAAGGGCGAGAATGTCGAGGTGATCGCCGGCGTCAATCTGCCGATGCTCATCCGGCTCGAAGGCGCCCGGAAGGTGATGCCGGTCCACGCGGCCGTCGCGGCGGCACGCGAGGCCGGCCGGAAATATATCTCGGTGGCTTCCGAAATCCTCGGGGAAGCCGCGGCTTGAACCAGGCCTCGCGGCAGGTCCAAATCACCAACCAGCGGGGCCTGCACGCGCGGGCCAGCGCGAAATTCGTCAATCTCGCCAGCGAAATCGACTGCGCGGTCGAAGTGGAGAAGGACGGAAACAAGGTCTGCGGGAC
>Ga0207660_10000873_pt1 | contig 19924 bp, 19 predicted proteins | sample KBSC73BmetaG_FD_184335 | JGI IMG/M metagenome (GOLD analysis project Ga0207660, IMG submission 184335) | Corn rhizosphere microbial communities from Kellogg Biological Station, Michigan, USA - KBS C7-3B metaG (SPAdes) (version 2) | ecosystem: Host-associated > Plants > Roots > Rhizosphere ... | reverse complement strand
GCCAGCCGGCATGGACATCTCGGTCGGCGAGTACGGATATGAACCGCGCGACTTCGCCGCGTTGATCGAGGCAGGCGCGTGCGACGTGCTGCAGGCCGACGCCACGCGGTGCGAGGGCATGACCGGCCTGTTGATCGTCGACGGGCTGTGCACGTCGGCAATGATGCCGCTGTCGACTCACTGCGCGCCGTCGCTGCACGTGCACGCGGCGTGCGCGGCCAGGCAGCTGCGACACGTGGAGTACTTCCACGATCACGCGCGGATCGAACACATGTTGTTTGACGGCGCGCCGGTGCCGCGCGACGGCGCGCTCTGGCCGGACCTGTCCCAGCCCGGCAACGGCCTGGAATTCAAACGCGCGGACGCGAAGGCGTACGCAATATGAGGAGTCGAAGGACAGGGAGGATGGATGCCTGAAGTCATCGTCGTCACCGGCGCCTCGGCGGGATTGGGACGCGCCATCGTCGAGCGGTTCGCGCGCGACGGCAGTCACATCGCGTTGATCGCGCGCGGCCGCGACCGGCTGGAGTCGGCGCGGGCGAGCGTCGAGTCGCTCGGCGGCCGCGCGCTCGTGCTGCCGCTCGATGTCGCCGACGCGGATGCGGTGGAGCAGGCCGCGGAGCGCGTCGAGCGCGAGCTCGGGCCCATTGATGTCTGGATCAACAACGCGATGGTTTCGGTCTATTCGCCGATCAAGGAGATGCCTGCCGCGGAATTCCGCCGCGTCACCGAGGTGACGTACCTGGGGTACGTCCACGGCACGCTGTCGGCGCTCAAGCGCATGCTGCCGCGGGATCGCGGCACCATCATCCAGGTCGGCTCGGCGCTGGCGCACCGGAGCATCCCGCTGCAATCGGCCTACTGCGCCGCCAAGCACGCGATCATGGGATTCCACGAATCGTTGTTGAGCGAACTCATACACGACGGCAGCCGCGTGCGCGCGACGATGGTGCAGATGCCGGCCATGAACACGCCGCAATTCGACTGGGCGAAGAGCCGCCTGCCCCGACGGACGCAACCGGTGCCGCCGATATTTCAGCCGGAAGTCGGCGCGGAAGCGGTGCATCACGCGGTGCGGCACGACGTCGGCCGCGAACTGCTCGTCGCGTGGCCGACGGTGAAGGCAGTCGTCGGCGAGAAGTTCGTGCCCGGCTACATCGATCAGAAGCTCGGACACAGCGGTTACGCCGGCGAACAGACGGACCAGCCGGCGGATCCCGATCGTCCGGACAACTTGTGGGGTCCGGCACCGGGCGACTACGCGGCGCACGGCCGCTTCGACGATCGGTCGCGCGACGCGAGCGTCGAACTGTGGCTGGCGATGCACCGGCCGTGGCTCGCGCTCGCCGGAGCGACGCTGGCCGGCGTGGCGCTGGCGTCACTCGGCGAGCGGGGCGACTAGCCGCTCAGCCGTTCAACTCCTTCGCGATCCGCGAATTCGGTCGAGGATGGCGGGCGCCACGAGGAGATCATCGCTGATCGCGGCGATCTCCTCGGCTTCCTTCCAGCGGGCCTCGAGCTCGACCAGCTCGCCCTCGAGCGCGCGACGCTCGTCGTCTTCGTGCAGCGCCATTTCGAGCGCGAGTCGCTGCGCGGCGGGCAGCCGCGCGAGATTGCCGCCTTCATCGCGCGTGAGCAATCGTCCCGTACGCGGAGACCACGAGAGACGTTGCCGTCGCGGTTCCGCGCGCGCGAAGCGCGTGAAGATCTCGCTCGTCCTCGGCGCCTGCTCGAGCAGATCGAGCGCCATGCGAACCGTCGCGGCGCGTCCGCCGCTCACGTTGATTGCGGGCAACAAGACGCGCGCGGCGCGCACCGCTTCGTCGCCCGTCATCGTGAGCACCTCACCGTGAACACGCCGCCACCATTCGCGATGGCGGCGCTCCCTCCACGTTCGGGCGAGCGGGACGGTGATCTCGTAGCCGTACTCGACGTTCGGCCGCAATTCCACCCACTCGAGCGCGAACGGCGTTAGGCGCACCACGGGCCGATCGTCGAACTTCAGCCGCACCGCCGTTCTCGCGTTGTGAATGATCGAGCCGACGTTGTAGAGATTGATAAGCGCGCCACCAGCGAGCCCGACGAGCGGACCGACGGCCATCACACCGGCTGCTGCCACGGCCACACTTGCCGTGGTCACCGCGTACCGCCGCCGTCGTCGCCCGAACTGATCGCCATACCGCCACGCCGCCATCTCCGGTCGCTGCGGCGCGCCGATGCGCACGAGCGTGGTTCCGTCGCGCAACCGCGCCATTCCAACCTGATCGGTGGAAACCCGAAGCTTCGTGCCTCGAAACTGCCGCTCGCATTCCTCGATGGCTTCCCAGCGCTCCTCGAGCGGCGTGAGATTCCACCGCTCGCACTGTCCGCAGACGACCCAGAGTCGCCCTTTCGCCGCGTCGAAGGCCAGGCGGCGGCCAACGGTGAAGTGCTCGATGGACTCGTTCGCGCCCAGCGGCGCGTGGCAGAACAGACAGGTCGAATACATCGGCGCCGGGAATGCTTCAGCGAATACTAAAGCACGCCGCGCCGAGTCTCGCCAGTATCAGGCGGAATCGGGAGTCGGCAGCGGTGCCGGCGTCGCTGCGGGGCCCGGCACCTCGCCACTGTTCACCAGGGCGCGCCGATACAGGATCGGCCCCACGAGCTGGTTCACGGCCACGAGGGCGAGAAACAGCGCCTGGATCTGGCCGCCGCGACTCGGGTACGTCCGCGCAACGACCGTCGCGAGTCCGATCGCCACGCCGGCCTGCGGGATGAGTCCGGCCCACAGATGCTCCCGCAGAACGCCGTGCTCCTCCGGCGCGAGGCCGCTCCACCGGATGCCGATCCGACAACCGGCCCACATGGCGCCGGAGCGCACCACCGCCAGCGGCAGCACCATGAACCACAAGCTGGCGAGATCCGGCAGCGCGATCGCGGCGCCGGCCAACGCGAAGAACACCACGAACACCGGCGCCGCGGCGCGCTCCATCGCCTCGCGCATCGCCGCCGCGTGCTCGGGTCGCGAAAAATTCTCGGTCACGAAGCCGGCGACGATCAGCGCCAGCAGCGGCTCGACGCGCAACAGCCCCGCGATCTCCGAGCCGAAGAACGCGACCAGCATGGCGAACAGGAACAGCTCGCGCCGAATGAATCGCAGATAGAGCGACGTCAATGCGCCGAGCACTACGCCGACGATCGCGGCACCGATCACCTCCCAGGCCACGGCGAAAATCGTCAACGCCGGCATGTCCGCGCCGGCCGGGGGCACGAGCGCGCGCGCGACGGCGAGCGTCGCCGTGAGCAGCAGGACGATGACGACGTCGCTGATCAGGACGACGCCGAGCGACGTTCGCGACACGGGCCCGTTGGCTCGCGTTTCACTCAATAGCGCCATCGTCACTGCCGGCGAATGCGCGATCGCGATGCTCGCGAAGACGAGGCTGAACGCCAGCACTTCGGCGAACGGATTGCCCTTGAGGAAACTCACATGGTTCCGCAGCAGCACCAGGAACGTCGCGATCGCAACCAGCGCCAACAGCAGCTCGGCGCCGAGGATGCGGATGATCGCCAGGCCGCGCGCTCGCACTTCCGACCAACGCAGCTCGGCGCCGGCGAGAAACGCGATCAGCGCAATGGCCAGTGAGCTGACGGGCGACAGGTCGGCCACCGCCTCCGCGGTGACGGTCTTCAGGGCGTACGGGCCGAATGCGATTCCGGCCGCCACATAGCCGACGAGCTTCGGAATGTGCGCGTCGCTCGCCAGCTCACCCGCGGCATATGCGGCGAGAATCAAAAAGCCGAACGCGAGCAGCGACTCCGAGCCGTAGCCGGGCGAGCCGAGCGGGCGGATGAGCTGCATGCCGCCGAACAGCAGGGCGAGGACGAAGACGCGTCGCACTGGTCAGGCCTCGCCGTGATCGAGGTGCGCGGTGACGGCCGCGCGGGCAATGCGCGCCGACAGGAACTCGGTCACGAGCATCGAGGCGATCGCGATCGTAAAGACGAGATTCTGATACGGCAGGTCCTCCTGATAGACGTAGCTCAGTCCAATGGCGATCGCGATGCGTCCCTGGCCGAGCAGCCCTCGACCCCAGTGCTCCCCGAGCTCGCCGAGCGCTCCGTTCATGCGGGCCGCCAGCCGACTGCCGCCGATCTTGCTGGCCGCGCGCGCGAGGAGAAAAAGCAGCACGGGTGCAATCAGCGAGCGGTGGCTCGGCACCCACGTGGCGCCGCCGAATATGAGCAGTACGAAATAGAATGGGCGCTCCACTCGCGTGAGCGTCTCGAGCAATGCCGCGGGGCGCGCGGTGGTGTTCACGAGAACCACGCCGAAGAACAACGCCGCGAGCAGCGGCGACAATCGCAGATAGGCCGCGGCTCCCGTCACCGTCACGATCCCGCCGACGAGCGCCACGAACAGCCGGTCGCGGTCCGGCGTGTCGCCGAGAAAGATGTGGAACAAGGTGCCGCCGACGACACCGAGCGCAGCGCACACCACCGCCCACTCGGTGGTCGTGAGTGGGCGGCTCGTCGGTGCTGGCGCATGATGCACGCACAGCATGAGCCCGAAGATCACGATCGCCACGACGACGTCGATGCGCGCCGACATCCGCAACTGATCGAGCACGCGGGCGCTGGCGCCGACGACGTCTGCGACGAGGGCGATGCCGACCCCGCTCGAGGCGACGGCCATTGCGCCGGTCGCCACCGCCGCGATCAGCGCGCCGGCACTCGTATCGGACAACGGAGAGCGCAGCGCGACGAACTCGAGTGCGGCGACGACGAGGAACGTCATGCTCGACTCGGCGAACGCGATCCGGAACTCCCGCGCCGGCCGCATGATCAATTCCCGCAACTCCAGTTGCGCGCCGACGATCATGCCGGTCCAGCCGAGCGCGAGGGTCACGACCGGAGCGAGATTCGAAATGACGGTCTCGCTGAGCAGGCCGGACACTTGCGGACCGAGTAGGATACCCAGCACGAGGTATTCGGCCCCGGAGACGATCAGATACCGGCGGGCGAGCCAGTCGAAGGCGACGTGAGCCGCCAGGTAGCCGGCAGCAACCGCGAGCAGGAGCGCGAGCGAGGCAGTCACGACCGCCCAAGCTACCACGCACCGGGTTGATCTGGAACCGGCTGTGAGGTGTGCGGTAGAATGTCCCGGTGCGGTCTTTCATGCGAACAAACGGTTCCATGTCGAGTCGAGAAACGAACGCTTCGCACCGCCAGGCGCCCATGCTGGCTCGTCGCTGGTGGATTCCCACCGGGTTCGTGCTCGTCGTGCTCGTGTTGCTGCTCTGCATGCCGCTGCTGGTCGGCTATCGTGTGCAACGGTTGCGGCAGAATCGCACCGACGTCGTCGACGATGCGCGAGTGCGCGTGAACGATCTCGAGGCGGCGTTCGCGACCGAGTTGCTGACGATCAGCGCGCCGCAAGATTCGATCATCGCTCCGGACAGCCTGGCCGCGGCGGCCTCAGTCGACGAGCGCGATGACGAGACGGCGCTCGATTCGCTCGCCGGCCGGCTCGGGGGAAATGCAGTGGAGGGCCTGTACAAGCTGCGAAACGCCGAGGCGAGCTGGCGACTCCGGGCTACCGACCGGCGCAAACAGGGTATTACCAGGCCAACCGCGGAGGAGGTGCAAGGTGGCCGCAACGTGCTCGCGGCCGCAGAGGAGCTCGATCGCTACCTGAACCAGATCTCGGTGACCACGCGGGATCAGGTGCGCAATCTCGAGATGATGGACGAGATCTCGGCCATCGTGCTCGCGCCCGTCGCCCTCATCGCGCTGTGGGTCGTGTTCTCGATGGGCCGCCGCATGATGCTCATCGCCCGGCAGGCGGAGGACGAACGAAACGCATTGCAGCGATCGATCGAGCGGCGCACGACGCTGATTCACGGCGTGACGCATGACGTCAAGAATCCGCTTGGCGCCGCGAGCGGCTACGCCGCATTGCTCGAGGACGAGATCGCCGGGCCGCTGAATCCGCAGCAGCGGGAAATGCTCGGCCGGGTGCAACGACTCGTCCGGATCGCACAGGAAACAATTGCCGAGCTGCTCGAGCTGGCCCGCGCCGACGCGGGCGAGCTGCACGTGTCGCGCGTGCCGACGGATCTCTCGGAGATACTTCGCGATCTCGTCGCCGACTATCAGCTTGCGGCCGATGAAAAGAAGATCGCGCTCTCGAAGGACGATCCGCCCCAACCCGCGCCGGTGCTGACCGATCCGCTTCGGGCTCGCCAGGTCGCCGAGAACCTGCTGTCGAACGCGATCAAGTACACGCCGCCAGGCGGCACGGTGCGTGTGGGAATCGTCGACGGGGACGGCGCCGCGGAGCCCGCGCACCGTCGCGGCATCGCCGTTCGCGATACTGGGCCCGGGGTGCCGCAGAATCTACGCGACCGAATCTTCGACGAGTTTTTCCGAGTGCCAGCCACGGAGGGCTCAACGTCAGGCACCGGGCTGGGGTTGGCCGTGAGCCGGCGTATCGCGCGTCTGCTTGGCGGCGACGTCACGCTCGACGAGGCGCCGGGTGGTGGATCGACGTTCACGTTCTGGCTTCCCGGCGACGACACCAACTGACCCTTCCGGAACCGCCCCTGGCGCCAACGGATATGTCAGCCGGAGCGGAGATTCGCACGGCATCACTGCCGTTCGATGCATCCGTCACGACTCGACTATCCCGGTATTCCGGAAGGGACATCATGCGATACGCGCACCTCATCACGATCTCGCTGCTTGCGTCAGCGCTCGTCGGCTGCGGCGGCAGCAGTGGCTTGAGCACCCAGCCTCCACCGCCCCCGCCACCGCCCCCGCCGCCAGTGAATACCCCGCCGGCGAGTACGAACGAAGTCCTGATCACCAATGACGCCTTCACGCCGACGAACATTACGGTTCCGGTGAATACCACCGTGACCTGGACGTGGAACACGTGTGGCGCCGACGGCTATGGGTACTCGACCTGCGAGTCCCACAACGTCTTGTTTGACGATGGTGCGACGTCGGGCTCGAAGAACTCCGGCACCTTTACTCGAACGTTTGCCGCGGCCGGCACGTTTAACTACCACTGCAGCATTCACGGCGCGGCGGTGATGTCGGGCACGGTGGTCGTCCAGTAGCTTCGCTGGGGGACCTCAGTGTAAGGATGCGGTAAACGACACACGATCGTCGGTCGCGCCGGGGTGTAGCACTCAATAGGTTGCGTTCACCCTCGCCGCCGACGGCCTTCGCTGCGGCGCGCCCTCACCGAATAGCTCGAGGCGATGTCGTTTCGCTCGACCATTCTCCTGTCGCTGATCCTCGCGGCTCCCGCCGCTGCGCAACAGAGCTTCACAACCCAGATCATGGTCGTCCCCTCGTTCCGCGGGGCCGATCGCGGTCTGGCCGTGAAAGCCAGTGACATCGTCCGCGGGCGAGTCGCGGACGCGTTCCCCGGCCATGAATTGCGCGTCGTCTCCCACGGCGACGTCGAGGAATGGTTGCAGCTCTCCGGCTTCGACGAGGACGCCGTTCTCACCGAAGGCGAGCTGCGCGAGCTCGAAAAGAAGTTCCGCGCTGATGAACGGATCACCGGGACCGTAACGCGGACCGGCGGTCGCGTGCACATCGATGCACGCCTCGACTTCATTCGCGATCTGCGTCTCTGGCAGCCGCTCGCCGGCGACGCGGCGTCGGTCAATGATGCCGCCGAGATCGTTGCGCGCGAGGCAATCGCTGCGCGGCGCCAGGTAGTACCATTGCGCGAGTGCGAGAACCTGCTGCGCGCCAACCAGGCGGCGAAAGCGGCCGCGGCCGCCGCAATGGCCATTGCGGCGTTTCCGCGCGCGGTCGCGGCGCGCGTCTGTCTGCTGAACAGCCTGGCCAAACAGGCCGCGCAGCCCGACACCATCATTGCCGTCGCGCGTGCGCTGCTGGCCGCGTCGCCGACGAATCCGATCGGGCTCGAGGATCTTGCCGAAGCGTACGACTCGAAACACAATGCCGCCGCGGCGGCCCCCGTCTGGGTGCGGCTCCTTTCCACCGATTCCGCCAGCGCCGATCTGGAGTCGCAGGTCGTGGATGCGTTGGCCGCCGAAGGCAATACGTCGCTCGCGCAGCCGCTCATCGATCGCGCGGTCGCGCAGCACGACGACAATCTTCCGCTGCTGAAGCTGCAGTGGCTCGTCCACCTGGCGAACGACGACTGGAAGGGCGCGATCGCGGCGGGTGAGAAAATGCTCGCGCGGGATGCGGCCGCGCAGGCCGATCCGGACTTCTTTCGCCGGCTCGCGATGGCCTATCGGGCCGACAGCCAGGCCACGCGCGCGCTCGGCACCGCGAGCGAGGGCGTCGCTCGCTTTCCAAAGGACGCGCCGCTATACGTCACGTATCTCGAGCTGTTGCGGGCCGAGAATGCCGTGGCGCTCGATCGCGGCCTGCAGGCGTTCCCGGACAATGCCGAGCTTCACGTGCTCGCCGCGCAGACCGCCAAGACGTCAGGCAATGCTGAAGCGGCGCTCGCGGAAACGCGTCGAGCCCTCGCCGCGAATCCCAACCTGCCGCACGGATACCTGCAGCTGGCACAGCTCGAGTTGCAGCTGGGTGAGCTGGACAGTGCGTATCAGGCGATCACGCGCGCCGCAAAGACGCCCGCCGATTCCGTGACGGCCGGCGAATTCGCGCTCGCTCGCGGCAACTCGCTGTTCAAGGCGGCGGGCGCCTCGCACCAGCGCGCCGACTTTGAGCAGGCGATGAAGTTTCTGACGCTGGCCGATCGCATCACGCCGTCGCCCGAAGCGAAATTTCTGCTCGGCGCCTCGGCGCTGTCGGTGAGTCAGTCGGCTGCGACGGAAGCCCCCGCGACCAAGAGCTGTGACCTCTCACGTCTTGCCGACTCGACGCTCACCGAGGCACAGATCAATCTCGTGAGCGGAGGCTCGGTGGCGCCGACGGAAGCGAAAACGTATCTCGACTACGTCGCCAAATTGCGGCCGTACGTCGACGAACAGCTCAAGACGTTCTGTCTGCCCTGACCGGTCAGGGAGCAGCCGGCTGCGTTTCGGCGGAGGTCGCCGCGGCAGCGATCTGCTGACTCCGGCGCGCGGCGCGCAGCAGGTTGATCGCGGTGTAGGTCACCACCGCCACGACGAGCCATTGCAGCGCGGTCAGCGGAAGCTTCTTCACGATGAACGCCGCGATCAGCACGCCGGGGATGCCGGCGAACATCATACCGACCAGCGCTTTCGGCTCGAAGCTCCCGCTGCGCACGAACCGCACGCTCGCCAACGGCATCAGAAACGCGCACGAGCCCATCATGATCGGGAACGCGGCCGTTGGATTCATACCGAGCATGCTGACGAGGATCAAGCACGGCGCATAGAGCCCGATGCCGATCGTCATGATTGCGCCGAGCGCGAAATTGCCGATCAAACCGACGTACAACATCGTGCCGGTGAGCTTGAGCGCCGTACCGCCGACTGGCGTGACCTTCAGTTGCGATGCGACGAGCAGTACCGCGAAGCCGAGCAGGGTGACGCCCATGCCGATCTGCACCTTGCGCCGAGACCAGCCGGACACGACGCCCGCACCGAGCCAGGCGCCGAGAATCGCGGCGCCGATCATCAGGATGAGCGTTTTCGGGTCGACCGGCACGATGCCCGTGTAGATGAATGCTTCGGCGATCGTCGGCAGCGCGTACCCGATGTTGAGTGTGCCCGGGATTCGCTCGTCCGGCACCATCCGCCAGTAGCGGAACGCAGACGTCGTCGTGGCGAACGATCCCACCCCGAGCGTGTCGAAGAAGTTCGCGACGAAGCTCGTCAACGAGATGTTGAACGGCGTCTTCACATTCTCGCCCGCGGCGGCGCGGCGGCGCACCGCCGAGAGCACCACGATGAGAAATCCGATTGTGAAGATCCCGAGCGCCACGAACAGCGCGTCGCGTACGATGGCTGGGGTGAGCGACATGACGAGAGAAAGAGAGAGTGGAGGAGCGCCGTGTCCGAAATCCGTCGACGTGCTTCGTCATCCACGGACTACGGATCACGGACCAAGCGCTTGCCGCCGTTGGATCTGCGGGATAGTCTACGCCGCGGACACGCCTGGCGACACCAGTAGATCGTACACCTTGACGACGGACGGCCATCCCTTGATACGCGCTTCGGCACCCAGATGTTCGGCGACCGTTCTCCCGCCAGCGCGGTGCGCCCCATGAGTGCGCCGGCGCAGCTTCGTCATTTCATTGGCGGCGACTGGCGCTCGAGCGAGACGGAGCGATGGATACCCGACATCAATCCGTCCGATGCCGAGGACGTTCTCGCGTCCGTCCCAGCGGGAACGAGTGAGGACGTGCGGGCAGCGGTCGCAGCGGCGGCCGGAGCGTATTCGGCGTGGCGCGCGCTCAGCGGTCCCGCGCGGTCGGAGCATCTGTACAACTGGGCGTCGGCGATCGGTGAGCGGCGCGAGGAGCTGGCCCAACTGCTCGTTCGCGAGGTGGGCAAACCGATCGGCGAAGCACGAGGCGAAGTCGCCCGGTGTGTGACGATTCTCCGCTATTACGCCGGCGATGCGGTCCGGCCGATTGGCGACCTGATCCCGGCCCAGGCGGCGGGCGCGCTGCAATACAGCATTCACCAGCCGCTCGGCGTGGTCGCGCTCATCACGCCGTGGAACTTTCCCGTCGCTATTCCGCTGTGGAAGGCCGCGCCGGCATTAGCGTTCGGTAATACCGTGGTGCTCAAGCCGGCGGAAGCTTCGTCGCGCTGTGCCCTCGCGCTCGCGGAAACGGCAGCCGCTGCCGGGCTGCCGCGCGGCGTGTTCAACGTGCTGCTCGGCGCGGGCGCGGACGTCGGCATGTCGCTCGTGCAGGCGCCGGACGTGCGGGCCGTGAGCTTCACGGGTTCGGGCGCCGTCGGCGCTCTGGTCGCCGCGGCGGCGGCAAAGCGGAACATCCGCTACCAGACCGAGATGGGCGGCAAGAACGTCGCGATCGTGCTGCCCGACGCCGACCTCGGGCTCGCCGCCGGCCTCACCGCCGCCGGCGCCATGCGATACGCCGGCCAGAAATGCACGGCCACGAGCCGCGTCGTCGTGGCGCGCGAAGTGGAAGCTCCGTTTCTGGCCGAGCTGAGGGCGCGCGTCGCGGCGTTGCCGCTCGGCCCCGTGACGGATCCCGCGGCGGCCATTGGCCCTGTCATCAGCAAACACTCACAGGACGCGATTCGTCGGGTGCTCGGCGAGATGGATGCCGAGTGCATCTACACCGGCGAAGTGCCCGGCTCGAGCGAATTCGCCCGCGGGTACTTCGTGCCGCCGACCATTGTGCGCGGTGCGGCAGCCGATTCGGCGCTCGCGCAGCGCGAGTTGTTCGGGCCCGTGCTCGCGTCCTTCACGGCCGGCGATCTCGACGAAGCGATCGCCATCGCCAATGCGACGCCGTACGGGCTCAGCGCCTCGCTCTTCACGCGCGACCTCGCGAGCGCGCTTCGCTACGTCGACCGCATCGAGGCCGGGATGGTGCGCGTGAACGGCGACACCACCGGCGTCGATCCGCACGCGCCGTTCGGCGGCATGAAGAGCTCGAGCTCGGGCACGCGCGAGCAGGGGCCCGCGGCGCAGCAGTTCTACACCGAGATCAAGACGGTGCAGCTCAACCCATGATGCCTTCGTCCATGCGCGTCGTCGATTCGCACACGGAGGGTGAGCCGACGCGCGTGATCGTCGACGGCTGGCCACAGCCCGGCGGCGATACCATGGAAGCCAGGCGCGAGTCGCTCCGCCGCGATGCGGACGCGCTTCGCCGCGCCGTGGTGTGCGAGCCGCGCGGCCACGCCGCGATCGTCGGCGCGCTGCTCACGCCGCCGGTGCACGCGGATTCGCTCGCCGGCATCGTGTTCTTCAACAACGAGACGTACCTCGGCATGTGCGGCCACGGGTTGATCGGCGTCGTGCGCACGCTCGCGCACCTCGGCCGGCTTTCGGCCGGTGCGGCGCGCTTCGACACGCCCGCCGGCACCGTGTCGGCCGAGCTCGGCGAGGACGGGTCCGTGACGATCGAGAACGTCCCCGCGCGCTGCCATGCGTTGGACGTGCGCCTCGAGGTGCCCGCGGTCGGACCGGTGCAGGGCGACGTGGCGTACGGCGGCAACTGGTTCTACATCGCACATACGGACGAGCCATTGGAGATCTCGAACGTCCGCTCGCTGATGGGGATCACCCAGGCCATTCAGGAGGCCGTGCGGGTGAATCCGGCTACGGCGGCCATTCCCATCGACCACATCGAGCTCTCCGGCCCACCGCATCGTGCCGATGCCGACGCGCGCAACTTCGTGCTGTGCTCGGGCGGCGAGTACGACCGCTCGCCTTGCGGCACCGGCACGTCGGCCGTCATGGCCGTGCGGCATGCGCGCGGCCAGCTGCGATTCGGCCAGGAGTGGCGCCAGGAGAGCATCACCGGCAGCCGCTTCACCGGCTGGTTGACCGAAGGCGCGGGCGGCGCGCTGGTGCCGCACATTCGCGGCACGGCCTTCATTACCGGCGAGTCCACGCTCCTCTTCGATCCGGCCGACCCGTTTCGGTTCGGCATCGGCCAGTCGTGACCGCAACGCACGGCGACGCGCTCGTCGTCGGCGCCGGCATCGTCGGCGCGGCGTGCGCGCTCGCGCTCGCGCGCGATGGCTGGCGTGTGACCGTGCTCGATCGCGCGTACGCGTCGGCAGGCACCACTTCGGTCGGCATGGGGCACATCGTCGTCATGGACGATTCGCCCGCGCAGCTCGCACTGACGGCGTACGGCGTCGAACGCTGGCGCGAGCTGGCTCCCGAGCTGGACGCACGCAGCGAGCGCGATCCCTGCGGCACGCTGTGGATCGCCGAAGACGATGCGCAGATTGCCGCGTTGCGCAGCAAACGCGAGACGTACGGGTCGGCGCGCGTGCAGGCGGAGCTGCTCGACGCCGCCGAGCTGGTGGACGCTGAACCGAACTTGCGCCCCGGCCTCGCCGGCGCGCTGCTCGTGCCAGGCGACGAGGTGATCTACCCGCCCGGCGCGACACTGCGATTGCTCGCGCTCGCGCGTGAACAGGGCGCGGTGCTGCGCGAGGGCGCCGCCGTGACGGCGATCGAAGCCAATGGCGTGCGTACCGACAGCGGAACGCTGCGCGCTGACGTCGTCGTGAACGCCGCCAGCGTCGGCGCCGCTGCACTCACACCCGAGCTGCCGATCATTCCGCGCAAGGGGCATCTCGCGATCACCGATCGGTATCCCGGTTTCTGTCGGCATCAGCTCGTCGAGCTGGGCTATCTCACCAGCGCACATTCCATGAGCGGCCAGTCGGTGGCGTTCAACGTGCAGCCGCGGCCCACCGGCCAGGTGCTCATCGGGTCGTCGCGCGAGCTGGCCGGCTGGAACGCGGAGCTCAATCGCGACGTGCTGCGCCGCATGCTGGCGCGCGCGACGGACTTGATGCCCGGGCTTGGCGCACTCTCGGTGATCCGCGCGTGGACGGGCTTTCGACCGGCCACACCAGACAAGCTTCCTCTGATCGGCCGGTGGGAACCGACGCCCGGCCTGTGGATCGCCGCCGGCCATGAAGGGCTTGGCATTACGACGTCGCTCGCCACGGCACAGATCATCGCCGACCGCATTGCCGGCCGCACTCCCGCGGTCGACGACGCACCGTTTACCCCGATGCGTGCACTCGCCGCTGCGCCGGTGCAATGACCGAGCGCATCGAGATCGTGGTCGACGGATCGACCGTCGTCACGACGCGTGGAACGAGCGTCGCCAGCGCGCTGCTCGACGCCGGCGTGACTGCATTCCGTGTTTCGCTCGGCGGATCGGTTCGGGCGCCGCTCTGCGGCATGGGCGTCTGCTACGAGTGTCGGGTGACGATCGACGACGTGCCGCACCAGCGGGCCTGCATGCGGACGGTCGAGCCGGGGATGCGCATCGACACGGGCGCCGGCGAATGACGGCCACGCATGCGTGCGACGTCCTCGTCGTCGGTGCGGGACCAGCCGGCATCGCCGCGGCCGCGAACGCCGCCGAATGCGGCGCGCGGGTAGTCGTCGTCGACGAAGCTGCGGCGCCGGGCGGGCAGATCTGGCGGTCCTCCTCGCACACGCCACCGCCGCGCGCTGCTCGACGTTGGCTCCGGCGATTGCGCGACAGCGGAGCAGCGGTCGAGTCGCGCGCCGGTGTCGTCGACGTGGAACGCCGCGGTGACGGCTTTCACGCCTTGATCGAGCGTGAGCATGAGCGTGTGCTCATGAATGCTCGGGCGATCGTGCTCGCGACCGGTGCACGCGAGCGTTTCCTGCCGTTTCCGGGCTGGACGCTGCCCAACGTCTTCGGCATCGGGGGCGCGCAGGCGTTGCTCAAGAGCGGAATGACGGTTCGCGGCAAGCGGGTCGTGATCGCCGGGTCCGGTCCGTTGCTGCTTCCGGTTGCCGCGTCGCTGTCACACGCCGGCGCGCGGGTGGTGCTCGTCGCCGAGCAGGCGCCTGCTGGTCGAGTGATGCGGTTTGCCGCTGCGCTGTGGCGGCGGCCGTTCACGGCGTTGCAGGCAGCGCGTCTCCGCGCCGCATTCATGCGCACGCCGTACGTGTTCGGCACGTGGATCGCCGCCGCGGACGGGGACGAACGACTCACTTCGGTCGAGGTGGTCGACGCGGATGGGGGGCGCCGGCGGCTCGCGTGCGACGTACTCTGCGCGGCATTCGGACTCGTGCCGAACGTGGAGGTGGCGCGGCTCCTTGGCTGCGAGCTGCTCGATGGCTTCGTCCGCGTCGACGGACAGCAAGCCACGTCGAGTGCGAGCGTGTATTGCGCCGGTGAGCCGACTGGCATCGGCGGTGTGGACCTCGCGCTCGTGGAAGGCGCGATCGCCGGTCGAGCGGCGGCCGGTCACTCGCCCGCGCCTGCGGATGTTCGCCGGCGGAATCGCGTGCGGCGCGCGGCCCGCGAGCTCGATGCTGCCTTCGCGCTGCGCCCCGAGCTTCGATCGCTCGCCGACGAGTCCACGATCGTGTGCCGGTGCGAGGACGTTCGCCTCGGACAGCTCGATCCCTCGTGGACGACGCGCCAGGCAAAGCTGTACACTCGCGCCGGCATGGGCGCATGCCAGGGACGCATCTGCGGGGCCGCGTTAGAATGCGTGAGGTCCTGGCCTCCCGATACGGCTCGACCGCCCCTTCGCCCCGCGCGGGTCGCAACGCTCCTTCCAGAATGAGGATTCCTTGATGCATCAGCACGACTGGGCCGGTGTGTTTCCCGCCATCACCACGCCCTTTCTCGCCGATCTCGCGGTGGATCACGATCGGCTCGCGGCTCACGTGCAATGGCTGGTGGAACACGGGTGCCGTGGGATCGTGGCGCTCGGGTCGCTCGGCGAGTCCGCCACACTGGCTTTCGACGAGAAGATCAGCATTCTCGAAACGATCGTCCGCGCGCTCGATGGCCGCGTTCCGGTGGTGGCGGGCATCGCCGGGCTGAGCACGGCAGAGTGTGTGGCGCTGGCGCGACGGGCCCAGGGCGCGGGTTGCGATGGATTGATGGTGCTGCCGCCGTACGTGTATCGCGGCGACTGGCGTGAAACGAAGGCGCACTTCGACGCCGTGATCGGCGCGACGCCGCTCTCCTGCATGCTCTACAACAATCCAATCGCCTACGGCACCGACGTCTCCGCCGCGCAGCTCCGGGAGCTGGTCGCGCACGAGAACCTGCACGCCGTGAAGGAGTCGAGCGGGGACGTGCGGCGCGTTACGGCAATTCGCGAGCTGCACGATGAGCGGCTCGTCATCTTCGTGGGCATGGACGACGCGATCGTCGAGTCGGTGCCGGTCGGCGCCAGCGGCTGGGTGGCGGGACTCGTGAACGCGTTGCCCGATGAATCGGTCCGCCTGTTCGACGCAGCGTGGAACGGCCGGCTGGACGAAGCGCGCACGCTGTACGAGTGGTTTCTCCCGCTGCTCCGCCTCGACACGGTGCCGAAGTTCGTGCAGCTGATCAAGCTCGTGCAGGCGGCGGTGGGCCAGGGAAGTGCGCGCGTGCGGCCGCCGCGCCTCGAGGTGGTGGGCGACGAGCTGGCGGCGGTGCAGGCATTGATCGAGGAGCACCTCGCTTCGCGTCCGCGATGATCGTCGTCTGCGTCGTCTCCGTCTGACCAATGCCCGCGGCGTCGACGTCGTTATATGAGAGATTCTACGCGGTCGTGCGCCGAATTCCGCGCGGCCGCGTGAGCACGTACGGTGCGGTCGCCCGGCTCGCCGGTCTGCCGGGACACGCACGGCAGGTCGGCTACGCGCTGGCGGCGTTGCGCGACGGTAGCGCGGTGCCGTGGCACCGCGTCGTGAACGCCAAGGGCGAGCTGAGTCTGGAGCGTGCGGCGTCACCGTCCGGCGTCACGCAGCGGCTGCGCCTCGCGCGGGAAGGAGTCGTCGTCGACGCCGGTGCTCGCGTGTCCCTCGCGCAGTTTGGCTGGCGGGTGCGCGAGCGCGCCGCGCGTTCCGCGTCCGACTGATCGGCACGGCCCCTGCTTTATTGTGGCGGCGATTCTTCCGCCGCCACGCGCATGCGCTTCATCATTGCCACGAGCTACTTCGCGGGACTTGGATTCGCGCTTCGGTTGATCGACGAAGGCCACGAGGTGATCGTCGGCGTACGCGGCATCGATGACCGGCGGAGCGCCGGCTGCTACGATCTCGTCGGCAACGGCCTCGTGACGAAACGTCCGTTGCGCGATGTGATACACGACCGACAGCGCTATCACGACGCGATCTGGATCTGGGACGAGAATCACAGCGTCGAGGAGAACGAGCTGCTGCGGCGCGAAGGCTTTCAGGTCTTCGGCGGCGGCCGGTACGCCGACACCATGGAGCACAATCGCGAGGCGTGCCTGTCGTTCGTCAACCGTTACGGCCTCGTGCCGCCGCCGTCGCACGCCTTCGATGACGCGGGGCAGGCATTAGCGTTTCTGAACGAGCATCCTGAGACGGCGTACGTCTTCAAGCCGGACCGCGGCGAATCGCACGATACGTGGCTGCCGCAGTCGGAGACGGCGGCCGACGCGAATCTGGAGCTGCGCCAGCATCTCCGCTCGCTGCGCAGCGACTCGCCGTTCGTGCTCCAGGAGCGCAAGGACGGCATCGAGGCGAACATCGAAGCCTGGTTCGTCCGCGGCCAACCGCGGTTCGCCTTCATGACGCTCGAATCGAAGATGAAGCTGACGGCCGATCTCGGCAGCCTCGCCGGTTGCGCCTTCGATTTTGCGTTCGCCCTTCCGCTGGAGAGCCGTGCCGTTCGGGAGACCATCGGCCGTCTGTTTCCGGCGTACGCTGCCGCCGGATACACCGGATTCGGCGATGCCAACTTCATCGCGGCGCGCGACGGCGTGTGGTTCTTCGAGAAGTGTGAGCGCTTCGGCTACAACGCGCACCCGAACCTGTTCTGGAACCTCAACCGCGACCCTCTCGGCGACACCTTCGCCTCGCTCCTCGACGGCAGCTTTCGTCCGAACGTGGCGCCCGGCTTCGGTGCCTCCTGCACCATGTACATGGACCCGCGCGTGCCCGGCAAGGTGATCCAGTTTCCGGAATCGATCGCTCGCGATCTGTACTTGTACGACGTGTACAAGGACGACGGGCGGCTGCTCACGGCCGGCTACTATGACGACGTACTCATCGCCAACGCGTTCGGCTACACGATTCCGACCGCGTGGGACGCGGTCATGGCAATCGCGCACCAGGTGCGCTTCCCCGGACGATCCTTTCGCGTCGATGGCGGCGGAACGGACTATCCTTCTTCGCCGCTTCGGAGGTACGAAGCGCTGCAGGCGATGGGCTACATCTGATCGCCGCCCGGCCAGCGCCGCCCCAAGTGGACGTACGAGCGTCCGCCATTCTGGACGATCGCACCGCGCGCGGTCGGGGCCGCCATGCGGTCAACACGCGTAGCTTCAACAACTTGGATCACACCTACACGCGTGTTGACGTCTGGCCCTCGGAATGCCTTCGGGGCAGGTGGCTTCTTTGTCACTCACCTCTCCCGAGCTCACCATATGCGCAGGCTTCATCAGGTTCTCATCGCGGCATCCGTCGCCGGTTCGGTGGCCGCGATGCCGATCGCGGCACAGGCACCGGTGAGCGGCACGGTACTCCATATCGCCCCGTACGCCGGCTACATGGTCTTCGGCAACTACCTCAACGGTCCGCTCGGCACCAGCCTCACGAGCAAGCCCGGGGTGCTGTACGGTACGCAGGTTGGGCTTTCAATCGCACCGAACCTCTCGCTCTTCGGCAACATCGGGTACACGTCGTCGAGCATGGAGGTCGGCTTGCCGTTCTTCGGCGGCGTGTCGGTTGGCAGCAGCTCGATGCTGATGTACGACGCGGGGCTCGAGTACGACTTCAACCACGCCCGCGGCAGCGGTCTTGCGCTCTCGCCGTTCGTGCAGGCGGGCATCGGCGAGATGCGCTACACGATCGACGAATCGGTTCTGCAGACTCAGGCAACGAACCTCGCCGGCAATGTTGGCGCGGGCGCCGATTTCGCGCTCACACGGGGCGTCGCGCTCCGCGTGATGGCAAAGGATTACATCGGCAAGTTCAATTTCCAGGACGCGACGACCCTGGGCATCGACGGCAACACCGCGAACAACTTCGCATTCAGCGCGGGACTCCGTCTCGACTTCTGACCATCGGAGCGGGCGACGTGCGGCGGGCGCATCGGAGCGACCGATGCGCCCGCGTGCATTTCGGGAGCGGGTCTGAGTAGCTTACGCCTCCGATTTCCCGAACGCGTTTCAGCCCAGTTGATGCATCGATGGCAGCCAAGACCTCACGAATGAAGAAGAAATCCGCGTCGGCAAAGCGCCGCGCGGCCAAAACCGCGCGCACGAGCACACCAAAGCGCCCGCGCCGTTCGCCGCCGGGCCGGCCCGGCCCCGTCAACGAGTGGATGGAATTGCGCGGCTCGGCGATTCACGGCCTGGGCGGGTTCGCTCGAACGTACATTCCGAAAGGCACGCGGATCATCGAATACGTCGGCGAGAAGATCGGCAACGCCGAGGCCGACCGGCGCTACGACGATACGAAAATGAAGCGACACCACACGGTGCTCTTCGTGCTCAACAGCCGCACGTGTGTCGACGCGGCGTACGGCGGCAACGAATCGCGGTTCATCAATCATTCGTGCGACCCGAATTGCGAGGCGGTGATCGAGCGCGGCCACATCTGGATCGAGGCGCTGAAGCCGATCGCGTCCGGTACGGAGCTCGTGTACGACTATCAGTACGAGGACGATCCTGACTACACGCTCGAGGATCTGCGCTTCTATGCCTGTCGGTGCGGATCGCCGAATTGCCGCGGGACGATCGTGAAGACCCGGAAGAAGCTCGCGCGATGAAGGCGCTGCGGGCGTTGCTCGCGGCGATCGTGGATTACGCCGGCTTGTTCCCGCCCGCGGCGCTCGACATGCCCGCCGCCGTGCGCAACTACGCGGCATACCGCGCGAGTGACGACGCGTGGATGCTTGGGCGCTTCGTCGTTCCGGTGTCGCGGCTGGATGAGTTCCGCGCGGCGCACGAGCATCTTGGCGACTCCTCGCAACCGCCGTGGCGCCTGAGCGCGCTGCTCGGCCAGGACGTGCGCGAGGACTTGCGCGCAATCTCGGCGTTCAACCGGCGCGCACGTGGCCACGTGCTCATCGACACGGTCGAAGGCCGGCTCGCGACGGAAACGGCAATGCGCGAGGCGCGCGAACTCGCTGGTGCGGACCTGGCGATCTTCGCCGAATTGCCGCCGCAACCGGATTCGGAACCACTCATTGGCGCTGCGGGACGTACCGGCGTCCACGTCAAGTTGCGTACGGGCGGCGTCACGCGCGCCGCGTTTCCGAGCGCCGAGCAGGTTGTGCAGTTCATGCGTGCGTGCATCGATCGCGGCGTGCGCTTCAAGTGCA
>Ga0207660_10000864_pt1 | contig 20005 bp, 20 predicted proteins | sample KBSC73BmetaG_FD_184335 | JGI IMG/M metagenome (GOLD analysis project Ga0207660, IMG submission 184335) | Corn rhizosphere microbial communities from Kellogg Biological Station, Michigan, USA - KBS C7-3B metaG (SPAdes) (version 2) | ecosystem: Host-associated > Plants > Roots > Rhizosphere ... | reverse complement strand
CCGCTGGCTTGATCGCCTCGTTATCCGCGCTCGTGGGGTTCTTCCAATCGAAGGGAGCAATGAACGCGCGAGTTCGTCTAGCGTTCGTCTTCGCGTTGGAAGGAGGGCTCGCAACCATTCTGATTTCGGACAGGGTCGCCAACATCATTGAAAACCGCATCGATTTTCCACCCAGCAAGACCAGAACGTTTGAGGCGCTTCTTCCGATTGGGCGGGCATATCGGATGGATCCGAGGACGGGCTCAAGCTGGATAATTCAGCCAGTCATCTGGACCAACATCGACATCACACATCCAGACTATCGCTTCATGCTCTTCCACCGCGGATGGAATGGCGAAGGTCCTGAGCCAAGCAGCTTATCGAGCGATGGCTACTTTTGCGCCCATGTTATGATGCAGCAATCTGGTGAAGCATTGCGCGTGCTGCACGCCGGCAGCTCCAAACTTCCGACAGGCACAATCGGCATTTGCTCGGAGATGGCTTCGAAAAATCCAAAGTTGACTGTGGTCAACTGAAGCCAGTCACCGCACCCCACTCGTCCGCCGAATGAAGTCGGCGACATTGTCGTGAAGCTGCACCAGCGTCGGCTGGTGGACGTACACCATGTGGCCGGACTGGTAGTAATGATACTCGATGTTCGACTGCAGCGCCGCCGGGATCGGCAAATGCCGCATCTCCATCACGCCTTCGAAATAGGGCGTCGACACGTCGAAATAGCCGCCGTTGACCATCACCTTCATCGTCGGGTTCTTCTTCATCGCGGTGGCGAGGTCGGGCAGCACGTTCGGCAGCATGATCAGCGGCTGGTCCGCGCCGGGCGGCCGATGCTTGTAGTCCCACTTGGAATAGATCGGGATGCCCGACTTGAACTGGATGTCGGGACGCCAGTTCAGCCGGTCGCGGACGTAATTGTGATAGGCCGCGACATAGGCCGCGCTGATCGCCGCGTCCTGCGGGTCGTAGCTCGCGACCTTGCTTAGGGGATCGAGCGTCGCGCCGAGGAAGCGCGTGTCGAGCGTGCCGGTCGTCAGCGCCTGGTCGCCGAGCAGCTCCTTCTGGAACGCGCCATATTCGATCCTGAGGTTGGTCTTGAGCAGGTACGGCACCGAAAGCCCGGTATAAGCGGCGAGCTGCTGCGCGATCCGTTGGCGCTCGGCGTCGGGCAGCGCGTCGCCCTTGATCAGCGCCTGCTCGTAATCCGTAGTCGCGAAATGCTCGACCTGGGCGAGGAAGGTCGGGAGGTCGGCGGGCGCGCCCGGCACTTTGTGGAAATACCAGGCGGTCGCCGCGTAGGTCGGGAGAGCGACGACATAGGGCATGTCGATGCCCGGGTTGAGCTGCGGGTCGTCGGGCATGAAGTCCCAGTTGAGGATGTCCGACAGCAGCATCACGCCATTCAGATCGACGTCCGCATTCTGCAGCGAATAAGCGAGGCCCGCACCGCGCATCGTCCCGTAGCTTTCGCCGAACACATATTTGGGCGAGTTCCAGCGGTCGTACTTGGTCAGGAACTGGGTGATGAACTTGGTGAAGGCGTCAATGTCCTGGTCGACGCCGTAGAAGGCCTTCTCCTTGTCCTTGCCGGCGATCCGGCTGAAGCCCGTCCCCGGCGCGTCGATGAAGACGAGGTCGCTGGCGTCGAGCAGGCTCTCGTCATTGTTGACGGTCGAATAAGGCGCAGGCGGCGTGTGGCGCGTGTCGCCGGCGATGACGCGGACCGGCCCGAACGCGCCCATGTGCAGCCAGATGCTCGACGATCCCGGGCCGCCGTTGAAGAGGAAGGTAATCGGCCGCGCGGCGGCGGGGGCGCCCTGCTTGAAGTAAGCGACATAGTACATCGACGCTTCGGGCTTGGGGCCGCTCTTGTCCTTGTCGCCGGAGCTGGTGGCGTCGGCCTCGACCGCGTCGGTGTCCGACCAGTCCTTCGAATGGACGACGAGCGTTCCGGCGATCGCGTCGTAGGCGATCGGCTGTCCGCCGACCGTCACCGTGCCGGTCGAGCGGACTTCCGTGGGCTTGAAAAACTCCTTAGCCGGCTGGCTCGCATCGGCCTTCTTCTCGGTCGCGCCCTCGGCCTTCGGCGGATGAGTCGCCCCTGGCTTAACGTGGTGTTTGACCGGCTCGGCGGCGGCGGTCGTGGCAAGCAGCGCGGCTGCGGCGAGCAGGAACGGATGTTTCATTCGGTCGGTGTCGCAGCGGGCAATCCGCGACACAAGAGGCCTAGCTTCGTTCGCAGACCAGCACCGGCCACTCGCCGAAGCCACGTTCGGTCACGGCGAGGCCCTCGCTTTCGTAGGCGCGCGCGACCCCGTCTGCCTGCGTGTCGAGCAGCCCCGCAAGAATGATCGTGCCGCCACCGGCGAGCGCTCGTCCGAAATCGGGCGCGAGATCGATCAGCGGCCCGGCAAGGATGTTCGCGATGATGAGGTCGAACGGCGCGCGCGCGGCAAGCAGCGGCGAATCCATCCCGTCGGCCTCCGCCAGCAAAAGTTCGCCCTCGCCATGGCCAAGCTTGACGCGATTGATCGCCGCATTGTCGCGCGCGACGCCGACCGCCACCTCATCGATGTCCGTGGCGATGCACTTTGCTTCGGGCCACAGCGCCAGCGCCGCGAAGGCGAGCAGGCCGGTGCCTGTGCCGATGTCCACGATATTGGCGAACCGCTTTCCCGCGCGCGCCAGCTTATCGAGTGCTTCGAGGCAGCCGCTGGTGGTCGCGTGCTGGCCCGTGCCGAACGCCAGGCTCGCGTCGATCTCGAACGCGATCGTGCCGGGCGGGATGCTCCGGACCGTCGGCGTATGCACAAAGAAGCGGCCGGCGCGGATCGGCTGAAGCCCGGACTGGCTCATCGTCACCCAGTCCGCCTCGCCCAGCTCCTCGATCCGCGGCTCGCCCGATCCGAGCGAGCGCAGCATCTTCAGCTCGTCGGCCGTCGGCGCATGCTCGAAATAAGCGTGGATCACCCAGTCTTCGGGCTTCGAAGCGTCGGGCTCGTCGGTGACGAGGACCGCGTTCGACAGAAGATCGCCCGAATGCGCGATCGCCTCACCCTGCGCTCGGCTGCAGGCGATCGTCACGCGGACGCTCACTTGCCGGCAGCCTCCTTCGCCAGCCGGTCGTCGAGCTCTTTCGAGACTTTCGCCGCATAATCGCGGCAGGCGTTCGGATCCTCGACCTTCGCGAGCTGCAGCCGCTTCACCATGTCGCTCGCGGACGGGTGCGGGGTCAGCAGGATATCGCACGGCAAGGCGGAGAATTTCGCGATGCTCGAGCGGAACAGCTGCACATATTCCGGATGGTCGCTGAAGCGGTAATCCTTGCTGCTCCCCGGGGCGAGGCCGTCGGAATAGACGATCTGCCGGCACACGCCGCTTTGGCAGCTGCCCCAGTGCCACGTCAGCGCACCCGGCGTGTGTCCGGGCGTTGCCAGCGGGATCAGCACCGTGTTCCCGACGCGAACCTGCTCGCCCTCATTCACGACGCGGCCGACCTGGGCGGGAGGGAATCCCTGCTTCAGCGCCGCCTGCGGGTCTTCCGGCGTCGGCATTCCCCTGGTGAGCGCCGCCGCACCGGCGGGCGAGGCAACCAGCTGCGCGCCCGTCATCCGCTGCAGCTGGGCCAGGCCGCCGACATGGTCGTAATGCTCGTGGCTGAAGAGAAGGTATTTGACGTCGGTAAGGCGAAAGCCGAGCCGGCGGACGTTCGCCGCGATCAGCGGCGCGTCATTCTCAGTGCCGCCGTCGATCAGGATGTCGCCGGCGGGATCGGTAATCAGGATCGACGAAACGCCGCAGGTGCCGACCAGATAGGTATTGCCGAAGATTCGGACCGGCGGCGCCGGCTTGTCGTAATCGTCCCAGTCCTTGCACTCGGAAGCGAAAAGCGGCCCGTATTTCTCGATCGGCGCACGCGGCTGCTCGATCTGCCTGGGGTTGCCGAGCGGGATGACGACCTGTTGCGCTGCCGCCAGAACGGCAAGGCTAACGAACATAGCTCGCGCCGTTGACGTCGATGACGCTTGCGGTCGCCGAGGCCGGCGCGTCGACCGAGAGCCAGCGGATCACTTCGGCGACCTCGTCGGTCGATGCGACCCGGCCGAGCGGAATGTCGGCGATGATCTGCGCGCCGCCGCGGCCCTGGAGGTATTCCGCCGTCATCTCCGAGACGGTGAAGCCGGGCGCGACGGCAAAGCAGAGGATGCCCTCGCTCGCATAGGCGCGCGCGATGGTCTTGGTCATGCTGACGATGGCGCCCTTGGATGCAGCATAATGCCAGTGCTGCGGCGAATCCCCGCGGAAGGCCGCACGGCTCGAAATATTGACGATCCGGCCGCCGCCGCCGCGATCGAGGAAGTGCGAGACGGCGAGCCGCGACAGGTCGGCGGCGGCCTGGAGGTTGATGGTCAGCGTTCGCTGCCAGGCCAGATGCCATTCGTCGTCCGAGACGTTGTCGGCGACGCCCTCGTAAATGCCGGCGTTGTTGACCAGCACGTCGACGGTGCCGCCGAGCTCGTCGAGCGCCGTGTCCCAGATGTCGCGCGGCGCCTTGGGATCGGTGAGATCGCCCGCGATCAGCTGGTCGCTGCCCTTGGTCGAGTGGCCGACTACCTTGTGGCCGGTCTTCTTGAGCAGCGCGTAAGCGGCCGCGCCGATGCCGCGGCTCGCGCCGGTGATGAGGATGTTCATGTCCCCCGCCCTAGCGCCGAGCGCAGCGCGGGGGAAGAATCAGGCGGCGATGCCGGAGACGAATTCCTTTGCGGTCGTCTTGAAGCCGCCGATCTGCTCGGAGAAGCGGCCGAAGCCCTGCTCGACCTCGTCGATATCCTTCGCGACATTTTCGGTATCACTGCGGATCGCGGCAATCGTCGAGCTCATGGAGTCGGCGGCGAGCGCGGTCTCGTCGACCGCGGCGGTGATCATCGTCACCGTCTGCGCCTGGAGCTCCATCGCCTCGCGGATGCGGTCGGCAGAGGTCTGGACCTCCTCGACCGTGCCCTGGATCGAGCCGTTCGCTTCGACCGTCTGCTTGGTCGCCTGCTGGATGGCCGTGATCTTGGCGGTGATGTCGTCGGTCGCCCGGGCGGTCTGCGAGGCGAGGCTCTTCACTTCCTGGGCGACGACCGCGAAGCCGCGTCCGGCATCGCCCGCGCGCGCCGCCTCGATGGTCGCATTGAGTGCAAGCAGGTTCGTCTGGCCCGCGATGTCGCGGATCAGGCTGAGGATCGATTCGATCGCTTCGACGTGCGCGGACAGCGCCTGGCTGACCTTCACCGCCTGGCTTGCCTGGTCGCCTGCGCGGGTTGCCACCCCGGCAGCGACCTCGACTTCCGCCCGGCAATCCTCAATCGCCCGGATAAGGCCTGCCGCGGTCTGCGCGGCCTCGCGCATCGCGACGGCGGACTGCTCCGCGGCGGCGGCGACTTCGCTGGTCTTGCCAAGCATCCCGCGCGCGGAGGTGGCGGTCGAGCGCGTGCGGTCCGTCAGCGACTTCGACTGCTCGGTGCTTGCACGCACGAGCTCGCTGACGCGGCGCTCGAACTGCTCGCTCTCGCGGCCGCGCTGGTCGGCGGCCTCGATCGCCTCGAGGAGCGAAACCTGGGCGAGGATGATGTCGGTCTCGAAGATGCTCAGGCGGTAGAAGGCGCCCATGCATTTCTCGAGCTTGGCCTTGTCGTCGCGAAAGCGGTCGATCATGCCGGCGACGATCTTGTCGGCGGTGTCGGCGCGGGCGGCCATGTAGGCCGGGACCGATGTCTTTTCGCGGACGATCTCGCGGCCATATTCGGCGACGTTCTGGATCCAGCTGGCGTCGACCTTGCCGGCGTAGTTCTGGGCGAAGCGCTCTGCGCGCTCGGGGCCGAATTGGGCGATGATCGGCGGCGCGATGATGTCGGTCGCATGTTCGCGCAGGAACGCGATATCGCGATCGAGCGAGCCGCCGGGATTATAGGCTGCGAGCCGCGCCTTGACCTGTTCGTCGGTCAGCCGCTGCAGCTGTCCAGTCTCGCCACTCATTCGTCCGCTCTCCGTTATTCGCTCGGGCATTCGAACCGCTCTTGCCGCACGAATGGTTAAGACCGGGTTAGGCGGACTGGCGAAACTTGCGCGGCAACGGACCGCGCCTTAAGCGGCGGCCCCATGGCAGCAACGAGACCTCGCCCGCTCTCCCCGCACCTGACGATCTGGCGCTGGGGGCCCCACATGGTCGTTTCGATCCTTCACCGCGCAACAGGCGTCGCCTTGTCGATCGCCGGGCTCGCGATCCTCAGCTGGTGGCTGATGGCGCTGGCCAGAGGAGCGGACGCCTACGCGACCTTTGAGAAGGCGTCGCACCACCCCGTGGGGCTCATCGTCCTCATCGGCCTCACCTGGAGCTTCTTCCAGCACCTGCTTTCGGGAATCCGTCACCTCACGATGGACACCGGCGCGGCGTTCGATCTCGGGGTCAACAAGACCTTCGCCGTGCTGACGATCCTTGGGTCGGTCGTGCTGACGGCGCTGCTGTGGGTCTGGTTCCTGGGATATGTGAAATGAGCATCGGCGAAAGCTCCACGCCGCTGGGCAAGGTCCGCGGCCTCGGCTCGGCCCGCGAAGGCGGCGAGCACTGGCTGACCGAGCGAGTCACCAGCCTCGCGCTACTTCTCCTCGGCACATGGTTCATCGCGTCGCTTCTGCTGCTTCCGAAGCTCGACCAGCCGACGCTCGTCGAATGGCTGCACGCACCGAGCGGCGTCATTCCGATGGCGCTTCTGATCATCGTGGGGTTCAAGCATGCGCTCGACGGAATGAAGGTGTTCATCGACGATTATGTCCATGAGCCCGGAAGCAATTTCGTGATCAACACCCTGCTATTGTTCGCCGCTGTTGCCGGCGCCGCGATCGCGCTCTACGCGCTTGCCGCGCTCGCGTTCGGAGTGGCGGCGTGAGCGCATATCAGATCATCGACCACACCTATGATCTCGTTGTGGTCGGTGCCGGCGGGTCCGGCCTCCGCGCGACGATGGGCGCGGCCGAACATGGCCTGAAGACGGCCTGCGTGACAAAGGTCTTCCCGACGCGCAGCCACACCGTCGCGGCGCAGGGCGGGATCGCCGCCAGCCTCGGCAACATGGGCCCGGACCACTGGACCTGGCACATGTACGACACCGTCAAGGGCTCCGACTGGCTCGGCGACCAGGACGCGATCGAATATATGTGCCGCGAGGCGCCCGCCGCGGTCATCGAACTCGAGCACATGGGGCTCCCCTTCAGCCGCACGGCAGAAGGCAAGATCTATCAGCGCGCGTTCGGCGGGATGACGCAGGACATGGGCCAGGGGCCGCCGGCGCAACGAACCTGCGCGGCCGCCGACCGTACCGGCCATGCGATGCTCCACACGCTCTATTCGCAGAGCCTGAGGCACGACGCCGATTTCTTCATCGAATATTTCGCGCTCGACCTGATCATGGAGAACGGCGCGTGCCGCGGCGTCGTCGCCTTGTGCCTCGACGACGGCTCGATCCACCGTTTCCGTGCCCAGGCGGTGGTGATCGCCACCGGCGGCTACGGCCGCGTTTATTTCTCCTGCACCGGCGCGCACACCCAGACCGGCGACGGCAATGCGATGGTGCTCCGCGCCGGCCTGCCGCTCCAGGACATGGAGTTCGTCCAGTTTCACCCGACCGGCGTCTATGGCGTCGGCGTCCTCATCACCGAGGGCGCGCGCGGCGAGGGTGGCTACCTCACCAATTCCGAGGGCGAGCGCTTCATGGAGCGGTACGCGCCCCACGCGAAGGACCTCGCCAGCCGCGACGTGGTCTCACGTTCGATGGCGATGGAAATCCGCGAAGGGCGCGGCGTCGGCGAGCACAAGGACCATATCTTCCTTCACCTCGACCATCTCGACCCGAAGATCCTTCACGAGCGGCTGCCCGGCATCACCGAGACGGCGAAGACTTTTGCCGGAGTCGACCTGACGCGCGAGCCAGTGCCCGTGGTGCCGACCGTCCACTACAATATGGGCGGCATCCCGACGAACTATCACGGCGAGGTCGTGACCCTGAAGGACGGCAACCCGGACTCGGTCGTGCCGGGACTGTTCGCGGTCGGCGAAGCGGCCTGCGTCAGCGTCCATGGCGCGAACCGCCTCGGCTCGAACAGCCTCATCGACCTCGTCGTCTTTGGCAGGGCCGCCGGCATCCGGCTCGGTGAAGTGGTGAAGAAGGGGGCCTTGCCCGAGCCGTTGCCCAAGGACGCCGGCGACTTCGCGCTCGCCCGCCTCGACAAATTCCGCCACGCCGAGGGCGGCAGCCCGACCGCCGAGATCCGGCTCGACATGCAGCGCGTCATGCAGTCCGACTGCGGGGTGTTTCGAACGGACCGCACGCTCGCCGAAGGCGTCGCCAAGATCGACAAGGTGTTCGGCCGCATGGCCGACGTGCATGTCGCCGACCGAAGCCTCATCTGGAACAGCGATCTCGTCGAGACTCTGGAACTCGACAATCTCCTCGCTCAGGCGGTGGTGACCATGCATTGCGCCGCCAACCGCAAGGAAAGCCGCGGCGCGCACATGCAGGAAGATTATCCCGAGCGCGACGACAAGAACTGGATGAAGCACACCATCGCGTGGTTCGACGCTTGGGGCGGCAATGCACCGTCAGGCGGCGTGACGATCGACTATCGGCCGGTGCATGATTTCACCCTGACCGACGCCATCGAGACAATCCCACCGAAAAAGCGGGTTTACTGAGACTCGCGCGACTCGGCGAATGAGAGTATTGGCGGCTGATCGCGAGGGGCAACTCCGATGACAGCAAAGACATCTCGCAACCGCAGATATCTGGTCGCGCTCAGCCTTTTCCTCGTCCTTGGGATCGGCGCTCTTGGCGTTGCGCGCTTCTACCCGGCGCTGGGCCCGATCGTCGGCACCGTCACGCCGCAGCTCTACGTCGACTCGCTGCCGACGGCGGATATTCCGGAGCAAGGCCGCTACGTTCTCGTCGATGCCGCCTCGGCGCGGCTCTACATGATGGAAAACGGGCGGGTTCAGGATTCGATGCGGGTGATCGTCGGCAAGCCCGATACGCCGACGCCGCAGCTGAAGGACGTCATCAATTACGCGACCTTGAATCCCTATTGGCACGTGACGCCGGACCTCGCGCGGACGATCATCGCGCCCAACGTGCTGAAGCTGGGCGACTCCTATCTTACGCAGCACGGCTATCAGGTGGTCTCCGCCTTCGCCGACGACGCGGAGGTCATTCCTGCCGACACCGTTGACTGGAAGGCGGTCGCCGCAGGGACTCAGCAGATTTACGTTCGCGAGCTTCCGGGTCCGGCCAATTCGCTCGGCCACTTCAAGTTCGACCTGCCCCACGGCGACGGAATCTACCTTCACGACACGCCCCGGAAGGAGCTTTTCGCGCAGGACCAGCGGGACTTGAGCCACGGCTGCGTCCGGCTCGAGGATGCGGAGCGGCTGGCGCGCTTCCTGCTCGGCAAGGACCCGCCGGCTCCCTCGGCGCCGGAGGAGAATGTCCTTCTGCCGAAGCCCGTGCCGATCACGATCAGCTATCTCGACGCGCGCGCGCAGATGCAGCTCGCCGCGCTCCGCTAAACACACGAAGCCTCAGATCGCCCGCAACTCCGCCGCGTAACGCTGCGCCTTCGCCGCATAATGGGCCGCTGATGCGCGGAGCAGCTTCCGCTCCTCTTCCGTGACCTGCCGCACCGCCCGGGCGGGAGCGCCGACGATCAGGCTGCCCCGCTCGAAATGCTTGCCTTCGGTGATGAGCGCGCCCGCGCCGACGATGCACTCGCTTTCGATCACCGCGCCATTCAGGATCCGCGCGCCCATCCCGATCAGGCAGTCGTCGGCAACGGTGCAGCCGTGGAGGATCGCCTGGTGCCCGACGGTCACCCGAGCGCCGATCGTCAGCGGAAATCCCGCGTCGCTGTGGCCGACCGCCTCGTCCTGGAAGTTAGTCTCGTCACCCAGGATCAGCGGCGTGTTGTCGCCGCGCAAGACGGCGCCGAACCACACGCTCGCCCGAGCCCCCAGCCGGACGTCGCCGACGAGATCGGCCGACGGCGCGGCCCAGGCACTTTCGCCGAAGCTCGGTTCGACCCCGTTGATCGGGTAGAGCGGCATCGCGCCGCCCCTACGTCCTAGTCCGGGCCCACGTCCAGCAGGTCAGGCTCGCCCTGGAACATGTCCGGGTGCGGACGGATGAAGACCCTGAAGAGGTCGGGATGCTTCTTGCGAAGCTCGGTTTCGAGATGGCCGATTATCCGCTCGATGTCCGCCGTCCTGAGATCCTGGGCGAAGTCGAGGCCGACATTGGCAATCACTTCGTCGGGGCCGAGCTGACTGGTCAGTATGCCCTCGACGGCGACCACTCCCGGCTCATGCGCGGCGATTTCGCGGATGGATTGGCTGAGCTCAGGGCGCGCGCGCTCGCCGATCAGAAGGTCCTTGCTTTCGTGCGCGAGAAGCACGGCAATGACCGCGAGCACGAGGCCGATGCAGATCGACCCGGCGCCATCGATCCACGGCTTGCCGAGGTTGGTGCTGAGCGCAGTGGCGATCGTGGCAATCGCCAGCCCGACCAGAGCCGCGCTGTCCTCGAACAAGACCATGAAGGTCGGCGGGTCCTTGCTCGCGTGGACCGCGGAAAGGATCGTGCGATCTCCGCGCACGCGCTGGAAGGCGCTCCACCCGAAATACCAGCTGATCCCTTCGAAAACGGCGGACGCGGCGTAGACCGCATAATTGACCAGGGGCTCGGTCATCGGTTCGGGATGCTGGATGTGCTTGACCCCGCCATAGACGGACACACCGGCGCCGCCGGCGAAGATCAGCAGTGCGACGACGAACGACCAGAAATAGATTTCGCGGCCGTAACCCAGCGGGTGCAGGCGGTCGGGCGGCCTTGCGGCGCGGTGCTGTCCGTAGAGCAGGAGGATTTCGTTGCCGCTGTCGACGACCGAATGGACAGCTTCGCTCAGCATCGCGCTGCTTCCGGACACGGCGGCGGCGATCGCCTTGGTCACCGCGATCAGCAGGTTGCCGATAAGCGCCGCGATGACCGCGGTTCGAGACGAATGCTCGGCCATGTGGGCGAGAACCGATGCGAGGAGAGATTGTGCCCTAGACCGCTACCTCGCTTCGCTCGGATTGTCGGCTTCGGATGTCCCTCGGACATACTGCAGGCGACAATGGTGCCCAGGAGAGGACTCGAACCTCCACGCCCTTGCGAGCGCCAGCACCTGAAGCTGGTGCGTCTACCAATTCCGCCACCTGGGCACGTCGTCGCTTTTTGGCAGGCCGCGGCGCTTAGGAAAGGCCGGCCTGCCTTGTCAATGTAGGAAGGGACTCGCTAGGGCGCGAGGGCGATGATCGAGCCCTCAGAACAGCTTGTCACTGTCTTCGGCGGCGCCGGGTTCATCGGCCGCTACGTCTGCGAATTCCTGTTCAGGAGCGGAGTCCGCGTCCGCGTCGCCAGCCGCGACCCGCGCAACGATTATTTCCTGCAGCCGCTCGCCCAGGTCGGCCAGTTCGGCTTCGAGAAGGCGGATATCACCAACGCCGACAGCGTCCGCAACGCGGTCAAGAGCGCGACCGCGGTGATCAATCTCTGCGGCACATTCGGGCGCGACATGCACAAGGTCCACGTCGATGGCGCCCGCAACGTCGCTGAAGCCGCGGTTGAGGCCGGAGCGCGGGCGCTGGTCCATGTCTCGGCAATCGGCGCGGACGTCCACGCCCAGTCGGCTTACGGAGTCACCAAGGGAGAGGGCGAGGGGGCTGTCCGCAAGGCATTCCCGAATGCGACCCTCATCCGGCCGTCGCTGGTGTTCGGGCCGGAGGACCAGCTCACCAACCGCTTCGCGGCCATGGCGCGACTGCCCTTCCTGCCTGTCATTGCGGCGAAGCGGAATTTTCAGCCGGTCTATGTCCGCGACGTCGCCAAAGCGATCAGCATGGCCGCGCTCGACCCGGGCCGCTTCGGCGGCAACGGCTACGAGATCGCCGGGCCGCAGGTCATGAGCATGGCCGAACTCCACCACGCGATCCTCGAGATTACCGGGCAGCGGCCCGAGGTGGTCCATATGCCGGACTTGTTGACCGGGCTGCTCGCCAAGCTCGGCTGGCTGCCCGGAGCGCCATTGACCGAGGACCAGTGGCGGATGCTCCAGCGCGACAATGTTCCAAGCGGAAGCGCGCCCGGCCTCGAGGCGTTCGGGATCGAGCCGACCCCGCTCGCCGCGGTCGGCTACGAATGGCTCGGGCGGTTTCACCGCGGCGGGAAATTCGCCGGGCGGCGGATTAGTTTGACCGCGACCTCCTGACCGGCCACGCCTGACCAATGCCGCTGCTGCTCCTCGCCCTCATCCTTGGCGTCGTCGAGGGGGTCACCGAATTCCTGCCCGTCTCCTCGACCGGCCATCTGATCCTCGCCACCGAGCTCCTGGGTTTCGACGCCGCCAAGTGGGAGGCGTTCAACGTCATCATCCAGTTGGGCGCGATCCTCGCCATCGTCGTCCTTTACTGGCGCACCTTCTGGGCGGTGCTCGAAGGGCTGTTCCAGAAGAATGCAATGTCGTGGCGGTTCGTGCGCAATATCCTCATCGCCTTCCTTCCGGCGGCCATCCTCGGCTTCATCCTGATCAAGCACATCGAGGCGCTGCTCGGGAATGCGATGGTGGTCGCGGTCGCGCTGATCGTCGGCGGTGCCGCGATCCTGGTGATCGAGCGGCTGGTGAAGGACGGCAAGATCGTCGGTGTGTCCGAAATGCCGGTCGGCACAGCTATCGGCATCGGGCTCATCCAGTGCCTCGCGATGATCCCAGGAGTCAGCCGCTCGGGCGCGACGATCATGGGCGCGCTGTCGCTCAACGTCGAAAGGCGGACCGCCGCGGAATTCAGCTTCTTCCTCGCCGTGCCGACGATGGTCGGAGCGACGGCGCTCGAGCTCGCCAAGCATCACGATGAGATGCTCGCGGGCGCGCACGGCGTCGGCATCGGCGCCGTCGCGGTCGGTTTCGTGGTCAGCTTCCTGGTCGCGCTCGTCGTGGTCCGCGCTTTCGTCCACTACATTTCACGCCACGGCTTCGCGCCCTTCGCCTGGTACCGGATTGTCGTTGGAGCGGCGGCGCTGGTGTGGCTGCTCGCCAGGTGATTTATTTTTCGGCGCGCTTCGGCTAGACTGATTCGCGCAAAATCAGGAGCTTAGGCAAGAAATGCGTACCAGCCTCGCCCTCCTTCCGCTGCTTGTGGTTGCCGCTCCCGCGGTCGCGCAGCCTCTTCCGCCGCCGCCTCCCCCCGCCATCATGCAGCTTCCTCCGGAGCTCACCGATCCCGCAACCGCCGACAGGCTGACCGACGCGATGCAGTCGCTCTCGCAAGCGCTGCTCGACATGCGCGTCGGCACCATCAAGGCCGCGATCGAAGGACGGCGGGCGAGCCCTGCCGAGCGGCGCATGACCGTCCGCGACCTTGCCCGCCGCGACGATCCCAATTTCGACCGCCGCCTGCATCAGCAGATCGCGGCCGCGAAGCCCAAGCTCCAGCAGGGCATCCGGGCGATGAATCAGGCGCTCCCCGAAGTCACCGAGGACCTCCAGCGCGCCCAGGTCGCGATCGAACGCGCGCTCGCGAATATGCCCGATCCCAATTATCCGCGCCGCTGACCGTCAGGCGCGCTAGACGGGCGGCGCCCACGCGCTAAAGCTGCCGCGCCATGTGGCAGCTCTTCCAGTTCCCGCTCTGCCCTTTTTCCCGCAAGGTCCGCCTGGTGCTCGCCGAGAAGGGCATCGGGCATGAGCTGGTGCGCGAGAACCCGTGGGAGAAGCGCGACGAGTTCATCGACCTCAATCCGGCCGGTGAGACCCCGGTCATGGTCGAGCCCGACCAGGCCGTCACGCTGATCGGATCGCAGCCGATCGTCGAATATTTCGACGAGACGGTCGACCGGATGCCGATGATTCACGGCAATGCCGCGCTTCGCGCCGAGATTCGGCGGATGACCGAGTGGTTCGACCTCAAGCTCTACCGTGAGGCAGTCGAGCCGATGATGAACGAACGGATGAGAAAACGGCTGGTCAACCGCGAGGCACCGGACACGCGCATCCTGCGCCAGGCGATGCGTACCGCGTCCGAGCATCTCGACTATCTCGATTATCTCCTCGACCATCGGCGCTGGCTCGCCGGGCCGGGCCTCAGCCTCGCCGACTTCACCGCGGCCGCGCACTTAAGCGTGATCGATTACTTGGGCGCACTCGACTGGCGCGGGCACAAGCAAACCAAGGACTGGTACGCGGTGATGAAGTCGCGGCCCTGCTTCCGCCCCCTATTGGGAGAGCGGATGGAGGTCATCGTGCCGCCCGGCCACTACGACAAAGTCGACTTTTAGGCGGCCATCAGCGCGCCGCGCAGCACCTTGTCCTCGAGCGTTTGGCCGGCGCCGAGCGCGACGCAGCTCATCGGATCGTCGGCGATCTTCACCGGCAGTCCGGTCGAATCCTGGAGAACGGTATCGAAGCCCCTCAGCAAGGCGCCGCCGCCGGTCAGCGTGATCCCTTCGTCGATGACGTCCGCCGCGATTTCGGGCTGCGTATGCTCGAGCGCGTCGCGCACCACGCTGACGATCTGGTTGACCGGCTCGGCGAGCGCTTCGGCGACCTGCGCCTGGCTAAGGACGATCTCGCCGGGCATTCCGCGGCTGACATCGCGGCCGCGAACGCGCGTGGTCGGCCCAGCCCCGTCGCCCGGCCTGACCGCGGCGCCGATTTCGAGCTTTACCCGCTCGGCCGTCCCTTCGCCGATCAGGAGGTTGAAGTTGCGCCGGACATAGGACGCGATCGCATCGTCCATCCGATCGCCGCCGACGCGCGCTGAGCGGCAGAAGGCGAGGCCCTGCAGCGAGATCACGCCGACCTCGGTCGTGCCGCCGCCAATGTCGACCACCATCGAGCCGATCGGCTCGGCAACGGGAAGTCCGGCGCCGATCGCGGCGGCCATCGGCTCCTCGATCAGCGAGACGCGGTCGGCACCGGCGTTGGTGACCGCGTCGCGGATTGCGCGCCGCTCGACCGAGGTCGCGCCAGAGGGGATGCAAATCACGACCTCGGGTCCGCGCGAGAAGCGGCTCGGCCCGCCGTGCGCCTTGCGGATGAAATGCTTGATCATCTCTTCGGCGACCTCGAGGTCGGCGATCACGCCGGCACGTAGGGGGCGGATCGTTCGCAGATTGTCGGGAGTCTTGCCGAGCATGAGCTTGGCGTCGTCGCCGACGGCATGGACTCGCCGCTCGCCGCCGCGGGTTTCGATGGTCACCACCGACGGCTCATTGGCGACGATCCCGACGCCGCAGACGTAAACGACCGTGTTCGCGGTACCGAGATCGATCGCGACTCCGCGCGACGAGAAACTGAACGGACGCATGTTCTAACCCCACCCCAAGCGATTCTGCCGATTTGGGATGCTGATGGGAGCGGGGCGACCGCGATAGCCCCGTTAACCATGTTAAATTCGGGCCGTGGAGCGGCTGCGGCGAACCGAAAAGCGTTAAATCGCGGTCGCTTAAGCGCGTACGGCCGAGATCAGATAGTTCAGCCGCAAATCGTCGCTGAGGTGCAGCCCTCGCGACGGCGACCAGGCCATGCCCTGGACGTCGAGGCATTTGAGCCCGGCCTGACCCAGGAGCGCCTTCATTCGCTCGGGCGTGATGAACTTGCCGAAATCGTGAGTCCCCCTGGGGATTCGGCCGAGGCCCTCGGCGACCACGATCATCATCAGCCTCGACAACGCCGTTGCGTTCGGCGTGGACATGATCAGCAGGCCGCCGGGCGCGAGCCGTTTCGCGAGGGCGTTCACGAACGCCGCCGGTTCGGCGACATGCTCGATCACCTCCATCGCGGTCACGAGGTCGAATTCACCCTGGAGCGCGGCGACATCGGCAACGCGATAGTCGATCTCCAGATCCATGGCCGCTGCATGCTCGCGCGCGACGGCGATAACTTCCGGCGAAGCGTCCACTGCCGTCATTTTCGCTCCAAGCCTAGCGAGAGGCTCGGTCAGCAATCCGGCGCCGCAGCCGACGTCCAGCGCTGTCTTTCCATCGAGCGGGGTCCGGCTGCATTCGTCGGCCTGCCAATGCTGGTCGATCTGGTCGCGGATATATTTGAGCCGCACCGGATTGAGCTTGTGGAGCATGGCCGATCGGCCCTTCGGGTCCCACCAGTCCGCGGCGAGCCTGCCGAAGCGGTCGGCTTCCACCCTGACGATCGTGCTTCCGGCCATGGCGCCTCCATGCTCTCGCCGCTTGCAAAGGAAAAGAGAAGTCGTGCGTTGGGGCGGCGATGGACCATTTCCGGCTGAAGCATGGCGAGCTCACTTGCGAGGACGTGCCGCTGGCCGAGATCGCGGCCGAAGTCGGCACGCCTGTCTATGTCTATTCGAGCGCGACGATGTGCCGCCATGTGGAAGCGCTTCGAGCGGGCCTCGAGCCGCTCGACGATCCGCTGATCGCTTATGCGGTGAAGGCGAACCCGAATGCCGCAGTCGTGGCGACGCTGGCGATAGCCGGGCTCGGCGCGGACGTGGTCTCGGGCGGCGAGTACCGGCGCGCGGTTGCGGCGGGGATGGCGCCCGAGAAAATCGTCTTTTCCGGCGTCGGCAAGACCGAGGCCGAAATGCGCCTCGCCCTCGGCGGCGGGCTTTATCAGTTCAACCTGGAATCGGTCGCCGAAGCGGAGATGCTCTCCGTCGTCGCATCGTCGATGGGCGTGACCGCGCCGGTCGGTTTCCGCGTCAACCCTGACGTCTCCGCCGGGACGCATTCGAAGATCACGACCGGCGCCGCGGAGAACAAGTTCGGGATCGGGATCGGCGAAGCCGTGGAAGCCTATGCGCGTGCGGCTGAGCTGCCGGCGCTCCAGCTGCAGGGCATCGCCGTCCATATCGGCAGCCAGCTCACTAGCCTCGAGCCGCTCGAACGCGCGTTCACCCGCGTCGGCGAATTGATCCAAAGGCTGCGCGACGCGGGTCATGATATCCGCGTTGCCGACCTCGGCGGAGGTCTTGGAGTCCTTTACGATCCCGCGCTCGCACCGCCGCCCAGCCCCGCTGACTACGGCGCGATGGTTCGGCGCGTCACGGACGGTTGGGGCGTGCGGCTGGTGTTCGAGCCGGGACGGTTGATCGTCGGCAATGCCGGCGTGCTCCTTTCGCGCGCGATCCGGATCAAGCCGGGCGCCGCCCATCCCTTCGTCATTGTCGACGCGGCGATGAACGATCTGATGCGCCCGGCGCTCTACGACGCCTGGCATAAGATCGATGCGGTGCGCCCATCGGGTGAGCGCTGGAGCGCCAATGTCGTCGGGCCCGTGTGCGAGACGGGCGACACGTTCGCGACGGCGCGCGAAATGGACCGCGTCGAGGCTGGCGACCTGATCGTCTTCCGCACCGCGGGCGCCTATGCCGCGGCCATGTCGAGCACGTACAATTCGCGGCCGCTGACGCCCGAAGTGCTGGTCGACGGCAACCGCTGGGCGATCGTTCGCCCGCGCATCGACGTCGACCGACTGATCGCGGCGGACCGCGTGCCGGAATGGCTCGCCGGTTGCGCGCATCGCGACAGCCGTTAAGGCCGCGCCCCAATGGCGCGCATCGTGATGAAATTCGGCGGCACCTCGATGGCGGGCATCGAGCGCATCCGCAGCGTCGCCGAACGTGTCCGGCGCGAGGCGGAGGACGGCGATCAGGTGCTCGTCGTCGTTTCGGCGATGGCCGGCGAGACAGACCGGCTGGTGCAGCTCTGCCGCGAAGCCGCGCCGCTGCACGACCCGACCGAATATGACGTGGTGGTCGCAAGCGGGGAGCAGGTCACCGCCGGCCTGCTGGCGATGACGCTTCAGGCGATCGGCCTCGAGGCGAGGAGCTTCATGGGCTGGCAGCTGGTCCGCGCATCGGGCATACATGGCAATGCGCGCGTCGAGGCGGTCGAAAGCGCGCTCCTCGACGAGGCGCTGAGCGGAGGCACCGTTGCCGTCATCCCGGGTTTCCAGGGCGTCTCGACCGACGGGCGTCTGGCCACGCTCGGCCGGGGCGGTTCCGACACGTCGGCGGTCGCGATTGCGGCGGCTGTCAAAGCTGACCGCTGCGACATCTACACCGACGTCGACGGCGTCTACACGACCGATCCGCGGATCGTGCCGCAGGCGCGCAAGCTCGACACGATCACCTTCGAGGAGATGCTGGAGCTTGCCGGCGTCGGGGCCAAGGTGCTTCAGACGCGCTCGGTCGGGCTTGCGATGCGCGAGAATTTGCCGCTGCGCGTGCTTTCGGCGTTCGAGGACAAGCCGGGAACGCGCGTCGTGGCCGAGCTTTCAGGAGCGGAGATGGAAAGAAACCAGATCGCGGGCATTGCTGCGGATCGCAACGAGGCACGGGTCACACTGACCGGCGTCCCGGACACACCCGGCACCGTGGCCCACGTCATCACCCCGCTCGCCGAATCGGGCATTGCCTTCGACATGATCGTCCACGCCGCAACGCCCGACACCGGCGCGTCCGACCTCACCTTCACGGTGCCGCGCGCGAGCCTCGCGCAGGCCACCGCAGTGATCGAGCAGCGCAAGAGCGAGATTGGGTACGACGGGCTGGTCACCGACGATTCCGTCGCGAAGGTCAGCATTGTCGGCGTCGGCATCCGCTCCAACCCGCAACTGGCCGCGAAAATGTTCGAGGTGCTCGCCGAACGGAAGATCAACCTGCTCGCCGTCTCGACCAGCGAGATCAAGGTCAGTGCGTTGATCGCCGAAGCCGAGCTCGAGGTGGCCGTCCGCGTGCTTCACACGGCGTTCGGCCTCGACGCGCCGCAGCCGCGCGGGGAAGCGGCATGAGCGGCGAGGGGCTGATTGCGGAGCCGCGCGCGGTGCACCCTAGCGAGGGCCACGCCCGCCTTGCGGAGCTGATGCACCGGGGCACCGAGTTCCTCGGCTGCGACGTCGCGATCATGGGCGGCGCGATGAGCTGGGTTTCCGAACGCAACCTCGTCTCCGCCATCTCCAACGCCGGCGGCTTCGGCGTGATCGCCTGCGGGGCGATGACTCCCGAGCTGCTCGACACGGAGATCGCCGAGACGAAGAAGCGCACGACGCGTCCGTTCGGGGTGAACCTCATCACCATGCACCCGCAGCTATCCGAGCTGATCGACGTGTGCGCAAAGCATGATGTCGGCCACGTGGTGCTCGCGGGCGGGCTTCCGCCGGGCTGGGCGATGGACAAGATCAAGGGCCGCGGCGCCAAGCTGATGGCCTTTGCGCCGGCGCTCGCGCTCGCGAAGAAATTGATGCGCTCGAACGTCGACGCGCTGGTGATCGAGGGGATGGAGGCCGGCGGACATATCGGTCCGGTCTCCACCTCCGTGCTCGCGCAGGAAATCCTGCCCAACGTCAGCAAGGACATTCCGGTTTTCGTCGCCGGCGGCATAGGCCGCGGCGAAGCTATTGCGGCTTATCTCGAAATGGGGGCCGTCGGCGTCCAGCTCGGCACGCGCTTCGTTTGCGCGACGGAAAGCATCGCCCATCCCAACTTCAAGAAGATGTTCATCCGCGCCTCGGCGCGCGACGCCATCCCCTCGGTGCAGATCGACCCGCGACTTCCGGTGATTCCCGTCCGCGCGCTCAAGAACCGGGAGATGGAGAATTTCGCCGCCAAGCAACGCGAAGTCGCCGACCTGCTCGACAAGGGCGCCGTCGAAATGGCCGAGGCCCAGCTACAGATCGAGCATTACTGGGCGGGCGCGCTTCGCCGCGCGGTCATCGACGGCGACATCGAAACCGGCTCCGTCATGGCCGGCCAGTCGGTCGGGATGGTCAACCGCGAGGAGCCGGTCGCCGCAATCATCCGGGAGCTTGTCGACGAAGCCGCCGCCGCGCTCGAAAGCCGCGGCTAGACATCACCGCGGCAGTTGCGCGCGAAGCGCGGCCCAGCGCTGCGCGATTCCATTCAGTGCGGCCG
>Ga0207660_10000861_pt1 | contig 20014 bp, 23 predicted proteins | sample KBSC73BmetaG_FD_184335 | JGI IMG/M metagenome (GOLD analysis project Ga0207660, IMG submission 184335) | Corn rhizosphere microbial communities from Kellogg Biological Station, Michigan, USA - KBS C7-3B metaG (SPAdes) (version 2) | ecosystem: Host-associated > Plants > Roots > Rhizosphere ... | reverse complement strand
AACGCGCGCCTGGACGGATCGTCGGATAGAGCCGCGGCACCGTTTCGAGATTGTGGTTGTAGACGTCCGGTCCGGCCTCGACGATCGCCTCGACCGCCGCCTCGCTCTTGTTGCGGAAGTCGGGCGTCAGGATCTCGATCGTGGTGGAGGGCGTGTTGCGGCGGAGCGCCTCGATCACCTTCACGAACTGGGAAGCGCCGCCGTCCGCCAGGTCGTCGCGGTCGACCGACGTTACAACGATATGTTCGAGGCCCAGTTCGGCAGCGGCCGTCGCGACATGCTCGGGCTCCAGCGGGTCCACGGCACGCGGCATCCCGGTCTTCACGTTGCAGAAGGCGCAGGCCCGCGTGCAGGTGTCGCCGAGGATCATCACCGTCGCGTGCTTCTTGGTCCAGCACTCGCCGATGTTCGGGCAGGCGGCTTCCTCGCACACCGTGGCGAGATTGAGCTCGCGCATCAGCCGCCGAGTCGCGTGATAACCCTCGCTGACGGGCGCCTTGACCCTGATCCAGTCGGGCTTGCGCTGCTTGGGAACTGCGGCGGGAGCGTTCATGGCGCGCAGATAGCGACTGCTTCCGGCGCTTGCCACCCCCGCCCCCCAGCGGCTAGCCGCGCCTTATGCCCTACATGCAGCAGTTGATTGAAGGATACCGCCGCTTCCGCGAGAAGAGCTGGGGGCGCGAACGCGAGCGCTGGGCCGAGCTCAGGGACGGCCAGAACCCCCAGGTGATGATCCTCGCCTGCGCAGACAGCCGGAGCGACCCCGCGCAGATCTTCGACTCGCGGCCGGGTGAGATGTTCGTGGCGCGCAACATCGCCGCACTGGCGCCGCCGTACGAAACGAGCGAGGGTTTTCACGGCGTCTCGGCGGCTCTCGAATTCGCCGTCACGCAACTGAACGTCGGAGAGATCCTGGTCATGGGCCATGGAATGTGCGGCGGATGCGCGGCGGCGCTCACCGGATCTTTCGACGATGTTCCGCCGGGCGAAGGTCATTTCATCGGTGACTGGGTTCGGATGCTCCAGGATACACGCGACCAGGTGAGAGCGCGTCACGGCGAGCTCGACCGTGCGGCATTCCTCGACATGGAACATGAGGCGGTGAAGGTCAGCCTCGCGAACCTGCGGACTTTTCCCTGGATTGCGGAGCGCGAGCGTGATGGGCGCCTGAAGATTCACGGCGCCCATTTCTCGATCGCCGAAGGTCGGCTCTATTTACTGGACGAGGCGGAAGGAACCTTCCACCGCGTCTGAGTAAACCAGACCTAACACCTTACGTTATAATTGTAATGTGGTTGACCGTACTGGTCGACATAATAACAATAGCCGCGCGTATCGCGGTAATATTGGTGACCGCCGATCACTGCGCCGACGACACCGCCGAGGACTGCGCCCGCGACGGCGCCCGCACCGGTTCCGATCCCGGGCAAGACCGAGCCGGCAATCGCGCCGGCGCCCGCGCCGATCGCGGCGCCGGTCGCTTCGCTCGCGACCATGTGATCGGTCGCTGGGTTGGTCGCGCAGCCGCCGAGCGCGAGACTCGTGGCGGCAGCGGCCGAAACAAGCAGACGTTTCATCCCTTAATCCTCCAACTCTGCCCCGCCCCACGCGCAGTCAGTGCATCGGCGGCAGTTTCGTTCCACCGGCGGCCACGGCGAACCGTGAACCGTGTCGAAAATGGAATGGATCGGATGGAGCTAGACAGGCGCACGGATGGACGAGGCGGAAGCAAGTTCCGCCTCGTCTAACCGACAAGCTCAGGACAACGACCGCCTAGCAGCGAACGTCGTAGCTGTAGTGAGGCTGCCCGTACTGGTCCACGTAGTAACAATAGCCGCGCGTATCGCGGTAATATTGGTGGCCGTTTATGGTAGCGCCCAGGACACCGCCGAGGATCGCGCCCGCGACTGCGCCGGTGCCCGGCCTGATTCCCGGCAGAACCGCGCCGGCGATCGCGCCGGTGGCCGCACCGATCGCCGCGCCGCCGACGACGTTGCCGGCTTGGGAGTTGTTGTAACCGTTGTAATAGCCATTTCCATAATAGGGCTGTCCGTACCCGTACGGACTATATCCATAGCCGTACTGATCCGGATAAGTACTACAGCCCGCCACCGAAATGCTCGCGGCCGCAAGGGCTGCGGCTAGACCAAGCTTTTTCATTTCTCTATCCCTTCCACAACGCGCCCCCTGTGTAACGACAAAGTGCATCACAGGCTGTTTCGTTCCCCTTCCGTGATTTACGTTTCATGTACGAAACGTCCGCTTGCGGCGGAGAGTGGCCATTGCGGGATGCCGCGCTAGAGAGAGTTCAAATGAGGACTGAGATGCGCGAACGCCAAGCGGACCAGGAAGCCAATATCGCGCTGCTGATCGATGCCGACAACGCCAGCCCCGACCATCTCGACGAAGTGCTGCTGGTGCTTGGCGAGCTCGGGACCATCAACATCCGCCGCGCCTACGGCAACTGGGCCAAGGCGAGCCTCAAGGGCTGGGGCCAGCTGACTGGCCTGCACTCAATCATCCCGATGCAGCAATTCGATGTCGTAAAGGGCAAGAGCGCAACCGACATGCGCATGACCATCGATGCGATGGACCTGCTCTATCGCGGCAGTGTCGACGGCTTCGGGATCATGTCTTCGGACAGCGATTTCCTGCCGCTTGCCCAGCGAATCCGCGAGGATGGGCTGCCGGTCTACGGTTTCGGCACCGCCAAGACGCCCCTTTCCTTCCAGCAGGCATGCACGCGCTACTTCGACGTCGGCGCGCTCGCGCTCGATGACGAGGAACAGCTCGAGCAGCCGACCGCCGGCAAGGGCCAGCGCCCGGTCGACCCGGAGCTGCTGCAGGTGCTCGGCTCGGCCTACAAGGCGTCCAGACGCGACGAAGAAGGTTTCACGCCGCTTTCCGAGCTGGGCCAGCGGGCAAAGGCCGTCTCGAGCTTTGCGGCGCGCAACTACGGCTTCACGCGCCTCTCCGACCTCATCAAGGCCGTCCCTAACTTCGAGGTGAAGGCCGGCGCCGACGGACGGCTGCTCGTAAAGCGGCTGCGCTGACGCCTGCCTGTGGATCGATGATCCACAGATATTTCGGGCAGCAGGCGAGTCGACGACTGTTGTCCGGGCGACACAGCATCTTAGGAATCCGGGCCTCACCGGAACTGCATGGCGATTCTCCGGTTTGGGAGTGATCCGGGGTCAACTTGGGCGGGGAAATCATTGGCTGTGACCAATCCCGAGCAATCGCCTTCTGGCGCCAACAACGCTTTCGACCAGGACAGCGAGGTCCTGAAGGCGCAGGCCGAGCGCTGTCGGCGGCTGGCAGCCGCGACCTACAATCGCGAGATGGCGCAATCGCTCGGCGCCCTCGCGGAACAGTATGAACGCAGCGCCGAGGAGCTTTGGAAGAAAGCTCGCGCCTAGCGCTTCGCCCGGCTCCGCTTGGGCCGTAGGGCAACCCCTTCCTGCCGCGTCGCGGCGATCAGGATCCCTGCTTTCTCGAAGTCCGCAAGAATCTGCCGGGTCATCCGGTCCTTGATGTGGCGAATGCCGTGGTCGGGCCCAAGGAAGCGGAGAGTCATCTCCAGCCAATCCTCGGTGACCCGCCAGAAGACCTTGGGATCGATCTCTCCAGTGTCGATTCCGAACCGTTGCTCGAGCCTTTTGACCTCTTCCTTGCCGAGGACCTTGGCGGTTTTCGCCTGCTCATTGGCGGCCTTCAGCATGATCCGCTCGGCTTTCCGGAAGTCCTGGTGGAAGTGCACCGGAAAGCTCATCTCGTCCCACAGATAAGCGAACTCGTGGGTGTAATTGTACACCGGGCAGTCGAACACCTTGTCGTTGGTGACCGTGACGATCCGGCCGGTGAACTGGCGGCTGTAAACCCAGGAATCCTTGTCGTCCTTCTCACGTGGCGATTGCCCCATTTCCATGATGCGCGTCTGCATGAACGTGAGCCCGATGACGTCACCGCGCACGCCGCCCATCAGGATCCGGTCGCCGACATTGAAGGTCTTGCCGCGAAGGATCACGAAATAGCCGGCGACGGCGGTGATCACCCGCTGCAACGCGAAGGCGATACCGGCGCCGATCAGCCCGAGCACGCTCGCGAGCCGTGCCGGGCTGTCGAACCAGATCGACATCACGCCCAGGATCAGGATTCCGGCAACGATCAGGCTGACACCTTGCTTCGCCCAGAACTGGAAGCGCGTGCCGCTCCGGCTGCCGATGAACAGCTTCAGGATCTGCCGCAATATCCACGCGATGACCCAGGCGATCGCGATGAAGGCGATCGTCAGCAGCAGCTTGTGCCAGTTGTACTGGGTGGCGCCGATCATCGTGACGCCGAAGATCTTCAGGCCCTGGACCTGCCCGTGCGCAGCGACCGGGGTAGCGCCCGCGCTGTTCGCCAACGCGCTGAGTGGGTCCTGCATCAGGCGCTCAACCGGACGGCCGTCATGATGGTTCCGTTACGAATGCGCGGCCGGGAACGTCGTCGGGTGCCGCCCGTTCCGCCGACGAAGGAGAGCGACATGGAAAACCGCCGCACCGAAACTGCGCGCGAGACAGACGATAGCGACATCATCGACCGCGACTCCAGTGAGTTCGAGCCGCGCCAAGGAGGAAGCTCCGGCGGCAACCTCCAGGAGGATATTGCTACGCAAGCCGAGCTCGAGCGGGTCCGCGACCCCGAGGCGCATGAGGGTGTCGACAAGCAGGACGACATCGACCACCAGCAGCGCTATCCGGCCCGGCACCCGGCCGACAAATCGTCCGGCGGCAACCCCTCAGAGTAGCTCGAGGCTCACCGTCACCTCGTCGCCGGCCGCGATGCCTGTGTTTCGCAGGACGTCGATCTTGATCGGCAGGAAGTAGCCGCCGCTGTTCTTCGACGGGAAGACCGACGTCCGCCAGGTGAATTCGTCGAGGGTCGCTTCGACCTTCACCGAGCCGAAGCCACGCCGGACGAGGAGGCCATGCGCGCGGATTTCGCCCGAAAGCTCCTCCGGCACGCTCATGAAGTGAGCGACGCCTTCGCCATTGCTCCATGACTTCAGCGGACCCGTGATGCTGATCATCGCCGCACCTTAACACAGTAGCCCAGCAGTTGACGGACGCCCGGACCCAGCGGAAATCCCTGGGTGATGAAGCCACGGTCCAGCCCTTCGCCCATGGTGCGCCAGCAGTGGCTCGAGCAGGTGGACTCGGCCATGCGCGCACAGGGCGTGCCCGCGGCTGCAGAGCTGTCACTCCGTGCGATCGCGGCCGGAGTAGAGCACCCCGCCCTCCTCAACCTTGCCGCTTCGGCTCTCTCCGGCGAAGGCCGATTCAGTGAGGCCCTGCCGCTGCTCAAGCGTGGGCGCGCACTCTCCCCGCGGGATCCGAATATCCTCAACAGCCTCGGAATTTGTCTCAAGTCGCTCGGACAAGAGCATGCCGCGCTCGAAGCCCTTAATGGCGCACTGAAAATCGACCCCGACATGGCTGCCGCCCACTTCAACCGGGGGACGGTGCTCGAAGCGCTCAGCGAGATCAGGCGCGCCCGGGCCGCCTATGAAAAGGCCGCGGCGCTCAATCCGACTTATGTCGAACCACTCGCGAGCCTCGCCTGGCTCGACGCGCAGGCAGGCAATACCAGATCGGCGCGGACGCATGCCGAAAGCGCTCTGAAGCACTCCCCCGCCAACGCGCTGGCGCGGATGGCTCTTGCCTCCGCCGACCTCCAGTCGGGCAATCTCACCGACGCCGCGGCGCGGCTTTCGCAACTCGGTGCCGATCCGGGCCTGACGTCGCTCAACCGATCGATGGTGCTCGGCCTGATCGGCGACCTCAAGGATGCCGAAAATCGCCCGGCCGAGGCTTTCGCTGCTTACCAAGCCGGGAACAAAGAGCTGAAGACGCTGAACGTCGGGCGGTTCGAGGCCGCGGGCAAGGATAATGCATTGGCGCATGCGCAGCGGCTCGCCCGCTGGTTCGAAGCCGCAGACCCGCAGCCCTGGCGCGAAGCGCCGCCCCAGCGCCCGCGTGCGGCAGACCCGAAGGCGCATGTCTTCCTGGTCGGCTTCCCCCGCTCGGGCACGACCCTGCTCGAGAACGTGCTTGCCGCGCATCCTGAAGTCATCAGCCTCGAAGAGAAGGATTGCCTCGCCGCTGCGTTGAAAACCTATCTCGAAAGTGACGTGGGGCTCGAGCGCCTTGCCCGGATCAGTCCGGGCGAAGCAGTGCGGCAACGCGACTCCTATTGGTCGGCGGTTCGAAGCTTCGGCGTAGAACCGCGCGGGCGCGTGTTTATCGATAAGATGCCGCTATCGAGCGTCGCCCTTCCGCTTATCGCCAAGCTGTTCCCCAATGCCCTCGTGCTGTTCGCCCGGCGCGATCCGCGCGATGTGGTGCTGAGCTGCTTCCGCCGGCGGTTCGGGATGAACGCTTCGATGTACCAGCTGCTGACGCTCCAGGGCGCGGCGGCTTACTACGATGCCGTGATGCGGCTGTCCGAGCTGTACCGCGAACTGCTGCCCCTGCCGCTGCACGAGGTGCGCTACGAGAGCCTGGTCGAGGATTTCGAAGGTACGGCGCGGGCGGCCTGCGACTTCCTCGGCCTCGACTGGGACGCGCAAATGGCGGATTTCGCCGCCAGGGCGCCCATGCGCGGAATCTCGACCCCGAGCGCGGCTCAGGTCGCCCGCGGCCTCAATCGCGAAGGCCAGGGCAGCTGGCGCCGGTACCGAGAGCAGATGGCGCCGGTGCTTCCGCTGCTGGAGCCCTGGGTCAAGCGCTTCGGGTACGAAACGAGCTAGCGCGTCAACTTGCGATAGCTCGTCCGGTGCGGACGGGTCGCCTCCTCTCCGAGCCTGCGGACCTTGTCTTCCTCGTAGGCCTGGAAATTGCCTTCGAACCACACGACCTGGCTGTCGCCCTCGAACGCGAGGATGTGGGTCGCCAGGCGGTCCAGGAAAAAGCGGTCGTGGCTGATAACCACCGCGCAGCCGGCGAAATTCTCGATCGCCTCCTCCAACGCGCCGAGAGTCTCGACGTCGAGGTCGTTGGTGGGCTCATCGAGCAGCAGCACGTTGCCGCCGCGCTTAAGCATCTTGGCGATGTTGACGCGGTTGCGCTCGCCGCCGGACAGCTTGCCGACGTTCTTCTGCTGGTCCTGGCCCTTGAAGTTGAAGGCGCCGACATAGGCGCGGGTCGACTGATCGTGGCCGTTGACCTTCATGTAGTCGAGTCCGTCGGAAATCTCCTCCCAGACGTTCTTCGAACCATCGAGATGGTCGCGGCTCTGGTCGACGTAGCCGAGGTGCACCGTCGGGCCGATGTCGATCGTGCCCGAATCGGGTTTTTCCTGGCCGGTGATGATCTTGAACAGGGTCGATTTGCCGGCGCCGTTGGGACCGATGACGCCGACGATTCCACCGGGCGGAAGCGTGAATGACAGGCCCTCGAACAGCAGCTTGTCGCCGAAAGCCTTGGTCAGTCCCTTCGCCTCGATCACCTTGCCGCCGAGGCGCTCGGGCACCTGGATGAGGATTTCGGCCTTGCCGGGCACATATTTTTCCTGCGCCGCGACGAGCTGGTCGAACTTCGCGATACGCGCCTTGGACTTGGTCTGGCGGGCCTTTGGACCCTGCCGGATCCATTCGAGCTCGTCGCGAATCGCCTTCTGCCGGCCGGACTCCTCGCGCTCCTCCTGCTCGAGGCGCTTGGCCTTCTTCTCGAGATAGGTCGAGTAATTGCCTTCGTACGGGAAGTATTTCCCGCGATCGAGCTCGAGGATCCAGCTCACCACATTATCGAGGAAGTAGCGGTCGTGGGTGATCATCAGCACCGCGCCCGGATAGTCCTTGAGGTGGTTTTCGAGCCACTGGACGCTCTCCGCGTCGAGATGGTTGGTCGGTTCGTCGAGGAGCAGGATCGACGGCTTCTGGATGAGCAGCCGCGTCAGTGCGATGCGGCGCTTCTCACCACCCGACAAATTCCCGACCGGCGAGTCCGAAGGCGGGCAGCGGAGCGCCTCCATCGCAACCTCGAGCTGGTTGTCGAGAGTCCAGCCGTCGACCGCGTCGATTTTGGCCTGCAGCTCACCCATCTCTTCCATTAGCGCGTCGAAGTCGGTGTCTTCCTTCGGGTCCCCCATTTCGGCCGAGATGGCGTTGAAGCGGTCGACCATGTCGGCGACGTCTCGCGCGCCGTCCTTGACGTTCTCGAGGACGCTTTTGCTCGGATCGAGCTGCGGCTCCTGCGGCAGATAGCCGACGGTGATGTTCTCGCCCGGCCAGGCCTCGCCCTGAAAGTCGGTATCGATGCCGGCCATGATCTTCATCAGCGTCGACTTGCCGGCGCCGTTCGGGCCGACGATGCCGATCTTGGCGCCGTGATAGAATTGCAGGTTGATGTGGTTGAGAACCGGCTTCTGGGCGCCGGGGAAGGACTTGGTCATGTCCTTCATGACAAAAGCATATTGGGCGGCCATGGGGTCGCGTGTGTCCTTGAAAGTGCTGGAGAGTTGTCGCGCCAGTTAGTGAACCGCGCGGCCTTTTTCTAGTCGCGTCCGACCATCGCGGCGGCATCGGCGAACCGATAGTCGCGATAAAGCTCGCGCAGGTCCTTCTTGCTGAGCTTGCCGGTTGCCGTGTGGGGCAGCGCCTGGACGAATTCGATTGCGTCCGGAAGCCACCATTTGGCGATTCGACCGGCCAGGTGGGTGCGCACGTCGGTTTCGCACACGTCGCTTCCATTGGAGCGGACCACCAGCAGAAGCGGCCGCTCGTCCCACTTCGGGTGGGGGATGCCGATGGCGGCGGCCTCGGCCACGCCGGGGCAGCCGACCGCGGCATTTTCGAGCTCGATGGAGCTGATCCACTCGCCGCCCGACTTGATCACGTCCTTGGCGCGGTCGGTGATCTGAAGCGTCCCGTCGGGGTGGATGATCCCAACGTCGCCGGTATCGAACCACTGCCCGGCGTCGGCCGCATCTTCGGCGGCGTTGAAGTAGCGTTTGACGATCCAGTCGCCGCGGATCTGAAGGCGGCCGCTCGACCGCCCGTCCCTCGGCAGAACAGCGCCGTCGTCGTCGACGATGCGCAACTCGACTCCGAAGGGCACGCGTCCCTGGCGCGCGAGGTAATCGAGCTGCGACTCCTCATCCAGTTGCTCGAAGCCGCGCCTTGGCGTGCACATCGTGCCGATCGGTGAGGTCTCCGTCATTCCCCAGGCATGGACGACGTGGACTCCGCGGTCCTTGAACCAGCGGATCGTCGCTCGAGGAGCGGCCGACCCGCCGACGAGAATCCGCTCGAGCGGGCCGAAGTCGGCTCCGGTGCGCTCCACGTGCTCGATCATCCCGAGCCAGACCGTTGGAACGCCGGCGGAATGGGTGACCCCCTCCACGCGGAAAAACTCGCAGATCTGGTCGGGCTCGTAGGACGCAGCAAAGACCAGCTTGCAGCCGACCAACGCGGCGGACCATGGAAGCGCCCATCCATTGGCGTGGAACAGCGGCACGATCGGGAAAACGGCCGATCGCGCGGACAGCGCGAACATGTCCGGCGCCGCCTGCGTCATCGCGTGAAGCACGTTCGAGCGATGCTCGTAGGCGACGCCCTTGGGCTTGCCCGTCGTCCCCGACGTATAGCTGAGATTGCACAGATCCCGCTCGTCGCCGGTGACCCATTCGAAATCGTCACTTTCGCTGCCGATCCAGTCGGCGAATTCATCGTCGAAGCAGATGTAATGCCGGATCGTGGGCCAATGCGGCTTCAGCCGTTCCACCAGCGGCGCGAATTGCCGGTCGTAGAGGAGCACTCGGTCTTCGGCGTCGTTGCCGATGAAGGTCAGCTGATCGTCGAACAGGCGCGGGTTGAGCGTGTGGAGAATGCCGCCCATCCCGGGAACGCCGTACCAGCAGGCGAGATGGTGCGCGTGGTTCATAGCCAGCGTTCCGACCCGGTCGTTGAGCCCTATCCCGAGCCGGTCGAGCGCTCGTGCGACGCGGCGCGCGGTGGCGGCGATCCCTCTCCAGTCGGTTCGCGTGACGTGCCCGTCAGACCAGCGGCTAACGATTTCACCGTTCCCATGCTCGCGCTCGGCATGGTCGATCAGCCGAGTGACGCGGAGCGGCCAGTCCTGCATTGCGCCCAGAGTTCTCGAACCCGGCATCGACCGCTCCCCCGTAGAGGGCGCATCATGCAGCAAATCGGGCGCAGTCTCTAGAAGGGGAGTTTGAACCCAGGCGGCAGCGGCAGAGTGCTCTGCATCTTCTGCATTTCCTGGGCCGCCGCGGAGTCGGCCTTGGCGCGAGCGTCGTTGATCGCCGCAGCGATCAGGTCCTCGATCATCGTCTTCTCCGACGGCTGAAGCAGGCTCTCGTCCAGGTCGACGGTGAGAATACGGCCCTTGGCCGTCGCCCGGATCTTGACCAGGCCGCCGCCCGCAGCGCCCTCGACCTCGATCGTGTCGAGGTTATCCTGCGCCTTCTGGAGCTCGGCCTGCGCATTCTGTGCCATTTTCATGATTTCGTCGAAGTCGGGCATCTCGGGCATCTCAGCTGCCTCTCGTTGAAAAGGATTCGAGCTCGGCGTCCGGGAAGGCGTCCATCACCGCCCGGACGTTGGGGTCGGAAAGCACTCCGGAGCGAACGCGTTCCTCGGCCATTTTCTCCTGGTCGAGCAGCGACGGCTCGCCCGCCTCATCGGAAAGCGAGACCTGCCAAGGCGTTGCGGTCAGCGATTTGAGTGCCGCGGCAAGCTCGCGGGGCCAGTCGCCGTCGAGCGGCCGGTTCGGTTTCAGCACCAGTTCCGGCGGGGCATAGCGGACCAGCCCGACCTGATCGTGCAGCTGGACGGCGAGCTGGTGCTTGCCTCGGGCCTCGAGCAAATCGATCAGCGCACGGAAGTCGGCGGGAAGGCGCGCGCTAGGCGCCGAGGAGCTAGACCGCGGCGCGGTGCCTGCAGTCGGCGTTGCGCCGTCCGCGTTCAACTTCGCCATCAGCGCCGCGGGATCGGGCATGTCGGCGGCGTGGATCAGCCGCAGGAGCGCCATCTCGGCGGCCTCACGCGGATCGGGGGCCACATCCACGTCCTGCAGGCCCTTGAACAGCATCTGCCACAAGCGATGGATCGTGCCCCAGGACAGCGACTCGGCCAGCGCCTCGGCGCTTTCCCGTTCCTCCGCCGCCTGGAGCACACCGCCGCCCGCGCCCGCTTTGGCGCGCGTCGCCGCGTGGAGGCTTTCCATGAGGCCGCGCAGCAGCTGCGTCGGGTCGACCCCGAGCCCGTGCGCCTCGTCGAGTTCGGCCAGCGCGGCCGTCGCGTCGCCTGAAAGCACAAGATCGAGCAATCGGCGGATTCGACCGCGGTCGGCGAGGCCGAGCATGTCGCGAACCTGTTCGGCGGTGACCATGCCCGCGCCATGCGCGATCGCCTGGTCGAGGATCGACAAGCCATCGCGGGCCGAGCCTTCAGCCGCGCTCGCAATCATCGCGAGGGCATCCGGCTCGACCTCGACTCCTTCCGCTTTCGCCACCTCGGCGAAGTGGTCGGCCAGCTTCTCCGCCGGGATTCGCCTGAGGTCGAATCGCTGACAGCGCGAGAGCACCGTCACGGGCACCTTGTCGACTTCGGTCGTCGCCAGGAAGAACTTCACATGCTCAGGCGGTTCCTCAAGAGTCTTCAGCAACGCATTGAAAGCGTTCTTGGACAGCATGTGAACTTCGTCGATGATGTAAATCTTGTAGCGCGCGCTCACCGAGGAATAGCGCACGGCATCGATGATCTCGCGAATGTCGTCGACACCCGTGTGCGACGCTGCGTCCATCTCGATCACATCGATGTGCCGACCTTCGGCGATCGCTCGGCACGGTTCGCAGACATTACAGGGCCTGATCGTCGGGCCGCCCTTCCCGTCCGGGCCGACGCAGTTCAACGCCTTGGCGATCAGCCTCGCCGTCGACGTCTTGCCGACGCCGCGAACGCCGGTGAGCAGGAATGCGTGGGCGATGCGCCCGCGCTCGATCGCGTTGGCGAGCGTCTTCACCATCGCGTCCTGGCCGATAAGCTGATCGAACGTCTGCGGGCGGTATTTGCGCGCCAGCACGCGATAGGCGGCAGGCGCTTCGGGAAGATCCAGGCCGAGGCCGGGAGCGTCGCTAAGGTCGGAAGAATCGGACATCCGAACCTATTTAGGTGGCGCAGGGGAGACTGTCGAAGCCTGATCCATGAGGCTGATCCCGACCTGCTTCCCCCACCGCGAACTTGGTCCGAGGTCGAAATCGGAAAAGAGCATCATCCCGATTAGAACGATGAAGAGCGCAATGTCGAACCGGCGCGAGCGGGAGAAAAGCAACGCCGCCATCGGGATGAAATAGGGCAGCTGGTAAATCCAGAACCAGTTATCGTTCAAAGCAGGAACGGCGCGCGTCAGTTGCCACGCCATGAGGCCACTTTCGACCAGCAGGACGCCGCCGATCACCAGTCGCTTTCGTGCCCAATAATGATCGTCGAGGGTTTTCCAGCCCCCCTCGCTGCGGGGAAAGATCATCGAGGCCGAGAAATAATAGATCATCGCGACGGCAAGGCCGATGAACACTATATGCCAGCGCACCAGAAGCAGGCTGCGCACCGACCAGGTGAATAGCCAGAACGCCGATACGTCTAGCATTACGAAAAGTGCGAGGAGCGGCGTGAGCACGCCCATCGGCCGTCTCGAGTGAGCATCGATCGCATCGGCGAATTTGACCGCGATCTCGATGAACGTCAGCCCGATCAGCAGGCCGAACACCGAAAACAGGAATTCGAAATCGGTCATTGCTCGGCCCCCGCCGCAGCGTGGCAGCGGACCTTCGAATTCCCAAGCAAAAAAGAGGGTGGAAGCCGACGACCCGGCACGAAATCGTTGTGGCTGCTCCCTTCCGGGCCTGACCAGGTTGGCGACAGCGCCGTCCGCCGACTTCCGGCCGTGCATATGGTGGAAGGGCGTCCCCCGCGCAAGTTCGTCATTCCTTCATTGACGGTTCACGCGAACCGGCGGAGGTCTGCAGTCCGCAACCATGCCCGTGCCGCTGATCCTGTTCGCTGCCCTTGCGCCGGTGTCGCCTTCGGCGCCGATCATGGTCACCGCCCATCAATGGGCGCCATTCATCAGCCCGATGGGCGAGCCATTTCGCGCCCACAGCGCAAGCGACGACACGCTCGCGGACTGGTTCGCCCAGGCGGACCTCAACCATGACGGCGTGCTGACCGCTGCAGAAATGGAGGCGGATGCAGTACGCTTCTTTGCGACGCTCGACACCAACCATGACGGCCAGATCGATCCTGACGAAATAGCCAAGTACGAATATGAGGTCGCGCCAGAGATCCAGGTGATGTCGCGGACCAAGCGGGCTCCGGGCCAGCCGCCTCCCGCCGCCAAGGCAACCGATCCCGACGATCCCGCCGCCTATCACGACGAAAAGCGCGATCGCGAAGCGCGGCGGGCTCGGCGCGACGAAGACTATGCGAACCTCGGCTTCGGCGGCGGGCTGCAGGGCGCAGCGCGCTATTCGCTGCTCAACATCCCTGAGCCGGTCGCGGGCGCGGACGCCGACTTCAACCGCCTGATCTCGCTCGAGGAATTCAAGGTGGCGGCGATCGCCCGGTTCCAGCTTCTCGACAAGCCGCATGCCGGCAGGATCGGGCTTGCACAGCTCGAGGCAATGCCGCACGTCCCCGACCCCAAGGCGCGCCATCGCAAGATCGACGAGGATGAGCCCGACACCCGGATCGGCGATCCGCTTCCAACTGGGCCCTAGCGGCCCATCCAGTTCTTCGCGCCGGGTGGGATCCGCACGGTTAGGCTCTTCATGTTATCGCGAAGGACGATCTGGCAGGCGAGCCGCGAGGTCCGGGTCGCGTGAGCGGCAAGGTCGAGCAGATCCTCTTCCTCCTCGCTCGCCGGCGGCAGCTCCTCGAAATCCTTTGGATCGACGATGACGTGGCAGGTCGAGCAGGCCATCACGCCCTCGCACGCGCCCTCCAGAGGCTCGCGAGCCGCCCACGCGACGTCGAGCAGCCGCTGGCCGGGTTCAGCGTCCACTTCCTTGTCGAGCGAGCCGTCAGCCTTGAGAAAACGCACCAGCGTCACGCGTCGAGCTTCTCCTGCGCGTGAGCGTGGGCGGCGATCCGGTGGCAGGCGTCGACCAGCTCCTTCTGCTTCGTGTAGCGGCCGAAGCCGAGGCGGATCGACGAGCGCGCCTCGCGGTAGTTCAGCCCGAGCGCCCTCAGCACATGGCTCGGGCGTCCCGACCCGCTGGCGCAGGCCGAGCCCAGGGAAAAGGCAATGTCGCGGAGATCGGCGATTAGTCGTGCTCCATCAAGCCCTTCCCGCCGGATGTTGAGATTACCGTGATAACGGTGAGCTGTGCTGCCGTTGATCGTCCAGCCCTTGCCGAGGGCTCGGATCGCGGCGGCCCAGAGCTTCTGCACATGATCGTAATCGCGGTGCTGGCGTTCCTCGGCGAGCTTCGCCGCCGCGCCGAAGCCGACGCAGAGCGCTGGTGACAGGGTTCCCGAGCGAAATCCCCTTTCCTGCCCGCCGCCGTGGATGAACGGCGCCGGCTCGGCCCCCTTGCGCATCCACAGCGCGCCGATCCCCTTGGGTCCGTAGATCTTGTGCGCGGAGACGGCGACTAGGTCGGGGCCCTTGCACAACTCGACGCGCCCGAGCGCCTGGACCGCGTCGCACAGCATCAGCGCGCCGGCCCCGTGCGCCATGTCGGCGATCTCCGAAATCGACTGGGTCACGCCGATCTCATTGTTGACCTGCATCACGGCGACCAGCAGCACGCGCTCATCGAGCTCGCGCGCGAGCAGGTCGAGGTCGAGCAGCCCGTCGGCCTGGACGGGAAGCACCGTCAGGTCGATTCCGCGGCCGGCGAGCCATTCGCAGGTATCGAGGACTGCGGCATGCTCGGTGGCGACGGTGACGATTCGGTTGCGGCCCTTGCCGGCTTTCTCGACCGTACCCTTGAGGGCCCAGTTGAGCGCTTCGGTCGCGCTGCCGGTGAAGGCGACGCTCCCGCCCCTCAGCCCGATCGCCGCTTCGACGCGTTTGCGCGCGACTTCGATCGCTGCCTCGGCCTCATTGCCCCAGCGCGACGGCGAATGCGGATTGGCGAACTTTTCCTCGATCCACGGCTGCATCGCCTTCGCGACTTCCGGCGCAACGGGCGTGGTGGCCTGGTAATCGAGGTAGATCATGCGGCCCGGGCTTTGGCACGCGCGGCGATCTTGCGCCACTCGGCAAGGAAGCGGTCGACGTCGGCTTCGCTGGTCGATGAGCCGAAGCTCACGCGGATGACCGTCGCCGCGATCTCCTCGGGCAGGTCCATGGCAGCGAGCACGCGGCTCGGCTTCATGCTTCCCGACGAGCAGGCGCTTCCCGCCGAGACCGATATCCCGGCGAGGTCGAGCTGCACGAGCTGGCTTGCGCTGGCGACGCCCGGCATCGCGTAAGCACCAATGGTCGCGATACGCGGTGCATCGGCGGCAATCACGATCCCGCCGTCTCCAAGGATTTCGCGCTCGAGGCGCCGTCGCAAGGCGACGAGGCCCGGCATCGCGTCGGCAAACGCGCGGGACTGAAGCGCGGCCGCCATACCCACGATCCCGGGGAGATTTTCTGTCCCGCGTCGGTAACCCCGCTCCTGCCCGCCGCTTGCCTCGAGCGTCGCCAAATCCTTGACGAGCAGCGCGCCCGAACCCGGCGCGCCGCCGAACTTCTGGCTTGTGATCGCGATGAAGTCGGCTTCCGGAAGCGGAATCTTGCCTGCCGCCTGGGCACAGTCGGCGAGGAGCAGCGATCCCGACCGGCGGACGATTTCGTAGAAGTCGGCGAGCGGCTGGATCACCCCCGTCTCGTTATTGACGAGCTGGATCGCGACCAGCGCCGGACCGCCGGCGAGGGCGGTTTCGAGCGCCCCAATGTCGATCAGGCCCTTTGAATCTACGCGCAGAACCACGGCATTCGGGCCCATCGCCGCGATCACTGCCTCATGTTCGGTCGGACCCACGATCCGCCGCTCCGGCCTCGCACGCGTAACGGCAATCTGGATCGCCTCGCTCCCGCCCGAGGTGAAGATGACGTCATGACGCCAGCCGAGCGCCTCCGCGATGGTCCGCCTTGCGTCCTCCATCAGGGCGCGAGCCGCTCGGCCGTCGGCGTGCGGCGAGCTGGGATTGCCGGGGTGCTCTAGCGCACGGGCGATCGCCTCGCGCGCCTGGGGCAGCACGGGCGTGATCGCCGCATGATCGAGGTAGAGCCGCTCGGGCATCGCCAAAAGCCGTGGATTCCTGCCGATTGCCAGTTGAACGGCCGTCCCTATATAGGAGCCGACGCCGCGGCGCACCCGTCGGCGCGCCGACAATTTCATTCGCGAGCTTTTTGCACCCGATGCCCGAAGTCATCTTTCCCGGCCCCGAGGGACGTCTCGAAGGCCGATTCCATCCCGGCACGCGCCCCCGCGCGCCTGTCGCCCTGATCCTCCACTCGCACCCGCAGGCCGGCGGGACGATGAACAACAAGGTCGTCCAGCTGCTCTACCAGACCTTCGTCCGCCGCGGCTTTGCGACCCTCCGCTTCAATTTCCGCGGCGTCGGCAAGAGCCAGGGCGTGTTCGACAACGGCATCGGCGAGTTGTCCGACGCGGCCAGCGCCCTCGACTGGGTTCAGTCGATCCATCCGGAAGCCGAGACGACCTGGGTCGCGGGCGTGAGCTTCGGCGCCTGGATCGGCATGCAGCTACTCATGCGCCGTCCGGAGATCCGCGGCTTCATCTCGATCGCGCCGCCGGCGAACATGTATGATTTCAGCTTCCTTGCGCCCTGCCCGTCGTCCGGAATCATCGTTCAGGGCGAAGCGGACGAGGTGGTGACTCCAAGCGCGGTTCAGAAGCTCGTCGACAAGCTCAGGACCCAGCGCCACATCACCATCAATCACGACGTGATCCCCGGCGCGAACCACTTCTTCGCCAACGAGCTCGACCTGTTGATGAAGTCAGTGGACGAGTATCTCGACATGCGGCTCGCGACCGACCCGGTGAAGCCGGCTATACCGTCCAGATCATCACGTTCATGACGATCACCAGCGCGGCGACGATCATCAGGATGCCGCGCAACCGGGTCTGACGATCACGGACAAGCATCGCGCCGCCGATCACGAGCAGGAAGCCGCTCACCATCCCCACGGCCATCACAACTGACGAAAAATCCGTCATTTTCGTCCCCAGTTTCACAAAGACTTAACCGAAATCGGTGCACATTGGCGTGTCATGCCACTCCGTGAGCAGCAGGCCCGCCTTGAAGAGGCATTCGAGCGGATCGAGGAGACGATCCTGCCGTGCATCGCCATGATGCTCGACACGCTGATCGACGCCTCCGAGAATGTCGCCGAGGGCGAGCGCCGCTTCCTGGTGGGCGAATTGAAGACGCTCGCCGCCGAGCTCGAGGAGTTGACGCAGGCGGTCGAACGGTCGAGCCCCGCTCACGTCGAACCCGGCGAATACAAGACCCGCAACGTCGCTTAAGCCGCCTGGCCGATGATCCGCGCGTGAAGCGCCGGATCGATATTCCCGCCCGAAACCACCACGACCGTATCTTCCATCGGCGGCACCTTGCCCGCGAGCAGGGCTGCGATGGCCACCGCCGCGCCGGGCTCGACCACCAGGCCGTGTTTTTCCCAGGCGAAGCGGATCGCCTCCTCGACCTCGGCATCGCTGACCGAAACGCCGCGCGCGTCGCGGCGATCGAGAATGCCGAATGTGAGCGGCGCCACGCGCGGAGTGACAATGGCGTCGCAGAACGTGTCCGGCGCGCCAGCGTCGACCGGCACGATCTCGCCCACTTCGAGCGAGCGCGCCATATCGTCCCAGCCCTCGGGCTCGACGACGACCATTTCCGCCTCGGGTACTGCAAGCGCGATTCCCGAAGCGAGCCCGCCGCCGCCGCATGGCACGACGATCCGCTTCGGCGAGCGCCCCAGTTGTTCCACCATCTCGAGCCCCGCGGTGCCCTGGCCGGCGACGATCGCCGGATCGTCGAAGCTCGGGACGACGGTTGCGCCGGTCTCTTCCGAAATTCGGGCGGCAATGGCTTCGCGGCTCTCGTTTCGCCGGTCGTAGAAGACGATCTCGGCGCCCTCGCTCCTGGTCCCCTCGATCTTCACCTGCGGCGCGTCGGAAGGCATGACGATGACAGCCCGCATTCCGAGCCGCCGGGCCGCGATGGCGACGCCCCGCGCGTGGTTGCCGGACGAAAAAGCGACGACTCCGCGCTTGCGCTCTGCGGGCGAGAGCTGGAGCAGGCGGTTGGTCGCGCCCCGCAGCTTGAATGCGCCGCCGGTCTGAAGGCACTCGCATTTGAGCCAGACGGGAATTCCGCCGATTTCGCTTTCGAGCAGCGGCGTTCGCTCGACCAGGCCGCGAATTCGCTCCGCGGCCTCGACCACGTCATCGCGCGAGACTTGGGGATGATCAGCTAAGCGGTTGATATTTCACCTATTCGATTAGCCGTTGCAGATCAGCGACATACGGCAGGGAAATCTTAAGTTTGAGACCGAAGAATCTTTACAGGCCCAGACCCCACACATATATCGCCCCCGCTGCCCCATGGGACTTCCAACCGCAAGGCAGCTTTTGGATGAACTTGCCTGTTGGAGGTCCCTTGAGTTGCTCAAGCCACATCGCGCGCTGGGGCTAGCCGCCGCCCCGACCGGCAGCCGGGGGGCTGCCGCTATCGCCCAACTCCGACCGGTCGAACCGGTGACCTTGCTGCGTCCGCATGCCGCGCGTCGCGCTGCCCGTTTCTTCGTCGAGAAATTCCCGGGCCGTTCGCTCTACGCGGTCAAGGCCAACCCTTCGCCGGACCTGCTTCGCCTCCTTTGGGAAGCGGGCGTGACCCATTATGACGTCGCTTCGATCGTCGAGGTGCGGCTGGTCCGCGAGACCCTTCCGCACGCGACGATCTGCTTCATGCACCCGGTCAAGGCCGAGGAAGCGGTCGCCGAAGCCTATTTCGATCATGGCGTCAGGACCTTCAGCCTCGACACCGCCGAGGAGCTGGAGAAGATCGCCCGCGCAACCTCGGAAGACGGCGTCCCGGCGAGTGACCTCAACCTGCTGGTGCGAATCCGGGTCAGCTCGGACCATGCGAAGCTCAGCCTCGCCTCGAAGTTCGGCGCGGACCCGCGCGACGTGAGCGCGCTGCTCATCTCCGCGCGCCAGGCGGCGGACGCGCTCGGGATCTGCTTCCACGTCGGCAGCCAGGCGATGACCCCGGCCGCCTTCGCCGAGGCGATGACCCGCGTCCGCACCGCGATCGTCGAGGCTGCGGTTACGGTCGACATCGTCGATGTCGGTGGAGGTTTCCCTTCCTCCTATCCCGGAATGGAGCCGCCGCCGCTCGAGACCTATTTCGCGGTCATCCACCAGTCGTTCGAATCGCTGCCGATCAGCTACTCGGCCGAGCTGTGGTGTGAGCCTGGCCGCGCGCTGTGCGCCGAATATGCGAGCGTTCTCGTTCGCGTCGAGAAGCGCCGAAGCGACGAGCTCTACATCAACGACGGCGCATACGGCGCGCTGTTCGACGCCGCGCACATCGGCTGGCGCTATCCGGTACGCCTAGTCCGCGAACAGCAATCGCAGGTCCGGCCGATGAAGTTCAGCTTCTACGGTCCGACGTGTGACGACCTCGACCGCATGGCCGGGCCGTTTGAGCTTCCCGGCGATGTCGGCGCAGGCGATTATATCGAGATCGGCATGCTTGGCGCCTATGGCTGCGCGATGCGCACCCAGTTCAATGGCTTCGGCGTGACCCAGTCGGCAATCGTCGAGGACGAGCCGATGGCGAGCCTCTACGGAGCGAGCGCTCCAAGGCGATCCAACGTCGTGAAGCTTTAGAAGACTCCCCTCCCGCTTGCGGTAGGGGTCGGGTGAGGGCATGTGCCCTGCGCCCTGAGAATCACGAACAATCCCTCCCCTAACCCCTCCC
>Ga0207660_10000855_pt1 | contig 20081 bp, 20 predicted proteins | sample KBSC73BmetaG_FD_184335 | JGI IMG/M metagenome (GOLD analysis project Ga0207660, IMG submission 184335) | Corn rhizosphere microbial communities from Kellogg Biological Station, Michigan, USA - KBS C7-3B metaG (SPAdes) (version 2) | ecosystem: Host-associated > Plants > Roots > Rhizosphere ... | reverse complement strand
GACGAGCACGAGCATGGGCATGGGCGTCGCGCGATCCGCGTGCGCTTCGTCTGGTCGCGCATCGACCGCGACGGCGCGCGCTGGGAGCAGGCCTTCTCGCTCGACAAGGGCGGCACCTGGGAGACCAACTGGATCATGGACTTCAGGCGCGTGTGACTGTCATGGAACGGAAACTCTTCGCCGTCCTCAACGCGCGCGGCCCGACATGGGATCACACCAGGCCGATGGAGGCGCAAGAGGGCTGGCGCGTGCATGCCGATTTCATGAACGCCCTGGTGGCCGACGGTTTCATCGTGCTGGGCGGGCCGCTGGAGGGCACGCGCGACGTGCTGCTGATCGTGCGTGCCGAAGATGAGGCCGAGATAGAGGTGCGCCTCGCACCGGACGTCTGGATGATGAACGGCTTCCTGGAGCGACGCTGGATCGCCCCCTGGACCCTGCGTCTGGGGGTGCTCGGCGACCCTTGACGCTCACCGGGTGGACAACCACGTTGACGGTGCCCTGGAGGGCGGGAGGCACTGTCAATGCAGCCGGAAGAACGCGACCTGATCGCCGGCCTGTTCGGCCGTCTGAAATCGTTCGAGACCCAGCCCCGCGATCCCGACGCCGATCGCCTGATCGGCAGCGCGATCGCCAGCCAGCCCGGGGCGCCGTACCTGCTCGTGCAGACCGTGCTTGTACAGGAACAGGCGCTGAAGGGCGCGCAGGATCGCATCGCCGCGCTCGAGGCCAGGGCTGCCGCCGCGCCGGCGCCGGGCTTCCTCGCGAGCGCACCGAAGATCGGGCCGTGGGGTGGCGCGTCGGTGCCGGCCACGCCCGCGCCGCCGCCGGTCGCGGCGCCCGCGCCGGGGTGGACACAGGGACCGGCGCCCACCGCGGCAGGCGGAGGCTTCCTGCGCCAGGCACTCACGACCGCGGCAGGTGTTGCCGGTGGCGTGCTCCTGTTCGAGGGCATCCGCAACATGATGGGGCACAATCCGGGGCCGTTCGGCGCGTCCGCGGCGAACGCGATGACACCGCCCCTGCCGCCGGATCAGCTCAGCTCTGCGGACCTGGCGCAGGACGACGGTGCGGCCGACGACTATGATCTCGCGTCCAGCGACTCCGGGGATTCCGGCTTCGATGGATCGGACGACGTTTGAACGAGCGATTTGAATGGGGGGACTTTAGTCGATGATCGAACTTCACACCTGGGGCACGCCCAATGGCCGCAAGGCCTCCATCATGCTCGAGGAGTGCGGGCTACCCTACAGCGTGCACAAGGTCGACATCTCCAAGGGCGAGCAGTTCAAGCCCGCGTTCCTGAAGATCAGCCCCAACAACCGCATTCCCGCGATCGTCGATCCCGACGGTCCGGGCGGCAAGCCGATCAGCGTCTTCGAATCGGGCGCGATCCTGATCTATCTCGCCGACAAGACCGGCAAGTTCCTGTCGAAGGAGCCGGCCGCCAAGTACAAGACCTTCGAATGGCTGATGTGGCAGATGGGTGGCGTCGGCCCGATGTTCGGCCAGGCCCATCACTTCCTGCGCGCGGCGCCGACCAAGATCGAGTACGGCATCAAGCGCTACGTCGACGAGGCCAAGCGCCTCTACGGCGTGCTCGACAGGCAGCTCGCCACCAATACCTACGCCGCCGGCGCCGAGTATACGATCGCCGACATGGCGATCTTCCCGTGGACGGCACGGCACGAGTGGCACCAGGTGAACCTGGCCGACTTCGCCAATGTGAAGCGTTGGTACGACACCATCAACGCCCGTCCGGCGGTGACCAAGGGCATGGCGGTGCCGTATCTCAACTAGGGCGGCCACGATCGGTCTGGCGCTGCTGCTGGGCGCGTGTGCCCCGCAGCAGGCGCCGTCTTGCGCCACGCCGCTCAAGCCCGCCGTCGAGGTCGATCTCTTTTTCGGGCGCAGCATCGACGGCGGCGGGCTGGTGAGCGACACCGATTGGGCGTCGTTTCTGGCGACCGAGGTGACTCCGCGCTTTCCCAGCGGCTTCAGCGTTTTCGACGCCGCCGGGCAGTATCGCGAGCCTTCCGGCGCGATCAGCCGCGAGCCCAGCAAGATGGTGGTGATCGTGGTATTCGATACGCCCGCCTACCGGGCCAAGGTGAGCGCTCTCGTCGATGCCTACCTGAAGCGCTTCCGCCAGCACGAGGTGCTGCGCACCGAAAAGCCCGTCTGCGCGGGCTAGCAGGAAAGCCGGCGGCGCTCTAACGCTCCGCCCACGCGATCATCTTGCCGACGAAGGTATCGCACGCGTCCATCTGCGATTTGAGGACGAACTCGTTGGGCTGGTGCGCCTGGGAGATGTCGCCGGGGCCGCAGATCACGGTGGGCACGCCATGGCCGCGGAAGATGCCGGCCTCGGTGCCGTAGGGCACGGCGTAGGTGCGGTTGCCGCCGGTCCACTCGAGCGCCAGTTTGGCCGCCGCCTCGTTCTCCTGCGGCAACAGGCCCGGCACGAAGGAGCGCCGCTTGATCTCGATGTTGGCGTCGGGATGCTTCTTGCGCATCTTGGGCAGCAGCAATTCGGCCACGTACGTCTCGGCGCGACGCTGGACCTCGGTGTAGTCGTCGCCGGGCAGGGTGCGATAGCCCCAGTTGAGTACGCACTCGCGCGCCAGGATGTTGCCCGCGGTGCCGCCGGTCACGATGCCGACGTTGATGGTGGTGTGGTTGGGCAGCGTATCGAGATGAGGGTGCTTGCGCTGCGCCAGCTCTTCCTGCAACTCGTTCAGCCAATGGATGAACTCGCCGGCGAAGTGGATGGCGCTGACGCCGAGATGGGTCATCGACGAATGCGCCTCGACGCCGGTGAAGGTGGCGTTGAGACCGCCGCCGGCGTTCTGCGCGTTGACGACGCTCATCATCGTGGGCTCGCCCACGATCACCGCCTGCGGACGCGGCACATTGCCCATCAGTCTCTCGGCCAGCGAATGGGCGCCGAGGCAGCCGATCTCCTCGTCGTAGGAGAAGGCGAGGTGCATCGGCACCTTGAGCCGGGCGTTCTTGAACTTCGGCACGTGCGAGAGGGCGACGGCGATGAAGCCCTTCATGTCGCAGGTGCCGCGGCCGTAGAGCTTGCCGTCGGGCTTCTCGGTCAGCGTCCACGGATCGGTCGTCCACGCCTGGCCGTCGACCGGCACGACGTCGGTGTGACCCGACAGCACGATGCCGCCCTCGGCCTCGGGCCCGATGGTGGCGAAGAGATTGGCCTTGGTGCCGTCCTCGTTGGGGACCAGCGTGTTCTTCACGCCGTGGCCGTCGAGGTAGGACTGGATGTACTTGATGAGGTCGAGATTGGAGTTGCGCGAGGTGGTGTCGAAGGCCACCAGGCGCTTCAGCATCTCGATCGAACTGACAGGTCCTGTGCTCATTCCGGAAGGGTCGCACGGATCGGTCCAAGCGTCCAAATGCCTGATATTGGCTGCGAAATTGGAGGTTGGTTTGACACCTTGCCCTTCGGCAGCTAGAAGCGCCGGGCATCCGCCGTGGATACGGTCGCCGGGGTCTTGACGGGCTGCGGAGGGGTGGCCGAGTGGCCGAAGGCGGCGGTTTGCTAAACCGTTATAGGGGGTAAACCCCTATCGTGGGTTCGAATCCCATCCCCTCCGCCATTACCTTTCAGCCCAGTGCGCAGCGAATGCTCCAGGCCGGCTCAGTCTTCGCTGCGCCAGAATCCCAGGAGAAACATCCGCCGCTTCCCGCGGTCTGGCGCGGCATGGGTTTGGACCTCCGACAGGTCGACGGCTCTGCGGTTCAGCCACCACTTTGCCAGCGCTCCGATCACCAGGAACGATCCGAAGAAAATGAGAGCTGTGACAAGCGCTTGCATTGAGTACCCCTTGGGCCGCGGCAGAGCGCTGAGCGCCGCAAGTGAAAGCATACTCCGCTCCGTTTGAGAAGATTTCAAGGAGCCGCTCTGTCCGGTTGCATGCCAACCAGCGGAACATTCCCCAGCCCTCCACGTTCACCCGTCTGGGAAACCAAGGAGAGGTCGCATGGACAAGATCGACAAGGAAAAAGCCCAGACCAATCCGAGCAGCGTGTTCGAAAAGCCTGCCGACGTGGTCAAGAACAAGGACCTCAGCGCCAAGGAAAAGACGAAGGCACTCCAGGAGTGGGAGCTCGACGCCCGGCTCGTCGATGTCGCGGCCGAGGAAGGCATGACCAAGAGCGGCGCGGCCGAGGCCACGAAGGTCAAGAAGAACGTCCTGCCCGAGGTCCAGAAGGCCCAGGAGCAATTGGGCGCCAAGCCGATCAAGACCGACGGCCCGACCAAGACCTAGCGACGGGTTGCGTCGAGATCAGTCGCCGATGAGCGGCATGACCTCGGCGGCGAAGCGTTGCAGCCGCTCGATGCTCTGGGCTGTGGACTGGCCGCGGAAGTCGAAGATCAACTCATGCACGCCCACGTCGGCGAAGGACCGGATATCGTCCGCGATCTCGTGGGCGCTGCCGGAGAAGCTGCGGCGGGTGCCATCGCGGTCGGGAACGCCACTGTCGTAGAGCGGCGCCTTGTAGGAGATGGTGAGGGCTGTAAAGTCGCGGCCTTCGGCTTCGGTCAGCCGCTTCAACGTCGCCAGATGCGCACGCATTTCCTCGGGCGGCAGCGGCGAGGCGGCGATGGCGCCGACCGGGTGCCAGCCGTCGCCATGCCTGGCGGTGCGGCGGAGCGCTGCCGGCGAATGGCCGCCGACCCAGATCGGCGGATGCGGCTTCTGCAGCGGAAAGGGTTCGGCGCGTATGTCGTCGTAGCTGTAGAACCGGCCTGCGAAGCTGGCGGGCGACTGCGTCCAGAGCTGCTTGAAGATCGCGAGCCATTCGTCGGTGACGGCGCCGCGCCTGTCGAAATCGGGCGTGTCGAGCGCCTCGAATTCCTCCTTGAGCCAGCCGACGCCGACGCCCAGCGTTACCCTTCCGCCGGACAACACGTCGAGCGAGGCGACCATCTTCGCCGTCAGCACCGGGTTGCGATAGGGCAGCACCAGCACGGAGGTGACGAGGCGCAGTCTCTCGGTTGCACCGGCCACGACTCCCAGGATCGAGAAGGTCTCGAGCGCGTCGCCGCCGCTGGGGTGCCTGCGGTCGAGTGTGTAGGGATAGGCCGAGTGGCTTTCGACGGGGAACACGACGTGATCGGCGACCATGGCGGAGTGCAGTCCCAGCCGTTCGCCCTCGCGTGCCAGCGCAAGCACGCCCGCGCGCGTGGCGGTGGGACCGCGTGTCGGAAGATAGAAGCCGTAGCGCATCCCGGCGATGAAGGACCGATTTGGCCATCAAGGCAAGCTCACCGTATGATCCGGACGCAGACAAACGGGAATGCAGGGCGGAAGTGTCATGGTGAAGGACAGCAGCACCTTCTGGAAGAAATCGCGGGTCGAGCTGCGGGCCGCGGGTTTCGAGCCCGATCGTGCCGCGCAGACGACGGCCGTCGTGACCATCGCCAGCGCCTACACCAACGCCCATCGCTGCAACAACCGCGTCCGCACGATCACCGACCTGCTGGTCGAGCTGCTGGCCGAGAAGGGCGGGCAGGGGCTGATCGTCGGCGCGCCCGCCGTGTCGGACGCCCTGACGCAAGGCACGCCGACGGCCGGCTACAGCCTGGTGTCGCGCGACGTCGTGGCCGACTGCTTCGAGATCGGCCACTACGCCCATCACGGCGACGCCATGATCGTGATCTCCGGCTGCGACAAGACCGGTGCCGCCGCCCTGATGCCGCTCGCCCGCACCAACGCGTTCGGCCTGGTGCTCTATCCCGGCACCAGTTCGCCGGGCAGGGTGTCGTTCGGCGCCTGGGCCGCCAAGGGCAACAACCTCACGATCATGGACTATGTCGAGGGCCGGGCGGCCAACGAGGCCGGCCGCATCTCGGGCGACGAACTGCTCGAGCTCGAGCGCAACGTCATGCCGGGCAGCGGCACCTGCGGCGCGATGTTCACCGCCAACACCATGAGCACGATCGCCGAGGCGATCGGCATGATGCTGCCGCGCGGCGCCTCGCATCCCGCCGACTACGATGCCGCCAGCGACATCCATGCCGACGTCCGTGCGCAGGCGCGCGCCTCGGTCGAGGCGCTGTACCGTCTGATGGAAGCCGGGATCCGGCCGCTCGATATCATGACCGAACGCGCCTTCGAGAACGCGATCACCACGGTCTATGCGATGGGCGGCTCGACCAACATGTACCTGCACCTGCTCGCCATCGCGCGCGAGGCCCAGGTGCCGGTCGGCATCGAACGCATCCAGCAGGTCGGCGAACGTGTGCCGCTGCTCGCCAACCTGCAGCCGCACGGGCCTTACGCGATGGCGAGCCTGCACGCGATCGGCGGCGTGCCGGTCGTCATGAAGGAATTGCTGCGCGCCGGCCTGCTGCATGGCGACGTGATGACCGTCACCGGCAAGACGCTGGCGGACAACCTGGCCGACGTTCCGACCCTCGATCAGCTCGGCCGGCAGGACGTGGTCTCGCCTGTTTCCCGCCCGGTCGCCAAGCCGAACAACCACATCAGTGTGCTGAAGGGCAACCTGGCGCCCGAGAGCTGCCTGCTGAAGCTGAGCGGCAAGACCCTGGAGAAGGGCGAGTTCCGCGGCACCGCGCGCGTGTTCGAGTCCGAGGCCGACACCATGAAGGCGATCCGCGCCGGCGAGATCGTGCCCGGTAATGTCATCGTCGTGCGCAACGTCGGCCCTGTCGGCGGACCGGGCATGCCGGAGATGGTGATGCTCACCATTCAGCTGCAGGGGCGCGGGCTGGGCGAGGACGTGGCGCTGATCACCGACGGGCGTTTCTCGGGCGTGAGTCACGGTATCCTGATCGGCCACATCTCGCCCGAGGCCGCGCGCGGCGGCCCGATCGCGGCGGTGCGCGATGGCGACACGATCGTCATCGATCCGGCCGCCCGCACCGTGACGCTCGATGTACCTGACCTGGAGATCGCGCGGCGGATGGCTGACTGGCGCGCGCCCGACCGGGCTGCGCGCCTGCGGCCGGGATCGGTGCACGACAAGTACGTGCGGCTGGTGTCGTCCGCGCATTTCGGCTGCGTCGTCTAGGCGAAGACAGGAACAAGGGCAGGACATGACCGACAGGATCGATCCGGACTACGAAGTCATCGTCATCGGTGCAGGCGTCGGTGGGATCTATCAGATCAAGCGTCTGGCCGAAGCAGGCGTGAAGGCCGCGGTGCTGGAGCTGGCCCCCGACCTGGGCGGCACCTGGTACTGGAACCGCTATCCCGGCGCGCGCTTCGACTCCGAGAGCTACACCTACGGTTACTCCTTCTCGAAGGAGCTGCTCGACGAGTGGCACTGGAAAGAGCGCTTCTCCGGCCAGCCCGAGAACCTGCGCTACCTGAACTACGTCGCCGAAAAGTTCGATCTGCGCCGCCACATGCAATTCGACAGCAGGGTCGTCTCCAGCCATTGGGACGAGCCGGCCGGTCTGTGGCGTCTCACCGTGCGCAACGAGCGCGACGGGAGCACCCGCCAGCTTACCTGCCGCTTCGTGATCATGACCCTGGGTCTGCTGTCGCAGCCGACGGCGCCGCGGCTCGAGGGCATGGACAGCTTCAAGGGTCGTTCATTCCACACTTACTACTGGCCCAGGGAACCGGTCGAGCTGGCGGGCAAGAAGGTGGCGGTGATCGGCACCGGCGCGACCGCCATCCAGGTGATCGGCGAGATCGCCGACAAGGTGGGCGGGCTCACCGTGTTCCAGCGCCGGCCGAACTGGAGCGCGCCGCTCAACAACAGCCCGATCTCCGAGACGGAGATGGCCGAGATCCGCGGCCGCTACGACGAGATCTTTGCCGCCTGCGCGCGCTCGCCCGGCGGCTTCGAGCACGAGCCCGACCGACGCGGGTTCTACGAAGTGAGCCGCGAGGAGCGGCTGGCCTTGTGGGACCAGCTCTATGACGCGCCGGGCTTCGGCATCTGGCTCGCCAACTTCCGCGAGATCTTCACCGACGAGGTCGCGAACGCCGAGTTTTCGGCCTACATCGCCGAGCGCATCCGCCGGCGGGTCAAGGATCCCAAGGTGGCGGAAAAGCTGATCCCGACCGACCACGGGTTCGGCATCCAGCGCGTGCCGATGGAGACGCGCTACTTCGAGGCCTACAATCGGCCCAACGTGCAGCTGGTCGACCTGCGCGAGACGCCGCTGGTGCGGGTGACGGAGAAGGGCCTGCGCACGACCGCGCGCGAGTACGACTTCGACATCATCGTCTATGCCACCGGCTTCGACGCCATCACCGGCGCCTTCGACCATATCGACATCCGTGGCACCGGCGGTCAGACCCTGCGCGACAAGTGGCGGGACTCGTGCTCGACGTTCCTCGGCATGATGATTCACGGTTTCCCCAACCTGCTGATGCCGGCCGGCCCGCAAAGCGGCTCGGCGTCGACCAACTATCCGCGCGGCATCGAGACCGGCGTCGACTGGTGCACCGATTTCCTGCAGTGCGTCCGGAAGGGCGGTCATGCGCGCTTCGAGCCGACGGCCGAGGCCGAGGCGAAATGGACGGCGCATGTCGTCGGCATGTACTCGATGATGCTGATGCGAAAGGCCAAGGGCTGGTTCACCGGCTACAACTCCAACGTTGCCGGTCACGAAGAGGGCAAGGTGCGCTACTTCGTCTACAACGGCGGCGCGCCGAAGTACGTCGGCCGCATCAACGACGTCGCCGCGCAGGGATACGAGGGCGTCGACCTCGCGCCCATCGCCGCCAAGGTTCAGTGATCGGAAGGAAGAGGGCTGTGGAAAGCTTCGACTACGTCATCGTCGGCGCCGGTTCGGCCGGCAGCGTGCTGGCCAACCGGCTGAGCGAGGATGGAAGGAACACCGTCTGCGTGCTCGAGGCGGGACCCTCCGACTGGCATCCGTTCATCCATATCCCGGCGGGGTTCATGTACACGCTGGTCGATCCCAAGGTGAACTGGCTCTACACCTCCGAGCCGAGCGAGTGGACGGGCGGCCGGCGCATCGCCGCCCCGCGCGGCAAGACGCTGGGTGGCTCGAGCTCGATCAACGGCCATATCTACAATCGCGGCCAGCGCATGGACTTCGACGGCTGGGCCCAGCGCGGCAATCACGGCTGGGGCTACTCCGACGTGCTGCCGTACTTCCGCAAGACCGAGCACCGCCTGGCCAGCGCCGGCGACGCCGACGGCACGTTCCGCGGCAGCGAGGGCAAGCTGCCGATCACCGATCTCGAATGGCGCGACCCGTTGTGCGAGGCTTTCATCGAGGGCGCCGTCGAGCAGGGTATCCCGCGCAACACCGACTATAACGGCGCGCGCCAGCAGGGCGTGAGCTACGTCCAGCGCATCATCCGCAACGGCCGCCGGGTGAGCGCCGCGCGGGGCTACCTGCATCCGGCGATGAGCCGCAAGAACCTCACCGTTCGCACCCATGCGCATGCCACGAGCCTGGTCCTGGACGGCAAGCGCGCCGTCGGCGTGCGCTATCGCAAGGGCGGCCGCGACGGCCAGCCGATGGAAGTGCGTGCGACCAGGGAAGTGATCCTGAGTGGCGGCGCGGTGAACTCGCCGCAGCTGCTGCAGGTCTCGGGCATCGGCTCGGCGCACCTGCTGCGGGCAATCGGCATCGAGGTCAGGCACGACCTGGCGGGCGTCGGCGAGAACCTGCGCGACCACTATGCGCCGCGCTTCGTGGCCCGGGTGAAGAACGCCGAGACGATCAACGAGAAGTCGCATGGGCTGAGGCTCGCGGGCGAAGTGCTGAAGTACGCGATCGCGCGCAAGGGCATCCTGGCGCTCAATCCGACCCTGATCTACGTGTTCTGGAAGTCCGACGAGCGGGTCGACAACTACGACCTGCAGCTCACTTTCACGCCGGCGAGCTACAAGGAAGGCGTGCAGTCGAAACTCGACGACTATCCCGGCATGACGATCGCATCGTGGCAGCAGCGGCCCGACAGCATCGGCTACGTCCATGCCAAGTCGTCGGATCCCTTCGAGGCGCCGACCATCCAGCCGAACTACCTGGCGGCGGAGAGCGACCGTCGCGTGCTGCTGGCGGGCATGAAGCTCGCCCGCCGGCTGCTGGGCTCGAAGGCGCTGAGCAAATACTACGACCGCGAGGAGTTTCCGGGCGCGGACAAGCAGTCCGACGACGACCTGCTGACCGCCGCCAAGCAGCGCGGCACGACGACGTTCCATCTGATGGGGACGTGCCGCATGGCGCCCGACACCGATCCGACCGCCGTGGTCGACGACCAGCTTCGCGTCCGCGGAATGGAGGGGCTGCGCGTCGTCGATGCGTCGGTGATGCCCACCATGCCGTCGGCCAACCTCAATGCCTCGGTGCTGATGATCGCCGAAAAGGCCGCCGACATGATCCTCGGCCGATCGCCGCTCGAATCGGCGAAGATCGCCGACTAGGGATGGCTTGAGGGCGATCCCCCGGCTAGATTGCGGCCGCATCTTCGGGGGGAGATCATTTCGTGGGGAACAGCAACACGCGCCGGGTGATCCTGGCGGGCGCGATCGGCAACGTGCTCGAGTGGTATGACTTCGCGGTCTACGGCTACTTCGCCACCGCGATCGGCCGCACGTTCTTTCCCAAGGAAGATCCCGTGGCCCAGGTGCTGTCGGCGTTCGGCATCTTCGCCGTGGGCTTCCTCATGCGGCCGGTCGGTGGCGCGTTGCTGGGCCATATCGGCGACAAGTTCGGCCGTCGCGCGGCGCTCACCATTTCCGTTGCCGCGATGGCGATCCCGACCTTCCTCGTCGGCGTGCTGCCGGGCTACGCCACCCTGGGGATCGCAGCGCCGATCCTCCTGACGGTGCTGCGCATGGTCCAGGGACTCTCCGTGGGCGGCGAGTACACAACCTCGGTGGTCTTCATGGTCGAGCAGGCGCCGGCCGACCGTCGCGGCCTGATCGGCGCGATGGGCTGCTGTGGCGCCGTCGGCGGCATCCTGCTCGGCTCGGCGACGGGCGCCGTGCTGGCCCAGCTGATACCGGTCGACGCGCTGGAGAGCTGGGGCTGGCGCATTCCGTTCGTGCTCGGCCTGCTCGTGGGAATCGCCGGCTTCTTCCTGCGGCGCACGCTCGCAGACGCGCCGCGCACCGAACCGGTGCACCGCTCACCGCTGAAGGAGACGGTTCGCCAGCACTGGCCGCTGCTGGTGCGTCTGGCCGGCGTATCCTGTTTCAACGCCGTCGGCTTCTACCTCGCCTTTGTCTACATCGTGAGCTGGCTCCAGCTTGCCGACGGCATTGCGCCGTCGCATGCGCTGGGCATCAACACCGCGAGCATGGCCGTCCTGCTGCCGGTAATGATCGGCGCCGGCACCCTGTCCGACCGCATCGGCCGGCGGCCGGTGCTTCTGATGGCGACGGCGATCGGCGTGCTGGGTGCCATACCGTTCTTCTGGCTGATGCACGACGACCGGACCTGGATGATCCTGCTCGGCCAGATGGGCTTCGTGGTGGCCGTCGGCCTGTTCGTGGGCTCGCAGCCCACGGCGATGGTCGAGGCGGCGCCGGCGAAGGTCCGCTGCACGGCGGTCGCGCTGGGCTACAACGTCACCCTGGGCATCGTCGGCGGCGTCAGCCCGCTGGTGGCGACCTGGCTGGTCCACCGCACCGGTGACAACCTCAGCCCGGCCTTCCTGATCATGGCGGCGGGGGCGATCTCATTCGCCGCCGCGCTGTTCTTCAAGGAGACCGCGCACTCCAGGCTGGAGACGGCCTAGCGCGGCGCTAGCTCTCCATCTCCGGCACGACCCACAGCGGGGCCTCGCCACGGGCGACGCGCTGGACGTTGTCGAAGCCGTTGCGCAGGCGGGTGATGTTGCTCTCCCAGGTCGGCCCGGCGAGATGGGCGGTCAGGATCACGTTGTCGAGCTTGAGCAGCGGGTTGTTGGGCGGGGTCGGCTCCTCGTCGAACACGTCGAGGCCGGCGCCGAACAGCTTGCCGGTGGAGAGGGCGGTCGTCATCGCCTTCTCGTCGATCACGGGCCCGCGCGAGGTATTCACGATGATCGCCGAGGGCTTCATCATGGCGAGCTCCTGCGCACCGATCATGTGCTGCGTGGACGCGTTCAACGGCACGTGCAGGGACAGGATGTCGGAGCCGCGCAGGATCTCGGGCAGCAGGCGGAAGCGCACGCCCAGCGCGTCCTCTTCCTCTTCCTTGAGGCGGGAGATGTCGTAGTAGTGCACGACCATGCCGAAGGCCCGCGCCAGCCGCGCCACCTTCTTGCCGATGGTGCCGAGGCCGACGATGCCGAGCACCTTGTTGCGGACCTCATGCACGGTCGGCGGCGAATTGCCGTGCCAGCGGCCGGCGGTGACGTTGGTGTGCTGGGTGATGAGGCGGCGCGACACCGAGAGCATCAGCAGCAGGGCGTGCTCGGACACGGCGACGGAGTTGGCGCCGCCGTTGTTGCACATCGGCACCTTGTGCTTGTTCATCGCCTTGAGGTCGGCCTTGTCGTAGCCGGCGCTCAGCAGCTGGATCAGCTTGAGGTGCGGGGCGTCCTTGTAGAGCTGTTCGTTCACGTACTGCTGGACGAAGCCCACGAAGTAGTGCGCCCCGGCATAGCCGGCCTTCTGTTCCGGCGAATTATGCAGGGCCTTCACGATCTCGAATCCCTTGGGAGCGAGGTCGTCGACCATGGACAGGGTGTCCTTCGGACCGACGACGAGAATACGTTCAACCATTTCAGAATGCCTCCGCAGAGATACGATGACCTTTTAGAAGGCCGGGCAGCCGCCCCGGCTCGGTACGGCCCCAGCCGCACTCGGCCGAGAAGCCGAAATCTGGAACATGACGCCGTGCCGTGGCGATGCGCGTCTTGTCGCCTGCGGCATCGTCGAAATGCAGCAGGCCGAGATAGAGCGTGGTGCCGCCCGGCCGCTTCCAGTTCCCGAGCGGCGCGTAGTAGGCGTCGTCGGTTCGGTCCCTGGGGACCGGGATGTGAAAGAAATCGATCTTGCGCCGGGTGGCGGCGGCGATGCCCTCGAGCATCTCGACCAGCAGCGCCGTATCCGTGGGCTGGACCAGATGCTCGTCGCGCGGCGAGCCGTAGCAGAGGTGATAGCCCAGTTCGACGCCGGCCGGCACCGCATCGCCCAGGCGGCCCAGCATGTCGAAGGTCTGCTTCCTGTAGTCGGCCGGGCGGTCCTTGAAATAGTTCTCGAAGGCCAGCACCTCCTGGCAGACGTCCCACTGGATCGCGAGGTCGGCTGCGGGGATCGCGCGCACGATATTGGCCAGCGCCGTCTTCAGCGCCCGCTCGTAGACACCGAAATAGGCCTGCCGCGCCGGGCCGCTGACATAGAGGTAGCCGCTGGCATGCGGCGTGGGCAGGCAGACCTGGAAGCGGGTGTGCGCGGGGATGGTGCCGGAGTCGCGCAGGCGCCGGAAGACCGCCCAAGAGGCGAGGGCAGCCTTGTCGTAGCCGGTCTCGAACGCCACCGCTGCCGGGTCGATGCCGGGTTTGAAGCGCGCCTGTTCGATCTCGCGCACCACCTTGCCGTCCCACTGGACGAACTTGTAGGGCGGCACCGTCGGGTCGATCTCCATGGCGGGGTGGTCGAGCAGCATCTGGCGCTGGAAGTAGACCCAGCGCGAACGCTCGCCGGTTTCGCCGTCGGGCATGCGGCTGAGGTAGGGCCCGAGTTCCTGCGCGAGCGTGCGGAACACCTGCTCGCTGCCGTCGAGCGGGATGCTGCCGATCAGATGCAGGCGGCCAGTTGCGTCCATCAGGCGGCGTCCATCAGGCAACTTTCTCGAGCTTCTGCAACGAGCGCAGGAACTTCGGCACCGGCACGCCCGGATAGGTGCTGGGCCAATTGGTGTAGCTCACCTCGCCGACGTAGATACTCCCCCGGGAGTCGACCGCGAGGCCGTGCGGCGACAGGAACTTGCCGGGCTCCTGGCCGGGTCCGTCCTCACCGCCCAGGCGGGCCAGAGTCTTGCCCTTCTGGTCGACAATGGCGAGGCGCGGTCCGAGGTTCCTGTGATGGGTGTTGACCGGCATGCCGGGCCCCAGCTCGCCGATGATGAATTGCGGGTTGGATTTGCGCCCTGGGCCGCCGCAGCAATAGAGCGCGCAAGGCCGGTGCATGTTGTTCCACTGGGCCTCGTACTTGCCGTTGCCGTCGAACACCTGGACGCGATGGTTCTCGCGATCGGCGACATAGACCCAGCCGTCCTCGTCGGCCACGACATTGTGGACGATGTTGAATTCACCGGGGTCGGTGCCGGTCGTGCCCCAGCACATCAGGTGGCGGCCGTCGGGCGAGTACTTGTGGACGCGGCTGTTGCCGTAGCCGTCGGAGACGTAGATTTCTCCCTGGGGCGACAGGGCGGTGTGCGTGCAGCGGTTGAATGGCTTGCCGCTCAGGAACGGCGCGGGCTGGTTGGGCACGCCGATGGTCAGCAGCACCTTGCCGTCGGTAGAGATCTTGCGGACCGTGTGATCGCCGTCGTCGGTGCAGTAGAGATTGTCGTCGCTGTCGATGTGGAGGCCGTGGGCACGGCCGAACAGGCCCTCGCCCCACGAGCGCAGGAAAGTGCCGTCGCGGTCGAACACCATCATCGGATGCTGGCCGCGGTTGAAGACGTAGACGCGGTCCTTGCTGTCGCAGGCGACGGCGGCGACGTCGCGGAACTCCCAGCCGTCGGGCAGCTTGGCCCAGTTCTCGACCACGCGATAGCGATGCTCTCCGGAGCCCAGAACGACGCTCATGACATGGTGCTCGCGATCTTTTCCGCCGTCATGAAGGTCGGAAAGTTGGTGTTGGCACAGGGCACGATCGGAAAGATCGAGGCATCGACGACGCGCAGGCCTTGCACGCCTTTGACGCGGCCCTGCGTGTCGGTCACGGCCATCGGATCGTCGGCGCGGCCCATGCGGCAGGTACAGGAGGCGTGCCACACGCCGATCGTGTTCTTCTTGACGAACTCCTCGAGCGCTGCGCCGTCGGTCATGACCTGGTCGAACGTGAAGCCTTCGACCACGAAGTTCTCGATCATGTAGCGGCGCAAGGCCTGCGGACCGTCGAGCAGCCTGGCGATCACCGAGGTCAGGGCCCGGTTCCTGGAATTGACCACGCCGATCTTGCGCACCTTGTCGGTGTAGGACGCGGGGAAGGGCGTGTCGGCCACGGACTTCACCATGGCGGTCATCTGCAGCGCGGCCATCTTGCGGAAGCCGTACATCAACCGGTCGACGTCACGCTTGTCGGACAGGAGATTGAACTCGACCGTCGGCTCCGACCGCGGATCGCGCGAGGCGAGCTTGACCTGGCCGGTCTCCGAATAGGTCCGGTTGATGAAGGTCAGCAGCGAGGCGATCTGCTCGCCCACGGCATGCCAGGCCGACTTGTTGATCACCGCGGTGAACATGTCGCCCTGGGGAATGCCGGGCAGACCCGACGAATAGCGGATGCCGAGCTGTATGTGGCGCCGCGTGTGTTCGTTCATGCGCGAGCCGCGCTTGACGAAGGACGACAGCGAGATCGACGGATGGTCCATCAGCCGCTGGCCGACGCCTTCGAGGCCGGCGACCACGGGAATGCCCATGTCCCGCAGATGGCCGACAGGGCCGATTCCGGCACGCAGCAGATGAGCCGGCGAATGGATGGCGCCCGACGACAGGATCACCTCGTTGGCGCGGAACTCAGTCTCCTTGCCGGCGACCGTCGCGGTGACACCGACGCAGCGCGTGCCGTCCATGATCAGCGACTTGACCTGCGTGTCGGTCGAGATGGTGAGGTTCGGACGCTTGCGGGTTTCGGCGTCGAGATAGCCCATCGCCGCCGACACGCGTTGCTCGGACGCGTTGGAGTGCGTTACCGGGAAATAGCCGTCGACGAATTCGCCGTTCTGGTCGGGCAGGAACTTCATGCCGGCCTGCTTGCAGGCCTCGGCGATGGCGGTCGCGTATCCGGTCCAGTGCTCGACGGGAATGCGGCGCACCGGAATGCGGCCGTCTTTTCCATGCCAGGGACCATCGAAGTCGAGATCGCGCTCGACCTTCTTGAAGAACGGCAGGACATCGTCCCAGCCCCAGCCGTCGGCGCCGCGGTTGACCCATTCGGCGAAGTCGGTCGGCGCGCCACGGTTGGCCATCTGGCCGTTGATCGACGAGCCGCCGCCCAGCACGCGCGCCTGCTCGTACTTGCGCAGCGGCGGCCGATTTTCATGCGGATTGTTGTGGCTGACGACCTGGGTCGTCACCTTGAGCTCGGTCCAGTGGAAGCGGGGATCGAAGTAGGCCGTGCCGGAATAGGAGTCGCGAATCTCCGGCGGCTCCTGGCCAGGCGGTGTGTCCTGACCGGCCTCGCACAGCAGCACCTTGTTGGCGCTGCGGGCGGACAGGCGATTGGCCATGACCGATCCGGCCGAGCCGCCGCCCACGATGATGTAGTCGTACAAAGGACGTTTCCCCGTCTTGCTTGGGCACACGCTAGCACATCGGCTCGGCGTGGAATCGCCCTAATTGACCGTGCAACGGGTTCGTAATGCAGGCGTTTCTTTCGCTAGGAGGACCATCATGAAACAGGCATTCCTGATCCTCGTTCTGAGCCTTTCCGCCGGCGCCGCCTCGGCACAGGAAATCGTGCTCGATGAAGGCGCCGCCACCGCGCGCCAGGAGATCGAGCGCGCCGGCTACAGAGACGTCCGCGGCCTGGCGCAGGATTCGCGCGGCGTGTGGCACGGCCGCGCGCTTCGCGATAAGACCGAGGTGCAGTTGCTCGTGGGTGAGGATGGCACCGTGTCGGTGAATCGATGAAGCTCTTCACGCTCGCCGTGGCGGTGGCTTTCACGGCACTGCCGGCCGCGGCGCAGCAGGCCAACCAGAAAGCCAACGTCGGCAGCGCGGCGACGGTGAAGTCGCACATGCAGTCGCAGGGCTACAAGGATATCCACGACCTGCACCCCGCCCCGAACGGCCAGTGGACCGGCAAGGCGACGCAGAACGGCGTCGATCGCACGGTGACCGTCCAGCCCAATGGCGCGACGACCGCGCGTTAGGTCTTTACGAGATCTCGCGCCGGACGATCGCGGCACCCTCGGCCAGCGCCTTCAGTTTTCCGAAAGCCGTCGCGCGCGGCAGGTATTTCATGCCGCAATCCGGCGCCGGCAGCAGTTTGTCAGGCGACAGGTACTTCAATCCGTTGCGGATGCGCTCGGCAATCTTCTGCGGCGTCTCGATCTCGGGGTCGCTCAAGTCGATGACGCCCAGCATGACCTTCTTGGGGGCGAGGTCCTTCAGCACGCCGAGATCGATCTTCGGCTGCGCCGATTCGATGGAAATCTGCTGGGCAATGGTGTCGGAGAGCTGGGGCAGGAAGGAATATCCCGTGGGCTTCAGCCCGGTGACGACGGCGGCATAGCCGAAGCACAGATGCACGACCGTGGGCACGGTGATGCCCTGCAGGGCGCGGTTGATCACCTTCACCGCGTAGAGCTTGGCTTCTTCCGGGTTGTTGCGCAGCCACGGCTCATCGAGCTGGATCACGTCGGCGCCGGCCTTCACCAGGTCATGGGCTTCCGCGTTCACTGCCGCGGCATAGTCCATGCACATCTCCTCGGTGTCCTTGTAGAAGTCGTTCTTCACCTGCTGGCCCATGGTGAAGGGGCCGGGCAGGGTGATCTTGGCCAGCCGGCCGGTGTTGGCGCGCAGGAACTGCATGTCGCGCAGCTCGATCGGGGCGGTGCGCCGGATCTTGCCGACGACCCGGGGCACGGGCGTCTTGTGGCCGCTGCGGTTGACGAGTTCATGGGGATTGTCGCCGTCGATGCCCTCGAGCGCCGTGGCGAAGCGGTTGGAATAGCTCTCGCGCCGGATTTCGCCGTCGGTGACGATGTCGATGCCGGCGCGTTCCATGTCGCGGATCGCCAGCAGGGTGGCGTCGTCCTGGGCCTGTTCGAGGAATTCCTCCGGGACACGCCACAGCTCCTTCAGGCGCGTCCGCGGCACGACCTTGCTCAACATGGAGCGATTCACCAGCCAATCGGGCTGGGGATAGGATCCGACGACGGTGGTCTGCAACAGCGCTTCGGTCATTAACCGCTCCTTCGGCGCCGTCCGGCGGGGATGGTCCGCGTTGGGCGTTGCGTAGCAATGTGGAAGGAGATTAAGTCGCTGTCCATGATCACCCGGCTCCTCGCTGCGGCGCTGCTTGTCCTGACCCTGGGGTCGTGCAGCGGCTATCTGCCGAACACGTCGCTTCGCCGCCACGAGGTCGGCCCGCACTACGAGATGAACGATTCGACGCCGCTGGTCGCCCTGATGAAGGCGCAGCAGATCCGGCCACCCGACCAGGGGGCAGCGGTGCCGTTGCTCGACCAGCTCATGGCGGAGCTCGAAAAGAGCGACCGTTCGGGACGCTACAAGGGCGTCACCTACGACCTCACGCGAGGCAACGTCCTGGGGCGCGACTGGATCGTGCAGTCGCCCGTCAACTGGGGCCGGCGGGCGGCCGACCTGAAGTTCTATCCACTCGATTGCAAGGACTGCGATCCCGACGTGCTGCTGCCGCGCTGCGCCAGCGACGCCGACTGCGACGGCGGGACCTGCGGCACGATCTGGCCGGCGGCAGGCAGTACCGCGCGGCGCAAGGTGTGCTTCGGCCATTCGGATTCGCTCCTGCCCCGCATCCATGAGCTAATCGCCGGCGCCCGGCGCAGCGTCGACATCAACCTGCTGCAGCCCATCCCCGACACACGCTTCCTCGGCGCCTTGACCGCGGCCTTCGGCGCGCTGGCACGGACCGGACGGCCGGTCTCGATCCGCATTCTCGTCGGCCAGTATCCACCTGATAATGTCGACGCCGCCGATCTGCTCGCCAAGGTGACGGCCGAGGTGCGCGACGTGCCCAAGGCCAAGCTGCGGCTCAGCGTGGCGGCCATGCGCTCCTGCACCTCGTTCGACGATTGCGACAGCTTCTCGTGGAACCACTCGAAGATCATCACCGTGGACGGCCGCGATGCATTGGTCGGCGGGCACAATCTCTGGTCGCCGGACTATCTGATCGGCGATCCGGTGCACGACCTGTCGATGCGCGTCACCGGCCCGGCGGCGGCCGACGCCTCGCGCTTCGCCGATCGACTGTGGGAATACGTGTGCACGAACTTCCGGCAGAACAAGGCGATCACGCTGCGCAGCTTCGCCAATGGGCAGAGCCTGCCGGAGGGCGACTGTCCGCCGCCGTTCAAGCCGCTGGCGGCGCCGTCGGCGCGCGGTGGCGTGCCGATCCTCGCGGTCGGCCGCCTTGCGGCCGGCATCACGACCGACTTCGCCAACCAGAGCGATCTGGCGCGCGACCTGATGCTGGGCGCGGCCAAGCACACGATCCGCATCTTCCAGCAGGACCTCGGCTTCACCTTCGCGCGCGCCGACACCCTGTTTCCGGAGAGCAACCTCGAGCGGCTGGTCGGTTTCCTGCGCCGCGGCGAGGGCGACGTCTACATCGTGCTGTCGGATTTCGGATCGGCCGGGAACAGCGGCAGCAGCTACTCGAACGGTGTCACCCTCGAGGCCTTTGCACGGCATCTGCGCCAGATGGTGCAGAGCCGGTTCGAGGCGCGCGATCCGCTGTCACGCTACGAGATCCGCAAGGGCCCGGACCCGGTCAATGCCCTGTTGTGCGAGCACGTCCACCTGGCGCCGTTTCGGTTCGGTCCGGACGACAAATGGCCGGACGGCAAGCCGTTCGCCACCCACGCCAAGCTCTGGATGATCGACGACAGGGCCTTCTATATCGGCTCGGACAACATGTATCCGGTGAATCTCCAGGAGTTCGGCTACATCGTCGACGACAAGAAGGCGGCGGGCGAATTGCTCGAGGCCTACTGGAATCCGCTGTGGCAGTGGTCGGAGAAGGCCGCGGTCTCGGGTCCTGGCGTCGCCAATTGCATCTTCCGCGAGATCATCAAGTAATCGCGAGAGCCTTGATCCGGGGCTACGCACGGCGCGTAGTGTTGTCATGGAGGCGAACATGACAGCCATTCTTCGACTGGGTATCGCGTTGGCGCTGGTGCTTCCGTTCACCGCCGCCGCCCGCGCCGACGATGCGGCCTATTGCAA
>Ga0207660_10000851_pt1 | contig 20109 bp, 19 predicted proteins | sample KBSC73BmetaG_FD_184335 | JGI IMG/M metagenome (GOLD analysis project Ga0207660, IMG submission 184335) | Corn rhizosphere microbial communities from Kellogg Biological Station, Michigan, USA - KBS C7-3B metaG (SPAdes) (version 2) | ecosystem: Host-associated > Plants > Roots > Rhizosphere ... | reverse complement strand
ATTGCTGAGCGTCAACCAGGGTTCGCTCTACCCTGCCCTCTATCGACTCGTCGCGCGCGGCTGGGTGTCGTCCGAATGGCGCACCACGGAGAACAATCGCACCGCGCGCTACTACAGCCTCACGCGACTCGGCCGCAAGGAGCTCGCGGCGGAACGCGCCCAGTGGAAGAAGCTGTCGCGTGGCGTCAACCTCATCCTCGGCGGGGTGGAAGCATGAGTCTTCGTGCATGGTGGTCGCGCATTCGCGGCACGCTGCGCCGCGACGACGCGCTCGAACGCGAGATGCACCGCGAGATGAGCTTTCACCTCGAGATGGCGGCCAAACGGAACGTCGAACGCGGCATGGCGCCGGAGGCCGCGGCGCGCGCGGCCAGGCTGCGCTTCGGCAGCGTCGAGGCGGCGCGGGAGGACGCGCGCGACGCACAGCGCGCCCGCGTGCTCGAGAACATCGCGGCCGACGTGCGCTTCGCGGTTCGGGCGCTGCGCCGCGCACCGTCGTTCGCCATCGCCACGCTGCTCACCATGGCGCTCGGCATCGGCGCGAGCACGGCGATTTTCAGCGTCGTCGATTCGGTCATGCTGCGGCCGCTGCCCATTCCGCAGCCGGCGGACTTCGCCTACCTCGGCTGGCAGTGGAAGCCGGGTGACGACATTCCGGCGTTGACGAATCTGCAATACGAATTCGTGCGCGAGCATAGTCGTGCGTTCGCGGCCATCTCCGCGTACAACACCGACGACGCGCAGCTCGGGACCACGGACAAGGCGACGCCCGTGCGCGGCCTGAGCGTGAACGGCGACTTCTTCCGCACGATCGGCTTTACCCCGCAGCTCGGGCGGCCGTTCGACTCGACGGAGCTGGCCGAAGGCGACGCGCCGGTCATCATCCTCGGCGACGCGACCTGGCGCGCGCGCTTCGGCGCCGACCGGAACATCATCGGCCGGCATATCCTGCTCGACGGCAACCCGCGCACCGTAGTCGGCGTGATGCCGCCGACCTTCCGCTTCCCGCCTTCGCCGGAAGCCGATGGATTCCTCATTCCCTTCGGCATCCAGGTCGACGCCACCGACGAAGGGCACAACACGCAAGTGATCGCCCGGGTGCGCCATGGCATCACCGACGCGGCGCGCGACGCCGACCTCGCGTCGCTCACGCAAACGTTCCACGCAACCTATCCAGCGCTGGCGTCGCCAAAGGAAGCGTTCAAGCTGTACACGCATCGCGACGTCTACGCGCGCGACCAGCAGCGCACGCTGTTGGTGCTGTTCGGCGCGGTATCGCTGCTGCTCCTCATCGCCTGCGCGAACACGGCGACGCTGCTGCTCGTGCGCGCGTCGACGCGCCAGCGCGAGATCGCCGTCCGCGCGTCGATCGGGGCCGGTCCGGCGCGCATCGTCCAGCAGCTGCTCACGGAAGGATTCGTCCTCGCGCTCGCGTCGGCGGCAATCGGGCTCGCGCTCGGCATGGTCGCGGTGCGGAGCTTTCTCGCGGTCGCGCCGTCGGTGCTACCGGATGGCATGGCGCCCGCACTGGACGGCCGAGTCGTGGCGTTCGCCCTCGCCATCTCGGTGTTCACAGGACTCGTATTCGGCCTTGCCGCGGCGATTCCGTCGTTCCGGCTGCGACTGCAGTCGGGCATTCTCAGCTCGGCGCGGAGCACGACGGGTGGCGGTACCCGCACCCGCGAAACCCTGGTGTTCCTCGAGACTGCGTCGGCGGTCGTGCTGCTCGCCGGCGCAACGCTGCTCACGGCGAGCTTCGCGCGCCTGATGCACGTCGATCCCGGCTTCGACGCGGACAGTGTCACCGCGGTCAAGCTCGGACGCCTGCCGGCGACCCAGGACACTGCCGGGAGCGTCCAACTTGTGGACCGTCTGCTCGAGCGCATTCGCCGGGTACCTGGCGTCGAGCACGCGGCGGTCGCGCCGAACGTCCCGCTCGAGCGCGGCCTGAACGTCGTCGCCGACACGCGCGAGCATCCCGAGCTCGGCGTCAACATCGAGATGCGCTCCGTCTCTGCGGACTATTTCGCGACGCTCGGCCTGCCGCTGCAGGGCCGCGATTTCGGATCGGGCGACGTCGCCGGCGCGCAGCGCGTCGCCATCGTCAACGAGACGTTCGCCCGCCGCTTCTGGGGCCACGATTCGCCGATCGGCCGCACGATCCAGATCGGCCACTTCAAGGGTCGCTGGATGACGCGACAAAAGGATCTTCAGGTGCAAACCGTCGTCGTCGGTGTTTCGGGCGACATGCACGAGCTCGGGCTCGGCCGCGCGGCACGCCCGACGGTCGTGGTGCCGAGAACGCAGCACCCCGGCAATGACACTCCAGTGCTGCTCGTGCGCGGCAACCCGTCGCGCGTCGCCAGCGCGTTGCGCAACGCCGTGCTGACGGAGGAATCGCAGCTCACACCGGAGATCGAGCCGCTGAGCGCGACGGTGAGCCGCAGCGTCTCCGCGCCGCGCTTTCGAACTTTGCTCATCGGTACGTTCGCCCTGTCGGCGCTGCTGCTGGCGGCGATCGGCATCTACGGCGTGATCGCGGCGGTGGTGCAGCAGCGCACGCGCGAGATCGGAATCCGCCTCTCGCTCGGCGCACCGCGGGCGTCGGTGGCGATCGGCGTCGTACAGCGGTGCTTCGCGTCGGTCGCCGTGGGGACGGTCGTCGGACTCGCGGCGTTCTGGGTGCTGCGTCGCAGCTTGACGGCGATGCTGTACGACACGTCGACCGGAGATCCGCGGATGCTGGCGATCGCGGTCGTCGTGCTGGCGATCGTGGCGATGCTGGCCGCGTGGATTCCGGCGCGACGGGCGTCGCTCGTCGACCCGGTGATTGCGCTCAGGCTGGATTGAGGACTTCTCGATCCGGTCCTGAGCGGCCGACGTGCTCCGAACTAGCGCTGCGGAGAAAGTTCGCGCGGTGATCCGAGGCGAACGCCGTTCCACGCCGGCGGATCGCTCGCGGGAAAGCTGTCACGCGACGCCTCGTCCACTTCGTCGCTGCCCTGCTCCTCGATCTGAGATCTTGCGGCCGGCGCCGATTTGAAGCGCTTGCCCGGCTGTACGGCGTCATCGCGTGACATGCTCAGCACTCCCGTGCATCATGAATTCACCTGGCGCTTCATCGTGACTCCCGTGCCCGAGTCGCGGTGCTTCGGTGGCCAGCGTGACACAGGATCGATAGCACTGAACCGCTGGCTTCTCAATGAAGCGTTTGTACTACGCCCGCATATGTCAGTCCCGGCCGGGGCGCGGCACGAGCTCGCCGACCGGCCTTCTGGCGTACCTTAAGAGGGGCAGGAACACCGGGGATTGAATGCTCGAAATGGAATTGTTCGCGCTGCTCGAGCAGACGGCGGACGCGGCGTACACCGTGACCGTCGACGGCGACATCTGCTCGTGGAACGCCGCCGCGGAGCGATTGTTCGGCCATGCGGCGGTGGACGTGCTCGGGCGCAACATCGACGACGTGCTCGACGCGCGCGATGCGCTCGGCACGAAGGCGCTCGCCGGCGGACTCGAGGCGTCCACGCGCCATTGGCCGGCCGATTCCGGCATTCCGAACTTCGACCTGGAAGTCTCGTCGCGAGCGGGCGCGCGCATCTGGATCAACGTGTCGACGATCGTATTCGACAATTCGCGCACCAGCCGGCGATTGTTCGTCAGACTGGCGCGCGACATGACCGAGCATCGGCGGCAGCAGGCGCTCCTCACGCAAATGTCCGGGTTGGCTCGGCAGATCGTCGCGCTCACCGACAGCGCGTCGGACCATGCGCCCACCGAGCCGCTGTCCGAGCAGGAGCGTCGCATTCTGTCGCTCTTCGCCCACGGCAGCACCGCGGCAAACATTGCGAGAAAGCTGAAAATCTCGCCGCAGACGCTGCGGAATCATCTGCATCACATCAATCGCAAGCTGCGGACGCACAACCGGCTCGCCGCGGTGACGCACGCGCAGCGTCGCGGCCTGATCGACTGACGGGACCGCCGGTCCGGACGATCAGGTCTCCTCTTCCGCCCGGCGCACGTACGCCGCGAGCGGATGCGACCGTGCGAGCAGCGTGATGGCGATCGCGATCGAGATGAGGCTGCCGCAGAAGATGCCGACATAGCCGATGCTGCCGACCGACGACTGCACGACGATGGTCGTGACCATCGTGATCCCGCCCTCGAGGATGATCCCGCCGAAGATCACGCCCATCATCAAGCTGGGCGCGTGCTCGGCGCCGTGAATGGCCGACACGAGCGCCACACCGTACGTGATGTTCAGCAAATAGTGAATGACGGTGAAGAGGACGATGCCGCCGAGCGCCTCGAACGTATGGAACGGGCGGCCGGAGATAGCGTCGACGAGCGCGACCCAAACCCAGGTCGCCGTTGCCAGGATGACTCCGAGGCGCACGCCTTCGCGCACCGAGTTGTGCTGGTCGGTCTGCCGCAACGCCAATATATGTGAGGCATTCATGTTCTCGAGTCCTGTTCACGACGTGATGCACGATCGTTCGTGCTCGTGCCTCGAGAAGATGCCGTCGGGATCAGGGACCACAAATGATCCGCTTGTACCATGATCCCGGACGTGCGTACCATCGAATCAGCCCAGTGACACCGCCTCGCTCGGCGCTACGCGTCGCGGCCGCCTGCATTAATCGGCGACCGCGGTAGCCAGAGTGTGAACGTCGCGCCACGCCCCACCTCGCTGGCAACCGTCAACTCACCCCCGAGCATGCGCGCGAGGCGCCGGCTGATCGCCAGTCCCACGCCCGCGCCGCGTTTAGCGTCAGACTCGAGACGTGTGAACTCCTCGAAGATCCACTTCTGCTTCTCGGGTGGAATGCCCGGGCCCTGGTCGCTCACGCGCACCGCAATCCATTCGCCCGGCCGTGGTGCGTCGGCGGCGTGCCCGCCATCCAGCGCGGCCACGGTGACAGGGACGCCAGGTGCGTACTTGATCGCGTTCGACAGCAGATTCGCGAGCACCTGAGCAACGCGCGCCTGGTCCGTCGAGGTTGGCAGCGACTCTGGCGCGCGGACCTCGAGCGTCTGTCCGGACGATTCGGCTTGCGCGCGAAAGTCCTCTGCGACTTCGCGCACGATCGCGGCGACATCGGCCGGCGCCTTCGTGATCTCGAGCTGCCCTGCCTCTGCCCGCGCCACGTCGAGCAGATCCGCGATGAGCCTGAGAGACGTCTGAATCGACCGGCGAATGCTTCCGACACTCTCGCACTGGCGGGCCGAGAGCTCGCCGAGCACCCCATCTTCGAGCAACGCCGCGTAGCCATCGGCGGCGCCAAGCGGATTCTTCACGTCGTGCGAGAAGCCGCGCATCAGCCGGGTGCGGCTCTCGGAAACGCGCTCCAGCTCTTCCCGCCGCCGTTCGGCTTCCTCGGCCAGGCGCCGATATCGGCGGCCGAAGCGCGCGACCAGCAGAGCCGCGACAGCGGCGACGAGCACCAGAAACACCGTGAGAGCGGCGCTCACTCGCTCGAGCGTTCGAATCTGGGCGGAGCGGCTTGCGGCGACATGGCTGATCTCCTGGTCCAGGCTCACGACCGCGGCCGTCGCCGCCTCGAGATGCGATTGCGCATCATCGAGGTGATCGACATATGCCTGACGCGACAGCGGCGACGCGAAGAGCGTATCGAGCCTGGCATCCTGCGCCTCGAGCTGAGCGTTCAGACTCTCGACCTGTGCTTGTATGGGCGCCCCGAGGCGCGGCACGAGTGGCTGCAGCCGAGCGATCGCGCGAGTTCGCATCGCGCGCGCCTCACGGTGAGCTACGTCGTAGCGCTCGTCACCCGTCAACAGGAATGCGCGCACGCCAGCGACCTCCTGGGTCAAGGCGAGTTGGAGTTGCGTCGCGAGCGCCCGCGCCGGATCCTCGACTTCCGAGATTTCGCGAAGCCGTGCGCTTGCGGCGCGCTCGACTACTACGGGTAACACCGCCAGCACGAGAAGCGACACGAGCAGGAGCGTCAACGCGGCCGGTCCACGCCACTTCATGAGCACCTCATGAGGTCCAGATGATTGCCATGAGGCGACGACAATCAGAACGGGTCGACATCACGCACATGATCTCGCCAGACCGCGGGAGGAACGAGCAGCACCGGCGTGGACGACGCGCGAGTGACGCCAGCGGAGACAGACCCCCACATGGACTGCCGGTGCTCGGCGATCGACCGCGTTCCGAGCACCACGAGCTGCGCCCCCCATTTACTCGCATGCCTGGCAATCGCGGCGGCCGGATCCGGATTCTCGATAACGAGCTTCTCGACGTTGACGCCAGCCCAGCTGCTGGCATTTCGCTTGAGAACGTCGACATCGTGGAGCACCGATCGCCGCATGTGCGCGGACCGGTCGGTGACATGAGTGCCGGTGTCGACATGGAGCACGGTCAGGGTGGCCCCACCCGCTCCTGATTCTCCGAGCGCCGATGACCATGACACCGCGACGAGCAACGATCCGCGCGCGGCCTCGGACATGTCGACGGCAACGAGAGCATTTTGCATGGGGACGGAAAGCGGTTGCTCGACGACAAGCGCGGGAACGAGTGTTCGAGTAATGAAAGCGTACGCAGTGCTGCCGACGGGACGGTCCACAGTCAGCGCGTGCTTTCCGCCACGCCGCCCAAGCACGACGACGTCTGCATCGAGCTCGCCAGCGAGCGATGAAATGGCGCGAGGCGGATTGCCGGACAGTAGATGAGTCTTCGGCTCGGCCGCGAGCTTCGCGCGATCGAACACCGTTCGGATCGCCTGATCGAACTCGGTCCGTCGCGGACGTGCCGCCGTCGCCGCGTCCTCGTCCGGGACGACATGTGCGACATGGAACGACGCCCCCGTTGCCGCAGCGATCCGGGCCGCTGTGATGACCGCGGCGTCGGAAGTTTCTGTCAGATCGGTGGCGGCGACAACCGTATCGAGTGTGAGCAGACGCATGAATGCAGTCGAATCGATGTGCGATGGTTACGCTGGAACCGTGAGCACGGCAATCGACGACGCGCGGACGATTTTCGTGGCGACACTTCCCAGCAGAAGACGTGACACGGAACCCAGGCCGCGCGTTCCGATCGCGATCAGGTCCGACTGCGTATCACTCGCATACTCGAGGAGCGCTGTGGCGGGGTCGCCGTGCTTGACAATCGGTTGGAGATGGACGCCGGCTGGCGCCTGGAGATCGCGCGCCAACTGCCGCAGCTTTTGCATCGCATGCGCTTCGTATGCCGCGCGCTGGGCGGATGGGAAACTGAGCAGATCGGGTCGAGGCGCTACGTTTGCCAGGTAGATCGTCGACACGGGCGTCGGCGCGCAGCGGATGATCTTCACGGTTGTCTCATCGGCGAGCAGGCGGTCGATCAGGTGACGGCGACCGAGGCCGGTAACGATCAGGGACGCGTTGATCTCCTCCGCCGCGCGGCAAACGATGTCAGCGGGGTTGCCGGATCGAACGTCGACCTGGATCGACGCCGCTTCGCCGAGCACGCGCTGAATCTGTTCGTCGACCGATCGGCGTACGTTCTCGACCGCTGCGTCGGTGCTATCGGCGGTGAGCTGCAGGTCGAGATCCGGCGAGACGACCGGAATGGGCGACATGCTGGCGAGCGGCGCCGTGGACGTCAGCCGGCTCGCAGGCCAACGACGCCGTTCTCCCGGTAGCGCACTTCCCCATGGTTCACACCGTCGTTCGCGTGCGCGCTGACATCCTCGTGGTGACCTTCAGTCATGATCGCGCAGGATGAAGGTAAAGTTCGCTTGCCGATCCACTGGAAGCCTGCAACCGACGCGCCATCGCGCCGGTGAGATAGTCGCCCCGCGAAAAACTCTGAATTACTGGCGATCATGAGGTGAGGGAGGCAGATATCGGCTGGATGTTCAACAGCCGGCTCAACCTGATGATATCTGATTTCAAGGATCACTTCTCCCACATCGCCGCCTCGTACGCCGCCTTTCGGCCGATGCAGCCGCCGGCAGTCATCGCGTGGGCCGCGTCGCTGCCGCAGCGGCACGACGTGGCGTGGGATTGCGGCACCGGCAACGGCCAGGCGGCTCGCGGACTCGCCGAATATTTCACCACGGTAATCGCCACCGACGCGAGCGCGACGCAGATCGCGCACGCAACTCCGCACTCTAACGTGCAGTACCGCGTCGCGCCGGCCGAGGCGAGCGGGCTGGATGCGCACACGGTGGATCTCGTCACCGTCGCCCAGGCGCTGCACTGGTTCGACGTCGAACGCTTCTATAATGAAGCGAAGCGCGTGATCGTGCCGGGCGGTGCTCTCGCAATCTGGGGCTACGGCGATGCGCGGTCGGACGAACCGGCGGTCGATCGCGTGCTGCGCGAGTTCACGCGTGGAACCGTGGGGCCATACTGGCCGCCGGAGCGGCGCATCCTCGATTCGGGATTTCGAACGATTCCCTTCCCGTTTCGCGAAGTGACTCCGCCGGAGTTCACGCTCGAGGAGCGATGGACGCTGAACGAGTTGCTCGGCTATCTGCGCACCTGGTCGGCGACGGCCGCATACATCGCCGCCAACGGGCGCGACCCGGTCGAAGAAAGCACCGCGGCATTCGAGACAGCGTGGGGCAACGGCTCAGTGCAGCGGGTGATTCGCTGGCCGGTGGCCGTGCGCGCCGGCTACGTGGGCTGAAACCGCCGCGGGGCGATATTCCAGATCTGGAACGATGCTCAGACCATGACGGCCGCGGTGGCCGACAGCGTCTCTCGCACTTTTTCGGAGAGCGCGTCGGGCGTGAATGGCTTGCTGAGAAATACCACGCCGGGATTGAGCAGGCTGGCCTGCGACGCGGCGTCTTCGGTGTAGCCGGACATGAAGAGAATTTTCGTATCCGGCCAGACGCTTGCGAGCTCGCGGGCCAGCTCGCGGCCGCCCATGACCGGCATCACGAGATCCGTGATCGTCAGATCGATCGTTCCGGCGTAGCGGCTGGCGACTTCCAGAGCGTCGGCGCCGTTCGTCGCGACCATCACCGTGTATCCGCGGCTCCGCAGCACTCGTTCCGCGGCGCGGCGCACGCGATCGTCATCCTCCACCAGCAGGATGGTTTCGTTGCAGGAGATTTCCGGCAGGTCGCACTTCGCCGGGTGAACGGCCGGCTGCTCGTAGACGCGAGGCAGATACACGCGGAACGTCGTCCCGGCATCCACGGCGCTGCCGACGCTGATCGTGCCGCCTGACTGCTGGATGATGCCGTACACGGTCGAGAGACCGAGGCCGGTTCCCTTGCCGGCTTCCTTCGTCGTGAAGAACGGATCGAAGATCTTGAGACGTGTCCTCTCGTCCATGCCGTGGCCGTTGTCGCTCACCGAGAGCATCACGAACTGGCCGCCACGGCTGCCGCGCGGCACCATTGGCGAAAAGTCATCGAGCTCCACATCGGCCGTCTCGATCACGAGGCGACCGCCGTCCGGCATCGCGTCGCGCGCGTTCACGACCAGGTTCATGATCACCTGCTCGATCTGTCCGCTGTCGGCACTGACGAAGCCGAGCGGCTTCGCGAGATTGGTGACCAGCTCGATGTTCTCCGGCAGCAAGCGCGACAACATCTTCTCGAGGTCGTGCGTCAGCTTGCTCAGGTCCACGACGCTGGGTTGGAGCAATTGCCGGCGGCTGAACGCCAGGAGTTGGCGGGTGAGCGCCGCCGCGCGCTCGCCGGCGCCGAGGATCTCGCGCAGGTCGTGCTGCAGCGGCTCGTCGTCGGCGCGCGTGGTGCGCAGGAGGTGCCCGTAGGCGATGATGATCGTGAGAATGTTGTTGAAGTCGTGGGCGATCCCACCGGCGAGCTGCCCGACCGCCTCCATCTTCTGCGCGTGCCGGAGCTGCTCCTCCAGCGCTTTGCGGCTGCTGACGTCGCGAACGATCGACAGCACGTTGGGCTGCCCATCCGCGAAGAAGCGCATGGCGATCGTTTCCACCTGAATCTCGGAACCATCGAGCCGCCGGAGCGTTTGTTCGACTTGCCGCAGGCGCTCCTCGCCGCTCTGGATCCGGCCGATGCGCGCGGCGCTTGCTTCGTGGCGCTCGGTCGGCACCAGATCCAGCAACGAGGTACCGATCAGGTCTCTGCCCGTGCGCGCGCCGATGAGGGTAGCCATCGCGGCGTTGGCGAAATCAATCACTCCGTCGCGATGGAGCATGATACCGTCCGGCGAGAGCTCCACGAGTTGCCGATAGCGTAGCTCGCTCTCCTGGAGCTCGGCGTTTGCCGCTTCGAGCGACCGCTTGTGCTGCTCGCGTTCGCATACCGACGCCTGGATCTTGGCCGCCATCTCGTTGAACGCGATGGCCATGCTTCCGAGTTCGTCCGTACGATTCACCGGGATGCGCCGGCCGTAGTCGCCCGAGGCGAATTCCGTCGCGGCCGCGGTGAAGTTCGACAGCGGGTCGGTGATCTGCCGGCTCAACAGCCACGCGGCAATTGCACCGAGCAGGAACAGCAGGAACGCGATCCCGAGCACTGTGAACAGGAACGACCGCGCCGGCTGCAGCGCGCGATCGTACGGCATCTGGACGAGGACCGACCACGGGGCGCCCGAAAGATCGAGCTGCGCGCCGACGTATCTCCGGCCATGGTCGTCGGCGTACTCCAGCGCACGAGCGCTCTCGAGCCGGTCCGACGGTCCCATCACGCGGTGCCGGGTATCGGTCCACAGTGTGCCCGACGTATTTCCCAACAACAACCGTGCGCCCGAGCCGATCAGCCCGTTGATGCGACGCGCGCCGGCGGAGTCGGCGACCACGGACTGGAGCACCGCGTAGCCGAGCGTATCACCCTTTGCGCTGATCAGCGGATCGACCGAACGGTACTCGACGATCCCGTTCACCAGCGAGAGCGGAGTGACGCCCGGTGTGAGCGGCTGCTCCGGCGTGGACGGCGATTCCGATTGGAATGCAAGCGCGCGATCGCCGAGCGAGCCGCCGGCGGTGTCCGCACGAGCGAGTACTCGGCCACTCCGGTCGAGAATCGAGATCGCGCGAAGACGCGATTCACGCGGCGCGTCGATTCCGAAATAGCGTTGATGCAGGCGCTGGACGGATGCTTCGCTGGGCCGGGCCAGCACGGCGGCGACTTCCGGCGTGGCGGCGAGCTGCCGTCCCTGGGTGCGTATGCGCCACACCTGGCCGTCGAGCATGTCCTTGACCTGCCGGCTTGCGGCAAGCACACGGTCGCCGGCACTGCTCGTCAGCTGGCGTCGAAGCTGGATGTACGCCCCGACGCACACGCCGATCAGCGTCACGCAAAGAACCGCGGACAAGACGATCGGCAGTCGGCGCTTCAGGGACGATCGGATGTCGGTCCGCATACATGGGGATGACGCGCACACGCCGCGAGTGTCACCCGCCGATCATGACAAATTCGTAATGCATCCGGCTCGACGGGACCCGTGACCTGGACCACCGCCGAACTGTCTGCCGATCGAGGGGGGACCGGCCCAAACCAGGGGTGCTCGCAACATGAAGGCGATCGCATGATCGACGACGGGGCGGATCTGATCGGCGCCTACGAGACGCGCGCATCGAATCGCATTCTCGTCGTCGACGACAACATTCCGAACGTTCGCCTGCTCACCACGGTGCTGAACCGGGCCGGCTACGACGACGTGCTGGCAACCACTCGCGGCAAGGACGTGCTGCGGGTGTTCGAGGTCGAACGGCCCGACATCATCCTGCTCGATCTGCACATGCCGGACGCGAACGGGTGGGTGCTGACGCAGCAGCTTCGCGAGCTCTGCGACGAGCCCTATCTCCCCATCATCGTCGTCACCGGCGACGACTCGGCCGAAGCGCGCACGCACTGCCTGCGCGCCGGCGCGTCCGATTTCGTGACGAAGCCGTTCGATCCGTCGGAGATCACGCTGCGCGTCCGGAACCTGCTCGAGATCCGGCGACTGCATCTCGCGCTGGCGCGCAAGAATCGCACGCTCGAGGAGCGCGTGCGTGAGCGCACCGAGGCCCTGACTGCCTCACGCATCGAAGTGCTCGACCGCCTCGCCGCGGCGACGGAGATTCGTGACGACGTCACGGGACATCATACGCGGCGGGTCGGTGCGCTCGCTGGCGACCTGGCGCTGCGGCTCGGCACGTCCGATCCGGTGGCGGAGCTGATCCGCCGCGCCGCGCCCCTGCACGACATCGGCAAGATCGCCATCCCCGATCAGATCCTCCGCAAGGCCGGTCCGCTGACGCCGGAGGAATTCGACGTGATCAAGACGCACACCACGATCGGCGCGAGCATTCTTGCCGGCGGCGACAACGCGCTGATCGTGACGGCGGAGCGCATCGCGCTCACGCATCACGAGCGGTGGGACGGATCGGGCTACCCGCGCGGATTGGCCGGTGACGCGATCCCACTCGACGGCCGAATCGTGGCGGTGGCGGACTTCTTCGACGCGCTGGTGCACGATCGGCCATATCGGGCGGCGCTCGATCCCGAGGTCGTGCTGGCGATGATCAAGCAACGCTCGGGCACGCAGTTCGATTCGCGGGTGGCCGCGGCAATGCTCGACATGGCGCAGGACAAGTCGGCGGCGCGCAAGCTCCAGCTCGAATGATCGGCGATTTTCCAGCGGCTGGCATACGGTTCGCGCTCGGGTTCGGCAATTGGCCTTGTCCCAGGAGGATGGCCCATGCCACGCTCGACGCTGATCATCACATGCGCAATCGCACTCGGGGCGATCGTCGCGTGCTCGAAATCGCAGAACTCCGCCGCCGACACGACGGTCACCACCATCGCCCCCGGCGCGATCGCGCCGGCTGACACGACGACTACCACGTCGCGGGCGGGCGCCGATTCGGCCGCGGTGTCGAGCTCCGCGAGCGCGGCGACGCTCGCCGTGGGCAAGGACGCGAAGAACGGCAGCTATTTGACCGATGCCGGTGGACGCGCGCTCTACATGTTCGAGAAGGATACGCGCGGACACAGCGCGTGTTCGGGCGAATGCGCCAAGGACTGGCCGCCGTTCACCGCGCAAGGGACGCCAACATCAACCGACGCGAGTCTGCAGTCGTCGCTCATCGGAACGATTCAACGTCCTGATGGTCTGAGCCAGGTCACGTACAACGGGAAGCCGCTGTACCACTATGAGAAGGACGCCGCTGCCGGCGACACGAAGGGCCAAGGCCTGAAACAATTCGGCGCCGAGTGGTACCTCGTCTCGCCGAACGGGAGTAAACAGGAAGGCAGTGAGGAGCACAAGGGCGGCAAGAGCTGATGCCGACGCGATCGTGCCTCGGGCGCTCGACGGCCGTCTATCTCGTCCACATCACGATCGCCCCGCACAGCGGATCGCCCTCGAACCTGAGCGGCCGCGGAACTTCGCTCGGATACACTTCGACGCCTTTCACGTTGGCCGGCGTGAACGGCGCGGCCGGCGGCGTGCCCGGCTGCATGTCGATCGCCGAGCCAACATGCGGATTCCACCAGAATCCGTCGATGAAGATCGACGGCTCGCAGTACGCTGGTGGAATCGTGGCCGAGTGCATCGAGACGCGGCCGCACTGGCCATTCCGCGTCTTGTCCGGACCGCACGCGCCGATGGTGATGCCCTTCGCGTCGACGAGCAGGTCCGCCATGTTGCTCGACGATCGCGCGGCGAGCGTGCTGTCGGTGAAGCAGGTGATCGTGCGCTGCTCGCACCGGCGCGCGAAGCCCTCCCACCGTCCCTGGTCGCGGTCGATGCGATAGCGCTCCGTCGTCACGACGGGCGCGAGCATCGGGACGCGTTGCAGCAGTTCGGTGAGCGGCGTCGTGTCGCCTTGCGCGAGCAGGACGGTCTTCGGTTCGTAGCCGAGCTTCGTCAGTCGCACGACCGACGCGTTGCCGCGGAATGACAGAAAGTCGAGGCGCACCGTGCCCGTCGCCGTGGTCAACGCGTACGTCCCACTGAAGACGTCGCGCACTTGCGCGCCGATCACTGGTTCGCCGGTGGACTGGTCGAAGACGCCCAGCACGCGCGAGGCCGAAGCTGGCTTAGCGCTCTGCGGCATAGCGCGGCCCGCGGGCCACGCCGTCGCCAACGCGACGACGGCGGCCGCGGCCCAACGAGGTGAAGATCTGCGAGTGTGGCGAATGCGTGCTCTTGTCATCGGGGGGGCCGAGCGTCAGATAATGCATGGACGCTCGGCGTCCTCGCCAGCCTGCTCGACGCCGAGTTGGATGTGACCCAGACCTCGATCAACCGCGCATAGCGATGCAAGTCGACGTCGGCGGTCTGCCGATCCCTTCGAGCGACCCACTGTTCCTGGCCGTATTGTCGGTGCATGTGGGTGCGGCAGTCGTCTGCGTGATCTCCGGAGCGGTCGCCGCGCTGAGTGGCAAGCGGCGAGGGCTCCATCCGCGCGCCGGAACGATCTACTTCTGGTCGTTGTCATCGTCGGAATGGCCACGTCCTATACGCTGCTGATCGTAGCGTTCTACGTCGACAACGGCGCGCATCTGCCGGTGTGGCGCGACCTGCCGCGGGTTACGTATTGGGCGGTGCCGGTGGCCATCGGCGTGCTGCTCACCGCTCAGGCAGTCGACCGGCATCGAGGCATGCGCCGTGTCGGCTAGGGCCTCGTCGCCCGCGGAACCCTGATCAGCGTTTCTTCGAGCCCGTCAGGTCCAGCGCGGCGCGCAACCCCTTGGCCAGGCGCGCCGCGTTGTCGTTCGCCCAAAAGTGCATGAAGAAGAGCCGCGGCTGCTCGTCGAGCATGTGACTGTGCACGGCGGTGACTTCGATTCCATGAGCGTGCAGCGCGCGAATGACGGTATTCACTTCGCTCGCGCGAAGCACGAGATCTCCGGTGATCGCCGCCTTGCCTCCGCCGGTCGGCTGGAAATTCATGCCGCTCGCGACGCCCATCGACGCAGGCACGTCGTGGCCCATCTCGGTGATCTGCTCGCGACGCGGCACGCTCACCTGGTAGACGACCCCATTGAGTTTGCCCGCAACGCCAAGCGCTTTCGCGATCGCGGCGGTATCGAGATCAGCCACTGCCGGCGCAGCAGGTGCGGGCGCGCCCTCGAGGGGCGTTCTGCTTTTTGCCAGGGCATCGTGGATCGCACGAGCGATCTTGACTCCGTCGCCTTCGGCGAAGACGTGCATATACATGATGCGCGGCGATTCCCTGAGCAGGTGATTGTGCAGGGCGGTTTGCTGCACGCCGTTCGCCTGCAGCGCGGCCATCACCGCGCCGACTTCATCTTCCGTCAATACGAGATCGCCCATCGCCATCGACCGACCGTTGCCGATCGCGCGGAAGGCGACCCACCCGCCCAGCGCGAGTGCCGGCTTCAGCGTAACGCCATCGACGGTCACGTGCAGGTCGCTGCGCGGGAAGCCGAATTTCATGACACCACCGGGCTGCATGGCGCCTTTCCGTCCGAGTGCCGCTTCGACAGCGCCCCACGACCCCGCGCCTTGCTGCTGTGCAGCGGCCGGCATGCCGAGCGCACCGAGGAGCATGGCGAAGGCGAATACGGCGCGTATTTGAATATTCTCACGCATCAGATTCTCCGGTAGGGCAGACGAGCTGCCGCAAGTTGTGTCGCCAAACGCACTGTGATCAGAGTCGCCACCTGACGCCAAGATTCACGCGGCGACCCGCGAGCGGCGCCCACGCGTCCACCGTCCAGCGTCCCCCTTCGCCGACGACCGGTCGCACCAGCGGCTCGTAGTTCGTCAGCCGCACGCTCGTGAGGTTCTCGCCGTTCAGAAAGATCGTCGCGCGCCCGAATGCCTTCGCGAACAACAGGCCGATCGTCGTGAACGGCCGCGAAATCGTCGCATACGGATCGTCCTCGAGCGCTTGTCGGCCAGTGTAGAAGATCTCGATCGCGCCATACGCCCCCGATTCGTCATCGTCGAGCGCGAAGTCGAGTCCCGCCGACTGACGCGGCGTCAGCGGCAGCTCGCGCGGCAATCCCGATTCCGGTGACACGTCTCGGCTCCGCGTCAGCGCGTAGTATGCCGTCGCCACAACCGGCTCCGCGTTGTACACGGCGAACAGCTCCCCGCCGTGTGTCGTGAGCGAGCCCGGTGTGTTGACAAGGTTCACCGCGCCCGTCGTGTCGGCGGCGATGGGTTGAATGCCGAGCGGATCGCGCACGCGATTGTCGAACACGGTGCCATTGACCTGCACAGGCCCACGGGTACCCATCACATCGAGCGAGAGCGACGACCCGCGCTCGGCGATGAGGGGCCGCGGGACGAATACGCGCGACAGGTCGAAGGTTTCCGTTTCATCGGTGAGTGGAGTGGGCGCGAACCAGCCGCTTCCGCCGGACAGCCGCGCGCTCCACGTGCCGCCAGTGGTCGCCAGCACGTTTCGGCGAAAGCGTACGCATCGTGCGACGCGGCGGCGCCGGCGACGAGCACGTCATGCGCGCACGTGTGGGTTGCGGACAGCTCACCGAACGCGCTGCGATGCGACTGGTGCTCGAGCGAGGCGCTGAATTGGTGGCGTCGCGACTCGTCGCTGAACGATGCACGCAACGTGAGGCTGGTGGCGCGCGAGCCGCCAGATCCAACAATTGTTGTCGATGTGCTCCGGCCAGCAGCGTGCCCGACAGCGAGGAGGTCAGCTCGCGCGCGGCGAACGCCATCAGGTCCGTGCTGGACGGCGCGCTCTGGTTGAGGAGGACCTGGCTCGTGTCCGGCGGCCGACGCGAGATCAGATTCACGACGCCGCCCAATGCCTGTGGCCCGTACAGCACCGACGACGCGCCCTTGATCACCTCGGCCTGTCGAAGATCGAGTGGCACGACGTCTACGAGCGTAAAGCCGCTTGCCTGCGCGCCGTACAACGGCAGTCCGTCCTGAAGGATCGCCGTGTATCGGCCGGGCAGTCCCTGGAGGCGCACGTTCGTCGCGCCGAGCGGCGACCGCGATTCCTCTCGCACCCCGCTCATCTCGCTGAGCAGCGTCGTCGCCTCGGCTGGGCGCATCTCCGATTTCTCGCCAACGTCGTCGCCACCGAGCACTTCCACGCGCAGCGGTTCCTGCTCGAGCCGCCGCTCCGTACGCGTCGACGTGACGATGATCGGTGCGACCTGCGCGGCCTGCGCGATCAGGCTGACATCCCCCGGAGCCTGGGCGCACAGGCCGGCCGGCGCGGCGAGGAAGACAATGCTCGCCGCGACCCAACGCCGGACTGTCGGGCGCAGTCGACCGGGTTCCGAGTCCGTCGGCGTACCTTCAGTACTCGACCGAGAATCCGACGCCGACGCGCCCGTTCCCTTCCGGGTCGACGGACGCACCGAGCAGCGCTCGATCCAGCTTGTTCCGCTTGTGCGTGTGCGCGTAGTGCACGACGCGGCGTCCGATCAGGCCTCCAACGAAGGCCCCCGCGACGATGTCGCTCGCCCAGTGCTCGTCGAGATACATGCGCGTGAGGCCGGGAATCATCGCGACCGTATACGCCACGGGCGTCACCCACCAGCTCGCGCGCGGATTGCGCTCGTGAATCTCGGACGAGATGGCCGTCGCGGCGGCAAAGGCGGTCGCCGAATGCAGCGACGGAAACGAGCGATTGTCGAAGTGCGTGAAGCCCTTTCCGAACTGGAAGCGGTACTGATTGTCCTGACTGACGCTGGGCCGTTCCCGCCCCAACGGACCGCGAATCGCCTGGCTGATTGCGCTCGTCAGGATCGTCGACTCCGCGGTGTGCAGCGCGACGTCGGCGAGCGTGTTGGCATGCGCGAGCCGTCCGATGCCGTACATGATGATCGCTCCGCCAGTCAGCGTGGTCTCGTTGACCTTCGTGAGATCATCGATGACGCGCCGCCGCGACGACGATCCCTGCACACCCGGTGTCTGCGTCCAGGCCGCGATCCGTTTGTCGAACACGCTCAACCCGGCCGACACCGCGAGGGCGCCGGCCGACCAGACAAGGTCCTGGCGCACGAAGAACGTTTTCGTCGTGTCATCAGGCGTCCCTTGCGCGCCTGAGACACTTGCTGCAACGAGCGGCGCCAATGCGACCGCAACGAGCGTGCTCCTTCGGCGAGCCCACCACATCATCCACCCCGTGATTGCTGTCGGATAGAAATGTGGCGCGTGAAGCTTACACCACGATAACAGGCGGCCTCGGCGATGCAGCACGGGCGCTGCACCAGTTATCTCGCCGGCTGTCCCGACAACGAGCTCGGCGCGTTGGCGTTTGCTCCGTCGTCCACACCCACGCCAAGCCGGTCGACCAGCTCACCGCCGAGCCATCCGGTGACGAGCGCCAGCCCGGCACCCACATAAGAAAATACGAATGCGAGGGCCGGCGGGTGCTGGCTATCCGGGAGCCGAAGCAGCCAGCTCACGACGAAGAGCACGACGACGATCACGTTGCCGATGCCGTGCAACGCTCCGATACGGCGGGCGCGGGTGCCGGGTGCCACGCCGAGCCAATCGATCAGGCCGAACACCGCGGCGCTCAACCCGCCGATCACGCCGGCGGCGATCATGTACCATGCGGCCGTTTCCCAGGTAGCGGCCCCGCCGAGCAGGTAGATGAGATCGAAGATGACGGCCGTCGCGAGAAGACCGAGCGGAAAGACAATCAGCATTTGATGAATTGGATGGCCGAGCAGCTTCATGGTCGTCTCCGCGAGAGCGTCGGTAACGGAGCGGCTTCATCAGTCATGCCACCACCGACGATCGGTACCGAAAACACGCCGTTCGTTGCATTCGGTGCGTCGGATCCGCCTGGGTCGCTTCGATTCGCGCGGCGTGGCGGCGACCGGCCAGCAACAGCCTCAGTGATGAACGATGCGGTCGAAGAGCGCCGTGAAGCGATCCATCTTCCCGGCCCGCAATGATTCCGGCGGCGGTTGCTTCACGAGGTGCAGCGTTCCGGTTTTCTGAATGACTTCCGCATGTCCATCGCCACTGCCATCGCGCCAGAAGCGAATGGTGGCGGTCGCATGACCGACGCGCAGGTTGCGCAAGATCACCTCCGGCAGCCAGGTAGGCAGCACCGGGTCGAACGCGAGCAGATCGAACGGCGCCACCGGCTGCAGTCCGAGCATGCTGTGAATCAGCAGCGGGAATGCGCTCGCGTTCCACAGCTGCACCGGGTTGGATCGCGGATAGGCGCCGGGGAATGGACGATCTCGGCGGGCGAAGCCGCCCACGCATTCCGGAATTCGAAAGTCGGGGTAGAGCTGGGCGAGCTCGAACATGGAACGCGTGAGCTGCATCGCCCGATCGTCGAACCCGAACCGCCTCAGCCCGAAGACGATCGTCGCGTTTTCCACGGCCCAGATGCTGCCGAGGTGATAGTCGATCGGATTGTACGCGGCGTGTTCGCTCGTCAGCGTCCGGATCATCCAGCCGCTATACATATCCGGGGCGAACAATCGCTCGACCGTCCGCGGCAGATGCTCGTCGTCGATGATGCCCGTCGTAATGCACTGCCCCACGTTCGAGGACAGCGCGCGAACGAGGCGCTTCTCCGGATCCATGGCGAGCGCAAAGAAGCTGTCGTCCTCCAGCCACCAGTCGCGATTGAATCGCTCCTTCAAGGCCATGGCGCTCGACCACAGCGCTTTGGCGTCGTCGTCGTGGCCCATTGCGCCACAGAGGACGGAGAAGATCTGCTGCGCCGCGAACCAGTATCCTTGCAGCTCACAGGTCGCAATGGGACTTGGCACCGACGTGCCGTCGTCGTACAGAATCGCGTTGCCGCTGTCCTTCCATCCCTGGTTCTTGGTGCCCATGGGCGAACGCGTCAGATATTCGAGATATCCGTCGCCGTCCATGTCCCCGTAGTCGCGCGCCCAGTCCAGGATGCGGCGAGCCACGTCCCAGTGCTTTGTGAGAAGCGCCTTGTCGCCGGTCCAGGCATAGAGCTGGGCGAGCGAGATGATGAACATCAGAGGACTCGCAAAATCCGCGTAGTAGGCGGAGTACGGATTGAGGTTCAGCCGTGCGAGCGGCCCCTGGCGCACCTGATATGGTATGCGGCCGGGCTGCTCGTCACGCCAATCGTCGATACGCGCGCTCTGGAGTCGTCCCAGCCGATTGAGGGCCGCCTCGAGAAACTCCGCTCGATCGATCATGGCCGCGTGCCACCCGGCCGTGAACGCATCTCTGCCAAAGAGCGCCGGGGACAACGGCATGCCGGCC
>Ga0207660_10000847_pt1 | contig 20145 bp, 14 predicted proteins | sample KBSC73BmetaG_FD_184335 | JGI IMG/M metagenome (GOLD analysis project Ga0207660, IMG submission 184335) | Corn rhizosphere microbial communities from Kellogg Biological Station, Michigan, USA - KBS C7-3B metaG (SPAdes) (version 2) | ecosystem: Host-associated > Plants > Roots > Rhizosphere ... | reverse complement strand
AAGGTTCGCGACGGCCGCGGCAAATGGATCCTTCGTCAGGTCCTCTACAAGCACGTGCCTCGCGCGATGGTGGATCGCGAGAAAATGGGCTTTTCCGTGCCGCTGACACACTGGCTGACCGGTCCACTGCGGAGTTGGGCCGGGGACATGCTTTCGTCCGCATCGAGGGGAGAGTTTTTGCAGCAGTCCGTCGTCCGTCGTGAGTGGAATTCATTCCTGCAGGGGAAATCGTCAAACGCTGCAGGCATCTGGGCGCTGGTGATGTTTTGTGCATGGCAGGACCAGTGGTTGAATCCGGCGCGGAACGAAGTGCCGAGGGCGGTGGTGTCGTGAGCGTCAGCGATTCGGGCGTGCTCGACATACCCGTCGTCGAAGTTCCGGTTGCGGAAGCCGTAGGCTCCGACATTCCCTCCTCGGCTGCCGGCACCGACAAGCTGGACAGATCGTTTGCCCGCGGAATTGCCTGGCTCGGCAGCGTGAAGTGGCTGGTGCAGCTGGCGACCTGGGGCACGACGATCATTGTCGCGAGAATCCTCACGCCGGCTGACTACGGCTTGCTGACGATGGCGACGGTGTTGCTCGAAGTGCTTTCGCTGCTCAGCGAGTCCGGGCTCGGGCTGACTGTCGTGACCGTTCGTGAAATCACCCGAGAGCAGACCGGCCAGCTCAATGGCGCTGCGATCGCGCTTGGGGTAGTGAGCTTCGCGGTGACGTGTCTTGCCGCCTGGCCGGTGAGCTGGTTCTACAAGGCACCGGCACTGCCGCTCGTCATCGTCGCTCTCGGATTCAGCCTGGTGGTGGTCGGCTTTCGCGTCATTCCCGGGGCTTTGCTGCAGCGCGACTTGCGGTTCCGCCGTCTCGCTGCAATCGATGCAGCGCAGGGAGTAGCCCAGGCGGTCACGACGATCGTCCTGGCAGTCCTCGGCTTCCGATACTGGTCGCTGGTGTTCGGCGCACTGGTGGGCTCGGCGGTTGGCACGATCGGGACAGTGGCAGCGCGTCCTTACATGATGCGCTGGCCGCACTGGAAGACGCTCCGTCCTCTCATCCCCTTTACGCGAAACGTTCTCGTCGGGCGGCTTTTCTGGTTCACCTACCAGAACTCGGACTTCATCGTTGCCGGCAAGCGGCTCGGCACCGTTGCTCTCGGCGCGTACAGCTACGCGTGGACTTTGGCGAGCATGCCCGTTGACAAGATCAGCGCTCTAATGAATTCGGTGACGCCGCCCATCTTCGCTGCAATTCAGCACGACATCCCGGGTCTGCGACGCTACTTCCTGACCGTCAACGAAGGCCTCGCGGTCTTTGCATTTCCGCTGACCGTAGGCATCGCCCTGGTAGCGCAGGATCTCGTGCCCGTGGTCTTCGGCAGTCGCTGGCTCTTCATGATCGCACCGCTTCAGATCCTCGCTATCTACTCCACCATTCGGGTCATTACTCCCACAGCTTCGCAAGCGTTGGTCGTAACCGGCGACACGCGGTACCTCATGTATCTCGGTGCAGTTGCAGCTGTCGCACTGCCGACCGCCTTCTACATTGGTAGTCGCTGGGGAACCATCGGAATCGCACTCGCCTGGACGGTCGCCCATCCCGTTGCGGTCTATTTTCCGCTCTACACGAGATTGCTGCGCCGGCTCGAGCTGAGTATTCCGCGCTATTTCCGCGCGTTGTGGCCCGCCCTGTCAGGATGTCTGGTGATGAGCGCGGCGGTCATCTCCACTCGTGAGCTGGTGCAGGGTCACGTGATTCAGGGAATCACGCTCGCGGCGGAGATTGCAGCGGGTGCCATTGCCTATTCCGCATGCCTCTTACTCTTCCACCGCGCGCGGGTGAAGGCGTTCATCGCCCTGTGGCGCAATCCGACGGTCGAGTCGGAGATTAGCGCCGGACCAACTACCGCCAGCTAAACGCTACGCCGTCGGGTGAGCGCGGCGATGATGCGCTCGCCCGCATGACCGTCCCACCCTTCGGGGCGCGGAGGGGTGGCGGGACGGACGACCTCTCGCAGCAGCGACACCAGTTCTTCGGGTTCGGGAACGAGGCGATTGGTGCCTTCCGTAATAGTGATCGGCCGCTCGGTGTTGGGGCGAACAGTCAGGCAAGGGATACCCAGAGCGGTCGTCTCTTCCTGGAGCCCGCCGGAATCAGTGACCACGGCAAAGGCGTGCTCGACCAGATCGAGCATCTGAAGGTAGCCAACCGGCTCCAGCATTTGGACGCGATCGATCTTCAGTCCAGCATCTTCGAGACGACGCCGCGTGCGCGGGTGGGCAGGGAAGACCACGTCCCGGTCCTTGGCGATCTCACTCAGTACCGCAGCGATCGTCCGAATTCGGACCGGATCGTCGACGTTTGAAGGGCGGTGAAGCGTCACGACTACAGCGGACCCGTTGACACCAATACTCTTTCTGAATCCCGTCGCGCGGGCCGCGGGCAGCGCAAAAAAGAGGCTGTCGATCATGACATTGCCGACGAATTCGATTTCTTCGTCGGGCTCGCCTTCCGCGCGCAGCTGGGCGTCGGCATCCCGCGATGGGGTAAGTAGCAGATTGGCCAGGCGATCGGTGACCAGCCGATTGATTTCCTCGGGCATTGTGCGATCGAAGCTGCGCAGTCCGGCTTCGACGTGAGCGACGCGTATTCCCAGCTTCGACGCGACGATGGCTGCTGCCATCGTCGAGTTGACATCACCATACACGACGACCCAATCGGGCCGTTGCGCCGCGAGCACGGGCTCGATTCGCTCCATGATGCGCGCCGTCTGAACTGCGTGGGTGTCAGAGCCGACGCCGAGATTCACATCTGGCGCGGTGATCCCGAGATCACGAAAAAACCCCTCGGACATCGCTTCATCGTAGTGCTGACCGGTGTGAACCACTACCTGCGTCACCCCGGCAGCCCTGGCGGCGCGGAGCACAGGTGCCAGCTTCGGGAAATTGGGTCGCGCCCCGACGACGTGGAGCAGCTTCATGTGGAGGCAACCTCCAGTTCGGCCAGAGCGGACTGCGACTGGTGCGAGAAGCTACGCTTCTGAGTCGCGAGTTTCCGCTCGAGGAGCGCTCGGAGCTCGGCATGCATCTCGAAGTACTGGCGGCCTTCGCGGGCCGACTGAGATCGCGCCGGTGGCAAGGCGCCGGATTCGACGATCCATCGCACGACCTTCCCCAGCAGCGAAATCTGAGCATCGTCGACCAGTGCACGGAGGCTGAGGATGCTGTCAGCAGAGCCGCTGTCGATTTCGGCCACGGCGATGATGTCGCCGGTATCGATGCCTTCGTTGATCAAATGCACGGTGCAACCAACCTTGCTACGTTCGAGTCCAGCCCATTCGGCGACATTCATTCCCCGATACCGGGGCAGTATTCCCATATGGGCATTGAGCGTTCCCAGCTTCGGGGTGCTGAGGACACCGCGACGCAGGATCCCGGCGCCAGCATGTATCAATATATCCGCCTCGAGGCGGCTGACGGCGTCGACCGACTTGGGGTCGGAGAGCGGCCCGACATGGATAACCGGTATGTCTTCCTGCTCGCAGAACGATGCGACATCGGTCGTGGATCCACCGCCGCCGGCATTCGTGGCGAAGGCCTGACGCGATCTCTGGATGATTGAAGCGCGCAGAGGGCCGAAGAATCCATCCTGCGCGAGTCGCGCTTTGATTCGATCGCGAGCGGGAGTTTCATTCCGGTGCTCGATGACGACGGCTGCCGGACGGAAGCCCCAGTCAGCCCATACTCGCATCATCTGCGGCACTTTGTGCGAGTCGGGACTCGACAGCATTACCACGCGCAGTGGGTGCGCGGCGCGGCTCGATGCCGGTGGTAGCGAGCGCGCGACCTCCGGCGGAGCGGTCCAGCCGCTTCCCTCGAACGTCTCCAGCCACTCGAGCGCGCGCTGTTTCGCCATCATCGCATCGATGAAATACTTCGCTGACCAGTTGGGCATAGCCATGTACAAGTAGTCGCCCCACGTCGGCGCCGATCCCGGAATGCCACCACGGATTCCCGGATCGGAGTTGTCCATCGGCTGGGATGCCTTCACCTGGTCGAGCGCCTTGAGGGCAGCGTTGACCAGTCGCAGGTCTCCATCTCGCATTCCGAGTCGGAACCAGATGAGCGCCATTTGCGCATTGCCGGTGAGGCACGAGTATGCCGGGTTCGCGGCTCTCCACCGCTGATCGAGAACTCCCGGCAACCGACCACTTAGCTCCAGCCTGCGCGCGACCGCCTCCGCCGCCCGGCGGGCGACAGCAATCCCATCTTCGCGGCCGAGGGTTTCAGAGAGGTGCAACACTCCCCAGATCGTATACGCGATGGTGTGGGTGACGCCTCTTCGCTTTTCGTGATCGTCGGCCGAGAAGCCCACTTTGTCGATCCACCCGGTTTCTTCATCGACATTCGTGAGTACCCAGTCGAGATGGCGCTCCGCGGCGCTCGTCCAATCGGTGATTCCAAAATGCTTGCCGGCCTCGGCGAGCCAACACGAAGCGTGCGCCGAGTACGCGGTGATGGTGTTGTAGATGTGCTTGCGCCAGCAGCCATCCGAATCCTGTTGCGCGACGAGCCAGTTGGCGGCGCGGCTGGCGGCTTCTGCCGCGTCGATGTCACCCGTCGCTGCGTGCCACGCCACAAGTCCGTGCAGGATCTGCGCTGTGTTGAACACTGACGGGCGGGTCCGATTCTCGTGGAGCTCACCCCCGGGGAAAGCGCCGTCACTCAGCTGAATCGAGAGGAGAAATCTGACGCAGTCGGCTGCGCGCTTATGGTACGAAGCGTCTACGCCTTCTGAGAGCGCGATGAAGGTCGGGATGATGTAACCGGTCGTCTCGGGGTACGACGAGGACCAGCCGGACTTGAGGTTGTACCTGCCGCTGACACCGCCGTCTCCCGTGACGTCCTGCGCGCGCGCCAGCCATTGTGCCGCGGCGAGGAGATGGTCACGGTCCGAGTAGCCCTGCTCGCTGTTTCTGGCCCGGTGAAAGAACTGATCCCGCATGAATGCGGCGTGGGACGGGCGCCAAAGCGCGGCGTCGAGCGACCGGCCGGCAAACCAGCGTAAGGAGCGTTTCGGCATAAGACTCGTTTGATGCGGTTGGAGTTCGCGGCCGCTGAACGAATCGGCCGCGCAGGTTGGCGCGCAGAAGTGCAAACCGGACGCCGAGGCCTTTGAATCGGACCATCATGGTACGGTTACGCGTATGTCATTGTCAATTGGGCACTTACGCACATACGGTCAACCCTGATAGTCGCTGGGCAGTGGCACATCTGGGAGGGGGTGTCGCTCCCGTGCAACAGCCTGGCCGACGAGCGCCATGGACAGTTCCGCGCACGGCAATAACGAAGCGCCCAGGCCAGACTCTTGGGTCTGACCTGGGCGCTCTATCGTGCGTTTTGGTTTTTAATTCTTGCCGCTGAAGTACAGGTGGTCGAAGTACATGTACATGGTATTGGCAACCGTTCCGCCGCCGCCGCCCCAGACCGGCGCGTAGTGGAGTGATCTCCACGACGGCGAGCTGTTCTGGAACTTGATGCCGCCCACATGGGTGATGTGGACACCATCCAGCCAGAGATCGAGATAGCCATCGGCGTTACCGACCGTATTCATCGCCGCCACAAGCTCGATGTGGAACCACTGGCCGCGCGTTACCTGCGTCTTTGAAGCCGCCACTCCGAGGTTCGGACCCCAATCGGGATTCTGGGGATCCGCCGACCCCTGACCGCCCTGGACGATGTTTTGTCCTTCGATGAACGGAACCAGCGGATCGGCGTTCGCGCCGTGCAGCACGATTACGATGCTGGGCACGTCCGTCGACGTATACAAGTAATACTGTTTGTTGATCAGTGAGCCAGGATGACCCTGCCAGTTGTCCGAGACCTTCGACCAGTGCGAGACGTACACGGTCTTATAGAGGAAATTCGGTGAGTCACCATCCCAGGGTGCACCGCCGCCCTGGAAGCCGGCTGGATACGTGACCTGGAGTATGTTCACAGGCGATTTCGGCGCGGTTGCATCCTGAATGATCTTTCCGCCCGTCCCGCCGTTGGATGGCTCGTCCCAGCCGAGCTCGTGCAGCGCATTGAACGGCCGGTCGGACACCACTGTCATTCCCGATGGCTCATTCGACGAACCCTGCGCCTGCACCGACAGATTGGCACCACCGGTTATCGTCTCGCTGGTCGCACTGATGCTTGCGCTGCCGACGGCAACTGCGGTGACGAGGCCGGAGCCCGAAACAGTAGCCACTGCCTCGTTCGAGGAGTTCCAGGAGATTGCGCGGCCCGTGAGCACGTTGTTGCTCGCGTCACGTGTCGTCGCGGTTGCTTGAGTTGTCTGTCCCGGTGTGAGTGAGCCGTTTGCCAGCGAGACCGTCACCGATGCGACCGGCGCGGGCGCGGCAGAAGCCACCGTCAGCACACTGCTGCCGGTCTTGCCTTCACACGACGCAAGAATCTGAACCGTGCCTATTGCAATTGCGGTGACGACGCCCGACGATGACACTGTCGCAACTCCTGGGTCGCTTGTGGTCCACGCGATCACACGTCCGGTGAGCACGTTGTTGTTTGCATCTCGTGTCGTCGCAGTCGCCTGAGTCGTTTGACCCGGATTCAGCAAGCTCGATGCGAGAGAAACGGTGACAGAAGCTACTGGTACCGGCGGGGGCGCGGCAACAGTCAGAGTTGCGTTTCCACTTTGACCCTCGCTGGTGGCCGTGATTTGCGCGGTACCGACTGCAACGGCAGTGACCAATCCGGATCCCGATACGGTCGCAACAGCGGAATTACTCGAGCTCCAGTTGATCGACCGACCGGTGAGAATGTTGTTGTTGGCGTCGCGAGTGACCGCGGTAGCCTGCGTAGTCTGGCCGGGGTTGCGCGAGCTGTTCGCCAGCGAGACGCTGACGGAAGCGACGGGAACCGGCGGCGCTGTCGTGACACTCAGGCCGGCACTACCGCTTTGGCCTTCACTGGTCGCGGTGATTTGCACTGTTCCGACGGCGACCGCCGTTACGACACCCGCCGAACTAACCGTTGCGACCGAATTGTTGCTCGAGTTCCAGCTGATCGAACGGCCGGTGAGCACGTTGTTGCTGGCGTCACGAGTGGTTGCCGTCGCCTGGGTCGTCTGTCCAGGATTGAGCGATCCGGCTGCCAGCGCGACCGAAACGGTCGCGACGGGCGCCGGCGGCGCTTCCATGACTGAGAGTGAGGCTTGGCTGGTGACGCCTTCGCTGGCGGCGCTGATCGTGGCGCTTCCCGGGGCGACGCCGGAGATGACACCGGCCGCATCGACACGGGCGATCGCCGCACTCGAGGTTTGCCACGTTATAGTGCGGCCGGTGAGAGGTGTGCCGCCGGCATCGAGCGCGACTGCAGTGCCGCTTTCCGTCTGACCAACCATGATCGACGGCGACGGCAGTGTTATCGAGACAGAAGCGACCGGGGTGCGTTCGACGGGAAGCGTTGACGTCCCGCCCGCAGTGCACGCAATGATCCCCAAAACAGCGCCGGTCACTGCCAGGAATAAAGTACGCATAAAAACGCGTCCTCCTCGGTAGTGTGAGTCGGCGGCTCGACTGGCATGACGTATTGTTATACGCTGTAGCCTCGTAGCTTTGCGTCGCCGGCTTTCGCCGGGTTTGCCTTTGTCGGTCACCTCGAATGAGGCTCGCGATCCTGCCGTTCTATTTTTCAAAGACCCGTTCCAACAAATACGAGTCTCTGCCTTACAACGTGGCGACGATTGCTCAAATGTTGTGTCACATCTATGTATAGCAGCGCCGATTCTCGCTGCGGTAAGGTCATTTATACCAGCTCGCCAGAGGGTCCTGGGTTGGCACAATGTTTGGCGGCTAGGAGTGTGCCAGCAGCTCATTTTCTCGCTGGAAGCCGGCCTTCGCTTCACCCAGCCCACGCGCTGGGCATCGCGCCAACGAACTGGCTCCCGTCATTTTTTCTTACACCGAGGACGTGAAATCCGTTCGCGCTGATGGGCCGAAAGTTCTGCACGTCCTCGCGCCGGCCCGCGAGGGCGGACTCGAGCGTGTGGTCACGATGCTCAGCGGGATTCAAGCTGCCGAAGGAGCTCACGTTGCAGCTGTGCTCGAGCCTGGCAGCGAAAACGATCACCCTTTCGTGCGTGGCCTCGAGTCGCGCGGGGTGCCCGTGACTACAATCGTCGTCGGCGCCCGCAGTTATCTCCGGGAATATCGTGGGCTCAAAGAGCTGATTGCCCGATTGCGACCAGGTGTCGTCCACACCCACGGCTACCGATCCGACGTAATCGGTATCGCCGCCGCCCGAAGTGCCAGGATTCCGTCGGTGAGCACTGTGCACGGCTTCACGGGCGGAGGCATCCGCAACCGGATCAACGAGCACATTCAATGTCTTGCACTGCGACGCGCAGCAGCTGTGATCGCCGTCGCCGCACCCATCGTCGAGCGCCTCGCTCGCGCCGGGGTTCCTCGTGCGCGAATCCACTGCATACCTAATGGCTTCACTCACGGGACTCAGCTTCCGCGGTCCCTTGCGCGACAGCGGCTTGGGATCAGCGACGGGACGCTGGTCGCGGGATGGGTCGGGCGGCTATCTGCGGAAAAGGGAGCCGACGTGCTTTTGCGTGCCCTCGCCCAAACAGAGACGAGTTGGCAAGCCTCGATCATCGGCGACGGACCCGAGCGGGAGCGGCTGGGTCAGCTTGCGCTGGACCTTGGCATCAACGATCGGGTGACGTGGCACGGTGCGGTATCCGACGCAGGATCGCTGTTCAGCGCATTCGACGCTTTTGTCCTCAGTTCTAGAACCGAGGGCACACCGATCGTGCTGTTCGAGGCGATGGATGCATCGGTGCCCGTCGTCGCCACGACCGTGGGCGGAGTTCCTGATGTGATTACTGACGCCGACGCCATCCTGGTTCCATCCGAGAACCCGCCCGCCATTGCGCGCGGCCTGCGGACGATCAAGGAGAATCCCGCCGCCGCCAGAAAACGATCATTCCATGCGCGCGGCCGATTGACTTCGGCGTTCGGCGATTCCGCGTGGGTTGCAGCGATCGATGCAGTCTATCGGATGGTAACGGCGCCCCGCCCACAGCAGCGCTAGATTGCTGGCCTCTCGACCGCTGCCGCCTCGTCGCAACCCGAGATCATCCTGTGATTGTCACCGCTGTCTTCAACAACGGTAAATGCTGATCGTCACCAACGTTTCGACTTTCCCGTCCCGGTGGACGGCATCCGACGGCACTACGGGTCGAACCGAGATTGCCCGCAGCGCCAGAGAGTTCTTGCAGTTTCGTCAGGTGGACGACGCGATATTTCTCGTCAACTGCGACTCGCGCATTGCACTGGAGCTTGCACTGAGACAATCGGTTCCGTTCCGCAAAAAACGGCCGCTCATAGCCCTCGATCTCGTCTTTCTTCGACGGCCCGAATCTCTGGCGGGCAGGCTCGGTGTTCTGGCCAAACGACTCTTGCTGCGGAACGTCGATTACTTTCTACACTACTTCAAGGATCTGCGCGAGTTGGAAGCTGCGTACGGCATCCCTCGCCAGCGCAGCGGGTTTCTCGACTTCAAGGCAAATCTTTTCAGCGCGCGCTCCGCCGGACCCAGTCCCGACGGCGATTACGCGCTGTGCTTTGGGCGATCGATGCGCGACTTCGACACTTTCTTCGACGCCATTGAGCGCACCAACTGTTCCGGCGCGATCGTCGATCCGCAGCTGGCTTCGCTCAGGGAGCACGGCAGCAGCTTCTCCCGGACGCTCGAGCAACTGCCCCGAAACGTCCGCGTTCTCCCGGACGACGGAACTGAACGCTCCCAGATTGCGGCGCTGCGCGATGCAAAGCTAGTGGTAGTTCCAATGCGAAAAGGTCGCCTCATCGCCGCGGGCATCAGCACCATTCTGAACGCGATGGCGCTCGGCAAGTGCGTAATAGCGTCGGCAGGCCCAGGCGTTACCGACATCTTCGACGGTCAGCTTCTCAGCGTGCCTCCAGGCGACCCGGCTGCGCTTGCAAAGCTGCTGACCGAGGTGTGGAGCGACGACACTCTACGCCTTCGGACCGCACGAGCCGGCTGGGAATACGCCCAATGGTGCGGAAGCGAGCAAGACTTCAATCGGCGGGTAATCGACTCCCTCGTGAAATGGAGCGTGACCGCCCGCTAGCGCCGAATGCGATCCAGCCCGGTGCGAATGAGAGTTGCAGCGCCGCTCACCGTTCCGGCAATTCTCGCGCGGAATGGCCGCGGGGTGAGCTCCCATTGTTCGCCCACTTCGACTTCGCGCTGCGAGAACCGACGCTTGAAGTCTGAGATGCCGCCGAGCGGATCGTCGCTACCGGTGCTTCCGACGGTGACTCCCCCGAAATCGAAAACCTTGGAGCCGCTCCGCCGCGCCCAGGTAATTAGATCCCACAGTAGCGCATAGCTGGTCGATATTCTCATGTCGGTCACCCGCACGGACCCGGACTCACAGTATTCCGACACATCGCCATGCACGCATCCCCACGCAAAGGCAATGATCGCTGACGGTCCGTCGACATCCGTTCGCTCGAGCACGGCAATTCGCGAACGGTCGGGAATGGCCTTGGACATCTGGATGAAGGATCGCCAATCAATTGGCCGTCGCGCGCCACCGGTCCGCCCGCGAGTCTGGTCGGAAAGCTCCTGCAGTCTTCCCGCCATTGTCTCCGAGTGCGCAGTCGTAAGCCGGACTGGAAATCTCCCAATGTTGCGCACACCCTGTCGCGCGTTCTTGTGCAGACCGGCGAACAAGGCGTCTTCATCGGGGCTGAGATCGAGCACGAGGGTGCGCTCGTAGCTTCGCGTCGTCGAAACGCGCTCGAACCCAACACGCTCGAGCGCCTGTCCAGTGCGAAAGCGGGCGTTCTGATCCAGGCCGTACACGTCGACGCTCACCCGCAGCGCGAGGCGGTCGCGTTTCACGAGATCATGCAGGGCGGAGACGGCCGACCCGAGAGTCTCGTCATCGAGTCCTCCAGCACCAATGGCGAGCCGCGAAATGGAAAGCAGCCGGTGTCCGGGCAGCGCGCGGCTTCGCGATGATTCCACCGCGAACCCGGCGCGACATCCGTCGGCGTCCCGAACCGCCACGAAAAAATTCGAAGACTGCTGGGCAACGGCCCTCGCCCAGATCGCGCGATGATAGAGCGGGAGCGGTAGTCCCCGCGCGTCGAGCTCCCGCTCTGCGGTTTCCCAGGCAGATCCCGGATCCTTTATCAATTCAACTTTCCACATCACCCCTCGTCGCGCGCCCGGCATCGGGTCATCACGGATGCTGTCGTAGGACGCATCGTCGGAATATCATTGTTGCCGCGCCACGCTGCGGCCATCCGCGGGGCAACTTAACATCTTCAACCGGAAGCCGACTCCGATCCTCAAGAAACTTTTCGCGAGCGCACTGACTAGCAAGCCGGCGCTTGCGTTCCTGGCACCGCTTCTCCCGCGAAGCGCGACTGTGCTGTTCCTGCATCGGTTCGCCATGCCGGACCTCGGGGTGACAGGCCACGACCCGGCTACACTTCGCCGCGACCTCGAGTATCTGCGGCGTCACAAGTACGACCTTATGGGTATCGGCGACCTGATTGCCCACCTCGAGACCGGTGCGCCCTTCGAGCGACGATCGGTGGTTTTCACGGTAGACGATGGCTACGCCGATTTTGCTGAAGTTGCCGCGCCAATCTTCGCCGCGTACGACTGCCCGGTGACCGTGTTTCTGATTACCGATTTTGTCTCTGGAAAGCTTTGGAATTGGTTCGATCGTGTCCCGTGGATCATCGACAACACCAAACACGACAGCATACATATCGAGATCGCTGGCCGACCGATTTCCCGTCGCTGGACGGATCGTGCCGGCGGCTTAGCGGTGGCAGAAGAGATGGTCGAGCTCCTTAAAACGGTACCCGACGAAGAGAAAGAGGGTCTGATTGGCGGACTGTCCGACCGGCTGGAAGTGACCTTGCCAGCTGGGGTACCGTTGCGCGACCGAGCTATGACCTGGGACCAGGTGAGGCAGTGTTCGCGTGGCGGTGTCACTTTCGGACCTCATACGGTGACCCATCCAATTCTCTCTCGAGTCGACCACGCGCGATCTGATAGGGAGATCACTGAGTCCTGGCGAGCCGTCTCAGCGCAAACCGAGTCAGCCGTCCCCGTGTTCTGCTATCCGAATGGCACCCTGCGGGACTTCTCGGCTCGCGAGAAGCAAAACGTAGCGCGTGCCGGCATGTCCGCGGCACTGGCGACGATAGAAGCGCCACTTTCTTCACGTTCGATCGTTGAGGGATCGGCCGACCGGTTCGCGATTCCACGTTATGCCTACCCCGACTCACGACCTGCCTTCATTCAAATCGTTGCCGGCATTGAGTCGTTGAAAGCCCGTATGAGGCATTAACCGCACGTCGCGGCGTCGCAACAGATTGCTGCCAATCTGCGCCATCCCCAGCGTGGCATTCGCCGTATCTCGTTATCTCGCAACTAGTTAGTCGCTCCGCTCGGCGGCACGTGCAATGCCATGCGGGGGATTGGGCAAGGCGCGCACGCCCGGCGCCTTTGCTCGCCACTCCGACATCGACTGGCCCACCCGCCAGTGACGCTTTGCTCAAAGGAATGCTCGAGTTAGCCATCGCAGTTGTTGTCTCGCCACTCGTCGCCGGCAGCTACAGCTACGTCGCGTATCCGCTTATCCTCTGGCTGATCACGCGTCTTCGCGCCGCCAGGCCGGTGATCGCCGTTACCAACGTGGTTTGGCCGTCAGTAACCATCACGGTCCCCGTCTACAACGCCGAGTCCAACATTCGGCGTACGCTACAGCGGCTGACGGAGCTCGATTACCCCCGTGAGCTACTCCAGATCATCGTCTTGTCCGACGCGTCGACAGATCGTACCGACTCTATCGCGCGGGAATTCGCCGCACAGGGAGTACAGCTGCTGCGTGCGCCGGAACGCAGGGGCAAGACAGCCGCTGAAAACGCCGCCGTCGCCGTCGCCAGCGGTGAAATAATCGTGAACGTCGACGCCACAGTCGAAGTCCCCCCGACATCCTTGAAGGCGCTCATCGCGGCCTTCGCCGATCCATCCGTGGGGGTAGCCTCGGGACGCGACGTCAGTGTGGACTCGGCCGCGTCAGCAACTGCCGGCGGCGAAGTCGGGTATACCGGTTTCGAGATGTGGGTGCGCGATCTCGAGACCCGCGCCGGTGGCTCCATCGTCGGTGCCAGCGGTTGTTTCTTCGCCATCCGGCGACTGATCCACGACGAACCCATTCCCGTCGCTCTGAGCTGGGACTTCGCGTCGGCGTTGGTCGCCCGGAAGAAGGGATATCGGTCTGTCAGCGTTGCCAACGCTGTCTGTCTGGTGCCCGCGACCGGCGCCATGCGCTCGGAATTCCGGCGCAAATCACGGACGATGGCGCGCGGGCTCAGCACATTGTTCCACTTCCGCGAGCTGATGAATCCGTTCCGTTACGGCGGATTCGCGCTGATGTTGATCAGTCACAAGCTGCTGCGCTGGCTGCCGTACCTGCTTGCCCCCTTCTCACTTGCCGCTCTGGTGATTCTTGCCACCCATTACGTCGTCGGAGCATTGACGCTGAGTGCGGTGCTCGTGGCGGGGCTCGCCGGCGTTTATGCCTTGAGACAGCGCGGCACCATTCGGTTCCGGCCCCTCGCGCTGGCCGGCTTCGGGTTGGCCGTCCTTACTGCCGGACTCCTCGCATGGTTCGACGCGTTGAGAGGCGAGCAGAAGGTGACCTGGAGTCCAACGCCCCGAGCCGGTGTTTCGGCCGCGTGAATAGACTGACGGCGAAAGGTTCTCCACCTCGTGTGGCAACTACGCAACGCAAGCGTGGCGCAGGGCGAGCAAGCCGTCCCTCGCATGTGGCCGCATGTATAGACACACCAATGACTTACCCATGGGGCAACAAAGTATGCATTTTGCCCGACGGGGTCTCGGCAAACGTTATGTTCCCCGCGAAAGACACCACTCCCTGCGATAGATGATCCGAGGCCTGCCAGAATACGCTCCGATGACTGACGCTCACCCGTTCCAGCGGCCGATCCGTGATCGTGCCGCCTCAACGGATGCGCCGGTCAAGGATTACGGCATTGCGAGTCCGACTTCCGAGTGCGCCGACGTCGGCGCTCCGCGCAAGACGCCCCGCGTGTCGATGGTCGTCGTGCTGCCCGAGAACCACGCTGTCATGCCCGACAAGCTCGCCGAAGGCTTGCGAGCCAGCGGGGCCGAAGACGTCGACGTGCTCATAGCGTGCGCGGGTCAGCCGGCCAATCTCAATGCGCTGCAGCGATGCGTGGGGAAGGCGCAGTTCCTCCTCGCGCCGGCGGGGACGAGTGCGGCTGACTTACGCGAGCTCGCGATGTCCCACGCAACCGGTGACATCGTGACGCTCCTGAGCGGTGCCGTGCTCCACGGCGCCGAGATGGCCGAGCGAAGCTTCGTCAGCACCTGCTAGGTCGGCCAATGTTGCGCCAAATCGACCTGTCGGTCGTCGTCGCTGTTGCGGAGGGTGCGGCCACCCTTTCGAGGTCGCTGCAGTCCATCGTTGACAGCGAGCTGCAAGAAACCGAATTCGAGTTGATCGTAGTCGACGACGCTAGCGACGACGGATCTGCCGCCATCGCGGCCCGCTATGCCGATACGGTGATCAGGTTGACTGCGCGTCGGTCTGGCCTCGCCTATGCGCGCAATCGCGGCGCCGAGATCGCGAGGGGCCGGTTAGTGGCGTTCGTCGATCAGGACATCGAGCTAAAGCCGGATACACTGAAGCTGATGTTGCAGACTCTTAACGAGCATCCCGGGCTCGACGCGATCGCGGCTACGCACGATCTCCGCCATTGTGCTGGAAACTTCATCTCGCGGTACTGGAACGTCCTTCTCAACGTCGGCGAGTCGTCCTATGCGGGCGTCGGGGGCGGCTTCGGGTCCGGTTGCGGAATGGTGCGTCGCTCGATCCTCGCCGCTTGCGGTATGTACGACGAGTGGAGATTCGGCACCGGTACACTCGAAGGAGTCGAGCTTGGTCAGCGGCTGCTTCGCAGCGGACACGATGTGCTGCTTGCGGCGCACGTCCGGGTTACCCAGCTTCGAAGATGGACGGCAGTCGCTGCACTGCGGGAAGCTTTCACCCGCAGTGCATTGCTCGCGAGGTCCCTGGGCTATCAGCAGACGCGGTCTTCGGCACCTGCTGACGTTGTATTTACCTGGAGCCGGCCCGCTTTGCCCCTCGTTGCGGCGCTCTCAACAGTGGCGCTGCTCGGCGCATTCGTGCCGGGACGCGATTGGGTTTTCACCACCGCCCTTGCACTGCTGCTGGTTGCAATTGCGAATGCGCGCACGGTCACCGCTATCGCTGGTTTGCGGGGAGTCTTCTTCGCGCTACGCGCAGTCCCGGTGCATCTGTGCTTTCAGGCGGTTAGCGTGGCGGGACTCTGCTCCGGCTGGCTAATGCGCGACACGGTTGGAGATCCGCGACCCGACGCTGCGACTCAGGCGTATGCTGAAGTCGGAGTGGAGATGTGGCCGCCGGTGCCGCGGCCGCGCTAGTCCGGCGTTACCAGCCCTTTCCGAGAAACACCACCGGCACCGTCCGAGCCATTATCCGCAGGTCTTCGGTCATGCCCTGTCGCTCGATGTACTCTAGGTCGTATCTGACCTTCGTGCGCACGTCGTCGACACACTCATCGTACTTGTGATTGACCTGCGCCCAGCCGGTGATGCCCGGTTTGGCGCGCTGCCTGAGTGGATATTCCGCGATGTCCTGACTGAGTCGCGAGAAGATGACCGGGCGCTCGGGACGCGGGCCGACGATGTTCATGTCACCGCGGATGACGTTCAGAAGCTGCGGCAGCTCATCGATGCGGCACTTCCTCATGAATCGGCCGATCGGCGTTATCCGCGGATCACCGGCCGTCGCCCAAACCGCGCCGCTGGCGGCTTCCGCATTCACCCGCATCGACCGGAACTTGTAGATCATGAAAGGCAGGCCGCCCAGGTTTCGCGCCCGCCGGTCGTAGGCATTCCGGCTCCGCGAACGCCGACGATCCAACCCGACACGGGGCTGAGAGTAAAAGATCGGTCCCGGGGAAGTCAGCTTGATGAGCACTGCGAACAGCAGCATGACCGGAGCGGCCAACACCAGCGCGACCGAGGCAATCAGGATGTTCATCGCGCGCGCAGCGCGGTGCGACCGAACCCGCGGGTTGACGTCACGCGGCTCACGATCAGTCGCGCGTCGCCCCTCGGTGGTTAGGGGAATGCCGACGCTCACTTCCGCCACATCAGCGAATCGAGTTGCCACGTTAGTGATGACTGTTAGTGGTGAAGCGCCACGAAAATCGCGGCGACGCTTGCCAGTGCACCCATGATCGGCATGACGGATCCGCCGAGCACGTCACGTCGTCTGCCGATCACGATCTCGTCTCCGGCGGCCAGACCGAACTGATCGAGCGTCAAACCCCGGGATATCGCCTGGCGGGTTTCGTCCGCCGAGCGAAACTCGGTATTACCGCGCCGGATCATTGAGCGCTCGACGTCGGCAGTCGCGGTCGGCCCGCCCGCGATCATGATCGCGTCGGCGATGGGGACATCCGATCGCAGAGCGAAGTAGCCCGGATGAGCGACCTCGCCGAGAACTCCCACTCTGGTAAGCGGTGTCACCTCGATCTCGACGGCCTTGATGTACTTGAGAACCTCAACCTGAACCTTGTCTCGAAGCTCCGAGCGCAGCACGCCCGCGAGCGAGAGCGAAGCTTTGGCGGGGAGCTCCAGAGTCGGCCCGGCGCGCACTACCAGCGTGTCGGTGTGCGGGATATCGGAGATGTACGAGAGCACAATTCGGTCGCCCGGAACGAAGTCGCCGGCCGAAAGCCGCTGACGGATCGCTGCGGCAACCATGCGGTTTCTCGTCTGGGCGGAGCCGCCGCTTGCCATCGCCGCGTTCTCTGCCTGTTGCGCGGCAGTCATCAGCTCGGCGCGCGTCGTGAGATTGTTTGGCGCTGTCTGAGCGCCGGCGGTGCCGGCGACCGTCAACAGCGCGCCTGCCGAAACGAGGCAGGTCAGTCTATTCCACAAAGCTTGGGATTTCAGCCAACGATTGCTCATGAATCTGCCCTCAGGAAACAGAATTACTTCGCGTGATTCTCACACTTCATCTAAGCTCGAAGGACGAGGCCGGCCGGGGTCGCCACATCACTCATCGGCTCCGTGGTTCCAGCGCCGGCGTAGTCGTAGTCATTGCCGTAATACCTGTATGCACCGTCGTCCGGCACCCCGTTGAGAACGGTTCCCAGGATCCGAATCGGCAGCCGATCGACTATTTCCAGCTTCGCCGCGGCGAGCTTTCGATCGGTGACGCCGGGGCGGAGAACGATCAACATTGCGCCTGCCGCCGCGGCGAGCGCGTAGGCATCGATGCCCGCCACCAGGGGCGGCGAATCGATGATCACCACATCGTACTGACGTCGCATCGCCAGAATGAGCGCCGTCATCAGGTCCGAGACGAGCAACTCCGGAGCGCGCACGTTTCGCGCGCCGCGGGGAATTACGAAGAGGTTCTCTGACGAAGTCGGCTTGACGATCGCATCGATCCCCGCGGCTCCGTGCAGGTATTCGACGAGTCCCGGCGTGACCGGAATTCCGAAGGTCGTGTGCAGTGCGCCACGCCGCACGTCACCGTCGATGAGCAGTGTGCGGGTTCCGGAGCTCGCGAACGCGAGCGCCAGGTTTGCGGATACCAGAGACTTACCATCGCCCGCCGACGGGCTCGATACACCCACTACCACCGGCGTGTCAGCAGGGAAGTTGTAACGCACCGCGAGGCGCAGCGTTCGAAACGATTCAACTGCCTGCGTCATCATCGCCAGCTGAAAATCGCCACGGCGATTTGGCTTGAACTTTGGAACGGTGCCGGCGATAAGCAATCCGAGCTCCCGCGTCGCGTGCTCGGGATAGCGGATACGGCGGTCGAGGCGGTCGCGAAGCAGCGATATGCCGACCGCGAAGCCGAGGCTCGCGAGCACCGCAAGCATTTGGAGCCGACGCCGATCGTTGGTCTCCGGGTATTGTGGCGGAGCCGCCAGGTCGAGGACGCTCAAGTCGGGCGTCGACTGCGCCTCGGCCATTGAGACTTCCTCGTATCGGGACTTGAGCGAGTTATACAGGTTCTCACTCGCAACGACCTGGCGCACCAGTCGCATTTCTTCGGTTGCGCGCGTCGGGATGGCGCGGAGCTCCTGCGATTGCTGGCTGATGCGGTTGTCGAGCTCCGGCTCGCGGGCGCGAAGCGCGCTCAGCACGCCTGCCGCAATGCGCGGAATGGTCTCCTGCTGTAGCACCCTCACCGCTTCAGCGAGCTGTTTCACCCGCGGATTCTGATCGGTTAGAAACTGCTGCTCGGTGCGCAGCGCGGCCTGACGCGATGAGAGCTCGTCGATTGCTGCGCGCAGCTGGGGGGTGTTATTGAGAATCGTCGGCATCTGAAGAAATGCCTGCGGGTCGAGCGGGCCGCCTTTGGCGGAAGCGAGCATGGCCTCCAGCGCCGCCCGCTCGCTTCTGACTTCGTCGAGCGCGACCTTCTGTTGGAAGTAGCTGGAGACGAGCGGATCGGTTGGCGATACGCCCGACGCCGGCGTCGGAGCGGCTGACGGAAGCGTAATGGTGTGGACGCGGAACTGCTCCAGGGCACTCTCGGAGCCGTGCAACTGCGTCGCGGCAACGGCGAGCTGGTCCTCGAGCGTCCTCTTGAACTCGAGAAGGTGCCGCGCCTTGAGCTCTCCCGACGACTGAACGAGCTGCTGCGCCCAGGCGTTGACGGTGCCTGCGACGCGGTTCGGATCAGATCCGCTGTACGTCATCCGGAGGAACTGCCCCTGATCCGGGAGCTGGGCGTGCATGTGACCGAGCAGAATCCCGGCAGTACCGCGCACCGTGCCAACGGAAAACTCCATCTTTTTCCCGGGAGTCAGATACTTCCGGTCGGGCAGCCAGCTGAATCCCAGAGTGCGGCCCACTGAATCACCGGTGATACCGCGCTCGACACTGGCGCCTTTGACATCCAGGATCGAATACCGCGCACCAGTGCTGTCGACTTTGAGCACATAGGCTCCAGAGCGCAGCTTTTCGGTTGACTCGAAGCCGCGGAACAGAACCGAATCGGAAGGGACTTTGGGGTTCACGTTAAGACGCAGGTCGCGGATGACAGGATCGACGATCGCGAAGCTGCGGAGCAGCTCAACCCAGGATTGCGAGGGGAGAAGCTGCTGGGCGCGGATCGGTCCTGTCTGTTGGGCGTTCGAGCTGTTGATCCACACGGTTGCCTGTGCCTCGTACACCGGCTTGACCCGTTTCGACGCGACGTAGCCGGCGCCTGATCCGATCACGGTGACGGCGATGATGAAAAACGCGTGACGTTTTACGACGTCGAGGTATCGCGTCCAGGGTACACCTTCGGGCTCCTCAGGCGGCAGCCGGTTGGTGTTGTGATCCCATTCCGCTGCGGGCGCGATCGCTGCGGGTCTCGATGCCGTGAGCGTTACGCCAGGAGTATGGTCGGGGCTATACCGAGAGGGCATGATCTAGGGCGGAGGTTGCGGGCGTCCGGCACCACACCGAACGGCGCGCGTCAACGCAATTCACTGCCCACCCTAACTGCATTCCCTTACAACGACTTACGCCACTTTGCCCGGTACACGTGTTGCGATGGCGCCACATTCGAGTTGGACTGTCGAAACAGTTCTGTTTTTGACGGTCGCTGTACCGTAGATGCAAGAGAAGCCACCGGGAGTGCAATCAAGCATCCGCGGTGGCTTCTCGCCGACGTCCTTGCTAGAGCGCGGAAGCGTCGGCGATAAAAGGGAGCTCCACAACTTTCTCGATCGGTGCCCAGGATTCCGCCGGGCGGTCGGCGACAGCCGGCTCGTTCAGCTCGCGACGAAAGCCGTGGCGTTCGAGCAGGCGGTATAGCGTGGTGCGGTCGACGCTTGCCAACCGCGCGGCGCGAGACATGTTGCCGGACGCGCGTGCGACGAGCCGGGTGACGTAGTTTTTCTCAAAAGTGGCCAGCACCTGCTCCTTCGCGACGTGATATGCATCGCTGGTTGGCAGGGCGCCGACGCTT
>Ga0207660_10000845_pt1 | contig 20177 bp, 15 predicted proteins | sample KBSC73BmetaG_FD_184335 | JGI IMG/M metagenome (GOLD analysis project Ga0207660, IMG submission 184335) | Corn rhizosphere microbial communities from Kellogg Biological Station, Michigan, USA - KBS C7-3B metaG (SPAdes) (version 2) | ecosystem: Host-associated > Plants > Roots > Rhizosphere ... | reverse complement strand
GACATGCCGCTCCGTGCCATCGAGAAGCTCCAGCCCAAGGGCTGCGTCCGCCTCGCCCCAGACGATCAGCGTCGGCGTCTCGATGCGGGGCCAAGGGCCTGCGAGCTTGCCGGGATGGCGCGCGGCGGCGCGATACCAGTTGACCATCCCGGTCATGGCGCCGGGCCGCTGCGCGTCCAGGGCGTAGCGATCCAGCACAGCCGCCGGGAACCGGCTCTTGTCGATGGCCATGCCGACGAACGCCTGGCGGATCAACCGCGCGTCCCGGGCCGTGTTCAGCCGCTCCGGCAAGCCGGGAATCTGGAAGAAGACCATGTACCAGGAGCGCAGCATCTGGCGGGGCGAGCGGCGCAGGCGCTCGGCGAAGACGGCCGGGTGCGGGACGTTCATGACGACCAGCCGTTCCAGCGACCGCACGCGGTTGGCGGCGAAGGTCCAGGCAAGGCCTGCGCCCCAGTCGTGGCCGATGAGGGTGACCTCCTTCGCCCCGCTGGCGTCGATCAGCGCCGCCACGTCCTCCATCAGCCGCTCGATCGCATAGGCGGAGACGGCCTGCGGCTTCGGCTCGGTCTCGCCGTAGCCGCGCAGGTCCGGCGCCCAGGCGCGGTAGCCCATCTGCGACAGCAACGGGAGTTGGAAGCGCCAGGAGAACCGGCTCTCCGGAAAGCCGTGCAGGCAGAGCGCCAGGCGCTCGCCCTGCCCCGCCTCGTCGACCGCGAAATCGAAGCCGTTCGCCTGAATGCGGCGTGTCGCGATATCCATGGCGGCTCCCCGTCAGGTGGAGAAATAGGTGCTCTCTTCGTCGTGACCAGCCAGCTTGATCAATCCCAGCGACTTCATGCCGATCTTCTCGAGCACCGCGATCGAGCCGACGTTCTGCGGCTTGGTGATCGCCACGATCGCCGGCAGCCCAAGGACCTCGCGCCCATAGGCCAGGGTCGCGGCCGCGACTTCGGAGGCATAGCCGCGGCCCCAGAACGGCTCCAGGAAGGCGTAACCCACGTCGGGGTGCTCAAGCCCGTCGCGCTTGACGAGGCCGCAGATGCCGGCCGTCTCGCCGCTCGCCCTCACGTCGGCGCGCCAAAGGCCAAAGCCGTTGGCCGCATAGCCTTCGCGCTGCCGCTCGATGTAGGCCCGCGCGCCATCCAGGTCGCGCACGCCGCGGTCGCCGATATTGTCCCTGAAGCCGCGGCTCATCAGCAGTTCCAGGATGAACGGCGCGTCCTGCAGCGTCAGTTCGTGCAGCGAAAGCCGCTCGGTCTCGAGAATCGCCGGGCCCGTCACCGGCCCGTCTCCAGCCGGGCCACCAGGCTGGAGGTGTCCCATCGGCCGCCGCCGAGCGCCTGCACCTCGGCGTAGTACCGATCGACCATGGCGGTCACGTCGAGCGCCGCGCCGTTGCGCCGCGCCTCGTCAAGCACCAGGCCAAGGTCCTTACGCATCCAGTCGACCGCAAAGCCGAAATCGAACTTGCCCTCGCTCATGGTCTTCCAGCGGTTGTCCATCTGCCACGACTGCGCCGCGCCCTTCGAAATCGCCTCATAGACGTCCTGAGGGTCGAGCCCCGCCCGCCTGGCGAAGTGCAGGCCCTCCGCCAGGCCCTGGACGACGCCGGCGATGCAGACCTGGTTGACCATCTTGGTGAGCTGGCCCGAGCCCGGGCCGCCCATCAGCCGGATCGCCTTGGCGTAGACGCCGATCACGGGCGCGACACGCTCGAAGGCGACCTTCTCCCCGCCGCACATGATGGTGAGCTGACCGTTTTCCGCGCCGGCCTGGCCGCCGGACACCGGCGCGTCCACGAACGCCCGGCCGCCGGCGGCGGCCAGCGCGGCCATGTCACGCGCCACCACGGCCGAGGTGGTGGTGTGGTCGACGACGATCCCGCCCGGCGCCATGGCCGGCAGGGCTTGCGCGACGACCTGCCGAACGTCGTCGTCGTTGCCGACGCAGAGCACGAAGATCTCCGCGTCCGCCGCGGCCTCGGCCGCCGTCGCGCCAGCCCGGCCGCCGTGTGCGCCGACCCACCGTTGCGCTTTATCCGGCGTGCGGTTGAAGACCGCCATCTCATGGCCGGCCTTGGCCAGATGCCCGGCCATGGGGAAGCCCATCACGCCCAGGCCCGCGAACGCCACCTTCATCCCAAACGCTCCTTAACCCTCATGCAACGCCATCTTAACGGGAGCCTGCGCACCGTGCGCGCCTCGTAACAGGCTTCACCGGGGCGAACCATGTCGATGAGCGGCGAGCGGCCGATCATCATCAAGCGTATCAAGAAGAGCGGCGGGGGCGGCCACCACGGCGGCGCCTGGAAGGTCGCCTATGCCGACTTCGTCACCGCGATGATGGCCTTCTTCCTCTTGATGTGGCTGATCAACACCACCTCGCCCGAGCAGAAGCGCGGCATCGCCGACTACTTCGCCCCGGCCAGCGTCTCGGCGACCACGTCGGGGGCCGGCGGCATCCTGGCCGGCACCGCGCTCGGCAACGAGGGCACCAAGCAGAACGGCTCGCAGTCCATCGTCCAGGACGCCAGCCCCGATTCGCGCCACCCCGACGACGGCAAGTCGCGGGACGGCGCCAAGGCCGCCGCGGCCGATCAGACGGCGGCAGACGTCCTGAAGGAGCAGCAGCGCAAGAGCGAGGAGGCCGCCTTCGCCTCGGCCGCCCAGTCCCTGCGCCAAGCCTTGCAGGATATGCCCGAGCTGGCCGAGCTCTCGAAGAACATCATCATCGACCAGACGCCCGAGGGCCTGCGCATCCAGTTGGTGGACCAGGAAGGCCGCTCGATGTTCAAGGAGGGCAGCGCCACCCCGAACGACCGTGCGAAGCTGCTGCTCCGCGCCATCGCCACGATCATCAACAAGCTGCCCAACCGGATCAGCATCTACGGCCACACCAGCGCCAGCGCCGGACAGGGCCGCAAGGCCGAGGGCGACTGGCCCCTGTCGGCCGCCCGCGCCGACGCGTCGCGTCGCATATTGCAGAGCTCCGGCGTCGATCCCGACCGTGTCTACCAGGTGTCCGGCAAGGCGACGTCCGAACCGCTCTATCCGGACGATCCCACCCTGCCCGGCAACCGCCGGATCGCCATCGTGTTGTTGCGTGAGGCGCCTGTCCTGCCGCCCGACTAAACCGCTCCGCGCAGAGCCCTTGCGCAGGAGCCCGGCATGACGCCTAATCGCAAGCAAGGCCTATGGGTATGAAGGCGACTGCAAGTCCGTGACGCAGCATTTTCCGACACGACAGCTCAGGTTCTTCCTGACCGCGCCGTCGCCCTGCCCCTATTTGCCCGATCGCTATGAGCGCAAGGTCTTCGCCCACCTGCCGCTGTCCGACGGCGCTTCGGTCAACGATAGCCTGACGCAGGTTGGCTTCCGCCGGTCCCAGAACATCGCCTACCGCCCGGCCTGCGAAGCCTGCACGGCCTGTGTCTCGGCGCGCCTGCCCGCGGCCGACTACGTCTTCGCCCGCTCCGAACGCAAGGCCATCGCCCGCAACGAGGACCTGGAGCGTCATCTGGTCGAGGCGGAGGCGACCATGGAGCAGTTCGACCTGCTTCGCCGCTACCTGACCACGCGGCACGCCGACGGCGGCATGGCGGAGATGACCTGGCCGGACTACGTGGCCATGGTCGAGGACACCGCCGTCCGCACCCACATCATCGAATACCGGACCAAGCCTTCCGGCAGCGGTCCTGGCGACCTCGTGGCCTGCGCGCTGGTCGACGTGATGAGCGACGGCCTGTCGCTGGTCTACAGCTTCTATGACCCTACCCAGAGCCGGCGCAGCCTGGGTTCCTTCGTGATCCTCGACCACGTCATCCAGGCCTGCCTGACCAGCCTGCCCTACGTCTATCTGGGCTACTGGGTCCGCGGTTCGGAGAAGATGGACTACAAGGTGCGCTTCTCGCCGATCGAGCTCCTGAAGCCGGAGGGTTGGACGCTGGTGGTCGGCGGCGCGGCCCGGGAGACGCCCTGATCCCCAGGCTGTGAATGTCGGGGACGCCGGTCCGCCACGGTGGGCTGGGTGGCCGGGGCTTGCTACAAGCCTGTTCGTGACAGCAGCATACAGACACCGCGCATGGCCCGCCAGCTTCGGCTGAGCCTTCGCCGGCCGGCCAACCACACGCGAGACGCCTTCATCCGAGGGCCCTCCAACGCCGAGGCCATGGCCGCGCTCGACGCCTGGCCCCGCTGGCCCGGCGGCGCCCTGGCGCTGGTCGGGCCGGAAGGCGTCGGCAAGACCCACCTGGCGCAGGCCTGGACCAGCTCGGCGCGGGCCCTGTCGCTCGACCGCGCGGCGCCCGACGTCGCTGCGGCCGAGGGACGCGCAGCCCTGCTGGAGGACGTCGATCGCGGCGTCGACGCCGAAGCCCTCTTCCACCTGCTCAACCTGGCCACGCGCGGCGGCGCGACCCTGCTCCTGACCGCGCGCGCCCTGCCCGCGGCCTGGCCCGCCGAACTCCCTGACCTGCGCTCCCGGCTGAACGCACTGCAAGTCGCCGAGATCGCAGCGCCCGACGACGAGGTGCTCGGCGGCGTTCTCAAGGTCTTCTTCCGTGAACGGAACATTCGGCCGCACGAGGATGTCTATCCGTATCTTCTGAGGCGCATGGAGAGGTCGATCCCGGGCGCTCGCGAGATCGTACGGCGGCTGGACGAGACCGAGGATGGTCAGATCCGGCCGGTTTCACGGATGCTGGCGCGCGAGATCCTTGAGGCCGATATCGAAAATCTTGACCTTTTCGAGGGATGACTTGAAGCCGTCACACACGTGGCTCAGATTTGCAGCCCACGTCACGATCTGGAGCCCAGGATGAGTTACGCCGCGCCCGTCGCCGCCAATGCAGCGAACGAGGCTTCGCGCGCGACGCTCGCCTGGGACGCGGAGCTGGCGGCGTCGCCGGCGCGGTTCTTCAATCGGGAGCTTTCGTGGCTCGCCTTCAACCGCCGCGTGCTGGAAGAGAGCAAGAACCCGCGCCACCCGCTGTTGGAGCGCCTGCGGTTCCTGGCGATCAGCGCCAACAACCTCGATGAATTCTACATGGTCCGGGTGGCGGGCCTGCGCGCCCAGATGCGCGAAGGCGTGCGCGTCACCAGCCAGGACGGGTTGACGCCGGCCGAGCAACTGGACCGGGTCAACGCCGAGGCCGCCGACCTGATGGGCGAACAGCAGATCCTCTGGGGCGAACTCTGCGACGAGCTGGCCGGCGAGGGCCTGCACCTGGTTCAGGCCTCCGACGTGACCAACGCCGAGCTGGACGCGCTCGAAGAGCCCTTCATCTCCCAGCTGTTCCCGGTCCTGACGCCGCTCGCAATCGATCCGGCGCACCCGTTTCCCTTCATTCCGAACCTCGCCTTCTCGCTTGTGCTCAAGCTGAAGCGCCTGGCGGACGGGCGGGCGCTCTATGCGCTGGTGCCGATCCCGGCCCAGGTCGCACGGTTCTGGGAGCTGCCGGCGCAGCGGACGGGCCGCAAGCGCGCGGAGCGCCGCTACATTTCGCTGGAGGCCCTCGTCGGGCTCTTCCTCGACCACCTCTTCCCGGGCTGCGAGATCCAGGCCCAGGGCGTGTTCCGTCTGATCCGCGACAGCGACGTCGAGATCGAGGAGGAGGCCGAGGACCTAGTCCGCGAGTTCGAGGCGGCGCTGAAGCAGCGGCGCCTGGGCTCCGTCGTGCGCGTCGAGATCAATGCGGCGATGCCCCAGGAACTGCAGGATTTCATCTGCTCGAACCTGCACGCGGGGCCGCAGGATATCGTCCGGATCGACGGCCTGCTGGGCTTGGACGAGCTCAACCAGCTGATCCCGGCCGACCGCCCCGATCTCAAGTTCAAGCCGTTCGAGCCGCGTTTCCCCGAGCGGATCCGCGACCACGGCGGCGATTGTTTCGCAGCGATCCGCGAGAAGGACATCCTGGTCCACCATCCGTTCGAGAGCTTCGACGTGGTGGTTCAGTTCCTGCGCCAGGCCGCGCGGGACCCGAACGTCCTGGCGATCAAGCAGACGCTCTATCGGACCTCGCACGACAGCCCGATCGTGGCCGCGCTCATTGAGGCCGCGGAGGCGGGCAAGAACGTGACGGCGGTGGTCGAGATCAAGGCCCGCTTCGACGAGGCGGCGAACCTGAAGTGGGCGCGCGACCTGGAACGGGCGGGCGTGCACGTGGTCTTCGGCTTCGTCGAGTACAAGACCCACGCCAAGCTCTCGACCGTGGTGCGCAAGGAGGGCGACGTCCTGCGCTCCTACTGCCACTTCGGCACCGGCAACTACCACCCGATCACCGCGCGCTTCTACACCGACCTGTCGCTGTTCACGACGGACGCGGCGCTGGGCCGGGACGCCGCGCGCCTGTTCAACTTCGTCACCGGCTACGCCCAGCCGGAGGGGCTGGAAAAGCTGTCGTTCTCACCCGTCACCCTGAAGCGCGACCTCCTGGCGCTGATCGCGCGGGAAGCCGAGGCGGCGGGCGACGGCGAGCCGGCCGCCATCTGGGCCAAGATGAATTCGCTGGTGGACCCGGAGATCATCGACGCCCTCTATGCCGCCAGCCAGGCCGGCGTGGAGATCGACCTCGTGGTGCGCGGCATCTGCTGCCTGCGCCCGGGCCTGCCAGGCCTTTCCGAGAACATCCGGGTGAAGAGCATCGTCGGCCGGTTCCTCGAGCATGGCCGGATCGTCGCCTTCGCCAATGGCGCTCCCATGCCGTCCTCCGAGGCGCGGGTATTCATCACCTCGGCCGACTGGATGCCCCGCAATCTCGACCGCCGCGTCGAGTGCATGACGCCGATCGAGAACCCGACGGTCCATCAGCAGGTCCTGCAGCAGATCCTGCTGGCGAACATGAAGGACGAAGCGCAGAGCTGGACCCTGGACGAAACCGGCCACTACCGCCGCGAGCCGTCCTGGGATCATCCGAGCGCCTTTTCCGCGCACGAGTATTTCATGACCAACCCAAGCCTTTCGGGTAGAGGGCAGAAGGTGAAGGACATGCCGCGCGCGATCGATCATGTGGCCTCGCGGGGATAGCGAGCCCTCCTCCCGGCAGGCCGCCGTCATCGACGTCGGCTCGAACTCAGTCCGCTTGGTGATCTACCGGCTGGACGGGCGCGCCATCTGGACCCTGTTCAACGAGAAGGCTTTGGCTGGCCTCGGCCGCGACCTGCCCACCACCGGGCGCCTGTCGCCGGACGGCGTGGAGATCGCGCTCACCGCCATCCGCCGCTTTCGTGCGCTCCTCGACGGCTGGCGCGCGGAGGACGTCACGGCTGCGGCCACCGCGGCCGTCCGCGAGGCGGCCGACGGGCCGGCCTTCCTGAAGCGCGTGCGCGAGGAGACGGGGCTCGTTGTCCGCGTGCTGAGCGGCGAGGAAGAGGCGCGCTACGCCGCGCTCGGCGTGATCGCGGGCCAGCCCGACGCGGCTGGCGTCGTCGGCGACCTGGGCGGGTCCAGCCTGGAGCTCGTCCGCCTGAACGGGGCGGCGCCCGACGACGGCGCGACCCTGCCGCTCGGCCCGTTCGCCCTCGGCGCGCCGCGGACCCTCGACCTCGACCGCACGCGCCGCATCGTCGAAAACGCGCTCAGCCCGCACGCGGAGCGCTTCGCCACCCGCCATTTCCACGCGGTCGGCGGCGCCTGGCGCAACCTGGCGCTGTTCCAGATGGAGCTGGCCGACTATCCGCTGCACGTCGCCCACCAGTACGAACTCAGCCGCGCCGACGCGCTGGCCGTCTCCCGCCTGGTCGCCCGCCAGTCCCGCGCCTCGCTGGAGCGGATGCAGGGGCTTTCCAAGAAGCGGATCGAGACGCTGCCTTACTCCGCGGTCGTCCTCGAGGCGCTGATCGAGCGGCTGGGCGTCGAGCGGGTGACCGTCTCGGCCTTCGGCGTGCGCGAGGGCCTGCTGCTGGAGGCCATGGACCCGGCGGTCCGCGCCCGCGACCCGCTGATCGAGGGCTGCGAAGCCCTGACCGCGGTGCGCGGCGTCTCCCCGGAGCTCGGCGGCGCCCTGGAAGCCTGGTTGACGCCCGCCTTCGAGAAGCTTCCGGCGGTGTTCGACGCCCGCGACCCGGTGCTGCTGGCCGCCGCCTGCCGTCTTGCCGACCTTGGCGCGCGGCTGCACCCCGACCATCGCGCAGACCTCGCCTTCGAGCAGGTGCTGCGCGCCCCGATCGCCGGCATGAGCCACCCGGAGAGGGCCTTCTTGGCCTGCGTCGCCTTCGCGCGCCACACCTCGGCGCTGACGCCGCCGGAGGCCGCCGATGTGGCGCGGGTGATCGGCTCCGACCGCCGTCAGCGCGCCCGCGCACTGGGCGCGGCGGTGCGCCTGGGCTGCGACCTCTCGGGCCGCAATCCGCGGCTGCTCGAGAAATCCAGCCTGACCATCAAGGGTGACCGCCTGCGGCTGACCGCCGCCGATGGCTGGGAGGATATGCTGCTGGGCGAACAGACGGCGCGACGCGCCCAAACCCTGGCCGCGGCGCTCAAACTGAAGCTTGAACTGGGGTGACGCCATGCAGATCCTGATGACCAAGGCGGCGCGCGAACGGTTGGGCGAGCGCCTCCTGGCGGTGGCCCCGGGGGCCGAGGTGGTCACCGCCGTCGCCGCCGACGCCTATGAACGGGACGGCCAACCGATCGCCGTCGAGAAGATCGATCCCGAGATCGTCTGGCTCAGCCTCGACAGCTACGCCTCGGGTACGCTCGGCCAGCTGTTCGGCCGGTTGATGAAGACCCAGGCGCCGCGCTGGACCCAGATCATGGCGGCCGGAATCGACAATCCGATGTTCCGCTCGATCATGGAAAAGGGCGTGCGGATCTCCAAGTCGAGCGCCCAGGCGACGCCGATCGCCGAGTACGTGGTGGCCCATGCGCTCAGCCTGCAGGTCCCGATCGAGGCCCAGGGCGCGCTGCAGGCCCGGCATGAGTGGAAGGCCACGCCCTACCGCGAGCTCGCCCACACCCGCTGGGCGCTGGTGGGCTTCGGCAACATCGGCCACGAGATCGCCAGGCGCATCAAGCCGTTCGGCGTCCACCTCACGGTCGTGCGGCGCAATCCCGGCGCGCAGGGCGTACTGGCCGACCGGATCATCGGCCTGCCGCAACTGGGCTCCGCGCTTGGCGACGCCGACGTGATCGTGCTGGCGTGCGCGCTGAACGACGAGACCCGCGGCATGTGCGACGCGGGGTTCTTCAAGGCGCTGAAACCCGGAGCGATCCTGATCAACATCGGGCGCGGCGGCCTGGTTGACGAAGAGGCGCTCAGGGCCGGCCTCGACCGCGACCAGCCAGCGCACGCCGTGCTGGACGTCTTCCAGACCGAGCCCCTGCCGGACGACAGCTGGATCTGGGACCATCCGAAGGTGCGGGTCAGCGCGCACACCTCCAATTCCGGCGACGGCAATCTGGCCCGCGGCGACGAGCTGTTCCTGGAGAACCTTCGCCGCTATCTCGCCCAGGAGCCGCTGCTCAACGAAGCCGATCCCAGCGAGGTCGGGTTGCCGGGGCGGCCATAGCAAGAGGGCGGCGTCCCGGTTTCCCGAAACACCGCCCTCTGAACCAGATCCGTTGGGGGACCTGAGCCTTAAAGGTCGAAGGGAGCCTGGGCTTCGCTGGGTCGCCCCAGTTCGACTTGCACTCGTCCTCGTTGCCTCCGGGCTCGAAAGGTTCGGGGTTGCCCCCTAAAGCCGTCCTACCCCCGGGAGCCTCCTGCCCGCTTCCGGTCCGGTCGCCCGGTCCGTCGCGCCGCAGTCCCTCTCGGCAAGTTCAGAGTTGCAGGGCGCCCGGCAGTTCGCAACCCGGCCGCCGTATCGGCCTGTGCGCGGACCGTGGCGAACGTCGTGGATGGCCTGTGGAGAAGCCTGTTGTAAGGGCTCAGACACTCGCGAAATCAATGACCTGAATCTTGTCCTCAGGAACTGCCCGCGACCCGCCGCGAAGCGGAGCCCCTGTTGAGATCAATCACCAAGGACACCAAAAGCGCCAAGACGTCTCAACACCACTTCGCGGCTGCAAATCGCAAGGCCGCTTGGCGATCTTGGTGTCCTTGGTGGTCAAAGGGACGGCGCCCGCTGTGCGGGCTTTTGCGGACCTACCCCGCGCTGACCGCTTTCGGCGCGCGGCGGACCTCCACCACGCGCACGCGGGCCCCATCCAGCACCAGCGCTAACTCGCCGCGCTTCAGCTTGAGCGCGTCTTCGCCGAACGCCTCGCGGCGCCAGCCCTTGAGGGCGGCGTTCTCGGTCTCGTCGTCGTTGGCGATCTGTTCGAGGTCGGAAACCGTGGCGATCAGCTTGGAGGCGACCCCGGCCTCTTCGGCGCGCGCCTTCAGCAGCACCTTCAGGAGCTCGACCACCGCGCCCGCCGCGGGCGACGGGGGCGTCCGCGAGCGTTCGATCACCGGCGCATAGGCTTCCGGGTCACGCAGGGCTTCGCGCACCGCCGCCAGCAGGTCGGGGCCAAAGCGCGAGCCGGAAAAGCCCTTGGGCACCGAGCGCAGCCGATCGAGTTGGTCGGCGTCGGTCGGCGCCTGGGTCGCGACCTCGTCGATCGCCTCGTCCTTCAGGATCCGGCCGCGCGGCTGGTCGCGGGTCTGGGCCGTGCGCTCGCGCCAGGCGGCCACGGCCTTGTAGACCGCCATGTACTTGGCGGTGTGTTTGCGCGGGCGAAGCCGCTTCCAGGCGTTCTCCGGCTCCACGTCGTAGATCGCCGGGTCGGTCAGGTTGGCCATCTCGTCCGTGACCCAGCCCAGCCGGCCCTCCTTCTCCAGCCGCTCGCGCAGCATCGGGTAGAGTTCGGCCAGGTGCGTGACGTCGGCGAGCGCGTAGGTGAGCTGGTTTTCCGACAGCGGCCGGCGCGCCCAGTCGGTGAAGCGCGAGGACTTGTCGAGCTCGATCTTCAGCATCTGGCGCACGAGGGCGTCGTAGGCGATCTGCTCCCCGAAGCCCGCCGCCATGCCGGCGACCTGGGTGTCGAACAGCGGCACGGGCATGGCCTGCAAATTGTTGAAGATCTCCACGTCCTGGCGCGCGGCGTGGAACACCTTCAGGATCGACCTGTCGCGCATGACCGCGAGGAACGGCTCGAGGTCCATGCCCTCGGCCAGGGGGTCGATGCACGCCTCGGCGCCCTTGGCGGCCGCCTGGATCAGGCAAAGCTTCGGCCAATAGGTGGTCTCGCGCATGAACTCGGTGTCCACGGCGACGAACGGTTGGCCCTTGAGCTTCTCGCAAAACACCGCCAGTTCCGCGGTGGTCGTAATCGGAGTCATCGATTAGCTATAGCCCGCCGCACGGCCGAGTCTGCAAGCTCCGTTGCTCGCTCCGCGCATTTCTCTTGAAGCCCCACCCCTCTTTTCGGAAGAGAAAGCATGTCCGACAGGCCCAACGGGCTCACATACGCGCAGGCCGGCGTCGACATCGACGCGGGAAACGCGCTGGTCGAGCGCATAAAGCCGCTGGCCAAGTCCACGCGCCGAGCCGGCGCGGAGGCCTCGCTGGGCGGCTTCGGGGCGCTCTTCGACCTCAAGGCCGCGGGTTACGAGGATCCGCTGCTGGTCACCACCACCGACGGGGTCGGGACCAAGCTGAAGGTCGCCATCGAGACCGGCATTCATGACACGGTCGGCATCGACCTGGTGGCCATGTGCGTCAACGACCTGCTGGCCCAGGGCGCCGAGCCGCTGATGTTCCTCGACTACTTCGCCACCGGGAAGCTCGACGTGGAAGCGGCCGCCACCGTGGTGGCCGGCATCGCCGAGGGCTGCCGCCAGGCCGGCTGCGCCCTGGTGGGCGGCGAAACGGCGGAAATGCCCGGCATGTACGCGGCGGGCGACTACGACATGGCGGGCTTCTGCGTGGGGGCCGTCGATCGCGACAGGGTGCTGCCACGCCTCTCCGACCAGAAGCCTGGAGACATCCTGATCGGCCTGGGTTCCAGCGGGCCGCACTCCAACGGCTACTCGCTGGTGCGGCGCATTGTGCAGCGCTCCGGCCTCGCCTGGGACGCGCCGGCGCCTTTCGAGGCGGGCAAGACGCTGGCCCAGGCCCTGCTCGCGCCCACCCGCATCTATGTGAAGACCGTCCTGCCGCACCTCAAGGCTGGCCGCGTCGAGGGGCTGGCCCACATCACCGGCGGCGGCTTGATCGAGAACCCGCCGCGCGCGATCGCCGACGGCCTGGAAGCCAGGTTCGACTGGGCCGCCTGGGAATTGCCGCCGGTCTTTGCCTGGATGCAGCAGGTGGGCGGCGTCTCCGACCTGGAGCTGCGCCGCACCTTCAACTGCGGCATAGGGATGATGCTGATCGTCGACCCGCACGACCTGCCGGACGTGCTGGAGGGCCTGGTCCGCGCCGACGAGGACGCCTTCGTGATCGGGGAACTGGCGAAGGCTTAGCGCAGCCCGGCGTTGATCGCGTCCAAGGCCTTCGCGCCCGGCACCAAATCCGCCGTGCCAAGTTCGTTCAGCGGCGTGTCCACCGTCTCCAGCGCGTCGTGCAGGTCGCTCGCGTCCGGGTCGATGTAGAGCAGGCCGGTAACGATCTGCCCCCTCGCCTGCCGGGCCTGAAGGTAGCCCAGGGCCTGGGCGCGGTTGTTCGGATTGTAGAGCTCGGCGAGCTTGTGCAGCGACAGCACCGAGCCGTCGTGCTGCGTGACCTTCACCGTCGAGCCGGGCGCATATTCCACCGCGATCGGCGCGCGGGCCGGGATCATGTCGAGCCGGTTCACCGCCTCGTTGTGCTCGCGCACATAGTCGAAGCTCTTGGTCGAGCCCTGGTGATTGTTGAACTGCACGCACGGGCTGATGCAATCGATGAAAGCCGCCCCCTTGTGCGCCAGCCCGGCCTTGATCAGTGGCACGAGCTGGTCCTTGTCGCCGGAGAACGAGCGGCCGACGAAGGTCGCGCCGAGCTGCAGGGCCAGGCCCACCAGGTCGATGCCGGCGTCATGGTTGACCACGCCCTTCTTGGACTTCGAACCCTTGTCGGAGGTGGCCGAGAACTGGCCCTTGGTCAGGCCGTAAACGCCATTGTTCTCGACGATGTAGAGCATGTTCACGCCGCGCCGCACGGCGTGGGCGAACTGTCCGAGGCCGATGGAGGCCGAGTCCCCGTCGCCGGAAACACCCAGGTAGATCAAGTCTTTGTTCGCGAGGTTCGCGCCGGTCAGCACCGAGGGCATCCGGCCATGGACGGTGTTGAAACCGTGGCTCGCGCCCATGAAGTAGTCGGGAGTCTTGGACGAACAGCCGATGCCGGAGAGCTTGGCGATGCGGTGCGGCGGCAGGTCGAGTTCGAAGGCCGCCTGGATGATCGCCGCGGAGATCGAGTCATGGCCGCAGCCGGCGCAGAGCGTCGAGACGCGGCCTTCGTAGTCTCGCCGGGTGAAGCCGAGCGCGTTGGCCGCGAGCTTCGGGTGATGCATCTGGGGTTTCAGGATATAGGTCATTCGGCGGCCCCGATCTGGCCGAGCGCGAGGATCTGGCCGATCTCGCCGGCGATGAAACGGGCGGTGATTGGCGTCCCGTCATAGTGCAGCACCGGCACCAGCTTGGCGGGGTCGATCTCGCCCTCGTTGACCAGCAGCGTGCGCAGTTGCGCGTCGCGGTTCTGTTCGACGACGAAGACGCGCTCGTGGGCGGCCACGAATTCGTAGATCTCGTCGCAGAACGGGAAGCCTCGGACACGCAGCGCATCGAGATGGTGGCCCTGCGCCTCGAGCGCCTCCAGCGCCTCGTGCATCGACGGCGTCGAGGAGCCGAAATAGATCACGCCATCGGCGACTTTCGCCTTGGAGTCCTTGCGCTTGGCGTCACGGCGTATCGGCGCGGGAATAAGGCTCTTGGCGGTTTCGAACTTGCGCAGCAGCCTTTGCATGTTGTCGACGTAGACCGCGCCCTCTTCGGAATAGCGTGCGTAGGGGTTCCGCGAGGTGCCGCGGGTGAAGTAGCTCCCCTTGGACGGATGCACGCCCGGATAGGTGCGGTAGGGAATGCCATCGCCGTCGACGTCCTTGTAGCGGCCGAAGTCGACGCCGGCCTCCAGCTCGTCGTGGGTCATCACCTTGCCGCGGTCGAGGCTGCGCGCGTCGTCCCAGGCAAAGGGCTCTGTCAGCCATTCGTTCATGCCGAGGTCGAGGTCGAGCATGACGAAGACCGTGGTCTGCAGGCGGTCGGCCAGGTCGAAGGCGAGCGCGCCCATCTCGAAGCACTCGCCGGGATCGGCCGGCAGCAGCATCGGGTGCTTGGTGTCGCCATGGCTGGCGTAGGCCGCGCCGATCAGGTCGGCCTGCTGGGTGCGCGTCGGCATGCCGGTGGAGGGGCCGCCGCGCTGCACGTCGAAGATCACCGCCGGGATCTCGGCGAAATAGCTGAGCCCGATGAACTCGGTCATCAGCGACACGCCCGGCCCCGAGGTGCAGGTGAAGGCCCGCGCCCCGTTCCAGCCGGCGCCGACCACGATGCCGATGGAGGCGATCTCGTCCTCGGCCTGGACGATGGCGTAGCGCGCCTTGCCGTCCGGATCCGTGCGCAGGTCCTCGCAGTAGCCCGTGAAGGCCTCCGCCAGCGAGGTCGAGGGCGTGATCGGATACCAGGCGCAGACCGTGGCGCCGCCGTAGACGGCGCCGAGCGCGGCGGCCGAGTTGCCCTCGACGAAGATCCGATCGCCGACCTTGTCGGTCCTGCGAACCTGCAGCCGCAGGGGCGCAAGCTCGGCCTTCACAAAGTCGACGCCCATGTGCAGGGCCTCGACGTTGGCGTCGATAAGCTTCTGCCGACCGGCGAACTGCTCGGCGAGGAGCTGTTCGATCACCGTCGGATCGATGCCCAGGAGACCGGCCAGAGCGCCGACATAGACGATGTTCTTGAAGAGCTGCCGCTCGCGCGGGAGCTGGTAGCGGGCGTTGCACATGGCGGTCAGCGGCACGCCGATGACCGTCACGTCGTCGCGGAATTTCGACGGCGGCAGCGGCTTCGTCGAGTCGTAGAACAGGAAGCCGCCGCTCTCGATCTCCGCGACGTCCTTGTCCCAGGTCTGCGGATTCATCGCCACCATCAGGTCGACGCCGCCCCGGCGGCCCAGGTGCCCAGCCTCGGTGACGCGAACCTCGAACCAGGTCGGCAGGCCCTGGATGTTGGAGGGGAAGATGTTGCGCGCCGCCACCGGCACGCCCATGCGCAGGATCGACTTGGCGAACATGCCGTTGGCGCTGGCCGAGCCGGAGCCGTTCACGTTGGCGAACTTGACCACGAAGTCGTTGACGACGACGGGGCCTGCGGATTTCGCAGTCTGCGGCTCTATCGAGACTGACATGCAGCGCCCGCGTGGGTCATTTCCAAGGTGAACCGCTGCATGTCCCAGGCGCCGGTCGGGCAACGCTCGGCGCAGAGCCCGCAATGCAGGCAGACATCCTCGTCCTTGACCATCACCCGCCCCGTCGGCAGCGATCCGGAGACGTAGAGCGGCTGGTCGAGATTGAGCGCCGGCGCCTTCAGCCGGGTGCGCAGGTCCGCCTCCTCGCTCTCCTGGGTGAAGGTGATGCAGTCGACGGGGCAGATGTCGACGCAGGCGTCGCATTCGATGCAGAGGTTGTCGGCGAAAACCGTCTGCACGTCACAGTTCAGGCAGCGCTCGGCTTCCTTGTAGCCGGTCTCAGGATCGAACCCGAGTTCGACCTCCATCTTCACGTTCTTCAGCGCCACCGCCTTGTCGCGCAGCGGCACGCGGTAGCGGCGGTCGTTGGCGATGTCGTTGTCGTAGCTCCACTCGTGGATGCCCATCTTCTGGCTGATCAGCGAGAATTCCGGCGGCGGCCGGTCACCGACGTCCTGCCCCTGGCAGAACTTGTCGATGGAGATCGCCGCGTCGTGGCCGTGCGCGACCGCCCAGATGATGTTCTTCGGGCCGAAGGCCGCGTCGCCGCCGAAGAACACGCTGGGGATCGTCGACTGCAGGGTGACGGGATCGACCTTGGGCATCTCCCACTCGTCGAACTCCATGCCGATGTCGCGTTCCATCCACGGGAAGGCGTTTTCCTGGCCCACCGCCACCAGCACGTCGTCGCATTCGTAGTGCTCGTCCGGCTCGCCGGAGGGCATGAGCTTGCGGCGGCCCTTCTCGTCGAACTCGGCCCTGACCACCTCAAAGGTGACCCCGGTCAGCTTGCCGTTCTCATGGGTGAACGCCTTGGGCACGCGATAGTTGAGGATCGGAATGTCCTCGTGGATCGCGTCCTCCTTCTCCCAGGGGCTGGCCTTCATCTCCTCGAAGCCCGAGCGGACGATCACCTTGACGTCCTCGCCGCCCAGCCGGCGCGAGGTGCGGCAGCAGTCCATGGCCGTGTTGCCGCCGCCTAGCACGATCACGCGGCGGCCGATCTTGTCGATATGGCCGAAGGAAACCGAAGACAGCCAGTCGATCCCGATGTGGATGTTGGCGCGGGCCTCGTCGCGGCCCGGCAGGTCGAGATCACGGCCACGCGGCGCGCCGGAGCCCACGAACACGGCGTCGTAGCCCTGCGCCAACAGCGCCTTCAGGCTGTCGATCCGCTCGCCCAGCCGAAGCGTCATGCCCAGGCCGGTGATGTAGCCCACCTCCTCGTCGATCACGGTTTCGGGCAGGCGGAAACGCGGGATCTGGCTCCTGATCATGCCGCCCGCCTTGGCGTCGGCGTCGAAGATGGTGATCTCGTAGCCCAGCGGGGCCAGGTCGCGGGCCACCGTCAGCGAGGCGGGGCCGGCGCCCACCAGGGCGACGCGCTTGCCGTTCGTGGTCACAGCCGGCGCGGGCAGCCTTGCGGTGATGTCGTCCTTGTTGTCGGCCGCGACCCTCTTCAGCCGGCAGATGGCGACCGGCTCCTCCTCGACGCGTCCTCGGCGGCAGGCGGGTTCACACGGACGGTCGCAGGTCCGCCCGAGGATCCCCGGGAAGACGTTCGACGTCCAGTTGACCATGTAGGCGTCGGAATACCGCCCCTCCGCGATCAGGCGGATGTACTCCGGGACACGCGTGTGCGCGGGACAGGCCCACTGGCAATCTACGACCTTATGGAAGTAGTCGGGAGTCCACGTACTCGTACGTTGCAAAACCCTGGTCCCTTCGCGCGACGCTCTACTCCCGCGGCGGCTAAGGCGAACCCGGCGGCTTACTGGCGCTGCCTGGGTGGGTCTCTAAGCCGTCACGACGCGGCGTTCTGCGGAAGGTTAGGCCGCGTTCTGCGGTCAAGCCAAGCCGATTCCTGATCGCTGATCGGTCATTTCGGTGCAAGGCGGCGCGGGAATGCGCGATTCTCGCCGATGGGGCCGCGTTCGCGCCTCAAGCGAACGTGAGGGCCCCTGCAGCATTTCTGACGAGCAACGCCGATCCCTAATGATACCTTAACCGCAGGGAGCCCTCGGCCGAGGGATTGGGAGACACGCGATGACCACACCGACCGACGCCGTGCCTGCGCCCGAGTTCCTCATCGAATCCCTCGGCTATCCCGACGCCCCGCTCGACGAGGAGCTGGGGCCGATCAGCCTGTTCCAGGAAATCAACGAGCGCCGCGCCCGCGTCGAGAACGCCGAACTGCTGGCGCATCTGCGGGGGCTCTGAGCCAGGATTGCGGGTGTCATCCGGTTTCGCGACACGCGAAGACCAAGATGACAGATGGCGGCGTGACTACTCGCCGTAGCCGGCCGGCAGGTCGTCGTCCTTCAGGAGTTCGTCCTTCGAGACCTTCTGGTCCTTCACCTTGGCCTTGCCGACGATCAGGTCGACGACCTTGTCTTCGAAGATCGGCGCGCGGAGCTGAGCCTGGGCGTTGGGGTTCTGGCGGAACAGGTCGAAGACCTGCTGGGCCTGCGGCCCGTACTTCATGGCCTCCTGGCGCATGGCCTCGCCAAGTTCCTGGTCGGTGACCTGGACGTTGTTGGCCCGTCCGACCTCGGCCAGCACGAGCCCCAGGCGCACGCGGCGCTCGGCGATCTTGCGGTACTCTTCCTTGAGCTTCTTGTCGGACTTCTTGGCGTCCTCGGGGGGCAGCTGGCCGGCTTCCTTGTCCTGCTCGACCTGTCGCCAGATCGCCTCGAACTCGGCTTCGACCATCTTCGGCGGCAGCGGGAAGTCGTGCTTGGTGTCGAGCTGGTCCAGCAGCGCGCGCTTCAGCTTGAAGCGGCTCGCGCCGGCGTATTCCTTCTCCAGGTTGCTCTTCAGCAGCTCGCGCAGCTTCTCCAGGTTCTCGACACCCAGGCGTTCGGCGAGCGCATCGTCGGCCGGCGCATCGACCGGCGCCTTCACCTCATGGACCTTCACATCGAAGATCGCCTCTTTGCCCTTCAGGTTTTCCGCCTGATAGGTCTCCGGGAACGTGACCTTCACCTCGACGTCGCTCTCCGGCTTGGCGCCGACAAGCTGCTCCTCGAAGCCGGGGATGAACTGACCGGAGCCGAGCACCAGTTCGGCGCCCTCGGCGGAACCGCCTTCGAAGGCCACGCCATCCAGCTTGCCCACGAAGTCGATGACCACCAGATCGCCGTCCTTCGCTTTCACCGCCTTGCCGGTCCGTGGTTCGTAGGTCCGGTTCTGCTTGGCGAGCTCGGTCACCGCCTCATCGACTTCCTTGTCGGTGGGCTCGTAGACCGGGCGCTTCAGGGACAGGGTGGCGGGATCGACGGGTTCGAAGTCCGGCATCACGTCGACGGCGATCTCGTAGGCGAGGTCGGCCCGGCCATCCATCACCGCTTCCATATCGCCTTCCGGCTTCAGGTCGGGGTCGCCGGCGGCGCGCAGCTTGTTGTCCTCGAGCACCTTCTGGGTGGTCTCTGTGAGGGTCTTTTCCACCACCTCGCTCATCAGCGCCTTGCCATAGAGCCGGCGAACGTGGGCGGTCGGCACCTTGCCCGGGCGGAAGCCCTTGATGTTCAGCGTGGGGGTGATCTCCGCGATGCGCGCTTCGAGCGCCTGCGTAAGGTCCGCGACGGGCACCGTCACTCCGAACACGCGGCTCAGGCCTTCGCCAGACTTTTCAACGATCTGCATCGACATCTTGGGACTTTCAGGTCGAACGTCCGGTCGCCGCGCGAGCCCGCGCAGAACGGCCGTCTTGGGGATGAAAACAAACGCCGACAGGTCGGCGGAGGGCGGCGGTTATGTCACGGAGGGCGGGCTCGCGAAAGCCCCTGGTCAGTCCGTCTGCGCCTTCGGCTTCGGCGCGACAGCCTTCGCCGCAACGGCCTGCCGAGCCGAAGCGCCCTGGGGCGCGAAGGCTGGTGCGGATGAGAGGACTCGAACCTCCACGCCTTGCGGCGCTGGAACCTAAATCCAGTGCGTCTACCAGTTCCGCCACATCCGCGCGGCCCGTTGCCTAGGGGAATTAGCTTTGCTCAGCAAGTGAGCCCGGCTGTCGCCGGCGAGCAGGTGACAGCCGGCCCGCGCGCGGGCAGAAGACGGCCATGTCTTCGGGGGTCCTCTTCGTCCACAACAACTTCCCGGCCCAGTTTCGGGACCTCGCCACGACGCTGCTGGCGCGTGGCGTGCCTTGCGCGGCGGTCGGCGGCCGGTACGCCCCCGGGCTGCCGGGCGTTCTGCTTGGCCGCTACGGCATGGATCGTGGCACGACGCCCGGGATTTTCCCCCTTGCGATCCGCGCGGAGGCGGACCTGATCCGGGGCGCGGACGCCTATCGGGTCGCCAAGAAGCTGAAGGCGCAGGGCCTGGAGCCCGCCGTCATCGTCGCCCATCCGGGCTGGGGTGAAGCCACCTTCCTGGGCGAGGTGTGGCCTGACGCCCGGCGGGTGATGTTCGCGGAGTTCTACTACCACGGCCGCGGCTTCGACATCGGCTTCGACCCAGAGTTTGGCGAGGCCACCGAGGAGGACGTCCTGCGCGGCGAGGCCAAGAACGCCGTAGCGGCCCTGGCGTTTGCCGGCGCGCACGCCATCGTCGCCCCGACCGAGTTCCAGGCTTCGGCGTTCCCCGAGGCCTTCCGTTCGCGCATGCGGGTCATCCACGAAGGCGTCGACGTGGATGCGATCCGGCCTGGGCCGGCGGAGCCGTTCGCGCTGCCCGATGGCCAGATCATCGTTCCCGGGACGCCAGTGATCACCCACGTGAACAACCGCATGGACGCGCTCAGGGGCCTGCACATCTTCGCGCGCGCCCTGCCCCGCCTGATGGCCGAGGTTCCCGACGCTCAGGTGCTGG
>Ga0207660_10000842_pt1 | contig 20207 bp, 14 predicted proteins | sample KBSC73BmetaG_FD_184335 | JGI IMG/M metagenome (GOLD analysis project Ga0207660, IMG submission 184335) | Corn rhizosphere microbial communities from Kellogg Biological Station, Michigan, USA - KBS C7-3B metaG (SPAdes) (version 2) | ecosystem: Host-associated > Plants > Roots > Rhizosphere ... | reverse complement strand
AAGCCCGAACAGCGCCTTGGCTGGCGTGTCGTGAAGATAGATCGCCTGCTTGTCGTCCATGTCGAACTTGACGATCCCGAGCGAGTTCTTGGGACCCGACGCCTGGACGTACATCCCGTCCTTCATCGAGAAATTGTTCGCCGCCAGCCAGGCGGAGCCCTTGGACGCGATCTCCTTGTCGGCGATCGACTTGGGCACGGTCCAGGTCGGGTAAGCGACAAGGTTGACGATCGGCGCCTGGAGCTGTGGAGTCTGCTTGTCGGGCTCGCCGGCGACGACGTTACGGCGGTCCATGTGCTGACCGTCGCGCCAGTAATCGAGGATCGTTGCCGCGGTGTTGACGTCGATCCGCGTGGCGGGCGGATTGCGCTCGAGCCAGCGAAGCCGCTCCATCGCGATCGCCGCTTCGCGCGCGAGGCCCGCTGGTCCGAGGTTGATCGCGTCGAGCGTGTTTCCGCCGACGATTCCGTCGGTCTTCAGCCCGAAATCGCCCTGCAGCCGCTTCACTGCGGCGATGAGTTGACCGGAATAAGTTGTGGACACCGGAGCCGTCGCTTGCGTCGCGCGGTGATGCTGCCGAGCTGCCGGCGCGAAATATCCCATCGCCTGCAGCGCGGCCGCGAGCGCGGCGACGCGCTTGTCGTGGCTTCCCGGCTTGATCGGATCGCCGTCGGGGACCGCCTGAAAATTCGGGGTCTTGGAAGCGAGTTCGAGATAATGGAGATGCGCCTGGCTGAGCGCCTTATATTCGTCGGTCTGGGGCGGGAGCGAGGCGAACCAGCTGGCGAGGTCGCCCTTCTGCATCGCCTGCTGAAAGCCCTGCTGCACGTCGCCGGACGGCCGCGGGATGGTGTAGACCGGAAAAATCTTGTTCGGGTCGGAATAGCCCTGCGCGAGCGCCTGGGCGTAGCGAAGTGCTGCGTGGGTCAGTGCGGCACCCTGCTCGCCGCCCTTGAGGAAAAGGTCGGGCTTGAGGCCGTTCGCGGGCGCGCCGGCGATGGCGTCGCGAAGCTGCTTTTCAAGCTTCCTGTTCCACTGGACCTGAGGCTCGCCGGGAGCGGCGGCGTTCGCTTGCTGGTTGGCGCTATTCCCGCTGTTGGAACAGGCTGGGAGGGCGGCGATGCACAGGGCAAGGCCGATGGCCGTGCCGATCCAGTTACGCTTGGTCACGGGCGGCTTAACGCTGTTCCGCTTCCAAACGATCCATCGGGTAGTGCAGGCGCTCAGTCTTCCTGCATGTTCGGGTCGCGAAGGCCCTCGCCGATCGATCCCCGGACCCGGTCGGCCTCGCTGCTGGTCACCGGATAGGCGCAATAGTCGGCGGCGTAAAAGGCGCTAGGCCGGTGGTTGCCGGAAATGCCGACGCCGCCGAACGGAGCGTTGGAGGGCGCTCCGTTGGTCGGCTTGTTGCGGTTGATGACGCCTGCGCGGACGTTCGCCCAGAATTTGTCGTAAAGTTCAGGCGAGCCTCCGACCAGGCTGGCAGCAAGCCCGTAGCGGGTGTTGTTCGCTTCATCGATCGCCGCATCGAAATCCTTGACCCGGACGATCTGGAGCACCGGCCCGAAAATCTCCGCGTCCGGCCTGTCCTTCACCTCCGTCACGTCGATCAGCGCGGGCGTGAGATAGGGCCGCTCCTCGAACGGGCGGTCGAGGCGCCGAATTGGCTTTCCGCCTTTCATCATGAGGTCGAGCCATTGCTCCTGCACATGATCGGCGGCGGCATTGTCGATCACCGGCCCCATGAAGGGCTGCGGGTCGGCGAACGGGTGGTCGACGATGATCCGGTCGATGGTCGCGCAGACGGCGTCGATCAGCGGACCTTCCTTGCCGTCCTCGACAATCAGGCGCCGCGCAGCCGTGCAGCGCTGCCCCGCCGTGAGGTAGGCGGACTGAACGGCGATGATCGCGGCTGCTTCGACGTCCTTTGCGTGCCACACCACGAGCGGATTGTTGCCGCCCAGCTCGAGCGCGAGGATCTTCTGCGGCGTCTCGGCGAACTGCTTGTGGAGCGATGCGCCAGCGCGCGCCGAGCCGGTGAAGAGAAGGCCGTCGATCCCGGCCTCCGCCGCGAGGGCCCGGCCCTGATCGGGGCCGCCGATCAGCAGCCGCACGACGCCGTCGGGAATCTTCGCCTCATGAAAGCAGCGAACGAGAAACTCGCCCGTCGCGGGAGTCTTCTCCGACGGTTTGAACACGACCGTGTTGCCGGCGATCAGCGCCGGGACGATGTGCCCGTTGGGCAAGTGCGCGGGGAAATTGTATGGGCCGAGCACCGCGAGCACCCCGTGCGGCTTGTGCCGCACCGCGACGCGGTTGCCGAGCGCGGCTTCCATCTTCCGCTGCGGAGTCCGCTCGGCATAGGCGTCGACCGAAATCTCGACCTTGTTGACCACCGCGCCGACTTCGGTCCGGGCCTCCCAAAAGGGCTTGCCCGTCTCATTTGCGATCAGCTCCGCGAACTCGTCCTGCTTCTTTCGAACGACATTGGCGAAGCGGCGGACCGCTTCGATGCGGTAGGCGTGGGAATGCGCCGCCCAGGCGGGCCATGCCGCGCGCGCCGCCGCGACTTCCACCGCGGCATCGCCGGTCTCGCCCGACCAGACGACCTCGCCTGTCGCAGGATTGGTGGAAACGAGCGTCTCGGTCACGGACGCGCGGTCCACGACCGGCGCGTCTTCGTCAACCTGCGGGTGCATCTTGCGCCATCGCTTCGCCCATTCTTCGGACGGCTCTAATCTTCTCGTCGAAGGGCCGCCAGTCGCCGTTCTCGGCAATCGCGGACCAGATCGCCTCGACCTCTTCGATGTACATCGAACATGGCGCCGGATCCGACCAATAGGGATGCGACCGTTCCGTCTCGCGGCCGGCAAGCAGCTGTGCCAGCTCCCGGAATTCGTGGTCAGGATAGGCCTCAGCGCCGGGATCGCGCCCACCGCGCCAGTCGAAGAAGATTCGATCAATCGGCTTCGCGCGCGTCGCCAGCGCCTTGATTAGCGCGCTGGCGAGTTCTCGGTCGCCCTCATCCGGCGCAACGCCGAGGCGCCGAAGCATGGCCGCGACCAGCGCCTCCTCGAAACGCTCCCCCCAACCGGAAAGCAGAGCGGACAGCGCCGGCGCTTCGGCGACGAGCGAGAGGCAGCCGGCGAGCTGGGCGAGGTCCCAGTGGATCGCCTCCGGTTGGCGACCGAAGGCGTAGAGACCGTAATGGTCGAAATAGGCCGCCGTGAACTGCGGGTCCCACTCGGGCGTGAACCGCCATGGGCCGTAGTCGAAGCTCTCGCCGGTGATGTTGATGTTGTCGCTGTTAAGCACGCCGTGGACGAAGCCGGCGGCCATATAGGAGGCGGCGAGTGTCGCGGTGGCGATTGCAGCCAGGTCGAACAGGCGCAGCGCGTTTTCCGCCACGTCGCTGCCAGGCTGCTCGGAATAGAGGTTCTCGAGGCAATAGCGGACCAGCTTGTCGATGCTGTCGACGTCGCCGAAAAAAGCGAGCCGCTGGAACGTGCCGATCCGGATGTGGCCATGGCTGAGGCGGGTCAGCACCGACGATCGGGTGGGCGAGGGCTCGTCGCCGCGCTCTAGCTGCTCGCCCGTCTCGAACAGGGCGAAGCTCTTCGATGTGTTGACGCCAAGCGCCTCGAGCATCTCGGTCGCCAGCACTTCGCGAACGCCGCCCTTGAGCGTCAGCCGGCCGTCGGCATGGCGGCTGTAGGGCGTCTGGCCGGAGCCCTTGGTGCCGAGGTCGAGTAGCAAATCCCGGTCATCGCGAACTTGTGCGAAAAGGAAGCCTCGGCCGTCGCCGATCTCGGGATTGTACACGCGGAACTGATGGCCGTGATAGCGGAGCGCGAGCGGCTCCGCGAGATTGCCTGGCAGGGGTTCGAAGCGGCAGAAATGCCGCGCCCAGCCTTCATCGTCGAGGTCGCCCAGGCCGACTCGCCCGGCCCAGCGCCGGTTCAGGAAGCGCGGCTCGCATTTCCGAAACGGTGCCGGCTGGACTGCGTCGTGGAAGCTGGGCCCGAGACTCAGGATCTTCGGATCGGGCCGGTAGGAAGCCATTCCGGCTGAAGTGGCGTTGCGCGCCTCCCGTTCCAACCCTCAGGCGACCAGTTTGTTGAGCTTGGCGACCGCGTCGGAGTCCGGATCGTCGGGAGCGATCGTGTCGACGAAATGGCCGTTTCGATCGAACAGCTCGACGATCGCGCTGTGCATCATCTCCTTCCCCGGCATGGGGTGAGCCGAGGGCTGAGCGTAGATGCCATATTGCTTCTTCACCTGGTTGATCTCGGCCGGCGAGCCAGTCAGGCCGATGATCGGCGAATTGAACAAGGTTGCATATTGGCCGACTTGCCTCGGGCCGTCGTAGGTCGGATCGATGGTCACGAAAACAATGTTGAACTTCGCCGCGCCGCCGACCTCATTGCGCAGCTTCACCATCCGCGACAGTGTCGTGGGGCACACATCCCCGCAGCGGGTGAAACCGAAATACATGACGTAGGGCTTTCCGAGCAGCTTCGCACTCGAGAAGGGCTTTCCATCGCCGCCGACGAGCGTGAACGGACCGCCGAAGTGAGACGAAGCAGCGCCGCTCGTCGCTTGCGGCGGATGCACGGTGACTCGCTGGACCAGGAGCAGCGCGGCCATCCCGGCGATCGCCAGCGCGACGATTATCCAGACGAGCAAGCGCACCTGCCTGACCCTGGATTTCGGCGGAGCTTCTTCGGTCATCGGCGGGTCACAGGCTCCAATAGACGATGTCAGGGCGCAGCTTGCCGGGGTCGATGCTCGACCGCACGTCGGCGACGACCCCGCCGCGGGCGATCATGTCGCTGACATGTTCGATATGGGGCCCATAATCGTCGTGCGCGACGGCGTAAATCAAGGCATCCAGATTCTTGAACTGGTCAATGGAGGTGAGCTCGACTCCATATTCGTGCAGCACGGCCGAGCGGTCGGCGAGCGGATCGTGGACCATCGGCTCGATCCCGAACTCCCTGAGCTCGCGATAGGTGTCGACCACCTTCGAGTTGCGGATGTCGGGGACATTCTCCTTGAAAGTGAAACCGAGGATCCCGACTCGCGCCTTCCGGATCGGGCGCCCGGTCGCGGCGATGAGCTTCACCACGCGCTGCGCCAGGTACGCGCCCATGCCGTCATTCACGCGCCTGCCCGAAAGGATCACCTCCGGCTGGTAGCCGAGCTGCTCCGCCTTGGCGGTCAGATAATAAGGATCGACCCCGATGCAGTGGCCGCCGACCAGGCCGGGATGGAATTTGAGGAAGTTCCATTTGGTCCCCGCCGCATCGAGCACGTCGCGGGTGCGGATTCCGAGCAGGTGGCAGATTTTCGCGACCTCGTTCATCAGCGCGATGTTGAGGTCGCGCTGCGTGTTCTCGATCGCCTTTGCCGCTTCGGCGACCTTGATCGAAGGCGCGCGATGGACTCCCGCTTCGACCACCGACCCGTAGAGTTCCGCGAGCTTGTCGAGCGTCTCCTCATCCTGGCCCGCGACGACCTTGGTAATCCGCTCGATCGAATGTTCCCTGTCGCCGGGGTTGATCCGCTCCGGACTGTAGCCGAGCTTGAAATCCCTGCCCGCCATCAATCCCGACGCCTGTTCGAGCGCGGGCGCGCAAATCTCCTCGGTAACACCGGGATAGACGGTGCTTTCGAACACCACGATCGATCCCTTCGACAAGGACGGGCCGACGATCGCGCAGGCCTTGAGCATGGCGTCGAAGTCGGGCCGGTTGGCCGCGTCGATCGGCGTCGGGACGGTGACGATGAAGATTTCGGAACCGCGAAGGGCGGCGGGATCGTCGGTGATGGTGAAATCGACCGCCGCGAGCTCCTCCGGCGTGACTTCATTGGTCGAATCCACGCGTTGCCGAAGTGACTCGACGCGCGGTCCACTGACGTCGAAGCCGACCACCTCGTGCCGCCGCGCAAGGGCGACGGCGAGCGGAAGGCCGACGTAGCCGAGGCCGATGATCGCTACTTTCACGAGCTGGCAGCCCTCCGTATTCCGACGCTTAGAGCGGCCAATGGGGCAGCAGGCAAGCCCAGGGTGATCAGGCCGCGAAGGCCTGCTCGAGGTCGGCGATCAGGTCTTCCGGGTCTTCGATCCCAACCGAGAAACGGATCAGGCTGTCCGTAATTCCGCGCGGCTCGCGCACCTCTTTCGGAACGGAAGCATGGGTCATGATCGCCGGATGGTTGGCCAGGCTTTCGACCCCGCCGAGCGATTCGGCGACGGTGAAGATCTGCAACCGCTTCATGATCCGGCGGGTGCGCTCGAGGTCGCCGTCGACCACGCACGAGAGCATTCCGCCGAAGCCGTGCATCTGCCGCTTGGCGAGCTCATGCTGGGGATGGCTCTCGAGCCCGGGATAAAAGACCTTGGCGACTGCCGGGCTGGCTTCCAGCCAGCGCGCGACCTTCATCGCATTGTCGCAGTGGCGCTGCATCCGGACCGCGAGCGTCTTCACGCCGCGGTTGGCGAGGAAGGAATCGAACGGCGACATGATTCCGCCGATCGAATTCTGGAGGAACTTGATTTCCTTGGCGAGATCCTCGGTCCGCGCGATTATCGCGCCGCCCAGCATGTCCGAGTGGCCGTTCAGATATTTGGTCACCGAATGGAGGACGAGGTCGAACCCGACGTCGAGCGGGCGCTGGACCCATGGTGTCGCAAACGTGTTATCGGCGACCGCGATCAGCTCATGCGCTTTCGCGATTCGCGCCAGCCCCTCGAGGTCCGCGAGATTCATCAACGGGTTGGTCGGCGTTTCGACCCACAGCATGCGCGTGTTGGGCTGGATCGCCGCTTCGACCGAGGCGAGATCGGAGAAATCGACGTAGGAGAAATCGTGCCCGGCCGACCGTCGGCGGACGCGCTCGAACAGCCGGTAAGTGCCGCCGTAGAGGTCGTCTCCGGCGAGAACGTGTGAGCCCGAATCGAGCAGCTCGAGGATGGTCGAGGCAGCCGCCATGCCCGACGCGAAGGCGAACGCGTCCGCTCCGTTCTCTAGGTCCGCGACGACCCGCTGGAAGGCCTCGCGCGTGGGATTGCTTCCGCGCGCATAGGCGTAGCCCTTGTTCACGCCGGGGCTTTCCTGGGCGTAGGTCGAGGTCGCGTAAATCGGCGTCATGACCGCGCCGGTCGTGGGGTCGGGATGCTGGCCGGCGTGGATCACGCGCGTCGAGAATCGCAGGCGGTTGGGCAATTCGGCCATGGACTGGGACCTCAGCTGGGATTCGGGTGAAGGCGCAAATAATTGATCAGGTCGACGCGCGTGATCACGCCGACGAATTCGCTGCCGTCCATGACCAGCGCCACTTCCTCGCGGTCGAAGATCGGCAGGAGCGAGTCAATCGGCTCGGTCACTTGCAAGGTCCTGAGGCTCGTCGTCATCACCGATTGCACCGGCTGACCGAAACGGGCCTCGCGCGCGAGTTCCTCATTCTCGACGCCCTTGAGGATGTCGCTTTCGTCGAGGATTCCGACGAGGTGGCCATTGTCGATCACCGGCAGCTGCGAGACGTCCGCCTGGCGCATCCGGTTGTAGGCCGAGAGGAGGGTGTCCGAGGGGCTGATCGAGACGACGCTGCCCTCCGACAGTTTCCGCGGGATGAGGTCGCGGAGGTCGCCGTGGATCGGCCGGTCGGCGAGGCCCTGCTCCGCGAGCCAGGAGTCGCTGTAGACCTTCGAAAGATATTTGGCGCCGGTGTCGCAGGCGAAGGTGACGACGCGCAGCGGCTCGGTCTGCTCGCGGCAGAAGCGGAGCGCCGCCGAGAGCAGGGTCCCGGTCGACGAGCCGGCGAGAATCCCTTCCTTCATCAGAAGCTCGCGGGCCGAGTCCATGCTCTCGCGGTCGGAAACGTAATAAGCGTTCTTGACCAGCGCCAGGTCGGCATTGTCCGGAATGAAGTCCTCGCCGATGCCCTCGACGTTCCACGAACCGGCCTCAACCATTTCTCCAGTTCTTACATAATGAGCGAGGACGGACCCGACGGGGTCGGCGAGCACCATGCGGGTCTTGGGCGACCGCTCGGCGAAGTAGCGGCCAATTCCGGTCAGCGTGCCGCCCGAGCCTACACCGACGACGATCGCGTCGACGTCGCCTCCCATCTGCTCCCAGATTTCGGGCGCGGTTGTCTGGTAATGCGCGAGCGGATTGTTGGGGTTGCCGAACTGGTTGACGTAATAGGCGCCGGTCTCCCGGGCGATCGTCGCGGCGAGGTCCTGGTAATATTCCGGGTCGCCCTTGCCGACGTCCGAGCGGGTGATCCGGACGTCCGCGCCGAGCGCTCGGAGGTGCTGGACCTTCTCCCGCGCCATCTTGTCCGGAACGACCAGGATAATCCGGTAGCCCTTCAGTACCCCGACCAGCGCCAGCGCGAGACCGGTGTTGCCGGCAGTCGCTTCGATGATGGTGCCGCCGGGCTTGAGCCCCCCGTCCCGTTCCGCGGCGCCGATCATCGACAGCGCGATCCGGTCCTTGATCGAGCCCCCGGGGTTCTGGCTTTCCAGCTTCATGAACAGGCGGCAGCGACCCGTGTCGAGATTCCTGAGCTCCACCATCGGCGTCGACCCGATCAGGTCGAGCACCGACCCGACGGGGTTTGGTAGAGAGCTATGGGTCATCGCCGCCTGTGCGCCTGAAATGACAGAATTTCGTCTGCGCGAGTGAGTGGAGGCCCGAGCCGGAATCGAACCGGCGTGCAAGGATTTGCAGTCCTCTGCGTAACCACTCCGCCATCGGGCCTGAGCGGCCGCCTTTCGGCGAGCTTGGCCGCGCGGTCAAGCGTGGAGGGCCGGTCTCTCGATATCGCATTGCTGTTGCAAATGCGAATAACTCGCATTAGCAGCGAGGGCACAGAACCGAAAAAGGGCGTTCCGAATGCCAAAACTATGGATGCTGGGCCTCGGCTTGGCGGCGTACCCTTCTGCGCCCCTGCGCGCCGAAGAAAATCCATTCAATTACTCGTACACGGCGGACACGGAAGAGCCGGGCGAAACCGAGCTCGCGTTGTGGGCGACCGACCGCCGGGGCAAGGATCTCGGCCATTACGATGCCCAAGACTATCGCCTCGAGGTCGAGCGTGGCCTCACCGAGCGCTTCCAAGTCGCCGGCTATCTGAATTTTTCCAGCCATCACGTGCGCGGGCTCGATCCAGCGATCGCCAATGTTCAGCGAAACTTCGCCTTCGACGGCGCAAGCCTCGAATTCATCCATCGGGTTCTCGACGAGGACCGGCACGGAATCGGTTTCGCGCTTTACGCCGAGCCCGGCTGGTCGCGAATCCACGATGTCGAAGGAGAAAAGGGCACGGAATATGAGCTCGAGCTCAAGGCAATCCTGAGCAAGAGTTTCGCCGGCGGCAGAGTGGTCTGGGCCGGCAATTTGACGGTCGAGCCGGAATGGGAGCGCGAACGGGAGCTCGTCGGTCCGGAGATCGAGCACAGCTGGGAAAAGGAGCTCAAGCTCCAGGCGAGTACCGGCATCGCCTATCGCCTCAGTCCGAACTGGCACGCGGGAATCGAAGCCCGCTACGCGAGCGTGTACCCGGACTGGACGCACGGCCTCCGCCGCGAAGCCTATGCCCTCTCGGCGGGTCCGGCGATCGCATTCCGGAGCGGGGAATGGTCGGCAAACCTGACCTGGCTGCCCCAGCTGGTCGGCGGGGGCACCCCGGGCCGCAGCCTCAGCCTGGACGAATTCGAGAAGCGCGAAATCCGTCTCAAGATCGCGCACGAATTCTGACCGCCGGGCTCAGAGCCGTTCAGCAGGGCTTCGCCACAGCTGCTCGTCTTTCGATGAATTGCGGTTGGCCTCTTCATAAGCTGCCGATATGAGCGGCCACCCCGGCGATGCCTGGCATTCACCGGGGCAAGCTTGAACTTCAACTGTATTATCGGCATATAACAGCAATGACCGTCCACAGCCCGATCCCGGATTTCGCCGCCGCGCGCGCGGCGATGGTCGAGAACCAGCTTCGGCCCCAGGGCGTGACCGACCCGGCGGTGCTGGATGCAATGGGCAGCGTTCCGCGCGAGAATTTCCTTCCGCCCGAAACGCGGCCGCTGGCTTATGTCGATCGTGCGGTCTCGATGGGCGACCGACGCTTCCTGCCCGCGCCCGCGGTGCTTGGATCGCTGCTCGGCCAGATGATGCCGGTGCGCGGCGAGCGAGCGCTCGTGGTCGGCGCGGGGACGGGTTATTCCGCCGCCGTCCTTCAGGCCCTGGGCCTGGTGGTTACGGCGCTCGAGAGCTCGCCGAAGCTTGCGGCAACGGCGCGCGAGAATGGGCTCGACGCGGTGGAGGGACCGCTGGAGGCAGGCTGGAGCGCCGGTGCGCCGTACGATCAGATCCTGATCGATGGAGCGGTCGAACATATTCCCGACGCGATCGTCGAGCAGCTGGCCCAGGGCGGCCGCCTCGGCACCGCGCTCGTCGACCGCGGGATCACCCGGCTCGTCGTCGGGCGCAAGGCGGCCGGCGCATTCGGCTATTTGTCGCTAAGCGATGCGGGCGTGCCGGTTCTTCCCGGTTTCGCGCGTCCCAAGGCATTCACTTTTTAGAAGAGGTTCTCTCGCGTGGTTCGCAAGCTTCTCACCGGATCGCTGATCGCTGCCCTGATGGCCGGCACGGCGGGCGCCGACACGCTGCGCGACGCGCTGGTCTCGGCCTATAAGACCAATCCTACGCTCACTGCTCAGCGGCAGACGCTCGAAGCGACCGATGCCACCGTGGCCATCGCCAAGGCCGCGGGCCGACCGCAGGTCAGCGGGACCGTCGGTCTCAACCGCGACATCACCCAGACCGGCGTCCTCTCGACCGGCGGAAAAGGGCCGTCGCTGACAGCGGGGGTGACGCTCAGCTATCCTTTATTCAACGGCGGTAGCGTCAGGAACCAGGTCCGCGCTGCCGAAACTCGGGTTGAGGCGGGTCGGGCGACCCTCACTGCCGTCGAGGGCGACGTCTTCACCCAGGCTGTCCAGGCGTACATGGACGTGATCCGCGACCGCGCCATCGTCGAGCTCAATCAGAACAATGTGAAACTGTTGCAGACGAACCTCGAGGCGACGCGCGATCAGTTCCAGATTGGCGATCTCACCCGCACCGACGTCGCACAATCGGAAGCTCGGCTCCAGCTCGGCTACGCGCAGCTTGCCACCGCGCAGGGCAATGCCGAGGCGAGCGAGGCTACTTATCGGCAGGTGATCGGGCACCCGCCGGGCGATCTTGCACCGCCGCCGCCGCTTCCGCCGCTCCCGGCGACGGCCGACGAGGCGGCGCGTATTGGGCTCGCCAGCAACCCCGATCTTATCTCGATCAACCGGCAGGAAATCGCCGCCGGCTACGATGTGAATGTCGCGAAGGCGAGCCGTCTGCCGACCCTGTCGGCCCAGGCCAGCGGCGATTTTGCCGCGAATCTTGCAGGCAATGCTCCGGCGGGCTTTCCGAATACGGGGACCCAGACCGCGATCGGCCTCGGCGCGTCGATCCCGATCTTCCAGGGCGGACTTCCGGCGGCGCGGATCCGGCAGGCGCAGGCCCAGCAGGGCCAGCTGCGTGAACAAGTCGTCGGGACGGAACGCGCCGTCGTCCAGCAAACCCGCGCCGCATTCGCCAATTACCAGGCCGCGCAGGAAGCCATCCAGGCCCAGACCGTCGCGGTCCAGGCCAATGAGCTCGCGCTCGAGGGCAACCGGGCGGAGCAGACCGTCGGCACCCGCACCATCATCGAAGTGCTGAACGCGGAGCAGGACCTCCTCAATTCGCAAGTCGCGCTCGTGACCGCCAAGCGCGACGCCTATGTGGCGGGCTTCCAGCTTCTCAACGCGATGGGCCAGGCCCAGGCGCAGGACCTCGGCCTCGACGGTGGACCGCTCTACGACCCGCTCGGCAACTACCGGCGAGTTGCGAACAACTGGAACGACTGGGCGACCGACCCGGCCCATGTCCCGGCAGCGACCCGCACCGTCAGCCCGCAGGAAATGCCCGCCAACCCCGTCGTGACTCCGCAGGTCATTCCCGCTCGCGACAATCCGGCGCCGCCGACCGGCACGGGCGTAACGCCGATCCCGCCCACGCCGGGCATTCCTCCGCCGCCGGGCGGCGGGACCAGCTCCCAACACCGGTGACGTGGCAATCGCCACGTCGCGCGTGACTCCGCGGCGGCATTGAAGCTATCGTTGCGATATGCAGTCGCCGGGCCGCGAACCTTCGATGGAAGACATCCTCGCCTCGATCAAGAAAGTGATCGCGGAGGAAAAGGAGCTGCGCGCCGCTGCCGCGCCGGTCGACAGCGTCGAGGACGAGCCGCTCCCTGAAGAGGTGAGCGCCGAGGAGGACGTGCTCGAGCTCAACGAGCCGCTGGCGCCGCCGATCGATCTCGGGCCGCCGCTGATCGACGAGGATGTGGCCGGCCAAAGCCGCCACGCGCTCGAGGAGCTTCAGACGGTCGCCGCGAGCATCCCGGCCGCGCCGCCGGTCAACCCGCTCGAGGACATGGTCCGCGAAATGCTCCGGCCGATGCTCAAGACCTGGCTCGACGAGCATCTGCCGCAGATGGTCGAGGAGCATGTGAAGCGTGAGATCACGCGGATCACCGGGCGCCCGCTATGAGTCGTTGTTGAACCCTTCGCCGGCGCTCGCTACGCCTGCGTCATGACCAAGAGCTCACTTCTTCTCGCCGCCGCCTTCGTGGCCTCACCACTCGCCGCTCGCCCGATGACCGCGGTCGACCTCCAGTCGATGCACCGCATGGGCTCGCCCGACGTCTCGCTCGACGGTCGCTGGGCGGTCTTCACCGTCTCAAGCACGGACTGGGCGAAGAACAGGCGCGCCAACACGCTCGAGCTGCTCGACCTGACCAGGCCGGGCGCTCAGCCGCAGCCGATCCGCGGCGCTGAGAAGGGGCATGACGCCGCATTCGGCGCGGATGGATCGCTGTGGTTCCTGATGACCGTCGGCGACCAGGATCAGCTGTTCCATATGACCATTGGCGGTGCGCCGGTGCAGGCCAGCAGCTTCAAGGGCGACATCGGCGGATTCAAGGTCGCACCATCAGGCGACCGAGCGGTCGTCTGGGCCGACCGCGACCTGCGCTGCCCGGATCTCAACTGCGCCAGTGTACCGGACACGAAGCCGATCGGTTCGGGACGCACCTTCGACCAGCTCTTCATCCGTCACTGGGACACCTGGGAAGTGCCGGGCGTGCGATCGCGCCTGTTCGGCTTCACGGTCGCAGGCGGCAGACTTGTCGGTCCGGGTCTCGCACTGGAGAATCTCGTCGGGGACGTCCCCTCGAAGCCGTTCGGGGGCGGCGAAGAGATCAGCTTCTCGCCCGACGGCCGTACCATCTTTTTCGCGCTGCGCGAGGCGGGCCGGACCGAGGAGCTGTCGACCAACCTCGATATCTTCGAGATTTCCGAAACCGGGAGCAGGCAGCCGGTCAATCTCACGGCGGCCAACAAGGCGACCGACACGCTTCCGACGGCGTCCCCCGATGGCAGGACGCTCGCTTATGTCGCGATGAAGCGGCCCGGCTACGAATCTGACCGCCAGGTCCTGATGCTCCGCGATCTCGCGACCGGGCAGGTGCGGCCGCTTACCGAAGCCTGGGACCGCTCGGTCGGTTCGATCGAATGGGCGAAGGACGGACGCAGCCTTTTCGTTACCGCCGACGACACGCTCGAAGTGCTCGTGTTCCAGATCGACGCGGCTACGGGAAAGGTGACGCGGCTCACCGCCGACGGCGCGTTCGGCAACGTCCATGCGCTGCCCGGCGGCGGCGTGATCGCGACGATGAACAGCATCCGCGCGCCCGACGATCTGTATCGCATCGACGGGAGCCGAGTGACGCAGCTCACCAACCTCAACGGCGCGCTGCTGGCTCAGCTCGACCCCGTCACCTTCACCAAGTTCAACTTCAAGGGAGCCAACAACGATACCGTCTGGGGGTGGACGCTGAAATCAACCCTTCAGTCGATCGCAATTGCCACCTGTACGGGGCCTAGGTGCGTAGCTTCGGCCTCGCCTCCGACGAACGTATTCCCCATTTCCTTCCTCGTCCACGGCGGGCCGCAGGGGAGTTTCAACGACAGCTGGTCCTACCGCTGGAACCCGCGCCTGTTCATCGCCCCGGGCTATGCGGCCGTCAGCGTCGATTTCCACGGCAGCACCGGCTACGGCCAGGCGTTCACCGACGCGATCCATCAAAACTGGGGCGGCTGGCCGCTGACCGACCTCAAGCTCGGCCTTGCCTAGCCACGGCGCACGACCCCCAGCTCGAGGCGAACAATGCCTGCGCGCTCGGCGGTTCCTACGGCGGTTACATGATGAACTGGATCGAGGGGAACTGGCCCGACCGGTTCAAGTGCATCGTCCAGCACGACGGCGTCTTCGACGCGCGGGCCATGGCTTACGAAACCGACGAACTATGGTTCGACGAATGGGAGCATGGCGGCCATCCCTATTACGAGACGCCCGGCGAGTTCGAGAATTGGAACCCGGTCAATTACGTCCAGAACTGGCGCACGCCGCAGCTGGTCGTCACCAGCGAGCACGACTTCCGCATCCCCTACACGCAGGGGATCGCCGCCTTCACCGCCCTCCAGCGTCGAAACATCCCCTCGCGGCTGCTGATCTTCCCCGACGAGAACCATTGGGTGCTGAAGCCCAAGAACTCGGTGCAATGGTACCACGAGGTGTTCGATTGGGAACGCCAGTGGCTCGGGCAGGGCGCGCCGGTGCCGGACGCAATGCCGACCGCTACGGTGCAGCTTGGGCACGGCGAGCGAGGTTGATGCTGCACCGCCGCATCGCTAACCGCGTGCGGCCATGACCGAGCTCCCAAAAACCTTCGACCCCACCGCGATCGAGCAGCGCTGGTACGAGCATTGGGAGTCGCGCGGGCTCTTCCGTCCCGACCGGCCGGATGCGACGCCGTGGACCATCGTCATGCCGCCGCCGAACGTTACCGGCTCGCTCCACATCGGCCATGCGCTCGACAACACCCTTCAGGACGTGCTGACGCGGCGCGAGCGGATGCTCGGCAAGGACGCGCTGTGGGTGGTCGGCACCGACCATGCGGGGATCGCGACCCAGATGGTGGTCGAGCGCAACCTCGACAGCCAAAGCGTCAAGCGCGCCGAGATCGGCCGCGAGGCGTTCCTCGAGCATGTGTGGGAATGGAAGGCGCAGTCGGGCGGCGCGATCACGCGCCAGCTCCGCCGTCTCGGAGCGAGCTGCGACTGGGCGCACGAGCGCTTCACGATGGACGAGCGCTACCAGCGCGCGGTCACCCACGTCTTCGTCGAGCTCTACAAGCGCGGCCTGATCTACCGCGACAAGAGGCTGGTGAACTGGGACCCCAAGTTCCAGACGGCGATCAGCGACCTCGAAGTCGAGACGAAGGACGTGCAGGGGAATTTCTGGACCCTTAGCTATCCGCTCGCTGACAACACAGGCGCGATCCAGGTCGCGACGACGCGACCCGAGACGATGCTCGCCGACATGGCGGTCGCGGTCCACCCCGACGACGAGCGTTATCGCGCTTTGATCGGCAAGCAGATCAAGCACCCGATCACCGGCAGGCTGATCCCCATTATCGCCGATGAGCACGCGGATCCCGAGCTCGGATCGGGCGCGGTGAAGATCACGCCCGGCCACGACTTCAACGATTTCGAGGTCGGCAAGCGCGCCGGGTTCAAGCCCGCCGACATGCTCAATATGTTCGATGCTCAGGCGTTCGTCGTCCAAACGCAGGACGGGCTGATCCCGCAGGACCTGCTCGGCCTGTCACGCGAGAACGCGCGCAAGGCGGTCGTCGCGAAGCTCGAAGAAGAGGGCGCGCTCGTCCGGGTCGAGGACCGCGTGATCCCGACGCCGTTCGGCGACCGTTCCGGCGTCGTCATCGAGCCCTGGCTTACCGACCAATGGTATGTCGACGCCGCCAAGCTCGCGCTCCCCGCGCTCCAGGCGGTGAAGAAAGGCGACATCCGCGTCGTGCCCGAGACCTGGAAGAAGACCTGGTACAACTGGCTCGAGAACATCCAGCCCTGGTGCGTCTCGCGCCAGCTGTGGTGGGGCCACCGCATTCCGGCTTGGTACGCCGAGGACGGCCAAGTGTTTGTCGCCGAGACGGAAGCAGAAGCACGAAAGCAGGCGGGCGACCAGTCGCTCCGGCAGGATGAGGACGTGCTCGACACCTGGTTCTCATCTGCCCTCTGGCCGTTCGCCACGCTTGGGTGGCCCGAGCAGACCGAGGACCTCAAGCGCCACTACCCCAACGACGTGCTCATCTCAGGCTTCGACATCCTGTTCTTCTGGGACGCGCGCATGGCGATGCAGGGCATCGAGTTCATGGGCGAGGCGCCGTGGCGCACTCTCTACCTCCACGGCCTCGTCCGCGACGCTCAAGGGCAGAAGATGTCCAAGTCGAAGGGCAACACCGTCGACCCGCTCGGCCTGATCGAGAAATATGGCGCCGACGCCCTGCGCTTCACGCTGGCGGCGATGGAAAGCCAGGGGCGCGACATCAAGCTCGATGAGAAGCGCGTCGAGGGCTACCGCAATTTCGCGACCAAGCTGTGGAACGCCGCGCGCTTCCTGCAGATGAACGGCGTCGGCGCCAGCGACAGCATCGCCGCGCCCGCCGCCGAGCTTCCTGTCAACCGCTGGATCATTGGCGAAGTGGTGGAAACGCTCGGCAAGCTCAATGCCGCGTTTGACGAGCTCCGCTACGACGAGATGGCCGACGCCATCTACCACTTCGTCTGGGGCACCTTCTGCGACTGGTACGTCGAGCTGGTGAAGGGCGCGTTCGACGATGAGACGAAGCGCGTCGCAGCCTGGGCGTTCGACCAGATCCTGGTGATGCTCCACCCGCTGATGCCGTTCATCACCGAGGAGCTGTGGAGCGCGAATGTCCGCCCGTACGAGCTTATCGTCGCCAAATGGCCGGAACCGCAGGCGCAGGTCGATCCCCATGCCAAACGGGAGATCGATTGGGTGATCGATTTCGTCTCCGAAGTCAGAGCGATGCGTGTCGAGCTCAACGTGCCGTGGAGCGCCACGCTCGAGCCGATCGCCATCGGTGGTACGGTCGACGAACTCAAAGCTCAGGCCGCGACGCTCAGTCGGCTCGCCAAGCTGGGACCAGCGCGTTCGGCCGAAGCCCCACCGTCGGGATCGGCGCAGATCGTCGTCGGTGGGCAGACCTATGCCTTCCCGCTTGCGGAGCATATCGACATCGAAGCGGAAAAGGCGCGCCTGTCGAAAGCGCTCGCGGCGGCCGAGAAGGAGCGCGACGCGCTCGCCGCCCGCCTGGCAAACCCGAACTTCACCGAGCGCGCCAAGCCCGAGGCGGTCGAGAAGGCGCGGGCGGACCATGAGGCCAAAGCTGCGGAAGCCGGACGATTGCGGGCTGCACTGGACCGACTGGGGTAGGCCTTCGGTCCGGAGGCTTGCCGGATGGAGGAAATGTCTACATCGGAGCATGAAAATCCGGCAGAGTGCCCGGGCAGATGAGCAGACAAGCGCCTCCGCAGCGGATCGATCGCATCGTTACGCTGGACGGTTTCCGGGCGCTCGCGATTCTCGGGGTGCTGGCATTTCACTACACGGTCCGCTGGGTACCCCCCGATGATGTACCGCCGCACCTTTCCGTAATCTCGCCTTTGGCCCGCTTCATTCCGTTCGAATATGGCTGGACGGGCGTGCAGCTGTTCTTCGTTATCTCCGGGTTCGTCATCCTGATGACGTTGAAACGGTGCCGCAGCGCCCTCGATTTCGCTTGCCGTCGCTTTGCACGTCTGTGGCCGGCGCTGATCGTCGCCGCGAGCCTGACGACGATGGTTGTGAACCTTTTCGGGCCGCCCGACTGGAAGGTGAGCGTTCCCGATTTCGCGACCAGCCTAACGCTGATCGAACCGAGCGCATTCGCTCTCGCGGGGCTGCACGTGCACTGGGTCGACAGCGCCTATTGGACGCTGTGGGTCGAGCTTCAGTTTTATGTGGTGGTGGGGGCCCTATATTTTCTCGGCGGTCGGCATTTCCTGAAAATCTGGCTCGCTTGTCAGGCGTTGGTCGCGATCTGCGCACCATTCCTTCCGGTCGCGCTGCTCGATGTCCTCACTCTGCCGCCGCAACTACCCTTCTTCACCGTCGGCCTTTGCGTATTCGAGCTTTGGTCGGGGGCGGGCGACCGCAAGCTCGCCCTCGGCGGTGCCCTCGCAGTTGGTGCGCTGGTCCTTTATCAGGCTGGCCGCATTCCGACCGGGTTCGACGCCCATTCGCCCGTGCTTCTCGCCGACCTGGCGATTTTTGCGCTGTTCTGGCTGTTCCTGATCGATCATCCGATCCTCAAGCCGATTCAGGCCAAGCCGATGGTTGTTCTCGGCCAGGCGTCTTACTCGCTCTACTTGATCCATCAGGAGATCGGCATCGTCCTGCTTCGGCACCTGTCGCGCATTCCTTTCCTGGTCGCGCTGGCGCTCGTCTTTGCCGTGTGTCTCGCGACGTCGATCGTGTTGTTCCGCTGGGTTGAGCTGCCGGCCAAGAGGTGGCTCCTCCGGAAAATGATCATGAGAGGACGCCTGAGTCACGCCGCGGCTGTCGATTCGGCAATGCCGCGGCCGCTGCCCATGGCCGGCGCAGCGGATACGTCAAAGGTGGTCTGACAGTTCCGCAACGCTAAGCCTGGGCTAGGGACAAGGAGAGCTGATGGCAGCAGCACAGCGGAAAGCGTCACGCGGCGACCTTACGCAGGGGAGCATCGGCTCGACCCTGCTCAAGTTCGCGCTGCCGACGCTTGCCTCGTCGATCCTCCAATCGCTGAACGGCACGATCAACGCGATCTGGGTCGGGCGATTCCTCGGCGAGGACGCGCTCGCTGCGACATCGAACGCGAACATGGTGATGTTCCTGCTGATCGCGTTCGTGTTCGGCTTCGGGATGGCCGCCACGATCCTCGTCGGCCAGGCTTGGGGACGGAAGGACATCGCCGCCGCGCGCCGCGTGTTCGGCACCGCGACCGGCGCTTTCGCGCTCATCGCCGTCGCGATCGGGATCGCCGGCTATTTCCTCTCGCCCGCGATCCTGAAGCTGCTCGGGACCCCGGGCGACGCGGCGCCGCTCGCGCTCGCTTATCTGCGGGTGATCTTCCTCGCCATGCCCGCGCTTTTGATCCTCACGCTGACGATGATGTCGCTGCGCGGCGCGGGGGACAGCATGACGCCGCTCTGGTTCATGATGGTCGCGGTCGTGCTCGACAGCGGGCTCAATCCGGTCTTCATTCGCGGCCTCGGTCCCGCACCGCGCATGGGTATCGCAGGCTCGGCGACCGCCACGCTGATCGCCAATTACACCGCGCTGTTCGGGCTCGTCGCCTACATCTACATCAAGGACCTGCCACTGCGGCTCCGCGGGAAAGAGCTTCGCTACCTGTGGTGCGACCTCGCCGTCTTAAAGACGATCATCGTCAAGGGCTTCCCCATGGGCCTTCAGATGATCATCATCTCGCTGTCCGCGCTCGCACTGATCGGGCTCGTCAACCGCGAGGGCGTGGATACCACCGCCGCCTTCGGGGTGGCGCTTCAGCTGTGGACCTATGTCCAGATGCCGGCGATGGCGCTGGGTGCGGCGGTGAGCGCGATGGCGGCGCAGAATATCGGCGCCGGCCTGTGGGACCGCGTCGGACGCGTGACCCGGATCGGAATCTATCAGACGCTAGCGATCACCGCGGCGATGATCGTCGGGCTGACGCTCGCCGACCGCTCCGTACTCGCGTTGTTCATGGGCGGCGACAGCCCGGCGCTCCCGATCGCCCGGCACATTCACCTGATCGCGACCTGGAACTTCCTGCTGTTCGGCGTGATGATGGTGCTGTTCGGGACCGTGCGCGCGAACGGCGCGGTGTGGATCCCGCTGATCGTGCTGGCGGTGGGGATGGTGCCGGTGCGTTTTGGCTACATCTTCGCGACCTACCACTGGCTCGGCGCCGACGCGATTTGGACCAGCTTTCCCGTCACATCCTTCATCAACCTCGTCCTGGCGGTCGGCTTCTATGTCCACGGAGGGTGGAAGAAGGCGCGCATGACCGTCGGCGAGCGACCGTCCGAGGAGGAGACCACCGAGGAGGCCCTCGCGACCCGCGAGCCCGGCGGCGCGCTCAACCCTGCTGGCTGAAGC
>Ga0207660_10000840_pt1 | contig 20222 bp, 10 predicted proteins | sample KBSC73BmetaG_FD_184335 | JGI IMG/M metagenome (GOLD analysis project Ga0207660, IMG submission 184335) | Corn rhizosphere microbial communities from Kellogg Biological Station, Michigan, USA - KBS C7-3B metaG (SPAdes) (version 2) | ecosystem: Host-associated > Plants > Roots > Rhizosphere ... | reverse complement strand
GCCCTGGAACAACTTGTTCATCACGCCGCCGCCCGTGGCGTTCGGGTCGAGCGTGGTGTTGAGCACGATGCCGTCCTGCATGTACATCATCGCGCCCGCCTCGGCGATCACCATCTCGCCTGGGTCGAGCGTGATGATGACCGCCTGCAGATCGTCGCCGATGAGCTTGTAGTCGATTTCGTCGGTCATTTTTTCTAGTGGCTGGGTGCTAGGTGCTAGGTGCTAGCGGGGTGCTGGGTGCTAGCGGCTAGGTGGTACGAGCTTCTGAAAGCGAGCTGGTGGCGGCTAGCAACTAGCAGCCAGCACCCCACCAGTCCCTAGTCTCTAGCGTCTAGGGTCTGATGCCCCCCGCTTGCACGGCCGGCGTTGCCAGTTGATCCCGTCCCTTCGCGACGTACGGAATGCCGTGCACCATCCAGTCAGGCGCGGGCGCGCCCTTCAACTTGTTGTCGAAGAACTGCTGCATGCGCATGGCGATGTCCTTCTGGTTGGCGCGGCTCGCCGGATTGTGCACGTCGTTGTTGTAGCTGATCATGTACACCTCCTTGCCCAGCCGGCGCATGCCGACGAACAGCTCGATGCCCTGGTAGTACGGCACGGCGTCGTCCATGTCGTCGCTCATGATGAAGAGCGGCGTCGTGACGCGGTCGAGCCAGAAGAGCGGCGAGTTCTCGATGTAGAGCTGCGGCGCGTCGATGAGCGACTTGCCGATCCGGCTCTGACCGACCTCGTACTGGAACGCGCGCGCCAGCCCCGAGCCCCAGCGAATGCCGCCGTACGCGCTCGTCATGTTCGCCACCGGCGCGCCGGCCATCGCGGCGCTGAACAGATGCGATTGCGTAATGATGTACGCCGTCTGGTAGCCGCCCCATGACTGGCCTTGAATGCCGAGTCCCTTGGGATCGACGTAGCCGCGGGCGAGGAGCATCTCGACGCCCGGAATCACGGACTTGACCGAGCTGGGGCCGGGGTAGCCCGTTTCGTACACGATGTCCGGCACGAAGACGAGATAGCCGTTGGACACGTAGTGCGTGTAGTTGATCACGTTGCGCCCGTTGGGCGGAACGTAGTTGTTGAACGTGTTCGAGAGTTTCTCGTAGAAGTACGTGATCATCGGGTACTTCTTGTGCGGATCGAAGTTCTCGGGCTTGAACAGCATGCCCTTGAGCGGAATGCCGTCCTCGCTCGTCCAGTGCACCATCTCCACCGTGCCCCAGTTGTAGTCCTTCTGCTGCGGGTTGGCGTCGGAGATGCGCGTTACCTTCGTGACCGACGGCCCGACCCAGAGATCCGGGAACATCTGGAAGGTGCTCTTCGTGAGCAAATACTCATCGGCGTGCGCCGCCTTGATCGGCGTGCTGTATGCGACGTCGTCCATCACGAGCTTCTCCGGTGCGCGCGTCGTCCCGAGCCGGTCCTGATAGAAGCCGCTGGCCATCGTCTCGAGATTCGTCGCGTGCAGCAGCAGCGGATCCGCCGGATCGATCACGCCGCGATCGTCGTCATCGGCGCCGCGTGCGCCGCGGCCCCCCCGGCCTCCGCGGCCGCCACCTTCCGCCAGCCGGAGCTGGAGATCGTTGCGCCGCCCGTACGAGTCGGTGACGTTCACCGGCGCCTTGGCGCCGGTCGGGTCAAGCTCCCACACATCGTACTGGTCGTAGACCAGCATCGACTTGTCGCCCTTCGTCCAGCCGGCGAGTCCCCACGCGTCGGGAATCGATGGCGTGTCGGTCGTCTCATTGTAGAAATCGACGCCCTGCGCCGGACCGCTGACGTCGGCCGTCGTGCCGGTCGCAATGTTGTACGCGTACCAGTGCGCGTGATCGAAGAACGCGACGTACTTCCCGTCCGGCGACAACTGCGCCTGGCCGCTGATCCTGGCGCGAATCAGCTTGCGGGCGCCGGTGGCGTCGTCGATTACGTAGACGTCCGTGCCCGGATCGCTCCACATCGCTTCGATCTCGTAGTGCACGCGCGAGTCGGCGAGCGCGATCCGGCCGTCTTCCGACACCGTGACCGTCGGCATCGAGTCGTTGGCCAGCTGTACGAACCGATGCGTCGCCGGGAAATACACGGCCTGATACGACTTGTCCCGATCGCGCGACGCCGTGAGCTTCTGCGCCGGCTGGAGCGTTGGATCCTTGTAATTCCAGAGATCGAATACCGCTTTCCCAACCAGCGAATCAGCCGGCACCGAGTCGATGACCGGTGGCGCGACGTTGAACAGGATCGCATTGCCGTTCCGCGTGAAGCTCACGGCTGCGTTGTCGGCGATGTGCATGTCGGGCGGGAGCGCCGCGGGCGCAACGACCGGCTGCGCGGCTCCTCCCTTGAGCGACGCCTCGTACAACGTGTACCGCGGCGTCCGGCCGCCGAACTCGTCGCGATCGGCGAGGAACGCCACCGCGGTGCCGCTCCGATCGATCGTCAAATCGTTGTAATCGCCGTGGCCGCTCAGCAAGGTGCTCGTCGCACCGGTGGCGAGCGTCCGAACGTATGCGCCGTCCTTCGTGGAATCGTGCGACACGACCGTGTACGCGAGCACCTTGCCGCTGTCATCGAACGCGTAGGTGAGCACGTCGGCCAGCCGCTGCTCGGCGCCGGTGGCCAGATTGCGCAACACGAGCGCCGAGCCGTAGCGCCGGCGGGTGGCGCCAGTGCCGGCACCGCGCCCTGCGCGACCGCCGCGCGATCCATTGGCCGCGCTGCCGCCCCGTGCCGCGGAGTCGCCGGCCGCCGAATCGGGCGCCGGCACGTAGGCCAGCCACGTCCCGTTGTCCTTGGCGACGCGGAACGAACGCGCTCCTTCCAGTGTCGTCACCTTGCCGTCCGGCAGACTGACGATCGCCACCGATGAATGTGCCGCGCTCGCTCCGGCACGCCCGCGCGGAGCGTGCACGACCACGGATTCCGGCTGCTGCGTAGTGACGATCACGAAGCGGCTGTCCGCGGTGATCGTGGCCGGCGAGGCAAAGGCATTGCCCTGGGCCGCGCCGCCACGAGGCCGCAGGCCTCCCGGCACGTTGTTCGGCCGGGAGATGTATCCCCGCGGCACGCGGAATTCCGTGGGGCTCGAGGTCGAGCGAATCACCAGCTCGCCGTCGCCGACCTGTGGCATGATCGTGTAGACGGCCCATTTGCCGTCGGCCGACAATTCCGGAGCGTTGATCGACTTCCAGATGTCCCAATCCGCTTGCGTTAGCACCTTCTTGGGCGCCTGCGCCGCGAGCGGCGTGGCGACGAGCAGCGGGGACAGGCGGAGCATGATCGAGCGACGAACTCTCATGACCGAATCACCTGAGGGAGAGGAGGGAGAGGACGTCCAAAGATACGCGCCGGACGGCGGCACCGCTGCCGGCCGCACACCGGGACGTCATGCCTCGCCAGTCGCGCTCGGCGGCTCATTCCATAGATTTGGCAGTTCCATCCCACCCACTTCGCCGCACCGATGCTGCTGCAACGCTTTCACGACGACGCTCTCGCGCAAACCAGCTACCTGCTCGGCTGTCAGGCGAGCGGGCTCGCTCTTGTAGTCGACCCGAACCGCGACGTGCAAGCGTACGTCGCCGCGGCGGCGAAGCACCGACTGCGCATCGTGTTCGTGGCCGAGTCGCACATCCACGCCGACTTCGTCTCGGGCGCGCGCGAGCTGGCGCGCGAGACGGGCGCCACGCTGCTGCTCTCGGGCGAAGCCGAGGGCGAGTGGGCGTACCGCGTGACCGCGGCTGACAACGCGCGGCTCGTCCACGATGGCGACGAGATCGAGGTTGGCCGGATCCTCCTGCGAGTGCTGCACACGCCAGGGCACACGCCGGAGCACATCGCCATTCTCGTGACCGACCGCACGCTCAGCGCACACCCCGTCGGGATGTTCTCGGGCGATTTCATCTTCGCGGGTGACGTGGGACGGCCCGATTTGCTCGAGCGCTCCGCGAACGTGCGCGGTTCGATGGACCGATTGGCCCGCACGCTGTTTCACTCATTGCAGCGTATGGCCGCCTTGCCGGATTATCTGCAGCTCTGGCCCGGCCACGGCGCAGGCTCCGCATGCGGCAAGTCGCTCGGCTCGATGCCGTCGACGACGCTCGGCTACGAACGGCTCACCAACTGGGCGCTCCGCGAACACGACGAAGAGCGTTTCGTTCACGACGTGCTGACGCATCAGCCTGAGCCGCCGGCGTATTTCGCGCTCATGAAAACGATCAACCGCGATGGTCCCCTGCCGGTGTCGGACGACTACTGGCCGCAACTCGGGATGGACGACGTTCACGACGCACTGCACGAAGGGGATTCAGTCGTCGACGTTCGGCCGACGGCAGCCTTCGCCCGCGAGCACATTGCCGGCTCGTTGAACATTCCGCTCGGCACCTCCTTCAGCACCTGGGCCGGGTCGCTGCTGCCGTACGATCGTCCGATTGTGTTGCTCGCCGACACGGCCGAGCAGGCGCACACCGCGCGCCGCCTGCTGTCGCTGATCGGGCACGACGAGGTTGCCGGCTGGTGCGACGGGTCGGTTCGCGACGCGTGGCGCGAGGCCGGCAAAGCTCTCGCGCAAATCCCGCAGGTGAGCATCGCCGACATTTCCGGCGCAACGGAGCGACGCATCATCGACGTGCGCGGCGCTGCCGAGTGGGACGCCGGACACATTCCTGGGGCCGAACGACTGTTTCTCGGTGAGCTCGACACGCTGGCGTCGGCACTGCCGAAAGATGCGCCGATCGCCGTGCACTGTCAGGGTGGTACGCGCTCGGCGATTGCGGCGAGCCTGCTCGCGCGCAAGGGATTCACCAACGTCGCCAACGTGCGCGGCGGGTTCGACGCGTGGGCGGCGGCGGGACTGCCCGTCGAACGCGCCCAGGATCGATGAGCTTCACCTTTCCATCATTCACCACGAGCGTGACATGCGTACGAGTTCTCTCATGCTGGTTCTCGCCGCGGCCGGCGCATCCATGCCTTCCATAGCGACCGCGCAGGGTCGCGGACGGCGAAATGCCGGACCGGCGACCACCGAGCTGCTCGTTCCGGACCGCGTGTGGGACGGCGTTGCGGACGCGCCGCACGCCGGATGGGCGGTGCTCGTCACCGGTAATCGCATCGTGGCCGCGGGGCCGCGAAGCCAGATCAGTGTGCCGGCCGGCGCGACGACGATCGATCTCCCGGGCACGACGCTCATGCCGGGTCTGATCGAGGCGCACTCGCACATGCTGCTGCACCCGTACAACGAAACGTCGTGGAACGACCAGGTGCTGCACGAGTCGTTGGCGCTGCGTACGGCGCGCGCCGTGAATCACCTGAGGGCAACATTGATGGCCGGCTTCACGACCGTGCGCGATCTCGGCACCGAGGGCGCCGGCTACGCCGACGTGGGACTCAAGGAAGCGGTGAACCAGGGAATCATTCCCGGACCCCGCATGTTCGTATCGACGCGAGCGATCGTCGCCACAGGCAGCTACGGCCCGCGCGGCTTCGCGGCCGAATACGTGAACGACATTCCGCAGGGTGGCCAGGAGGCGAGCGGGCTGGAGGAAGTCGCGCAGGTCGTGCGCGATCAGATCAAGCACGGCGCGGATTGGGTGAAGATCTACGCCGACTACCGCTGGGGTCCGAACGGCGAGGCGGAGCCGACGTTCACGCTGGACGAGCTCAAGGAAGCCGTCGAAATCGCCAACAGCTCCGGCCGTCCCGTCACGGTGCACTCGGCCACCCCCGAAGGCATGCGCCGGGCGATTCTCGCCGGCGTCGCAAGCATCGAGCATGGCGACAATGGCACGCCGGAAGTGTTCAAGATGATGGCGGACCGCGGCATCTGTCTCATTCCCACGCTGGCCGCCGGCGACGCAATCCAGCAGTACGGCGGCTGGAAGAAGGGCGTCGATCCCGATCCGCCGTCCATCGTGGCCAAGAAGAAGAGCTTCAAGGCGGCGCTCGATGCCGGCGTGACGATCTGCAGCGGCAGTGACGTCGGCGTGTTCACGCATGGGGACAACGCGCGCGAGATCGAGATGATGGTGCAGTACGGCATGACTCCCGCGTCGGCGCTCCGTTCGGCGACGTCCATCGACGCCAGGCTGCTGCGAATGGGCGACCGCCTCGGGCAGGTGAAGGATGGTTTTCTGGCAGACTTGATCGCCGTGAAGGGGGATCCGACCGCCGACATCTCGGCCATTCGGCAGGTACAGCTCGTGATGAAGGACGGGACGATCTACAAGCAGTGATCAGCGCGTCCAGATCGCGATCATGCCGCACCACTTCCCGCCGCCTTCACCGGCGTACTCGAGCGGAATCGCGCCGGGACCGGCAAAGATCTCGATGCCGTGGATCTCGCCCGGCGGCGGCAGCTGCCGCAGGTCGAACGCGAGATGCTGCGGGTCGTGGTTCATGATCGTGCCGTCGACCATCACGATCAGGTAGCACGGCTGGTTCGTCATGCTGGTGACCATCGAGCGGGCGGAAGTCGCGACCACCATCGAGTCGCGGTCGGTGACCGTCACGCTCGCGACGCCGGTCAGCATCTGCCAGGTGTCGACCGGCCCGCGCTTCTCGATATCGGCCTGAGTGATCGACGCCGTCGCCGTGTGATTCAGGCGCCGCGTCTCGAAGGCGGACCAGCGATCGAGCGTGCGCTTTCCGGCGACGACGCGCACGGTCTCGAGCACCGGCACCGACGCGTCGCTCATGACGATCGGTGCGGTGTTGCGCCCGGCGCCAACTGTGACGGCGAGCTGTCCCGGCTTGAACCCGATGCGCCGTGCACGCACGGAGACGATACCCGGCTCTAGATCCGGAACGAGCGCATGGCCGCTCGCTCCGGTGACGACGATCCGTGACGGGCCGGAACGCGGCACGATCTCGACGCGGGCATCCGGCAGCGGCGCGCCGTTCGCCGCCGTGACGACGATCTCGAGCAACGCGGCTGGCGCAAGTGCGGCGTCGGTGGTCCCAACCGCGCCGCGTTCGCCGATCCTCGTTCGCGCGAGCACGAGCGGCACCGACGCGATCGCGCCCGGATCCTCGAGGCGTACGGTCCGAGTGGCCGTTCCGGAATCGGTGATCGCGCGTATCACGAGGGGCGTCGCCGATGGCACGCCGCACACGCGCCAGGTGCCCGTCGGGGTGGTGAGGGTACCGACGGTGCGCTCGGTCCAACTCAGGTGGTTGCCGTCCGGCATGTCGACAAATGCAGCACCGCCCTGCCACGTCACCGTGACTCCCGCCTGCGCGACCGTACGCGCGTACTCGTCGCGGAGCGTGCCACGCAGCATTCCTTCTCCATGAAGCAGCGAATCGCGCGGACAGAGATGCGTCAACAACTCGCTCACGCTCGGCATGACGATCGTGTCGACGTGAACGCCGGCGCGCGCTTCGATGTCGCCCTCGACCGGGGGAATCGACAGCGAATCCATCAGCGGCGTGGCAAAGCGTGCGTGATAAGCGCCATCGAGCACCGGCGACAGCGCGATGCGGCCCATCGAGTCTGCGCTCGCGCGGTAATCGGTGCCGTCGAGCCGCATCGATGTGCCGGCGACCGACGGCGTGCCGTCGCTCGAGCGGAATTGTGCGTCGACACTTGCACCCGTGGCGCGGTACACCGTGGAGTCGCCGCGCAGAACGTGCAGTACCTCGCCACCCGTGACCTGCACGCCGCGCACGACCATGCCGCTTCGCGTCGCGACGACGCGCACCGGCCCGCCGCCGAGCGATCCCACCGTCTGGAGCTGCGGCATCCGCACGCTCCAGCGGCTGACGAGCCAGTTCCCGTCGTGCAGCCTGAGGAACTCCACGCGTCCGCCTGCACCCACCGACTCGGCGATCTCCGACAATCCCGTATATGCAAACTCCAATGATCGCAGCTCGGCCGACGTGCGATCCAGCCAGAGCGTACCGCGGATATCGCGCCGCTCGCGGCGGTCGCGCGTCGGCTGGAAAGCGATGCCGATCAGGTTCGGCTGTGCCGCGGGCGGCGCAGCCAGACGAAAGCAGTGATCGCGCACGAACTGGTCGGAGAGCAGCGCTTCGACGTCCGGCGCGAAGAAGCGTGCACCGCCCTGCGCTTCCACGACGTAGCCACCGGTGTCGAGCTCCGCGGCCGGAAGGCTCCGAAAGGCGTGCGTCGTCGGATGGCGCGCGCTGCGCACGGTTTGATGCCGCACCAGACGCCCAATCGAATCGAGTTGCCTGTCGTATTCGATCCATTCCGCGTCGAGCGGCGCGTCGTCGGTGCCGAGCTCCGCACTGAGCATCGCCTTGCGCGCTTCCTGCCACAATCGTGCGACGGCCAGGCCGGTGTCGGCGTTCACGCGGCAGGTTTCCGATTCACGCACGGACACGGTGGCGAGCGTGACCGGCGTGGCAACGAGCACGATGCGCTGTGCCGTTGTCAGACCGACGACGTCGACGGTGGGGCCGATGGTGGGGCGATAGCCGATGCGCAGAACGCTCAGCGCATATCGACCATTCGCCGGCAGGTGCAACGTGAAATGCCCGGTACTTCCAGTGAGGCCACGCGCCGCAACCGAATCCCGCGCGTTGCGAGCGACGACGATCACGCCAGCAGCGGGCGTTACGCTGTCCGGAAGAACGACAGAGCCAGTAATGGTCTGCGCATGCAGCGTACCGCTCGCGACCAACACAGCGGACAAGGCTACGACGAATCGACAAGCCCGCATCCGTCCTCCCGTGAGTCAGCCTCGCTCGCCTGCTCAATCGTTCAGCCGCTCCACCGTTCCACCGTTCCACCGTTCCACCGTTCCACCGTTCCACCGTTCCACCGTTCCACCGTTCCACCGTTCCACCGTTCCACCGTTCCACCGTTCCACCGTTCCACCGTTCCACCGTTCCACCGTTCCACCGTTCCACCGTTCCACCGTTCCACCGTTCCACCGTTCAATATCCCTGCTTCGTCCAGACGAGAATCACGCCGCATCCCTTGTTGAAGCCCGAGAACTGCGGCGGTGTCGTAGACGGACCGGGATAGATCTCGATCCCCTCGAGATCGCGCGGCGGCGGAAGAAGATCGAGATTGAACGGCGTCGGCAGCGGCACCCGATCGAGCAGCACGGACATCGGGCAGGCGCCGAGGCTCGGGTTCGCGCCTTCACGCGCGCTCAGTGCGTAGTACTGCGTGACCGCCGTCGAGTTGTCCGGCGACACGTTGATCTGCGGATAGCCGCGGAACAGCTCCGTGGAGAACACAGCGTGATGCGCTTCGATCGCGGAATCGGTGAGGAACAGACCGACGCCAAACTTGCGGCGTTCATCGAAGTCGCGCATGCGCTTCGATTTGACGGCGGCCGTGACGACGACAGGCGCCAGCTCTGCGGCCGGCGCGGGATCGAGCATGTACGACAGTCGGAGTGTGTCGTGCGCCGCCAGCTCGACGGTCGACGACGTCGGCCGATATCCGACCCGGCGGACGACGAGCAGATACTGGCCCGCCGGCACGTCGACGATCCGGAAGCGGCCATTCGGGCCGGTGCCGACGCGGATCTTGGTTCCGACGATCGACACGAACGCGGCGTGCAACGGCGCGAGATTCGTGTCGCTGACCACGCCATCGATCACGCCGAAGCGGCGCATCAGGCTGGAGTCGGGGCGCGTGTTCGCGAAGACGGGATTGCCCTGCGCTCGTGCCGTACGCGAGGGGGCAACACACAGGATCGCGCTCAGAAGTGTGAGGAGGATGGGATGTCGCTGCATGCTGCAAGCTACACTGCGGTATTGGAGTGCGGTGGGGGGAAATCGAAACCGGAGACCGGGTCCAGCACCGGTCTCCGGCTTCGCGTTCAGGTTGGACGTTCGCGATCTGAACCGCGCGTCACGGCGCGCAGTCGTTCTGTCCATTCGGGCCGATCATGTCGCCCGTCTGGCCGGCGCGCACCAGACACTCCGCCTGCGGAATCGGGTTGACCCGCGCGACGAAGTTCTTGTTCGGGCCCGACGCCACATCGAGCGGCAGGAGGTCGAGCTTGTTGTAGCGCCGCATATCGAACCAGCGGTCGCCCTCCATCATGAGCGAATAGCGCTTCTCGTAGAGAATGCCCATGAGGATATCGTCATCGGGCGATGCCGCGGTGAGCGTGGTGGGCGGCAGACCGCCCGAGTTCACGCGCACCTGGTTGATGTCGGCGATCGCGCCGGCCTTGTTGCCGGTGGCCAGCTCCGCTTCCGCGCGGATGAGGATCAGCTCTTCGTTGCGGATGATCGGAATGCTCGACGAGACGCTTGGCCAGATGCTGAAGCCCAGGGTCGACGTGGCACTGACCGGTCCGTTCGAGTTCGGTGGGCCCGAGGCCGGCGACAGCCCTGTTCTGATCTTGGCCGTATACCGGTCGTCCGGATCACCGTTGGTCTTGAGCTCGACGTCGCTCTGGAAGGACATGTGCGCGTACAACTGCGTGTTCGTCGCCTGTGTCAGGTTGTTCGGCGAATCGGGTGACGGGCCGTAGGTGTCGTAGACACCGACGTCGAACTGCGCCCGCGTGGTGGCGGACGGATTGAGGAACGAAGCCTGAAGCGCCGTCAGGCAATCCTGCCACGCCGCCGTTCCACCGCCCGACGTGGCCCAGTAGGCCTCGACCTTCGCCTTGATCGCCTGCGTGAACTTTGCGAACGTGGCCGGCTTGTCGAAGCCGGCGAAGCCTGGAGGCAACTTCACGGGGAACGACGATCCCGCAGACGCCAGGTTCGAGGCCGAGGCGTCGAGCGTACCGAGGATGTACTTGTACATCGAATCGCGCGACACGAACGGCGCCAGCTCCTTGGGGTCGGCCTTCATCTCGACGATGCCGCCGAGGGTGTCGTGCGTTGCCACGATGTCGAACAGCATCATGGCCTCGAGCGTCTGGGCGAAACCGATGGCGCCCGCCTTCTGGGCATCCGTGAGTGTGGCGATGCCGTTCACGGTGTTCTTGAAATTGTAGATGTCGCGGAGGAGCCCGTACTCACCGCCCCATGGGCCCACCGCAAAGCCGGTGGGATCGATCTTCTGCACGCCGTTCACCATGATGCCAATGAGCGGGTGCGTCGTGAACCGGCCATCCTGCGGCGAGAAGGTGTACGACTCGCGGCCGAAGATTCCGGCGTTCGTGATCATGCCGCTGCGCGTACCGCGCTGCTCGGCGAACAAACCCGTCGCCAGCAACTGGAGCGCTGTGGGATCCGACGTCGCCCCGCTGACGCTGGCGCTGTTCGGATTCGGGATGTCGAGCTGGTCGGCCTTGCAAGAGACGATGGCTGCCGCGAGCACGGCGGCGCCGAGAAGCTTGCGCATCTGATGTGCTCTCCGGTTGTCGATCGTGGCGTTGGTAGGTGTATGTGTCATGGCTCAGTACCCCAACGACACGCTGAGGTAGACCTGACGCGCGCTCGGATACGGCGCGAGATCGATGAAGCGGTTGAAGTTCGTGTTTCCGAAGTTGCTGAACTCCGGATCGAAGCTCCAGTACTTCGACCACATGAACAGATTCCGGCCCTGCACCTCGATCCGCATGTTGTCCGCGCGCAGCTTGCTCGCGAAACGGGCCGGCATCTCGACCGACACGTTCAGCTCGCGGAGCTTCACGTAGGTGCCGTCGTCGATGTAGGTCGCGATCTCGCCGTCGTTCCACGTGGAATAGCGGAAGTCGCCCAACGCCTGGCCGGCGACCGGGGACTTCGCGTCGTAGTCGTGCGACTGACCGCCTTCGTCGAACAGGTTCTTGGTCATGTCGGCCGTGAAGCCGCCGTTGCGCCAATCGAATAGCGCGGTGACCGTCACGCGCTTGTAGCGGACGGTGTTGAGGAACGACGTCTGTCCACGCGGATTCGCGTCGGCAACGATCGAATCGCGCACGACGCTGTTCGCGACAGCCGCTTCACCGGGTCTGATCTCGTGGCACGCCTTGCCATCCGTGCCCGTGCCAACGACCAGGCCGCCATTCGCGTCCGTGGTGTTGATGCAGCTGTACACCTCGTTGCCCCAGATCAGCGTGGGACGCGTGCCCGCGGCAATGCGATTCCGTCCGTACGACGAACCGAATGAGCCGCCCACGGCGAACGCCGGGACTTGCAGCTTGTCCATGTTCTGCACGTTGTGCTGATAGCTCGCCCGGAACGTCCATTCGACGTTGCGCGTGCTGATCGGCACGATGTTGATCGCGCCCTCGAAGCCGCGCGTCGACATCTGGCCGCCGTTGATCGTCTGGCTGCCCAGACCGGAGCTCGGCGGGAGCGGATACGTCACGAGCAGGTCCTTGATCACACGCTCGTAGTGCGTCGCTTCGATCGAGCCGCGGCCGTGGAAGAGCGTTCCGTCGATGCCGTATTCCAGCTCGTTCATGACTTCCGGCTTGATGTCCGGATTCCCGAGGCGACTCGCGGCCGTCAATGAACCGAGTCCGCCAATCGCGCTGTTGCTGGCGATGCTGATGTCACGCACGCCGTAGTTCGGACGGTTGCCGGACTTGCCGAACGAGGCGCGCAGCTTGATCTCGTCCACCTTGTCGGTCAGCCGGGCGAGTGGTTCGGTGAAGCGATAGCTGGCCGAGTACTTCGGGAACGCGTAGAACTGATCGCGATCGCCGTTGGCGCTGCTCCGGTCGGCACGGACGCCGGCGGCGACCGACAGCTTCTCGTTGAACGCGATGATCTGCTCGTTCAGGTACTTGGACTGATCGCGGAATTCCTCAATGCTGTTGCCGGTCGCGATGTCCGTACCGCCCGTGGCGGTTTGCTGCGTCGGCACCAGGCCGCGCTCGCGGATGTTGTAGTTGTTCACCCGCTGCGTCTCGTACGTGCCGCCCAGTGACGTCTGCGCCGAATTCAGCCACGCCCATCCGGGTGTGAACGTCCACACGCCGTTGATGCTCTGGTTGATGTACCGGCTGTCGGCGGTCAGGATCTGCGAGGTGCCGAGGAATCCGTCCTTGGGCTCGAACTGCATGTAGTTCGGCGAGTACTGCGAGCCTTCCATCTGGTAACGGTCAACACCGCCGATGTACGACAGCTGCACGTTGTGGTGCGTCCCCGAGATGAGCGAGTAGGCCGCATTCAGGTTGCCCATCTGGCGCCAGGTGTCTTCGTTGTTGGTCAACGACGCCACGTCGTCGAACGGGTTCGACGTACCGCTGTTGCCGCCGTTCATCCAGTTGTAGACGAGGCGTCCGGTCAGCGGATCGATCGCCTGCAGATCGTAGATGGCTGGCGAATATCCGAAGGTGTAGATCGGGCTGATACCGGCATTGTCGTTGTTGCCGATGCCGTCCTGCGTGAAGTTGTGCGCTACGTCGACGCCGCCGCTCAATGTCAGACGGTCGCCGACGGTCTGGTCGAGGTTCAGGCGTCCCGAGGTGAGCCGGGCTCCCGAGTTCAGCTCGATGCCGTGGCTCTGACGATCATTCAGCGAGCCGTAAAAGCGCGTGTTGCCGCTGCCGCCGGAGGTGGAGAGCAGCGTCTCGAACGACGGGCTGCGGTTGCTGTACAGGTCGCCCTGCCAGTCGTAGTACGGGCATGCGGCGACGCAGTTGGCCTGAGCGATCGAGTCGGCGTGCGGCGACTTGCCCAGCCACGGCTTCACGTCCGCGTAGCTCGCAAAATGACGCGAGCCGAGGGTCTTGCCCGGGGTCTGCGTGCCGACGCGCTGCGTGATGTTGTAGTGCGTCTTGCCAGCTCTTCCCTTCTTGGTCGTGATCACCACGACGCCGTTCGTGGCGCGCGAGCCGTAGATGGCCGACGCCGCAGCGGACTTCAGCACCTCGATATTCTCGATGTCGTCCGGATTGAGATCGGCCAGGCGGTTGACCACCTGGTCCTGACTGGACGACGTCGAGCCGCTGGCGCGCGAGATCGACGCGAGGCCGGCCGGAATGGAGGCGTTGGAGACGATCACGCCGTCGACGACGTACAGTGGATCGCCGGAGCCGAGGATCGACGTGGCGCCGCGGATCTGCACCTGCATGCCGCCGCCCGGGACGCCGCTGTTCTCGAACACGGTGGCGCCGACCACCTTGCCGGCCAGCTCACCTTCGACCGATTTCGCCGGCACCTTCTCCAGCTCTTCCGCCGAAACGGTGGACACCGCGGTGGTGGCGTTCTGCTTGTTGATGCTCGTCGCCTGGCCGGTCACCGTGACGCCTTCCAGCTCGAGCACGTCCTTCTCGAGGATGAAGTTCACGCTGTTTACACCGGCGGCGAGCTTCTGCTCGGCGTGCTTGTACCCGATGGCGCGCGCGAGCACGGTGACTTCCCCGTCGGGCACCCGGAGACGGAATTCACCCTGTGCATTGGTTCGGACGCCGAGCTGCGCGCCGGCGATTCCGATGGTGGCTTCAGTGATCGGCTGGCCGCTGCCGGCTTCCGTCACTTTTCCGGTGATCTCCCGCGCTTGCGCCCGTAGCAATGAAAGCGGGGCGGCAGCGAGAAGGATCGCGAGCGATACTACGGTTCGACGACGCACTGAGGCACCTCGTGGGGGAGGAGAGTGGAGCGATGGCGCCAATGGAAGGACCTGCGCGATATCAACAACTTCCCAACAACGCGCTGACATCTAGTGCGATTCAACCCGCGAAACGGCCAGATCGTCACACGCGCGGCCCGAACTAGCTATCCGTGCGCGAAGTTGTCAAGAGTGAACCGAGGCGAGCCCATGCCCTGGCTGGAACCACGAGTGCAATCTTTCGCTAGCCATCACAGCGTCCGTGCCTTCGCTCCCGGGGGCATCGGGAACATGGGGCCGGGCCTCGACATTCTCGGGTGCGCGGTCACCGGCGCCGGTGACTCGGTGCACGCGACGCGCGTCGAGACACCCGGCGTTCGCGTCGACGATCCGGGACATCTGGAGCTGCCGACGAATCCAGCGCGCCACGCGTCGGCAATCGCCGCGTGGGAAGTGCTGCGCCGCGCCGGTACGCCATTCGGATTGGCGATCCGCGTCGAAAAAGGCCTGCCGCTGTCCGGGGGCCAGGGCGGAAGCGCTGCCTCGGCAATCGCCGGAGCCGTTGCGGCGAACGCGCTGCTGCCGCGCCCACTTTCATCCCACGACGTGCTGCGCGCGGCGCTCGTCGCCGAGGAACGGCTGTCCGGCCGCCATATCGACAACCTTGCGCCTGCATTGTACGGCGGCATCGTACTCATTCGCTCGATCGAGCCGCTGCACGCGGTGCGGATTCCGGTGCCGACCTCGTTGCGTGTGGTGCTGGTGCGACCGGACATGCGGCTCCGCACGGCGGAATCGCGGGCCGTGCTGCCCGGCACCGTCGACCGCATGACCGCCCTCGCCCAGGCAGCGTGCGTGGCGACCATGGTCGCCGCGTTCGAGTCGGGTGACCTGTCCGTGCTGCGCGGCGCGATCGACGATCGCATTGCCGAACCGGCTCGCGCGGCGCTGCTGCCCGGATTCGCGGCCGCCAAGCGCGCCGCGGTCGATGCCGGCGCACTCGGATGCTCGATCTCCGGTGGCGGACCGTCGGCGTTCGCGCTGGTGGATGGCGACGAAGCCGCGGGGCCGGTGGTGGAGGCGATGATCAGTGCGTACGCATCCGCCGGTGTGGTGGCGTCCGCACGCATGGCCCGCATCGACGAGCGGGGCGCGTACATTCAAGCCGTGGACGACACCCCGGTAGATCACGCGTGACGCCGCCGGCGTCGCGGCAGGTATGCGAGCGGTGCGGAAACGCGCTCGCCGAGCTCGATGCATCACCTGCCTGTCCTGCGTGCGGCGGACTGCTCGAGCTCGAGCATGCACCGCCTGAAGGTTCGATCGATCTGCGCGCGCGCTTCGCCGCGCGCCGCGGCGCTGTCGCCGGCATCGACGTGTCCGGCGTCTGGCGCTATCGCGAGCTGGTGATGCCGACGGCGAGCTCGGCGGAGATCGTAACCCACCCGGAAGGCAACACGCCGCTGCTCGCTCGAGCTGCCGTCGCCAAGTGGGCGGGTGTTGAGCATTTGCTCATGAAACACGAGGGCCACAACCCCACCGGTTCGTTCAAGGACCGCGGAATGACGGTGGCGATGACCCAGGCGCGACGGACCGGCGCGCGCGCCGTGGCGTGTGCGTCGACCGGCAACACATCCGCATCGCTGGCCGCATACGCCGCGCAGGCGGAGCTGCCGGCGCTCGTGTTCGTCCCGGCCGGCAAAGTGGCGATGGGCAAGCTCGCGCAGACGATGGCGTACGGTGCGCTGACGCTCGTCGTGCGCGGCACCTTCGACGATTGCCTGACTTTGGCGCGCGGTTCGAGCGCCGCCCTCGGCGTGCAGCTCCTGAACTCCGTCAATCCGTTTCGCATCGAGGGCCAGAAGACGATCGTGCTCGAGCTGCTCGAGCAGCTCGCGTGGGACGCGCCGGACTGGATTGCGCTGCCGGCGGGCAACCTTGGCAACACCTCGGCGTTTGGAAAAGCGCTGCGCGAAGCGCGCGCGCTCGGGCTCATTGCCCGCGTACCGCGGCTCGCGGCCATTCAGGCCAGCGGCGCGGCGCCGTTCGCGCGGAGCTTCGCGAACGCATTCGCCGAACGCATCACCGTGCAGCCGGAGACCGTCGCAACGGCAATCCGCATCGGCGCGCCGGCATCATGGGATCGTGCCGTGCGCGCAATTCGCGAGACCGATGGAGTGGTCGCGGCTGTGAGCGATGAGGAGATTTTCGCGGCCAAGGCGGTGATCGACGCAGCGGGCGTCGGATGCGAGCCGGCGAGTGCAGCGAGCGTGGCCGGCGTACGAGCACTCCGCACGCGAGGCGTGATCGGCGCAGACGAACGGGTCGTCGCGGTTCTGACGGGCAACCTGCTCAAGGATCCCGAGTCGCTCGTGCGATATCACCAGGAAACCGAGCCTGCGCCCACGGGCGCGAATCGGCCCGTCGAGATCGAGTCGACCGTGCGGGCTGTCGAGCGAGCGCTCGACACATTTCTCGGTGTACGGGGGTTGCGGGCGGGGTGAAGGGGAGAGAGAATCTGGTCCGTTGTCCGTAGTCCGTGGTGACACTTTGAAAGGTCCAGATCGGGCTCGCGCAGAGCTCAGATACTCAGTCAGCGGATCTCGAGCTTTCACGGCCACTCGACGGACCACGGACGCCCCACCCTCTCCCCATACCCATGCGACAACTCCAATCTCAACTTGCGATCGCCGCGCTCTCCGGCGTCGCACTGATGCTTCCGACGGCCGTGCGCGCGCAGCGCGGTGGGCGCGGCGGACCAGACAACCGGCCGGAAGTCACCTTTCCCGTCAACCTCCCGACCGACGACGCACGCATGGCCGCCCTCAAGAAGGACGCCGTGCGGATGATCGACAGCATGTCGACGTTCACCGGTCAGATGGTCGACGAAGTGTTCAGCTTCGGCGAGCTGGGCATGCAGGAATTCGAAACCTCGAAATACCTCACCGGCATTCTCGAGCAGAACGGCTTCAAGGTGACGCGCGGCATCGCTGGCATTCCAACGGCATGGGTCGCGACGTGGGGCTCGGGCAAGCCGGTGATTTCGCTCGGGTCGGACATCGACGACATTCCACAGGCGAACCAGAAGCCGGGCGTCGGCTACAAGGATCCGCTCGTCCCCGGCGCCCCCGGCCACGGCGAGGGTCACAACTCGGGCGTGCCGCTCAACATCACCGCCGCCATCGCGGTGAAGACGTTGATGGAGCGCAATCACATCCAGGGCACGCTGCAGCTCTGGCCGGGCGTGGCCGAGGAGCAGATGGCGGCGAAGGCCTATCTCGTGCGCGCCGGCCTATTCAAGGATGTGGATGCGGTGCTGTTCTGTCACGTCGGCTCCGACTTCGGCGTGTCGTACGGCACGTCGGGCCAGAACGCGCTGATCAGCGCGCAGTTCAATTTCGTGGGCAAGAGCGCGCACGCCGCGGGCGATCCGTGGGCGGGCCGCAGCGCTCTCGACGCCGTCGAGCTGATGGACGTCGCGTGGAACTACCGGCGCGAGCATCTGCCGCTCACGCAGCGCTCCCACTACGTGATCACCGACGGCGGCGATCAGCCGAACGTCGTGCCTCCGACGGCGAGCGTGTGGTACTTCTTTCGCGAAACCGACACGCCCAAGGTCCAGGCGCTGTTCGCACTCGGCGACACGATCGCGCGCGCCGCGGCGATGATGACCGGAACGCAGCTCACGTCGGTGAACATTCTCGGCTCCGGCTGGAGCGGATTTTTCAGCAAGCCGATCGCCGAAGACATGTTCCAGAACATCAAGGCCGTCGGCATGCCGGCGTGGTCGGATGCCGACCAGACGCTGGCGCGCGGCATTCAGCGCGAGCTCGGCGAAACGTCACCGCGCGGGCTGTCGACGCGCGTGCCGGATCAGTTGCGCACGCCACCACGTCAGGAGGATTTGCGTGGGGGCGGCAGCGACGACATCGGCGACATCTCGTGGAACGTGCCGACGGTGACGCTGCGCTATCCGGCAAACATTCCTGGATTGCCGGGCCACAACTGGGCGAACGCGATCTCGATGGCGACGCCGCTGGCGCACAAGGGCGTGACCGCGGGCGCGAAGGCGCAGGCGATGACGGTGCTCGACCTGCTGCTCAAGCCGACCGTCGTCTCACAGGCGTGGGATTACTTCAACAACGTGCAGACCAAGGACATCAAGTACTTCCCGCTCATGCGCCCGGAGGACAAGCCGGCGATCTGGCTGAACAAGGCCATCATGGAGAAGTACCGGCCGGAGATGCGGAAGTACTACTACGATCCGACGAAGTACAAGACGTACCTGGATCAGCTGGGGATCAAGTATCCGACGGTGAGAGATACGACCAAAGCGGTCCCCTGAACGGTGGAACGGTGGAACGGTGGAACGGTGGAACGGCTGAGCCTTGAGAGCTGGGATCTCAGGTCTGCGTAGTCACCGTTCCACCGTTCAAGCGAAGCGTCCGTTCCACCGGTCCACCGCTTACGGCACCACCGGCGTGCGCTGCGCCTCCGGCTCCTCCGTACTCGGCACGATCACCGGCTGCCCGGCCGCTTTCAGCGCGGCGTTGATCTTCGGCAGATTCGTATCGAGCGCGCGCTTGTAGCGCGCGAGGTCGACCTCGAGCTGCGGCTCGAGCACGGTGTACACGTCGTAGGCCTGCTTCGGCGGACGGCGCTCGCCGTTCTCGACGAAGCTGAGCAGTCCGGCCATCTGATCGTTGATCCGAATCGGGAAGTTGAGCGGATCCTCGCCGCTCTGGTTCTTCGTCTGATAGAGCGAATCCTCGGCGACCTCGAGCTGATCCTCGAACCTCTTGGCCATCGTGCCGAAGCTCGGATCGACCGTCATCTTCGGCGCGCGATCCTCGAGCTGGTGTCGAACGTTCCGGATCGTCTTCACCGCGTCGTTCGCCGCCGACAGACGATCGCGAATCTGCATCGCGAAGCGGTGCTGCTCGACCAGATCGGCGACGGTCGCGTTGACCTGCGGCTCCTTCTTCACCGTGAACTTCGCGCTGAGCGGCGACGAGGCACCGGCGATCAGCCGTACCGTGTACACGCCGGGTGCGGCCACCGGGCCGGAGGTGCCGCCGCTCCACAGAATCATCTTCTGAAAGCTCGAGGCATCGGGGTACTGCAGGTTCCAGGTGTAGCGATTGAATCCTTCGCGATTGGTGACGCGCGCCGGCGCACCAAAGCCGCGTCCGCCGCGGCCGCCGCCGCTGCGTACACTGTCGGTCGATGAGAATTTGCGAATGAGCGTGCCGGCCGGGTCGAGGAATTCGATCGTCACCGGCTGGCCGGCCTGCGCCATACGGTACTCGACGGTCACGCCGGTCGAGCGGTACGCCGTTCCGGGCGTGTAGAGGAAGGTACGACCCTCGGCGATTGCCGCATCGGCCGCCGACTTCTGCCGCAGCAGCTCGAGATTCTCCATCACCCAGAACGCGCGGCCGTGCGTGGCGATGACCATGTCGTTGTCACGCAGCGCGATGTCGTGCACCGGCACGGGTGGAAGATTCTTCTTGAGACTTTGCCAATTCGCGCCGGCGTCGCGCGAGATCCACATGCCGCGCTCGGTGGCGGCGTAGAGGAGGCCGGGCTGCACGAGATCCTCGCGGATCGAGCGCGTGTACTCGCCGTTCGGAATGCCGTCGTTGATGCGCGTCCACGTCGCGCCGTAGTCGGTGGTCTTGTACAGATACGGCGCGTAGTCGTCGAGCTGGTACCGATTGGCGGCGACGTACGCCGTCCCGGGGTTGTGCGGCGATGGATCGATGATCGAGATGCGCGTCCAGGGCAGCAGCCCCTTCGGCGTTACGTTCTT
>Ga0207660_10000839_pt1 | contig 20249 bp, 9 predicted proteins | sample KBSC73BmetaG_FD_184335 | JGI IMG/M metagenome (GOLD analysis project Ga0207660, IMG submission 184335) | Corn rhizosphere microbial communities from Kellogg Biological Station, Michigan, USA - KBS C7-3B metaG (SPAdes) (version 2) | ecosystem: Host-associated > Plants > Roots > Rhizosphere ... | reverse complement strand
AGTTCCAGGTTTGTGGGGCCGGGATCTGTGGCAGCGGCCCGGCGTTCCGTTGCCCTCTCTTTGAAGCGAAGTACTCTACCGAACACTGCTTCCTCCTTTGCGCAAATTCCGCGGGAGGCATCTATTCGAGACGCCTTTCTGGGTACGATGCGGCAGTCTAAAGTCATGTTTCCTCTCTGCTTCATTTGCTTTATTTCAACGGCTTATCGTGAAGGACTTGCGTGCGGTTGCGAACGACTCGACGATTGTGGGCGGCCTACACGGATTGTTTGGCTGCGGTGATGGGATGCCGCAAATCAGCAGCGACAAACGTCAGCAGCACGGCTACAGGCAAAAAGAGAGCGTTCAACAACCAGAGGTGGAGTAACCAGACTCCACACAACGCTCCAAGCAGGAACCCGGCCCATAGTCCGGCCGTAATTCCGGCATCTTTGAAATCTTCATGTTGGAACGAGAGGCGAAAAGCTTCGCGAAACCGGCCTTCGCGCGGACCGCGCGTTTTGTCATAAAACCAGAACATGTAACGTGACCACGATTCTGCGAACTTGGCCAGCGTTCCAGTTACGTGCGTTGTCCTTACGGTCAAGGCGCCAACGCGTGTGAGTGTGGCGTTCTGCAGTCCCATAGCGGCACATGCCAGGGCGATCAAGGAGTAGAAGACCGAGGGAGGCATGAGAAAACCGGCCGTTCCGGTCACATATCTGCCGCCTCTTAGAACGAAGACGACGATCAGGAGAGCCTCCAGTCCGAGGGTAACTGCAGCACTGGAGCGCACTCCACGGCGGACACATGCCTCATGAATACAGGCACAGGCGATCAGGCCGGCGACAAACATCAGCACGGCCAGGCCACGCGCGAGCGCGCCAACTGGCCCTTGTTGAAACAAGTGATATGGCATAAGGACGGTGTTACCGCTCATATTTGCATTGAGGATCTGCTTCAGGATGATATAGCCCACAATGTCCACGAACCCTGCAATCCATGTGAGGCCAATGGCTAGCAGCGCCTTCTGCAAAGAATCCAACGGTTCAACTTTGCTGATCTGCACGAGCTAGCCTCTAAGCTCTAGATGCATCGGATCGCGATAGAGCAGACCGCAAACCCGGCGCTCCCCAGCCGAATCTATAAAAAGAGGCCCGCTCGCGCGCCCGTAACGAAGCCGATCTCTGAACAGCCTCTTGATTAAGAGCCAATCTGAACCTCAGCGCTTCGCTTGCGATTTCGTGTAGGAGCCCAACGGCCCTCGGTGGCCGTGCAAGAAACTGGGCACTGCTCCAGTCTAGATGAAAAACAAAGTAAGACCTGAGGAAAGGAGGTACGAAGTGGCAACGGTACCGAGATCTGAAGGTGAGCCGCGCCGCAAGCTCAAGCCAAAGCTCGTCACGATCAAGCAGAGCTATGGCGAACAGGCTGCTGACCTGGCGCAAGTGCTCGCGAAGAATGTTAAAGGCGAGGTTCGGTTTGATCCGGCGAGCCGCTCGCTCTACGCTGCCGATCTTTCCATCTATCGGCAGGTTCCAGTGGGCGTGGTCATTCCTTGTGATGCCGATGATGTGATTGCCACCGTCGCTGCCTGCCGTGAACATGAGGTGCCGATCCTGGGACGCGGATGCGGCACCAGTCTCGCCGGTCAGTGCTGCAATGTGGCTGTGGTACTTGATTTCTCCAAATACATGAACGAACTCCGTGAAATCGACCTGCACAACCGCACGGCATGGGTGGAACCGGGCGTCATTTGCGATCAGTTACGGCACGCCGCAAACAAATTCTCGCTAACCTTCGCTCCCGATCCGGCAACGCACCAGTACTGCACCATGGGAGGCATGATCGGCAACAACTCCTGCGGAGTTCACTCCGTCATGGGCGGCAAGACCGTTGACAATGTAGAAGAACTGGAAATCCTCACCTACGATGGCCTGAGGACATGGGTGAGAAAAACAAGCGCGACGGAATTCCAGCAGATCGTGCGTGCCGGCGGGCGCAAGGGCGAAATCTATTCGCGTCTGCGGGAGTTGCGCGATCGTTGCGCCGGCGAGGTTCGTCGCCGTTACCCGAAGATCCCGCGGCGAGTTTCCGGCTATAACCTTGACGAATTGCTGCCAGAGAATGGTTTCCATGTCGCGCGCTCGCTGGTCGGATCAGAGAGCACGCTGGCGCTGGTGCTTAGCGCGCGAGTGCGTCTCATGCACAATCCTCCGAAACGAGCTCTGCTGGTGGTGGGATATCCTGATCTCGGAACGGCTGGCGATCACGTGCCGGAAATCCTGCGCTTCAATCCGATCGGCCTTGAGGGATTTCACAAGCACGTGCTCGAAAACATGCACCGCAAAGGCAAGAACATGCCTGCCACGGCCAGACTGCCCGAGGGCGAAATCTGGCTGCTCATTGAGTTTGGCGGGGAAACGCAAAAAGAAGCGAACGCCCAGGCTGAAGCCGTGGTGAAGCGACTGCGCAAACTGCCTGGAAATCGCGAAACTGCGATCTTTGAAAAGGAAGAAGATCAGGATGCGATTTGGCACGCGCGCGAATCGGGCGTCGGCGCCAGCCGTGTCCCCGGCGAGGAGGATGCGTGGCCGTCCTGGGAGGACACTGCTGTGCCTCCGGAGAAACTCGGGGACTATTTGCGCGAGTTCTCTGATTTGGTCACAAAAAAATTTAACTATAAGTGGACTGTGTTTGGCCACTTCGGCCAGGGCTGTATTCACACGCGTATAACCTTTGATCTTAAGACCCAGGAAGGCGTCGCCAAATTCCGCCGGTTCATGGAAGAAGGCGCAGATCTCGTCATTCGTTATGGCGGGTCGCTCTCCGGAGAACATGGCGACGGACAGGCCAAGGGCGAGCTACTACCCAAGATGTTTGGGCCAAAGCTGATGCAGGCATTTCGAGAATTCAAATCCACATGGGATCCGCAGTGGCGCATGAATCCTGGCAAACTGATTGACGCAAACCGGCTGGACGAAGATATTCGTGTCGGACCGGACTACAAGCCGCGCCCCGTGTTCACTCACTTCAAGTTTCCTGAAGACAAAGGCAGCTTCGCGCTGGCGACGGAGCGCTGCTTCGGCGTGGGCAAGTGCAGGTCGCTCGAAGGGGACACCATGTGTCCGAGCTTCCGCGCCACACGGGAAGAGAAGCACAGCACACGCGGACGCGCCCATCTTCTTTTCGAGATGCTGCGCGGAGACAGCATCATGGAAGGCTGGAAGGATGAGGGCGTAAAGGATGCGCTCGATCTTTGCCTGGGATGCAAAGGCTGCAAAGGTGATTGTCCCGTATCGGTTGACCTGGCTACCTACAAAGCGGAATTTCTTGCCCAGTATTGGGATGGTCGAGTGCGTCCGCGACACGCCTACGCCTTTGGGCTGGTCGATGTCTGGGCCAAGCTGGCATCGCTGGCGCCGGGCATGGTAAATCTTGTTACTCAGACTCCCGGAGTGGCGGAGTTGGCGAAGGCAGCGGCTGGCATGCCCATGCAGCGCAAAATTCCTGCATTTGCTCCGCAATCATTTCAGCAGTGGTTTCGGAAACGACGCGGTGGCAACGGCGGAGCGGGACGGCGGGTTGTGCTCTGGCCAGACACTTTCACCAACTATTTCCATCCTGATATCGCGCAAGCCGCCGTGGAAGTACTGGAGAACGCAGGATTTGAAGTTCATGTTCCCAGTCAGTCCGTGTGTTGCGGACGGCCGCTTTACGACTTCGGCATGCTCGATCGGGCCAAAGCGTATCTCCAGAATGTAATCCGTGTTCTGCAACGCGAAATTCTCTGGAATATTCCTGTGGTGGTGTTGGAACCGAGCTGCGCTTCGGTGTTTCGCGATGAAATGCTGAATCTCATTCCGGAGGATTCGCAAGCGCAACGGCTCTCGCAGCGCACTTTTCTTCTGAGCGAGTTCCTGAGCAAATACGCACCCAACTTCTCGCTCCCACAATTCAATGACCATCCCAAAGCGTTGCTTCACGGACATTGCCACCAAAAAGCTCTCATGGGAGCCGAAAGTGAGTTGGAATGGTTGAGGAAGGCAGGCTTAGAAGCCGAGCTTTTGGATTCCGGCTGCTGTGGGATGGCTGGATCGTTCGGCTTCGAGCGGGATAAATACGAAGTGTCTCGAAAATGCGGAGAGCACGCGCTTCTGCCCAAAGTGCGCGGAGCTTCACCGGAAACTCTGATTGTGGCTTCCGGTTTCAGTTGTCAGGAGCAGATTGCCCAGCTTACCGACCGTCGTGCATTGCACCTCGCCCACGTGCTGCAAATGTCCGTACGTCAGACCAAGAAGGAACGCACGCTGGAACGTTACCCGGAGCGCATGATCTTCGAACATCGCGAGCGGGCCGTGCGGCAGTCCATGATGAAAGCGGGAGCCGGCGTGGGCGGAGTGATCGCGGCCGGAGCAGCTGTATGGCTGGCACGTAATCGAGCCACAAATGGGCGACGAGCTGCATGAGCGTCTCTTTTGTCAATGCCGCACAGTACAAGCCGCGTCCAAGGATTTGATCGAACTCACATTGAATGTCTTGGGCGCTGTGGGCTCGCTGGGATTGGAGGACGTTTCATTGCTGGCTCTTGTGCCGGCCGGTTTCACCTCCACTGTTCCCGTGAGTGCCAGCTTGTGATCGACATGATCCTGCAAGGAGCCGGTATCGCCAGTCAACAAATACGTGGTTCCTGATTTATCGGTGAGCGTGTAGTTGCCATTTGATCCTTTCAGGCACCCTCTGATTGACGTTCGCGGACTCTCGCTTACGTGTGTTGAGGTCTGCGCTGTTTGTGCGCCGATCCCGGGCGCGCACAAAAATGCCACCACCAAGACCAACCACTTATTCATCTCCGTTCCTCCTGCTGCGCGAGCTGCACATCTTCAACTGAAGTCTTTTTTCAGTAGGGAGGCTCCAGAATGGAGGCTGGTTGCCTGTGCTCGCAAACAGCGCAGCTTGACGCTGCAACAGTTTTTCTGACGCGATGGGAAATTCCGTCTGCTCAGCCTGCCCATGTAACAGCCTTTATAATTGCGCGAGTGGAAGCAGGTACTGTGGTGCGATGGCTGTTTGGGCCGGAGCCGATCGATGACGATCATCCCGGGCATCTGCTGCCACGATGGATCTTCCTCCGCGCGCTGGGACTAATCTACTTCTCCGCGTTCTACTCACTCGCCTTTCAGATACGGGGGCTGATTGGCCCTGAAGGCATTCTCCCCGCATCGCAGTACCTGAGCATCCTGCCGCAGTATTTTCCTGGGCTGCAACGGTTCTGGTTCGCACCCACGCTGTTTTGGTTCTCCTCAAGCAATCACATGCTGATGCTGATCTGCTGGCTGGGACTGGCAGCGTCGGTTGCCGTATTTCTGAATCTCTGGCCGCGCGCCTCGCTATTCATCTGCTTCGTTTGTTATCTCTCATTCATTGCTGCGGCCCAGGACTTTGCCTCCTATCAATCGGACGGGATGCTGTTGGAAGCTGGCTTCATTTCATTCTTCTTTGCGCCGCCAGGTCTGCGGCCGCGATTCGGAGCGGCACATCCGCCCTCTCGCGCCAGCCTGTTCCTGCTGCGCTGGGAGTGGTTCCGCATTTATTTCGAATCGGGCGTGGTCAAGCTGGCCAGTGGCGACTATTCATGGCGTCACCTGACCGCGATGGACGATTACTACCAGAATGGCCCGCTTCCTACATGGGTCGGGTACTACGTCCAGCACCTGCCGCACTGGTTCCACGCGGCCACCGCCCTGCTGACCTTAATCGCAGAGCTGGGCCTGGTGTTTATGCTGTTTTTGCCGCGGCGGTGGAAGATCGTGTGCTTCTGCATTCTCACGCCGTTCCAGATCGGGATCATCGTTACCGCGAATTACACGTTCCTGAACTACCTCGTGCTATGCCTTGGATTTCTCCTGCTGGATGACAAGCTCTTGCGGCGTTTCTTACCTCGACAGTGGAAAACGGAATTCGATGCCGCGGCCGTTGGGCCAAAAGAGAGCTCGCAGTCTCACACAATCCCAGCACGTTTCGCTCCGCGACGCTGGCTGCGGCTTGCTGCCTCCATTGTCGCCGCGTGGTGCCTGATTCTGGTTGGCTATGTCACCGCCATTGGCCTTCTGGCTACGCTGCCGATGATTGGCAATCCTTTTCCCGATGCTCCGGAACGGATGCTGGAACCGTTTCGCATCGCAAATCGCTACGGCCTGTTTGCCGTCATGACCCACAAGCGCTACGAGATCGAGTTCCAGGGCAGCAACGATGGCAAGACCTGGAATCCATATCCTTTCCGCTACAAACCGCAGGACCCTTACAAGGCGCCTGGAATCTACGCTCCCTATCAGCCGCGCTTTGAGTGGAACCTGTGGTTCGCCTCACTCGACGACTGGCAACGGAATAAATTTGTCGTGCGTACGGAAGAGAGGCTGTTGCATAACAATGAGGACGCACTCTCACTTTTTGCGGGGAATCCGTTTGCGTCAGCTCCGCCAAACCAGGTTCGTGTGATGCTTTGGCAGTACTGGTTTACGTCGCTCGGAGAAAAGCACAGGACAGGCGCGTGGTGGAACCGCAAGCTGCTGGGCGAATACGCTCCCGGTTTGGAACGGCTGCCCGATGGGCAGATCGTCTTCAGCTCGGAAGCACAGCCTGAAAGTCCACGCCCTTAATGGGAGATCACTTCAAAGCTTCCAATCCGGGCTGGAAGAATGAAAGCAGAAATTTTCCAATTGAGGGAAAGTGCGTGGCCAGCAGCGTGACCAGTGGCGCAGCCCCAAGGGAAATCAGACGCGCGTAAAATCCCCAACCGAGTTCGTTTGGCTTCGTACCAGAAACGCGGCTAAGGATTTCGTTGCGGTGCGCCTCCATCAGAACACCGATCGCCAGGATGCCAATGACCGCGAAGATCGCTGTGAAAGACCAAATCAAGGACTGATGCGGTTCAAAGGAGTAAACGTTCAACGAGATCAGCATCAAGCTGAAGGAGATTGCCAGGAAGATGAGCAGAAGACGGACATGCCCCAGAACAGCGCGGATAAAGGCAACGTATCGCAACGCAACATATTGTTCCAAAAGCGGCACGATAGCCGTGCTCTCCTGCTTGCTCTCAAGAGACTTTAGATCAGCGGATTCAGTCTTTCCCCGCTCTGCGCGGGTATCCGTTGCTTCGATTGCAGCAGAGCTATGCTCATCCCACTCCTTCTGCAGGAACAAGAGAGCATGATTCAAGACCTGCGCCAGCAATTGCTGGATAGCGGCAAACTTTTCCTGCAGGAGGCGGAATAGTTCCTTTCGTCGTGGAACCTCCCTGGCGGTAACCGAGGGGCCGGTGTTCGCTTGCGCATTGGCTCTTGGATAAATGAGATCGCGAATCTCCGTTCTGGCTTTCTCGGCTTCTGCGATGCTCGCTTTCAATCCCTCATCCATAGACCTGCTGGAAAGCCTGATCTGCTTGAGGACTTCGAAGGAACGTGACATGTTGGTCAACGCGTCCTCCTGGCCACCGGATTGCCAGATGGGCGACCAACTCTCTCCTGTGAGCCGGCTGAAGGCCTGGCGTATAGGTGACCTTTCCAGCTCTCGAAGCAATTTCCGGAGTTCCGACCAAATTTGCCCGAGGCGGAGTCCGCTCGAAAGCATCAGCATGACGACGAGGATAAACCAGGCTTCGTATAGCAGCCCGAATCCAAGTCTTTCAAATAACTGAAATGGCCGCACCGGATTGAATGCCATCAGCCATAGGCCGAGGAGGACGAAAAACGCGATTACGTAGTTGCGCTGGAGGAAATAGCGTCGAACCGAGTGGGCGATGTACTCCTCGGTCGTGGAACCCGGGAAACCAACTGCAACATTGAGGCGCGGCCTTGCGGAGTCATTGAAACGCAAACGAATGATCTCAAAAATGCTCCACGCGTACATACAGGCGCAAAGAGGAAGCATTGGAGTCAGAGGAGACACTCCCGTTGCCAGATGGATGGAGCGGTAGCAGAAAAAGAGCCCATAATCTCCGTGCCGATCCAAGAGAAGTCCACTCCAGATCAATGCGCCAACCAGGGCCAGCGCCCAAATGGCCAGGTAAAGCGCCTGTATGCCAAGAAGCTTCCGGTCGCTTTTGCCTGCGAGCTTCCGCTGTTGGTAACAAGTGTGGTTGAGTTGAAGGCAGGTGAGAAAGACGGCCACAAGGGCGATTACGGCAATGATTGAGATAATGGGCACTGCTGCTCCCGCTCTCCGTCCGTAGATCCAGGCAGGTTCGGCCGCGAGCGCGAGACACAGCGCCAGATTCGCAGACGCAACATTGATGAAGAATAGACGGTCAGAGCAGGCAGGCGCCGCTACAGCAAAGTCGTGGAGATGTGACAACACGGGGGAGGCGGTCAGAAGAACCAGCACTTGAAAAAAAGCGATGGCGCTCAAAACCATGGTGATGGCCTTCCATGCGGAGGAAAAATCAGAAGACCGCATCACGGACTGCGAACCTTGCACAGGATCGCTCTGTGTTTCATTCCCTTGAATCACCTGCACGGGCCAGAAACCGCTTGTGCCCACCACTGATACCCACAACGGAAGCTGAGGCGGCAGGCCGGTGCTGGAAGGCCCCGTCACACGCGTCTCGCTGAGGTCGTACGGCTCGGCCGCAACCTCCTGCGGAAGAAGTCCCTTGAGCAGATAGACAGTGGCGCTGAACTGGCCTTGCTCATAGCCATCCGCAAACGGCAACCGCGAGGGACCTTGTCCAGCGCCGGTCCCAAGAAAGTCTCGGCCCAACATCGGATACGTTGCAACCGCAAGCGTTCCAATGTAAGGAGTGTTTTCAGAATCGCGTTCAAAAAGAAGATCTGAATTGAGCACGAAAACCCGAATGTCAGGACACGAATTGCGGAGAAAGCTGGCCAGAAACATGACATCCAGTACGTTGCTCCCGATGATCCCAACGTAGTTGTAATGCTCGCGGCGCATGTCATTGGCGAAATCCATCAGCACTGCTTCTTTTGAGAGCGGTCCCTGGCTGCGGGAGAACTCCGGAGTCTCATCGCTCTTGTTAGGCTCCAGGTCAGCGAGGTCGAACGGCAGATAGTTCTCTGATCCTGGAGGCGGCGCTGTGGCATTTTTTCCGCTCGGGCGATATGCATTTCTCAGATTGGAAATCTCTCTCGGATAAGCGAAATTCGCATAACAGGGCTCGACCTTATTCATGCCCGATTCGTCAGACGTCTCATTATTCTTGACGGACAATCGCGATGCCGTTCCATAAGAGGTGGCGGCTTCAGAGAGAATTGCAACTTGCGGGTGGCCATTGCAGCTTATCTGTTTGCCTGATTTGAGAAAATCCAGAAATTTCTCGACCGCTGTCTCACTATCCGTTACGAAGGAGTGGAATTCTGTCAGGCTGGCAATCTTGGAGTAGGTAGCCGGCCAGGCAGGGCACTCATCACGCGTGTTCTCCAGCAGTCTTTGGTTCTGGAGCGCGCAGAGGCTGGAGACAGTGCCGCTGTACGCGATAAACTGCTGTGGCGCTCTACTCTGCACCAGACGGCGCAATGAATATAGCGACCCGGAAAACGTCGGTCCAAGTATGCGAATCGCGCGCGAGTTCCCATAACATCCATCGGACGCCCCGCACACCTGCTGTATGTAGTTCACAGCACGGCTGAACTGCGCGCCGTTGATACCGTCGGTCGAGGTATCCGAAACCAGGAACACGTAGAGCAAGGTTGCGCCGCTGTTCCCGGGCTCACCGTTTTGCGTTGCCGGACCATTCCAGCGGAACAACAGCAGGCCGGGTTGCGATTCAGTCCCTCGGCTGTCCTGCTCTGCTGGTTCCGCGGAGGCGGAAGAAGCTACGGGGTGCCACGGAAGCCAATAACGGTCCATAACGTAATCGGCAGATTCAGACGCCAGATTGATGGCCTCAATGCTGCGGTCAAACAAGAGAGCCATATGAGTATGAACAGGGTCAGGCACAACGGCCATCATGGCGCTGACGCGTTCGTTTTGCGGGATGCACCAGACTTGCTGACGAAGCTTTACGGCCGCGGCCTGACTCGAAGAGGCTGGTATTTCGGAAGATGGCGGGCATTCGCCGCTATTCGAAATTCCGGCAAAATGACTGCGTGATGCCATCCAGGGCCCGTCGGGTGGCAACTTGACGGTTCCGCCCACCTTCGCGGCAGATGCTGCGCTCAATGGACGCTGGGGAATCGACTGTTTGACGGCAGAGGGGGTTGGAGAAGGCGCGCGGAGGAAAAAGACCGCGACGAGAACCGCGCCCAGGGTGGATCCGGCAATTCCAGTTTGCTTCATCGCCATCCTTCGTCGCGAAATCTGAGGTGAAATGGTAATTGCGAAAGTTTTGCTTTGCTATTAGTGATACGAGTGGGGCCGCCGTTACACAGTGCTCCAACAATGGCGCAGAGATGAATGGAGCGTCACACAAGCGATCGCAATGTACAGAATGGCGAGGTCAGGTTTAGTGAAAGTGATTCTGACTTCGCCATAAACTCAGTCAGTTGAGGTCCTGCAGTTTCAGCTTGGCTTGACTCTTCCAGGACGAATCAAACTGTTTCTCGACAAATTGCGCATCATATTCGCGGCCCTGCGCTTTTAGGGTCTGGGCGAGGCCGAAGAGCGAACGCGGGTTGCGCGGGTTGCGTTCCAGGTCTTCACGAAACGTTTTTTCCGCCTCCGCGGCGTTACCGTTGAGCAGCAGCACCGCGCCCAGCGATTCGCGTACTGGATAGAACCAGTCGGGCGGCTCGGCGTATTTGAGCGTATCCTGCATGGCAACGGCTTCACGGAGCATCCGGACAGCGCTCGCATTGTCGTGCTTCGCCAGCGCGATTTTCGCGGCGAGAACATTCTGCGCGATGGTAAGAACGTCCTTTGCGCGGTTGTTTACCGGCATGGCAAACACGACGTCGGGCGGTGTTTGCTCGGCAGCATGCTGGACGAACTGGTATTCCGTTTGCGCTTCATTCACCTTGCCCGTGGCGGCGAGGGCCATGCCGCGTGAGAAATGCCAGAACACGCCTGCAATCTTCATCCCGGAATCCGGCTGTGGCATGCTGAGAACCCGGTCCCACCTCTGAAAACGTACTTGCACTGCCATGGGAATGGTCATGAACCCTTCCAGCGGAGGCATATCTTTCACCAGCGGTCCGACATGGGCAGCAAGCATCTCCGCTGCTTTTTGGGCCTCTGGATAGGTCCCGTTCATGCTGGCGCACATGGCGACGAAATGCAGGTTGTGGCTGTAATACATGGCGGGATAGATTCCCGGGATACCGCCGTTCTGCATGTAATTGCGATCGGCTGCCGCAGCGGCAAGGTTGGTCTTCACGCCCGACTCAAAGTCGCCCGTGCGGATGTAAACGTGCGCCGGCATGTGCACCAGGTGGCCGGCGCTGGGAGCAAGCGCCGCCAGACGATTCGCGCCCGCTAACGCGCGCTCCGGATTCGGCGAACCCTCGACGGCATGTATGTAGTAATGAATTGCGCCAACGTGTTCCGGATCGCGGCGGATGACGGACTCCAGAGTGGCGACAATTTCCTCTGTGCCTACTTCTGGCGAGCCATCCACATGCCACAGCCCCCACGGATGCAGGTTCATCCCGGATTCGGCAAAAAGTGTGGCCGCGTCCAGGTCGTCAGGAAATTGTTTGGCCAGTTCCCTCATGGAATCGTGATACTGCTCGGCCGCCTCACGGAGGTTGCTTTGCGGATCCGCAGGGAAGCGTTTTGCCATCGCGCCAATGTATGCTTTTTCGCTGGCCGACGCGCCCTGAGAGAGCTCCTGTGCCTTGCTAACAGCATCATGCGCCCGCTTAAATCGTGCGGGATCAGCGGGATCGTTGTAGTTCGGCCCTACCGACTCAGCAATGCCCCACCACGCCATGGCCATCTTGGGATCAATTTGAGCGGCGCGCTCAAAAGACCGCGTGGCCTCGTCGTGATTGAACGCGTAAATGTAGCGCAGTCCCTGATCAAAGAACTGCTGCGCTTCAGGATTGCTGGTTGTTACGGGATGATGTGCATTGCCGACGCCGGTGACCAGTACTGCCGGCTTAGGCTGTTGAGGTTGAGCATGCGAGGCGTGCTGCTGCGCAGCGGCGCTCGTACAAATAGCAACAGAAAGAGCGAAGCAAAGAATCTTCATGGCAGGCACTCCGAACCTGGTATTCGAGCCGTCGTTAGTGTCGGCCATTGTACAACTGGACCAGAGAAGGTGGGCGTACCTTAACAACCTAGGGCGTTGGCAAATGGTCAGAGCGGCAAAGCTATCCTGAATGCAGCTTGCCTGAGCTACACTGCTCGAATCACGAACACAGGAGCAACCAACGATGCAATGGCGGTTGATGCTACGGATCGCGCTTATTCTCGCTCTATCCCCGATAGCGGTGACGCAGCGAGTGTCTGCCAGCCCCACTTTTGACGTCCTGATCCTGAACGGACGGATCATCGATGGTTCTGGAAATCCGTGGTATTACGGCGACGTGGGCATTCGTGGCGATCGCATTGCCGCCATCGGAAAATTGGCCGGCGCTTCGGCAAAAAAGACGATCGACGCGCGAGGGATGGTGGTTGCGCCTGGATTCATTGACATGCTCGGGCAATCCGAGTTTCCGCTGTTAATCGATAACCGGGCCATCAATAAGCTCTCGCAAGGGATCACCACAGAGATCACTGGTGAAGGCGGATCGGCTGCGCCGCAAAATGCCAAGACCATCAAGGCTGCCATGCCATTTCTGGAGCCTTATCACCTGAAGATCGACTGGACAGATCTTAACGGCTACTTCACGCGCCTGGAGCGGCAAGGTACGCCGATCAACCTGGGAACATACGTCGGTGCGGCCCAGGTACGCGAGGCTATTTTGGGCGACGACGATCGTGCCCCGAACCCGCAGGAACTCGAGCAGATGAAAGCGCTGGTGCGGCAGGCGATGCAGCAAGGTGCGTTGGGCATGTCCACGGCGCTAATTTATCCACCTGGACATTACGCAAAGACGGAGGAACTGATCGAGCTCGCCAAAGTAGCTTCGCAATACGGCGGCATCTACGCCACTCATATGCGCAGCGAAGGCAAAAGTGAGATGGAGGCCATTGATGAGGCGCTGCGCATCGGCCGCGAAGCGCATATCCCGGTGGAAATTTTCCATCTCAAAGTAGCAGGTAAAAGCCGCTGGGGATCAATGCCGCAGGTCATCGCCAAACTGCAGGCGGCACGTGATTCCGGCATCGACGTGACTGCGGACATGTATCCCTATCTTGCCGGCGCTACGGCTCTGGCATCGGCATTGCCGCCCTGGGTGGCGAATGGAGGCACGGACAAGTTGCTGGAGAGGCTGCGTGATCCGGCAATCCGCGCGCGCATTAAGACGGAGATGGCAGAAGAGCACCCTGATTGGGAAAACCTTTACCTGGCCAGCGGTGGAGCTCCGGGCGTGATGGTGGCATCTGTCGTGGAACAGAACCTGAAGCCATTGACTGGCAAAACCGTTGCCGAGATCGCGCAAATACAAAAAAAGGACCCGCTCGATGCGCTCTTCGATTTGGTGATTGCCGACCAGGGACGGAGCCAGGCTCTCTATTTCATTGCCGGCGAAGATGATTTACAGTACGGCCTCAAACAACCGTGGACCAGCATCGGCCTCGACTTCAACGAGATGCCGCTGGATGGGCCGCTCTTTGAGCCGCACAGCCATCCGCGCGGCTTCGGCAGCATGCCACGATTTCTCGCGCATTACGCGCGCGACCTGCACCTTTTGCCGCTGGAGCAGGCTCTCCGGAAGATCACTTCCCTGCCCGCGCAACGCGAACACCTGCGCGACCGCGGCCTGCTTAAAGAAGGTTTCTTCGCCGACATTACTGTTTTTGATCCCGCAACGATCATCGACAAGGCCACATACACGGAACCGGCGCAGCTATCCACCGGGGTGAACTACGTTTTCGTGAACGGGCAACTCGAATTTTCTGATGGGAAGATGACGGGAGTGAACGCAGGAAGGGCGCTGAAGGGTGCGGCCGCAAACCCCTGATCTGTTCTGAAAAAAAAGCTGCCGGCTGCCACAGCGCAGCCGGCGACCAAGGGATACGCTATCTAGAAAGTGAACTTCAATCCACCCTGGAATTGCCTGGGATTGAACACAGTTCGCGGGGTACCCACTGCGCCGCTGGGCCCAAAAATGCCGTCATCAAAGTGTTCCGGCACCGGACCGATAAAATCAGGCGCGCCATACACGGAGAAGACTTCATCCACATTCGTTGTGTTGAACACGTTAAAAGCGTCAAATGACACCGCGAGTCGCTTGCGCTCGCTGAGGTGGAATGTGCGCGAGAGTCGCAGGTCAACGGTCTTGAGAGTGTCGCCGCGGTAACTATTGCGAGGTGAGTTGCCAACACGGTCGGTGACCGGGTTCCCATCGTTGTTCGCATCAAAGCCGACAAACAATGTGAAAGGCCGCGCTGACTGCAGAGTCATAATGCTGCTCAACTCGAAATACCGCAGTAGACCATGGTCTGGTGTATCAGCCACGAAGTTCGCGACAAACCGGTGGCGAGCATCCTGGTTCGAATTGGCTCGCTCCAGATTGCGTTGCGCGTTGGATTGCGGCGTGCTGACAAAAGTGACAAATGTGCCGTCATCAAGTGTGTGAGAAAGCGTGTAGTTGGCGTTGAGCGTGAAATACTTGCTGGCCTTCTCTATCACCTGGAGCGTCGCGCCGTGATAAACCGAGTTGCCGCTGGAATCAGTGAAATAAAAAATTCCATTCGTACCGTTGGATCCACCGGGAGGCGCTGGAATATTTGGATCATTAACCGCGAAGGCGTAGATGTCCTTGCCTGTGCCAACCTCTTGGCCGACAGCCGGGCCGACGTTCAGGTCGATAGGACGAACCAGATGATGTCCTGCAACAAACAGATATCCTAAGCCGACCGTCAGCCCATTCCCAATCTGGCGATCAATTTCCAGGCTGGCCTGCTCTGAATAAGGCGGAATGAGATTACGGTCCACCATGGTGCCGCCCTGGACAAAGAGAGAGTTGTTGGGGAACGACCCGCTGGTGATCAGGTTTTCAAAAGCCGAGCTCAACAGCGGCGGGGGCACCGTTCCGGGTGGGAGAGGAGCGCCGGGCGGCGGCGTTGGACAGCCACTCAGAACGCACGGCGTCGGCAGGAACATGCTGTTCAGGATCCATTCTCCCGTGGTCTGGTTGTTGTTGGTGGGCAGGCCGGCGATCACCGGAGGTCGTTGTTGCGAAGGCACAAAGAAGAACGTGAGGTTATAGCGGTCATTGAAGATTCCGTAGCCCGCGCGCACCACCGTCTTCGAATCCGGCGCCCATGCCAGTCCAACTCTGGGCTGGAATTCCTTTCGATATGGGTTGATGAAGAAACCAAGCCCCGTTTCCCAGTCGTAGCGCAAACCGTAGTTCACGGTCAGCGTCGGCGTGAGCTTCCATTGGTCCTGAGCAAAGAAGCCGAAGTAGCTGTGGTTGAGATTGAAAGAGAAGTCGCCGATAGCAGAGGGCAGGAACGGATTGGCCCAGCTTGTGGGCAGTGAAGGCGACGCAGCATTGGGATCGAACGGCCCGGGACCGATCGGCGCACCCCAGAAGAACGCAGCGATGCAAGGCGCAACCAGTCCAACCAGCGGGGGCGGACATGGAGTGCTGCCCCACCCTGCTCTGCCGGATGCCAGCAGGTCATCGAGGCTTGGGAAGATGATGCGGGCCGGAGTAAAGCCGGGATTAATGACAAAGTTCTGCACGTAGTTCACATCGCCGCCGAATTTGACATAGTGCTTTCCGTGAATGATGGAAAACGTGTCAGAGAGCTGGGTCCGCTTCTCGTCATAACGGTCGAATGCGCCAAAGTTGTGGCCAAAGAGCAGCACGTTGGGAACATCCAGGTTGGGCTGGCCGGTGACGCCCGGAAAGCCATAATTTCGCTGCGCCCATTGGAACAGAACGTCATTGTTGCGGTTGGAGCCGAGTTGACTGTCCCATGTGGTAACGATCGCCTGGTCGCGCAACAAGCCGTTGCGGCCGCTGCTGGGCGCACCGATGCCGCCTCCGTCCAGCGTCTCACCCACCAGCATGTTCAAGTCCGTGCCGTCCTGGATGTTGTAGCGGGCGGAGAGGCGGTTCTTATCGTTGAGCTGATAATCGAATTTGACGAACCCGTTGTCGATGTCCGCCGTCTTGAGAACGTTAAGATCTTCGGGCGCCAGCCCGAAGCTTTGCTTGACGGCGTTAATGGCGGACAGGTTCTGAACCAGGATGCCAGGATAGGTAGGAGACTGCGCGCGGCGCTGACCTTCATAATTCGCGAAGAAAAATGTTTTGTCTTTCTGAATCGGGCCGCCGAGCGTTGCGCCGAACTGGTTCTGCCGAAGAGTGTCAAAGCCAGGCTGCGTGAGAATCGACTTGGCATTGACGTCGTTGTTCTCCATGTACTCGTAAATCGAGCCGTGCAAATCGTTGGTGCCGGACTTGGTGACGATGTTCACAATCCCGCCGAGGGCGCGGCCGTATTCGGCGCCAAAGCTGTTGTTGACCACGCGGAACTCGCTCACCGCTTCCTGGGAAGGAGTGGCGCGCTGCGAACCTGTGACCGCCGCGATGTTGTCAGCTCCGTCCACGGTCACGCTGTTGCTGAGATCACGCTGTCCGCCAAAGGAGATTCGCGTCACGCTCGGATCCGTAAATGTGGACTGCAGGCTGATGCGGCCGGTTGTCACGCCCGGGGTGAGCAGGGCGAAGTCAGTAAACAGGCGCCCGCTGATGGGCAGAGACTGGATCTGGTCCGTTTCAATCACCTGGCTTACTTCCGTGCGCGTCGGCTCGATGGTAGGCGCTTCTGTGCTGACCGTGACCTGCTCGGCAGTGGAAGCTACCTTGAGCGTAACGTCCTGGGTGGCGACCTGGCCCACGCTCAGGGCAAGTGCCTTGCGCGAAAACGTTCCAAATCCCTTGGATTCCACAGTGAGGTCGTAATTCCCCGGAGGCAAATTGGCGACAATGTAGAATCCTGTGCTGTTGGAAGTGGTTGTATATACGTGATTCGTATCAGGGTTCCGTAAGCTCACCGTGGCTTTGACGATCACGCTGCCTGTCTGGTCGCGCACGGTGCCGTTCAACTGCGCATCGGCGGCGCTGACCTGGGCGGCAGCGGGAAATGCAAGAAGAAGTACGGATAAAAGAACAATAGGGGCGTAGAGTCGAAGCTTCATCGGGATTCCTCCAGGATGGAAGGAAGTCTTTTCGAACGTTCATTCGCTCGCGGCGGACAGGCCAGAGCGTTGAGAAACGCAAGGCTTTCGATCCGCCGGAATTCTCTATACCCCAGAGGAAAAGTCAAGAAGATATTTTTATATCGAAATTATCGGAATCCGAAAGGCACGCTTCTCCGGAGCTTCACGGATTCTTAAGTACCAATGTGGGCTGGTCATAGATCTGAATCTGCAGACTCAGCGATTTACGTCCCTCAAAGGTCTTTTGATCCACCGGAAAGGAAAATACAGCCACTCCGGTGTACGCAGTCCGCGGCGGAATTTTGAGTTCTTCGCGCAACGGGTCCGCACTGGCCTCCTGCAAGGGCGGAAATGCTTTCAGATAGCGCTGCACATCACCCGATGGAGCGGCCTGATCGGTGAACTTTTTGCCATCCCCAGTTTCCAGATTCAAGTCAATATTCCTGACCCAGAGCTGCTTGTCCACAACGTTGTTGAGCTTTACCTGGACGGCGACCATCGTATTGCCTTGCTGGTCAGCGGTGGCAATCTTCGTTATCGCTCCGCTAAGAACCGGCTTCTGGCGAGTGGTGAACGAAACCACGGCAATGACAATGGCGACGACCACGGCGGCAATCGCTACCGGAACTGCCGGCGGGAGAGTCCATTTGGCGCGGTCGAACTCCTCTGTTATGGGCACATGCCCAGGCGCGTACTGCGGCGCAGGCGCAGACCCCTGCTGCTGACCCGGAGTTGATGGTTGCTGAGGAGAATCTGGATTCTCAGGCATGGGAGCAGCTCCTGAAAGAAGAAAGCATACTCCCTGAGATGCCGGATGGCGAGTAGAAGCTGGTCGGGAACAGCGCGCTCACGGAGACGCAACGCAAGATCGTTCCGGAATAAAGAGCAAGGGCCTGCTTTGGCCCTTGCTTCTCCTTAGCTGTTAGCGATTACTGAACAGTAACCGAAAGATTTAGCTGCTGAGTCGGGTTCGTTGCGTTTGCTCCCGAGAAGGGACTACTTGTCGCGGTAACTGCAACATTCGCGGTTCCCGCAGGCGTTACCGGTCGAGTGGTGGGCGGCGGTGGTGGTGGCGGTCCCCCTCCTCCGCACCCAATAGCGCTGACAAATACAACCAGCGCAAGGCAAACGCCAAGTAGCGCAAAAAACCGGGTTCTGCGTTTCACTCCAGTACCGACCAGGATCAGTCCGAAAGCGAACGGGCCTGCTGCCCACCAGATTGCGTTCACTCTATTTTTTCGTAAAGGATGGATCAGTTGGGCGCTGGACCCTGCAGTCTGGATTGTAAGCTGCGTTACCACGGTAGTTGCGAATGGGCTAACGGCCACACTGGAAGGCGAAAATTTGCAGGTAGTAAACGCGGGAAGCTGACCGCAGGCAAACTTGACCGCTCCGTTGAAGCCGCTTACAGAGGTGGTAGTGATCAAGAAGGTGGCGGCCTGTCCGGCTGCAATCGTAGCTGAGGTTTTGTCCGTGGTGAGCGAATAATTCACAGCAGGAGCGGGATTGACCACCTGCACGAAGGGGGCAGAAGTTGAAGGCCCAAAGTTTGAAGTGCCTGAATAGGAAGCAACGATGGTGTGTGTTCCGACTGGGAGAGAACTGTCCGGGAACTCAGCAGAATTGAAAGCAGACGAGACCACCGCAATTGGCACTCCACCATCGCTAAACGTCACTGTTCCGCCGTCGGTGTTCCCAAGTGCTGACGATATCTGAGCCGTGAAAGCCAGCTTATCCCCGAACGCCGAAGGCGAGATATTTGAGCTCAGCGTAACGGTTGTGGGAGCTGGATTGACCACCGTTGTGAGTGGGGCCGAACTGCTTCTTGAGGCTGAGGCTCCGCCTCCGAATTCAGCAAATATAACGTGCTGACCGCCGCTCAAACTGATGGTGGTTTGAGCATGGCCGTTGGCATCCGTAGGAACCATCACGCTGCCAATTCCATCTGCGTTGAAGGTTACCAGACCCACCGTCACTGGATTCGCGCCTTGCGTCACCGTTGCTGTGTATGTAGCTGCCTGGCCGAAAGTGCTTGGATTTGAGCTGACGGCCACGGACGTCACAGTCGGATTGGCGGGAGTCGCTGCAACGAGGGAACCGCCGGACGCAGAAATCAGAGCATCGCTTGTATCCTGTACCTTTAGCGTCTGAAATCCTGCGGTATTAAAAGTCACAACGAAGCTGCCGGTCCCGTTCACCAATGTCGTATCGGCAGGAAGCACGGCCCCAGAATCAGTGCTTGTGAAGTGGATTGTACCCGTGTATGACGTGGCAACTTGGTTGGATTGACCACGAGCGGTTACAAAGACAGGAATGGCAGTCCCTGGCACGGCGTTCCCAGGCATCGCCATAGTGAAGGTCGCCGCTGGATTGTTCACCGAATAATCGCCGCTCCCGGTCAGGAAGGGTGAACTCGGATCCGTGACCGTAATGGTCTGCGGTCCAGGCGTGTTCAGCGTAGCCACAAAGGTGTGCGCGCCTGCATCTGCAAAATTAAAGGTATAGTCGGCTGGAAGTACCGCCTTAGGATCGCTGCTGGTGAAATGCACAGTGCCGCCGTAAGTCAGCAGGAACCCTCCGTTATTAGTTGAAATCGTCAGCGGAACGTCAAATTGCTGTCCAGGGGACACGATCTGACCACTTGGAAACTGCAATTGCAACCTGGGAGGCCCACCTTCACAATCGTTCTGTAAATTGGAGAACTCGCGCTGCACGGTATAGGTACTGCCATTCGCGGTTACGAAGTCAGCCTGTCCGACGCAGATATCGCCGATTTCGCTGTTGACTGGATCAATCCATGCCAGAGGACGACCCAACGTAGTGGCAGGCCCCACATCGGCATCTGTCACTGCTTCAGACAGTTCGTGGCTGGTGACGGTGGTTACGTTATCAAAGATATCCCCACTGGAGCCGCAGCCCTGGCTGCAACCGCTGGGAGGCTGCAGGTCAGGGTGGACTCCGTAAAAGAGGCGGTGAGAAGCAAAGGTGCCTATTGTGCTGTTGTGATACGCGCAGAAACCGCCCTGGA
>Ga0207660_10000837_pt1 | contig 20252 bp, 17 predicted proteins | sample KBSC73BmetaG_FD_184335 | JGI IMG/M metagenome (GOLD analysis project Ga0207660, IMG submission 184335) | Corn rhizosphere microbial communities from Kellogg Biological Station, Michigan, USA - KBS C7-3B metaG (SPAdes) (version 2) | ecosystem: Host-associated > Plants > Roots > Rhizosphere ... | reverse complement strand
CCAATGCAGCGGAGTCACGCGCCGATCTTGGCGCGTCCCGGCAGTCTCGACGAGCTCGCCTATGCGCCGGTGACGCAACTCTCCGAGATGGTGCGCATGCGCAAGGTGAAACCGTCCGAGCTCACCGAGATGTATCTCTCGCGACTCAAGCGGTACGACCCACAGCTGCACTTCGTCATCACGCTCACCGAAGATCGCGCCCGCAAGCAGGCGCGCGATCTGGATGCGGAAATCGCTCACGGCCATTATCGCGGACCGCTGCACGGCATTCCCTGGGGCGCAAAAGACCTGCTCGCCGTGAAGGGCTATCCGACCACGTGGGGCGCGCTGCCGTACAAGGATCAGATGCTCGACTACGACGCGACGGTCGTCGATCGTCTCGACGCCGCCGGCGCCATCCTCATCGCCAAGCTCACACTCGGCGCGCTCGCGCAGGGTGACATCTGGTTCGGCGAACGCACGCGGAATCCGTGGAATCCGGCCACCGGCTCGAGCGGCTCGTCCGCGGGACCGGCGTCGGCGACGGCCGCCGGCTGCGTCGGCTTCTCGATCGGCTCGGAGACGAACGGCTCGATCACGTCGCCGTCGCGCACCTGCGGCGTGAGCGGGTTCCGGCCGACCTTCGGCCGCGTGCCGCGCACCGGCGCCATGGCGCTGTCGTGGACCACGGACAAGCTCGGCCCCATTTGCCGCAGCGCCGAGGACTGCGCGCTCGTGTTCAACGCGATCCACGGGCCGGACGGCTATGACTATTCTGTGAAGGGGTATCCGTTCAACTGGAACGCCAATCTCAAGGCGTCGCAGCTCCGCATCGGCTACTTCAAGACGAGCAACGGACGCGACCTGTTCACGCGCCGCGATCAGTCTGGCGCCACGGTGCCGAACGCCGAGGCGCTCAATTTCCTGCACGTGCTCGAGTCGCTCGGCGCGAAGCCGGTGGAGGTCGAGGATCCGACGCCGGACGGCGGCTACCTCGACGATTTCATCCTGCGCGCGGAAGCCGGCGCGGCGTTCCAGGCGCCGACGATCGCCGGAAGGCTCGACGTGATGATGCGCGGCCGCACGGAATTCCCGAGCACGTGGCCCGACTACTTCCGCGCGGCGCAATTCGTTTCGGCGGCCGACTACGTGAACGCAAACCGCGCCCGCACCCTGCTCTGCCGGAAGTGGTGGGATCTGTTCAGCCGTTACGACGTCATTCTCTCGCCACAGGAGAACACGTCAGTCACGAACGTCGTCGGCACGCCTTCGATCGTCGTGCCGACGGGTTTCGAGATTCCGGCCCAGTTCAACGGCCGCGGCGGGCGAGGTGGCCGCGGCGGCCGCGGCGCCGATACGACCCGTCCCGCCACACCGCCGCCTCCGCCGCCCCCGGCGCTTCCGCTTCCGACGTGGATGTACATCATGGGGCCGATCTACCAGGACGAGAAGATTCTTGCGGTCGCCCACGCGTTTCAGGGCGCCACCGATTTTCACAAGAAGCATCCGCCCCAGTTCGCCTGATCCCGGCGCGATTCTGTGCACGAACCCTCCGCCCCGGCGGGGGGTTTTCTGCATCGATGCGGACATCTTACAAATCCGCTACAGGCCGGCGTGTACCATCACGGCACTTGCGGTGTCTAATGGAACGCCGCCGGTCTGAAACCACCGTCAGCCATTTCGTGTAGTGGGGAACAAAGCCATTCCCATCGCCGAATCGCCGCCGTAGCACACCAACGAACCTTTGGATGTCTCTTCTGCTGAACTCCACCCGCACGCGCGAACCAGCCCGCGCCCGGCCCTCGGGGCCGGTGGAGGCGCTCGCCCAGACCGGCGAGTACAGCATCTACGGCATCGCCCGGTCGGGGGACAATCCGGCGCTGCGCGAACGGCGCATCAATTTCGCGCTGATTCTGTTCGGCGTCGCAACGGTCATCGCGCTGCTGTATTCGCTGGAGCAGTACTCGTACAACCGGCTGGTCGGTGCGCCCGTCTCGCTCGCGCGATTGCTGCCGATCGAGCTGACGTTCACGTACGCCTGGGCGCTGCTCACGCCGCTCGTGATGATCGTTGCGCGGCGCTTTCCGCTCTGGAGCCACCGTCGCGCGACGAACTGGCTGATGCAGGTCGCGGCGATGATCGCCTTCGTCGTGCTCCACGTTTCGATCTTCTCGCTGGTCGACGCCGCGCTCGATCCCGTGGTTACCGTGCGGTCGTTGCCGGCGCTGTTCAGCCAGTATCTGCTCTCCTGGACGGTGCTCGACGGCATCGTGTTCTGCACGCTCGTCGCCATCCACAACGCGCTGGTGTACTATCGCGTGTCGAAGGACCGGGCGCTCCGCGCCTCGCAGCTCGAGATGCGACTGGCGCAGGCGCAATTGCAGATGCTGCGCATGCAGCTTCAGCCGCATTTTCTCTTCAACACACTGCACTCGATTTCGGCGCTCATGCACAAGGACGTGCGTCGCGCCGATTCCATGATCGCGGCCCTGAGCGATCTGCTCCGCATGTCGCTCCAGAACATCGGCGCGCAGGAGGTACCGCTCCAGGCCGAGCTCGAGTTTCTGCAACGCTATGTCGAAATCATGTCGCTCCGCTTCGGCGATCGGTTGCGCGTGACGATCGACGTCGATCCCGAGGTGCGCGACGCGCGGGTGCCGAACCTCTTCCTGCAACCGCTGGTCGAGAATTCGTTCCGCCACGGCTTCGGCGATCTCGGGCGTGGCACCGTGTCGATCAGCGTGCGTCGCGAAGGCGACGTGCTGCGCTGCGAGGTGCAGGACGACGGTCGCGGACTGCGCGCGGGCCACAAGGAAGGCATTGGACTGGCCAGCACCAGGCAGCGACTCGCGCACCTCTACGGCGACGAGCAGAGCTTTTCTCTGAGCGGGGCGCCGGGGACAGGCGTTCACGTGATCATGACCATCCCGTTTTCTCCCTTTGACCGAGTGGCGGCAGACTGATGACCGACAATTCCAAGATCCGCACCGTCGTCGTCGACGACGAGGACCTGAGCCGCGATCGCATGCAGTCGTTGCTCGAGCAGCAGCCCGACGTCGAGATCGTCGCGGTGTGCAGCGACGGCCCGAGCGCGCTCGAGGCGATCGATCGTCTGCAGCCCGATCTCGTCTTCCTCGACGTCCAGATGCCGGGCATGGACGGCTTCGAGGTGGTCGAGAACCTCGACGCGAGCCACATGCCGGCGGTCGTCTTCGTCACCGCGTACGACGGGCATGCCATTCGCGCGTTCGAGATCCACGCGCTGGACTTCCTCCTCAAGCCGTACGATCAGACCCGGTTCGAGAAAGCCCTGTCGCGCGCGCGCGCGCAGCTCCGCTCGAACCACCAGCCGGCCATGGATTCGCGTCTCGTCTCGCTGCTCGAGGAATTGCGCGAAGAACGGAAGTATCCAGAGCGGCTGATCGTGAAGTCGAGCGGCCGCGTGTTCTTCGTGCGCAGCGAAGAGATCGACTGGGTCGAGGCGTCCGGCAACTACGTGAAGATCCACACGGGCAGCGACGCGCACCTGCTGCGCGAGAGCATGAAGAACATGGAAGCCAAGCTCGATCCGAAGACGTTCGTGCGCATCCATCGCTCGGCGATCGTCAACATCGATCGCATCAAGGAGCTCGAGCCCTGGTTCCACGGTGAGTACATCGTCATCATGCGCGACGGCGTGCGCCTCACCGCGAGCCGCGTGTTCAGCGATCGACTCAGTGCGTTGATCGCGTAGCCGAGCGGTCCGCCAACGCCTGCCGCAACGCGGATTCAAGCGTTGGGCAGGCGAACTCGAATCCCCATTCCAGCAGCCGGCGCGGCGCCACGCGCTGGCTCGCCAGAATGGTGTCCCGCGCCATCTCGCCGAATGCGAGCTTCATCGCCAACCGCGGAACCGTCACGAATCCCGGCCGACCGAGCACGTGCGCGAGCACGCGCGTGAACTCGGCGTTGGTCACCGGATTTGGCGCAACGAGGTTCACGGGCCCGCTGGCCTCAGGCGTTCCGGCGAGGAACGCGATTGCTTCCGCGCAATCACTGCGTGCGATCCAGCTCAGCCAATTGCGACCGTCCCCGATGCGTCCGCCAATTCCCGCGCGGAACAGCGGCAGCAGCTTGGCGAGCATTCCCCCTTCGCGCGACATGACCACCGCCGTCCGCAAGTGGACGACGCGAATGCCCGCCGCGGACGCCGGCTCGGTGGCTGCTTCCCACTGCTTGCAGACGTCGGCGAGGAAATCGTCCCCCGGCGGGCTCGCTTCGTCGAGCATCGCATCGCCGCGACTGCCGTAGATCCCTACCGCCGATGCGCTGAGGAACGCGCTCGGTCGAGGACTGAGCGAGGCCAGGGTGCGCGCAAGCAGGAGCGTGGGTTTGGTACGACTCTCGAGAATTCGGCGCTTGGCACTGGCGGTCCAGCGTTGGGCCAGCGTTTCGCCGGAGAGATTGATCACGACGTCGACGCCATGCAGTGCGCCGGCGTCGATCGTGCCGGCCGACGGATTCCATTCGATTTCCGCTGCCTCGCGCGCGGCGCGCCGCACCAGCCGCTTGATCGTGTGTCCGTGGCGCTGGAGGGTGGCTGCCGTCGCTGGGCCAATCAGACCGCTCGCGCCGGAGATCGCGACGGTTAGGCGCGCCGCAGGCTCGCTCGAATGTAGAACCGGAGTTGTCACTCGGTCGCGTCGGTTGGGACGCCGAATGGTACGGCCGCCCCGCTCACGATGCGAGCCGAACGGTCTGCTAGGCGGGACGCTTCTTGGCCGGGCCGGTCCGCATCGCCGCGAGGAGCCGCGTGATTTCGGCGAGCTGCTGTTCGGTCAGGGCGTGAAAGTCCGGGCGCTGGTTTTCGACGTGACCGATCAACGCGTTCACGTCGAACGCGGCTCCGGGCCGCTGGCCGTCGCCACCGGCGGAGCCGTTCAGCTCACCGATGGCATGATCCACCAGGCGGAGAGAGGCCTCCGAGTCGTATAGCAGCTCTTCCGGGGGTCGCATACGCACGGAACGAATGGGAGTCGCGTTCAGAGGACGCCGCTTTCCAGAATGCGGCGGGCGAGGGCATCGACGACGGCCGTCGCTTCGTAGGCGCGCGTCAGAACGCGGCGCCGGATCTGGGCAGCGCGCGCCGGATCGAGGCTCGACCCCATTGTCAGCTCGTTATGGACGGCGAGCACCCGGCTCGTTTCGTCGCTCTCGGTGACCTGGGGCGCAACCACCGGCTCGACACTTGGCACGGGCGCGATGCGCGATTCGGTTTCGCTCACCGTTTCGGTCCGCACGAGTTCGGTATACTTCGGATCGACGATCATCATTCCCCTCCACTCCTCCAGTATCGGCCGGCGAGAGACATCCTTGAGAAGGCGCTGCCGCATCATCAGCGGGACCGCGGCTCTCCGCGTCATGCATGGGGTATCGGGCCGGAGTTTTTCAAAGTCGCGCAAACAGGAACAAAATGAATCGGTTCCGGGTTGCGCGTGCGCGCGCCAGCGCGTCCCTTCCACGGACCGGCTCTCCGACCGGACCACCGCGCGACGGCGCGGAGCGGCTCCCCCCCAGCATCCCTATGGCAACGATTCTCTGTCTCGATGACGAGCCGGCGATCGGGCTGATCCTTCAGGATACGCTCGAGCGCGCGGGACATCAGACGGTATCGGCGCACACCGTGCCGCAGGCGCTTCAGGCCCTTGCCGTGGGTACGGTCGATCTGATCATCTCGGATTATCGGATGCCGGGCCTGACGGGGCTCGAGTTTCTCGCCCTCTTGCGCCAGGAGGGCTACGATACGCCGCTCATCATGCTCACGGGCTATGCGAGCATCGAGCACGCGGTGGCGGCGATCAAGGCCGGGGCGATCGACTACATCACCAAACCGGTCCGGCCGGAGCAGCTCGAGCTCGCAGTCAACCAGGCCCTCGAGGTCGTCCGGTTGCGGCGCGACAACGAGCGACTGCGGCGCGAGGTGATGGAGTTTCGCAACGAACGGCAGATCATCGGGGACAGCCCCGCCATTCGACGCGTGCTCCAGACGGTCGCCACCGCCGCGCCCACGCGCGCGACTGTGCTGCTCGAGGGCGAGTCGGGCACGGGCAAGGAGCTTTTCGCCCGTACGATTCACGCCCAGAGCGAGCGGCGAGACGGGCCGTTCATCCAATTGAACTGCGCGGCACTGCCCGAGGGTTTGGTCGAGAGCGCGCTGTTCGGCCACGAAAAAGGCGCATTCACCGGGGCAATCAAACGGGTGGAAGGAGCGTTCGAGCGCGCGAACGGCGGTACGCTGCTGCTGGACGAGATCTCCGAGATGCGACTCGACCTGCAATCGAAACTGCTGCGCGTGTTGCAGGAGCAGGAGTTCGAGCGCGTTGGCGGCGCCGCGGCGATCAAGGTCGACGTCCGGATCATCGCGACGACGAACAGGGATCTCGCGGCCTATGCGGCCGCCGGAAACTTCCGGCAGGACCTCTATTATAGGTTGAGCGTCATTCCGGTCCGCCTTCCGCCACTCCGCGAACGCAAGGAAGACATTCCGGTGCTCGCGTATCGATTCGCGACGCACTACGCGCAGGAGGTCGGCAAGGAGATTACCGGGATCTCACCGCCGGCAATCGCGCTGCTGCAGGGATACGATTGGCCCGGCAACGTTCGGGAGTTGCAGCACGCCGTGGAGCGCGCGGTGATCCTCGCCGACGAGCCGCTCATCCCCGTGCACGCGTTCGATGGTCAGCGTTTCGGCTTGAGCGACAATTGGCAGGGACCGGCGCCGGCGCGCGTGAGCGGTGAGTTCCTTGCGAGCGCCCTCGGACTGGAGCGAACATCCGAGGCGCTGCCGGAAGGTTCAGTCGTGCTGCCGACGTTGAACGTCAGTGCTGCTGAAGCCATACTGGTCGCGCGGGCCATGGAAGTGACGAACAACAATCGCACGCGCGCCGCGGAGTTGCTCGGCATCAGCGTTCGAACGTTGCGAAACAAGTTGAATCCGAGCAAACCCGAATCGGAGGCCGAAGCAGCAAATGAACGCACGTGACGGAATCGTGATGGTGCTCGCCGGAAGCGCTATGCTGTCGGGATGTCGCACGCCTGCATCGACGAGCGCGACGAGCGTCGCGCCTGTCGGCTCGCCGCCGACGGTGTGGCCGGCGCCGGCGCCCGGGCGGACATATTCGCTGCTGCCGACGCCGGAGACCGTCGCGTGGGGTTATTACGACGCCGGGGCGAAACCAGTGCTCCGCGTCAATTCGGGCGACGAGGTCACCGTCCGCGCTCTGTCGACCTGCAGCCCCACGGGCCTCGTGCGCGCGGGTCTCGATTCGTCGCGCGTCGAGAAGCTCGCGCGTGACGTGTATGCTGCGCGCTCGACGATCCGGCATGGCCCGGGCGGACACATTCTCACCGGGCCGATTTACGTCGAAGGCGCAGATTCCGGCGACGTGCTCGAGGTGCGTTTCAAGTCCATCAAACCGGCGATCGACTACGCCTGCAATTCCTTCGGTGGCAACAGCGGCTTTCTGCCGGAGGATTTTCCCGGCGTCCGGCGCACGCGCATCATCGAGCTGGACACGGTGCGAATGCTCGGGCATTTCAGCGACGGCATCACGATTCCGCTCCACCCATTCTTCGGCAGCGTCGGCGTCGCACCGCCGGCGTCGATGGGGGCGATCAACAGCGCGCCGCCGGGAATTCACGCCGGAAATCTCGACAACAAGGAGCTGGTCGCCGGTTCGACGCTTTACATCCCGGTCTGGACCAAGGGCGCCCTGCTCGAGATCGGCGACGGTCACGCCGGCCAGGGCAACGGCGAGGTGGACATCACGGCGATGGAAACCTCGCTCATCGGGCACCTCCAGCTCATCGTCCGCAAGGACATGCACCTGAGTGGTTGGCCGCGGGCCGAAACGCCGTCGTACTACATCGCCATGGGCACCGACAAGGACCTGACCGCCGCGACCAAGCTGGCGGTTCGCCAGGCGATCGACCTGCTCGTGACGGTCAAGCACATGACCCGTGAGGACGCCTATCAGCTCCTCAGCGTGTCCTCCGACGTCGACGTCACGCAGCTGGTGGATGGCACCGTTGGGGTCCACGTAATGATTCCCAAGGCGATCTTCAGCCGCTGAGCGCGCAGCCGATACTCCAGACTTCCGACCAGACCTGTCCCGATTTACCCGGCAATTTTTGCCGATGTGGCAATTTCTTCCGGGTACAGTGAAGCTCAGGCCAAGCTGCGAAATCACTCGATAAGATTCCGGTAAGCCGTTACCGGGAAGAATCTTCCAGGCGCCGACCACCAACGTGGTCGGCGCCTTTTTTTCACCTGTCGGGCTGGTCCATGCCCTGCCTTGATGAGGCCGCGAACGAGTTCCAGCACATCGGAAATCGGAACCTCACCAGCGACGACGCATGAGCATTCACGGCAATCGAAATCCAGCCTGCGCGCGGATAGACGGGAGCACCCCGATTCGGGACGACGTGCGCACTCCCGCCCATCAACCGGCCCCCGCGCTTCCCACCCCAGGCCAGTTCGTCACCCACTTCCCGACGCCTGCGCAGACGCCCTCCGTTCGTATCCCTGGAGCCGCCACCTCGCGGCGCTGGAGCTGACCATGGAATCCCGCGCCCGCTGGGTCGCTTTCGCCAAAGGCGATCTGACCGCCCGTGACATGCTGTTGACCGAGAATCTGAGCCTCGTCCACCACGTCGCCCGCCAGCTCGAGCGCAAACTGAGTGACGAGCTCGATCACGATGAGCTGGTGAGCGCCGGTACCCTCGGCCTCATGTCGGCGATGGCATCGTTTGACGCCAGCCGCGGCTTGGCATTCAGCACGTTTGCCGTTCCGCGCATTCGCGGCGCCATCCTCGACGAGCTGCGCCGGCAGGACCACGTGCCCCGGTCCGTTCGCCGCAAGACACGCGACATCAGCGCGGCCCGCGCCGCCCTCGCGTCGCAATTCTGCCGCGCTCCCGAAGACAATGAAGTTGCGACGGCGCTCGGCGTCGATTTGCAGACGCTCTGGAAGTGGGAATCCGACGTCGAAGGCGCGATCCGCGTACCGATCGATCGTCCGCCGATGGAGCGCGGAGAAGCGCATTCCTCACCGCTCGATTTGCTTCATACTGATCCTGACGCGGGCATCGACGAACAGCTCGGCCGCGAGCAGGAAGTCATGATGCTCCGCGAAGCGATCATGAAGCTCAAGGAGCAGGAGCGTACGGTGCTCGCGCTCTACTACTTCGAGGAGCTCAAGCTCCACGAGATCGCCGAGATTCTGAGCCTCACCGAGTCACGCGTATCGCAGATTCGCTCGCGCGCCCTCGATCGGCTGCGCGAGACGGTTGGAGCAGCGCTCGCCTCGTAATGCCTTCCACCGCATCGTACGCCCGGTCGCGACCGGGCGGCCGCGCGGCTGCTCATTCGCCGCAGAACCTGATCGAATCGCTCATCGACGCGTTCGAGACCGAATCCCGGCTGCTCGGTGAGCTGATCGCCGTCATGCAGCGCCAGCGCGGCGCCGTTGGCGACGATGATCTCCAAGCCGTGGACGACAGCGTGTTCGCCACCCATCGCGTGCTCGCGACGCTCAGTGAAGCGCGCAGCCGGCGTCAGACACTCAACCAACTGCTCGGGTATCGCGAAGACCTGGCGATCCAATCGCTGAACGAGACGCTCGGTGAACGGTTGTCGGCGGAGCTGGGCGCGGCGCGGGAGCGACTCTCGGCTGCAGCCCGGAATCTGTCAGCCGAGGTCTCGATCAACCGACGCTTGCTGCGTGCCGCGCTCGCCGGCGATGCTACCGGCGGTCCAACGCGCGCCGCGCCTTGAGCGTCGGCAGCCGCAGGCCCGCAACACCAGGCCCGCGATTCACCATTCCGCCGAACGACGCCGCGAGCGACTCGGCATAGCGACTCTCCGGCCGACCCGGCACGGCACTCACCAGTGCTGGGCCGCCAACCCGAAACTCCAGCCGCACCACCTGCTCGTCCGACTCCGTCATGATGCGCACGGTCGTTCGTTCCGCGCGCGCCAATCGCTTGGCGTCGTAGAGCAGCAGCGTGAGCGCGCGCACCAGCACCCAGCGCGTCACGCGAACCGGTTCGACGTACGGCGTCGGCACGATCGTGACCTGAACGTCGCGCACGTCATGTAGAAATCGGTGCAGGGCGAACACGTCGGCGAGCACGTCGTCGAGAATCAGCGGTTCTTCACCCGAAACGGCATCCCTGGGCAGCAGCCTGACCATGCGGCTGCACTCGCCCAGGCGTGCGAGGTCGCTCGCCATCGAGTCGAAGCTCGCGCCTTCGACCGGCAAGTCGCCCAACTGAAACAGCTCCACGACCGCCGAGAGCGAGCCGATGCGATTGTTGAGCGCGTGGTGCAAGCCCTGAAGCGCCTGCTCCACCAGCTCGAGCCATTCCTCGATTCCGTCGTGCACTGTCGTTGCGCTGCTGGCCTCCGTCACTGCGTTCTCTCCGGATTCGGCTGCCCTAAGCTATTCGCCAGGCCCGCGCGCATCCATTCGAGTTCTGGCGCTGTCGAAACCCGCAGGTACGATGCGACCGTAGAGTCGCTGTTCACACGATGATCACGAGGCGACGGCTCATGGAAACACTGACGCGGGATCTCCGGTACGTCATTCGTTCGCTGCGGCGCACGCCCGGCTTTTTCTTCGTTACGGTCCTGACGTTGGCACTCGGCATCGGCGCGGCGACGGCAATCTTCAGTGTCGTCGACGCGGTGTTGCTTCAGCCGCTGCCGTATCCGGAATCCGATCGGATCGTACAGCTCTTTCAAGTCGACAAGGACGGCAAGCGGATGAGCGTGTCCGAGCCGAACTTCGCCGACTGGCAGTCGCAGACGCGCGGGTTCGTTTCCATGGCGGAGCTGCGGGGACCGTCGCACTTGAACGTGACCGGCACCGGTGAGCCGATGCAGGCCGCAGCCTCGACCGTGTCCGGCGATTTCTTCCGCGTATTCGGCTTGAACCCGGAGCTCGGCCGCACAGTTACTGCAGCCGACGTGAGCTCGGGCGCACCGATCGTCGTGGTCAGCGACGCGTTCTGGCGAGACGCGCTCCACGCCGATCCCGCCGCGGTCGGCCGTCCGATCAGTCTCGACAACCAGCAGTATCTCGTCGCCGCGGTCATGCCTCCCGCGATGAATTATCCGGCGGGCACGCAGGTCTGGATGCCGTCTCGCGTACACGTGGAGCGCAGCCGAACGTCGCACGGCTGGCGTGTCGTCGCTCGCGTGCGCAGCGGTGTGACGCTCGGCCAGGCGAAGCAGGATCTCAGCGCAGTGTCGCGCCGTCTCAAGCAGACCTACGGCGACGAAACGTGGATGTCGGACGCCGACCTCTCGACGCTGCACGAGCAGCTCGTCGGCAACGTGCGACCGACGCTGCTCGTGCTGCTGGGCGCATCGGCGTTCCTGTTGCTCATTGCCTGCGCGGCGGTGGTCAATCTGCTCGTCGCCCGAATGACGATTCGCCGCGCGGAATTGGGCGTGCGACTGGCACTTGGCGCGAGCCGCGCGCGGCTGGCACGCCAGGCGCTGACCGAGACCGGCCTGCTGGCACTCATCGGTGGGGCAGCTGGCGTGCTGCTGGCGGTGATCGGTGTGCGTGCGTTGCTCGCCTTGCAGACCGGGGTACTTCCGCGCGCGGGCGAAGTGCACATCAATGGCAGCGTGCTCGGCTTCGCGCTCGCCACGTCGGCGGTCGTGGCGATCGGGCTTGGGCTTCTCGCCACACTGCAGGGTACCCGCGCCGACATTCGTGAAACGCTCTCGTCCAGCCAGCGCACGCAGGCGGGATCGGGGGCGAGCGCGCGCGTCCGCAGTGGACTGGTGATCTCGCAGATGGCGCTGACGGTCGTGCTGCTCATTGGCGCCGGCCTGCTCGCGCGGAGCTTCGTGCATCTGCTGGAGATCGATCCCGGATATCGAACGACGCATGCCGTCGTGCTCGACGCGGCGCTGCCCTTCGAAGATGGAGACCAGGCCGCGCTTGCGCGGGCCAATTTCCACGCCCGGCTGATGGAACGTCTGCGCTCCATTCCAGGCGTCACCGATGTCGGGTCGGCCAGCGGCTTTCCGCTGCTCGGCGGCGGGAGCGACGGTGAGTATCTGCTGCTCGATCGCGCTAACGTTCACCTCGACTTTTCCGATTGGCCACGACTGGCGAAAGATCCGGCGCGGAGCGGTCAAGCCAACTTCCGCGTGGCTGATGCCGGCTATTTTCGCGCGCTGAATATTCCGGTGCTGCGTGGACGCGGCTTCGAGCCGACCGATTCGCCACACGACGCCAAGGACCCGTACGCGCCGGACGCTGCGCTCATCAGCGCCTCGCTCGCGAAAGCCAAATGGCCGAATGAAGATCCGATCGGCAAGCTGATCGAGTACGGCAACATGGACGGCAACCTCCGCCCGTACACCGTCGTGGGCGTCGTCGGCGACGTGCGCGATCAGAGTCTCGCCACCGATCCGACGCCCACCTTCTACGCGAATCTGGCGCAGCGCCCGAATGCCGCCGGCAACCTGCACATCGTCCTTCGCGCGACGGGTGATCCAACGCCGGTGATCGCGTCGGCGCGAAGCATCGTGCGCCAGCTGCGGCCGGACGTTCCCGTTCGACTGCAGACCATCGAAACCATCGTTTCCGAATCCATGGCCAGCCGCCGGTTCTCTCTCGTGCTCGTCGGCGTGTTCGGCGTGACGGCGCTCGGCCTGGCGACGCTCGGCGTCTACAGCGTGATCTCATATCTCGTGGCGCAGCGCCGAGCGGAGATCGGTGTGCGCATCGCGCTCGGCGCGCAGTCGAGCGACGTGCTCCGGTTGGTGCTCCGGCAGGGAGCACTGCTCGCCGTCTGCGGCATCGTCGTCGGCACGCTCGCGGCCCTCTATCTCACGCGGTTGCTCAAGGGGCTCGTGTACGGCGTGAGCACGACCGACCCGATCGCGTTCGGCGCGGTGGTGGCGCTGCTCATGGTCGTGGCGCTGGTGGCCAGCTTCGTTCCCGCGCGACGCGCCACGCGGGTCGACCCGATGACCGTGCTGCGAACCTGACGAAGGCCGGTCCGGCGCTTCGGGAACGCTCCGCCCCGACCAGCGGATTGGTCCGTCAGAGATCAATTCGTTTCCGTTCCCTCGGAGTGCCGATGCTGGTCTGGGGATTTGCCGGTTTACTGCTCACGGTAGGCGCATTGCGCGCTGCGCCCGCTCCACCGCGCGCGACGCATGCCGACACGGCGCTCACGATGCTCACCGCGCCGGCCAGCCGCGATGCGCTCGCGGACACCACGGCGACGTTCGCTTACGACAGCGCGCTCGCCGCGTTCCGCCTGATCGTCGGTGACAGCTCGCCGACGCGTCCGCGTCCCAAGGTCGTGGTGCTCAGCGACTGGTATTATCGCCGGCTGCTGGTGCATCGCGTCGTCGCCTACGCCACCATCCCGGTGTTCGCGCTGCAGTGGGCCGCGGGCGATCAGTTGTACCGCAAAGGATCCGACGCGCCGACGTGGGCCAAGTCCATGCACCGGGCCGGTGCGACTACGCTCGCGGGCATGTTCACCGTGAACACCGTCACGGGACTCTGGAATCTGTGGGATTCGCGGTCGGTGCCCCAGAATCGCGCGCTGCGCACGGTGCACGCGCTGACGATGCTCGCCGCCGACGGAGCGTTCACATACGCCGGCGCCAAGCTGTCGGAGGAAGCGGAAACGAGCACGAGCAAGCGCCAGCTGCACCGCACCATCGCGCTGTCCGCCATGGGCGTGACGGTGTTGAGCGGACTGGCGATGAAGATCTGGAATCGCTGACGCGACACCAGGCACCATGCCGCCGCGGAACGCCCGCGGCACCTCCGGGATTTGGCAGACGTACACAGGTGGGTGCTCGCTGGACTCACGACGCCCTGTTCATAGGATGCTCATGCACCAACTCGACTCGCCTCGCGGTGACGCGAAGTCCGACTGCCACGGCTGTGCGCTCGTGGGACGCCGCGATTTCCTGCGCGACACGGCGCTCGCCGTGGCCGGCGTGCTGGCCGCGCTTGGCGCCGCGCCGTCGCTCGCGGCGGCAGCGCCGCTGGAGTTCGTTGCGCCGCTTGGCGGCGGCCGCGACGAGAAGCGGTATGCCATTCCGCCGGCCGACGCCGTGCAAATCGACAAGGACAACGGTGTGATTCTCACTCGCTGGCAGAACAAGGTCTACCTGTTCTCCCTCGCCTGCCCGCATCAGAACACGGCACTTCGTTGGTCCGACAGCGACAAGCAGTTCGTCTGCCCCAAGCACCATTCACGGTTTGGCGGCGACGGATCGTACGTGCCCGACAGCGGCCGCGCCACGCGCGACATGGATCGTTTCGACATTCATCGCGACGGCAACGACGTCGTGGGCAATCTCGACAAGATGTACGCCGAACACGAGGACGCCGGATGGTCCACGGCGTTCGTTGCGCTCTGATCCGCCGAACTCACTCAACCGTCTCGCACTCATGGCCTGCAAGGATTGTCTGAACCGCCGAGAATTCCTCGCGCGCTCCGCACTCGTTGCCGCGGCGCTCGTCGTCGCCGATGGCTGCGGTGACGGTCAGATCGGTCCGCCCGGAATCACCGGTGTGAGCGGCGATCCGCTGCTCCCGCTCGGCGGTCCAATTACCGTGGACCTCGCAAACTTTCCCGGACTCGCCACCGTCGGCACGATCGTCGACGTCGGGAGCGAGCGTGCGGTAATTCGCACCGGGGCGTCCGCCTTCACCGGCCTGTCGCGCATCTGCTCGCACCAGCATTGCGAGATCGACATCCGCGTAGACCACTTCGAGTGTCCGTGCCATGGTTCGCAGTTCGCCGCGGACGGTTCGGTGATTCGCGGGCCGAACGTCCAGAGTCCGCCGATCGGCCCCTTGCGGATTCTCGCGGTGACGTATGATCAGGCGGCAAACACGCTTACGGTGGAGTAGCGCGCGCGTAAACTTTTTCCGCGCAACGTGCAAGTGCAGCGCGCTGCGAAATAACCGTTGCGACGCAGTTCACGGTGTTCGTAGGTTGTTGCCCATGCTGATCGGCGTCGCGGGAATGGTGGGCACCGGCAAGACCACATTGACGAAAGCGCTCGCCGGGCGCTTCGGTCTGCAACTGGCGCTCGAGAGCGTCGACGCCGAGAACCCGTGGCTCGAGAGCTTCTACGGCGGACCGGAGGAGATGCACTCGTACGCGCTGCCGCTGCAGCTCCACTTCCTGGCCACGCGATTCTCTTCCATGCGGCGCATGCGCGGACTCGGCGGAAGCTGGATTCTGGACCGCACCTGGTACGAGGACGCGGAAGTGTTCGCGCGGGGGCTGTTCGAGCAGGGCTTCATGACATCCGACGAATGGACGCTCTATCGCCGGCTGTACTCGGAGCTGCTATACGCGCCGGCCGCACGTCCGCCGCGGCTGCTCATCTACCTGCACGCGCCGCTCGCCACGATCCTCGAGCGCATCGCCGAGCGCGGGCGGCCGCGGGAAAAGGATACGCCGGTCGAATACTGGTCGGCGCTGCACTCTCGCTACGAGCGATGGTTCGCCGAGTTCCGCCACTGCCCCGTGCTTGCGCTCGACGTGCGCGAGTACGATTTATTGAGCAATGCCGATGCGATCGAGGAGATCGCCGCACGACTGCGAGTCCAGCTCGAGGACGAGCTGCCGCAGACCGAGCTCTGGGCGCCGCGGGCGCGCCAGCGCGCGCTCGCCTGAGCACGCGACGTATATTCCCTGAGCACATTCAGGCCGCCGGATTTCGGCGGTGTCGTCTCCAATCCGACTCATGAGCGACGGGACTCCCGGGGTTTCCGAAGCCTCGTCCGCTGCCTCTGGCGCGGACGGCGGCAAGTACGTGTACTGCATCGTGCGGAGCGATCGGTCGCGGGATTTTGGCGCGATCGGGATCGGCGGGGGGCAGCGGGTGTTCACGGTGGCCTACCAGGACCTGGCCGCGGTGGTGAGCGACACGCCGATCGTGATCTACGACCCGACGCGGGACAACGTCCTGGCGCACGAGTTCGTGAACGAGACCGTGATGCGGGAGCACACGGTGATTCCGATGTCCTTTGGGACGGTGTTTCGCTCGGAGGAGGACGTCACGGAGCTCCTCCGCTCGACGTATCAGGCGTTCAGCGACGTGCTGGACAAGATGCAGGACAAGATCGAGTTCGGGTTGAAGGTGTTGTGGGACCGGGACAAGGTGGTGGCGAACCTGGAGCGGGAGAACGACGAGATCCGGCGACTGAAGGACGAGATCAGCCGGCACACGACGAGCTCGACGTATTTTGCGCGGATGCAGCTGGGGCGGCTGATCGAGAGCGCGCTGGAGGAGATCGGGACGCGGTACGTGGCGGACATTCACGACGCGTTGAAGCCGGTGGCGGTGGCGAGCCGGTCGAACAAGCCGATTGGGGATCGGATGATCCTGAATGCGGCGTTTCTGGTGGACCGGGCGCAGGAGCAGGCGTTCGACGAGCGGGTGAAGGAGACGAGCCGGAAGTACGAGGATGTGCTGGCGTTCAAGTACTCGGGGCCGTGGCCGCCGTACAACTTCGTGAACATCAAGCTCAAGCTGGAGAAGGCCGACTGAACCCGAACGAGCGGGGTCGTCTCGCGCTGCTGTCGGCGCTCGCCGAAGCTCCCGATCTCGAAGCAGCCGCCACCTTTCTCGTCAGCGATTTCCTTGCGGCGAGCCGCGCCACGCGCGGCCTGCTCTTCCGGTTCGACGCCGACGAAGAGCAGCTCGAGCTGGCGGCGCAGGTGAGCCAGGATGAGACAAATCTCATCGAGCTGTCGATCGGCGACCGCATGCATCCATGGATGGTCGCGACGCTGTCGCTGACGCCGATCGTCAGCGCGGTGGATGCCACGGCCCGGGCGCGCATCCCGTTCGACACGTGGACGGTGCTGCCCATGGCGCGCCCGCACTACCGCGGCGCGCCGGCCATCTGGCCCGAGGCGTACGCCGCGGAAGTCCTCGGGCCGGCCGGCGCGCGGCTGGTGCCGCTGCAGGATCGCCCGTTCAGCGGCGCCCCCGGCGGTCTCGTCGTGCTCGACACGGTGCTCGACGATTCGACGATTCAGGAGCTCGCATCGCTGGCGATGTTCGCCGGCCCGGTGCTGCATCGCGTCGTCGCGCACCTCGACGCCGAGCGCGCGCTCGAGCGTGTGAGCCAGGAGCGCAGCCGTTACCAGCAGATGGTCGATTCGCTCCCCGATCCGGTGGTGATCACCGACTCGTCGAACGACATCGTCCTGCACAACAAGCGCGCCGAGCATCTGCTGTTCGTCAGCGACGACGATTCCACGGGCCGGCGCGGCGCGGTCGAGATCAACAACCTCCTGTTCAGCTCCTATCTGTCGCACGCGACGATCGCCGGCGCCACCTCGAATGGCGCGCGCGAGCTGAACCTCGTCGATCCGGTCGAGGGCCACGATCTCTTGTTCGAGGTGCTCACCCATTCGCTCCAGGAGCGCGTCGGCGGCGAAGATGCCGTGCTCTCGGTGCTGCGCGACGTCACCGATCTGCGCGGCGCGTCGGCGGAGCTCGAGCGTCAGGTGCAGCGGGTGCGTCAGGCGGAGATCGTCGTCACTGAGGAGCGCGACCGGCTCAACCTGATCCTCGAGAACGTCGCCGACCCGATTCTCGTCACCGACGTGGCGGCGAACGTCATTCTGATGAACGACGAGGCCGAGCGGCTGTTTCACGGGTCGCGCGGCGAGCCGCAGAGCCACCGTGCTGCGCTCGCGCTTCGTCAGAACGACACGAAAGTCACATCATTCATCTCTGAATTCGCGATCACGAGCGATCGGCGGCGTCGCGAGCGCATGCGCCTCACGCACCCGGAGACCGGCGCCGCGCTGCCGGTGGAAGTCGTCTCCGGCAAGATCCGCAACGAGCGCGGCGAAGCGATCGCCATCGTCTGCGCCTTGCACGATCTCACGCAGCAGGCTGAGAACGAGCGATTGTACGAGGCGCTCAAGCAGCTCAACGGCGAGCTGGAGGAGCGCATCGACGCGGCCACGGCGGACCTCGAGCAACAGAACGAGCGGCTCGTCTGGCAGTCCGTGGAGCTGGCGAAGGCGAACAAGCTCAAGTCCGATTTTCTCGCCAGCATGTCGCACGAGCTGCGCACGCCGCTCAACGCGGTGATCGGCTATTCGGCGCTGCTCGTGGACGGACTGGCCGGCGCGCTCAACGATGCGCAGCTGAACTACGTCCTGCGCAGCCGCACTGCCGCACAGCACTTGTTGTCGCTCATCAACGACATCCTCGATCTCGCCAAGATCGAAGCGGGCAAGATGCCGGTGAACGTCGAGCCGGTGGCGCTGTCGGATCTGATCGGCGAAGTCGCGCAGCAGGTCGAGCCGATGGTGGCGACGAAGAGTCTCTCGTTCACCACCGACGTGGATGCGGCCTGCCCGCGCATCGAATCCGACAAGACCAAGGTCAAGCAGATCCTCCTCAACCTGCTGTCGAACGCCGTCAAGTTCACCAATCAGGGCACGGTCGCGCTCTCGGTGCGCGGCGAGGGTGATTGCGTACGCATCGACGTGGCGGACACCGGCGTCGGCATCAAGCCCGAGGAGCTCGACACGATCTGGGAAGACTTTCGGCAGCTCGATCAATCGCGCACGCGATCGGTCGGCGGCACGGGTCTGGGCTTGAGCATCACGCGCCGGCTGACGCAGCAGCTCGGCGGGCGCGTGAGCGTCGCGAGCGTGTTCGGTGAAGGCACCACGTTCTCGGTGCATCTGCCGCTCGCCATTCCGGCTTCGAGCGGCGCGCCGGACGCGCCGGGGTGGTCGGCCAACGGCTAGATTGCGGTCGTGCTCGTCTCCGTCGCGCTGCCGCTGCCGCTGTTCCGCAATTTCACCTACGAGGTCGACGACGCCGACGCCGCCCGCGCGCGGCCGGGCATGCGCGCGGTGGTACCGTTCCGGAATCGGCGGCAGATGGGTGTGATCGTCGGCGTCGCGGAGCCGGTTGCCACCATCAAGCTGAAACGCGTCCTCGAGCTTCCCGACGACGAGCCGGTGGTCTCGAGCGGGATGCTCGCGCTGTGCGAGTGGATGGCGTCGTACTACGTCGTGCCGCTCGGCGTCGCCTTGCGCTGCGTGCTGCCCGCTGCGCTGCTGTCGCACAGCGCGCCGGCGCCCGCCCGCCTCACGCGGCGCGTTGCGTCGCTGCGCCGCGATCTGCCGTCGCTATTGCATCGCGACCGCATCTTCGCGCGCGCGCCGCAGCAGCGCGTCGTCTTCGAGCTGATCGAGTCGCTCGGCGGGCGTGCGCCGGTGGAGCACCTCACCGAGCGCATGAGCTTTTCGCCGTCGGTATTGCGCGGCCTGATCGCGCGCGGGCTGATCACCGTGGAGGCGGAGATCGTGTCGCGCGATCCGTTCGCCTGGCGAGCCATGCAGGAGCCGGCCGCGCACGAACCGTCCGACGCGCAGCGCGAGGCCATCGACGCGATCGATAACGGGCGGCCCGGCGACGTGTTTCTGCTCCACGGCGTGACGGGCAGCGGCAAGACGCTCGTGTACATCGAGCTGCTTCGACGCGTGGTGCTCGAGGAAGGTCGCACGGCCATTGTGCTCGTGCCGGAGATCGCGCTCACCCCGCAGACGGTCGACCGATTCCGCGCCGTGTTCGGCGATCGGATCGCCGTCCTGCACAGTGCATTGAGCGATGGCGAGCGCTATGACGAATGGCTCGCCCTGCGCGACGGACGCAAGCAGATCGCCGTCGGCGCGCGGTCGGCGGTGTTTGCGCCGCTGCGCAACCTCGGCGCGATCGTCGTCGACGAGGAGCACGAGTCCAGCTACAAGCAGGGCGAGTCGCCGCGCTATCACGCGCGCGAGGTGGCGATCGTGCGCGCGCGCGCCGAGGGCGCGATCGTCGTGCTCGGCAGCGCGACGCCGAGTCTGGAGAGCTGGGTGAATGCGCGCACGGGCAAGTACGCGCTGCTCACGCTGCCGGAACGCGTCGGCCAGGCAACGCTGCCGAAGGTCGAAGTGATCGACCGTCGAGAACCCGCCGCGCGCAGGCGCGCGGCCGACGCCACGGATTGGCTGCGCTCCGTCGTCAGCGAACCGCTCGAATCGGCGCTGTCGGAGCGATTGCGCGCCGGCGAGCAGAGCATCCTGCTACTCAATCGCCGCGGCTACGCGTCGTTCATTCAGTGCGGCGAGTGCGGCGACGTGGCGACGTGTCCCAACTGCTCGATTACGCTGACGTATCATCGCACGCCGGAGCGGCTGGT
>Ga0207660_10000834_pt1 | contig 20321 bp, 14 predicted proteins | sample KBSC73BmetaG_FD_184335 | JGI IMG/M metagenome (GOLD analysis project Ga0207660, IMG submission 184335) | Corn rhizosphere microbial communities from Kellogg Biological Station, Michigan, USA - KBS C7-3B metaG (SPAdes) (version 2) | ecosystem: Host-associated > Plants > Roots > Rhizosphere ... | reverse complement strand
CTTCTGCGGGGCTTGTAATGACCCCATTGAAACATTGTTGCTGCCGAGGTCTCGCAGGACCTCCACGTTGCTGCCGGGCACCGTGAATTTGACGATCCGGTAATGTTCATCCATCCACAGGATCCAACGCGTATCAGGGTTCTTGCTCTTTTCATTCAGCCAGAAAATCTGCTGCGGGCTGCGCATGTCCAGTTCGATCTTTGTCAGTTGCTGTTCAACACCGTTTAATTCCAGCTTTTCCTGGCCGAGAAGGTGCATCGCTGCATCCAGCGATGCATGTTGCTGCGGGATAAGAACGGCAAATGTCTTCGGCTTGCACGCGAGCTCGCCCGGCTTTCTCGAGCATGTAGCGAGGTAGTGCCACAGCAGGACCTCGCGCTGCGAGAAGAAATTGTCATCCAGGATGACGGTTGAAGGTGAAAGAAAATGCGGGATATCCACTTCCTTCTGGTCGGGCGGCGTAACGTGCTCAACCAGAAGCTGGTCCTTCACATCTACCTTGCTCTCTTCTTTCTGGGGAACTGTTTCCTGCCAATCGTAAGACTTGAGATCGCCATTCGGCGCCAGTTCCATTTCAGCTTTCTGGTCCGCTTTGAACTTCCCGCTCTGCAGACTGAATTCGGAGACAGTAAGGCTGGAACCAGACTTCTGCTGGATCTCGAACTTCTCCGTTCCCAACCGCTTCCCGTTTACAAAAATCCCGAAGCTGCCCGCATCCCAAACTTTTCCGTTCGCCGGCTTCTGTTCCGCTGCTACCAAAGTGGCAGTAACAAGAGTGAGAGCAATGAAAAAGATTTTTGCCTCTCTCATTGCTTCGCCTCCGCCACTCCGGAAAGCAGAATCTGGTCAATTGCCGCAGTCACATCTTCCACCGTTTTATTCATGGTACTTACGCGATACGTCGCCAGCAGGTATGCCGGTTGCCGCTCCTCATACAGCGCGGCGAAGCGGTTGTGATTCAGCGCCAGCGGCCGAACGGTTTCGTCCGCACTGCATCGCCGGCGCAACTCGTCCAGCGGCGCATCCAGCAGGACCGTCACGGCGCCGGCCTCTTCCAATGCCTCGCGGTTCCCGGGCTGCGCGAATGTTCCTCCGCCCAGGGCCACCACAAGATCGTGTGCGCGCGAAGAATCTTGCAGCAAATCCATGAGCGCCTGGGCCTCAGCCTTGCGAAAACCCGCTTCACCATGCGCGGCAAAGATCTCCGCCACGCTGTTGCCTTCGCGGCGCTCGATCAGCCTATCCAGATCGCAGAACTCCCATCCCAAACGAGAGGCCAGGGCCTGTCCCACGCTGGTCTTCCCGGCGCCCATAAACCCGACCAGAAACACGCGCCGGGTTGGGTGTGCTCGCGCCATTGAAATCCGTTTCGGCGTGAAACGTAACTCTACTGCTTCTTTACGCGGATTCTACCACTGAATGAACGGAGCTCAACCGAAGATGAACCTGAGTTGGAGGTACCTGCGAAGGAACTGCCCGCCTTAGGTACAAACACCGGGTGTTTCTTCGCCTGGAGGGGAAAATCATTTTCCACGTGACCGGACACAGAACGGGCGTTCAGGTCCACAGAAGCGGTCTGCGGCAGAGTCATATCAATGTCGCCGCTGTGCGTGGTTATAAGGTAATCGCCTACTCCCGAGCAATCGCCTTGATAGATAATATTGCCGCTGCCGGTTGCGACGTTTACCTTAGGGCCGGTTACATTCACCATCTTCACAGCGCCTCCGCTGGAAGTCACATCCACATGGCCCAGGCTAAGATTGGTCAAATTGACGGGGCCTGCCACGCTTCGCACATGCAGATGCGAGCGAACCATGTTGGCTACTGTGATCTGGCCGGTATCGGAAGACAATGTGACATCGCCAGCCAAACCCTCGGCGGTGATGGGAGCCGTTGAGGTGCTGACGGACATGGCAACTCCGGCAGGCACTGTGAGTTCCATGTCAACTTTGGCTTCTTCGGCCGTAGGCTGCTGGCCATTGAGGGCGTGTGAACGAATTTCTACTCGGCGGTTATCAGGCGTGCTTTCGCGGTCAACTTCCATTTTGTTGGAATGCGGCGAGTAGATCATCACCACCTGGTGGCCGGGGCCGGTCTTAAGAGTTACCAGACCTGCGTCGTTAACCAGGTTGATGGTTCCGTTGGGAGCGACATCGAAACGGATCTCCTTGCGGCCGGTCTGCGGTTGCGACTGTGCATTAGCGACGGCGCCGGTTAGGACAACGGCAAAAACCAGGAAAACTCGACCGAGCCGCTCAATGCGGGTTCCGCTCGCAGCATTCGGTGCAACGGGCACAACACGGGTTTCAGTCATGGCAGGCATTCCCTTCATCTGGTTCTACTGCAATGATCGCGCAGCCGCCATCTGGTACAGCATCTCTTTTTGCGCGTGCGCTTCCACCAGTTCTTCCTGTGCCACGGCGTCCTGCGGATCAAGCTTTACGGCCTGCTCGGCATCGGAGATATAGGCATCGGCTTCACGCAAGCCGTCTTCATAAGCACGGCGTACACCGGGATCTTCCTGTGACATTTGCCCGATCACCTGCTGATCATCCGTGGCCAGTTGAGCTGGTTGGGTGCTGCTATTTTGCGCTGTGGACTGCGCTGCGGGCAAGCTTGGTTTGTAGTTCACCAGAACGGCGGCAAATACCGTGAGTGCCGCCAGCGCCATGAGCCATCCTATGGGCGTCCAGCTTTTCGATTGTGTCGGGGTCGGGTATGTCATTGTATGTCCCTGGCGGGACATTCGACCCTCCGGGAGCAGGCCCTCTTGGTGCAGAGACTGCTCAATGTTGTTCCAAACGCGCGGATTTGGATCGTGCATGGGCAAGAGAAGCTTGGCCTGCTCGGCAATGTACCTGAGGTCCCGCACCAGTTCGGCACAGGAAGGACACGACCTTAAATGGGCCTCTTCTTCTTCGTTCCCGCCGCTTTCGATAATGTAAGGCAGGACTTCCTGGAATTGCTGGCAATTCATTTCTTCTTCATCCTCTCCCAATCCCCCGCCACGGCTCTTGCAGCCGTCTTGGGTTTCCCGGCTCAGCCGCACTTCAGTGGCGGGCGGCCTTTTCGGCTCTGCTGAGCTTGAGCAGATCGCGCAGTTTCATGCGCGCCTTGTGCAGTTGTGATTTGCTGTTTCCTATGGAACAGCCCATCATTTCCGCAATTTCATTGTGCTCGTACCCTTCTACGTCGTGGAGCACAAAAATAATTCGGTAGCCTGGAGGGAGGCTTTCAATGGCCCGCTCCAGATTGACCCGGTCAATTGACCCGGCCAAAACTATGTCCCGCGCCCCAATGTCTTTCTTGGGGCCGTCATCATGCTGCGGTTCCAAAGCCTCGTCCAGGGATACTTCCGGAAGACCTTTTTTCCGCAGATGCATCAGCACCACGTTCACGGCCAACCGGTGCAGCCAGGTCGAAAACGCTGATTCGCCTCTGAAGGTGGCGATCTTGCGGTAGAGCTGCAGGAATGCTTCCTGCGTCAGGTCTTCCGCCTCAGCGGTGTTGCCGGTCATGCGCAGACACAGCGAATACACACGGCGTTTGTGCAGCCCGTACAGGGCCTCAAACGATTCCGCGTCACCACCTTTGGCCCGTTCAATTGCCTCTGCTTCTGACAGTCCGGATGCAGTGATTTTCTTTGCTTGTGTCAATTTGCCCTTATGAGGCCGCTGGTCAGTAAGATGCGGCTGAGTAGCTGCTATGTTGTACGTCAAGAAACGCTCCACCGGGCGCGAATGTCTAATGGAACCTCTTTCTGCAGCTTTGGTTGCCTGAAAGCAGCTATCGGCTCTTGGCCGTCGGCCATTGGCCCTTCAGTTTCGCTTTATCGCTGCAGCCTCTCCGATTCGGAGAACAGCAGCTCGCCTCCATTCGGCATTTCCGATCACGGTGATCTGCGGGATCACGGCGATTTCCGCGCGCATCCCCGGTATCTTCCTCCTTTTGTTGCAAACACAAGGCTTATCCTAAATCGACCCTTGCGTCATCCAACGTTTTCCACTGGGCAATCCAGAGTTTTCCACAGGGCCACACAAAATTTTCCACTGGGTGACCCAAGCGTTGCCTCACTGGTAGAGACAGAAATCCTTCTCAAACCCGATCAGCAGAGGGTTGCACAAGGGCCAGCCCTCGACCCCAAGCGTGTGATCGCAATGGCGATTCGTCATATTTTCGCCGAAATTGTACAAGCGTCTCGTTCCATCTTGCAAGGTGAAAGGTGAAAACGGAAACACCGGCTCACCCTCCTTTCGCGGCAGCGCTAAGTCAGGCATCTAAAAAGCCGTACCTGGGGAGGTGGAAAATGGATTTCAGCAAGTTGAAGAAAGACTTGGAAGACAAGGGAGTGGAGAAGACCAAGGAAGGGCTCGATAAGCTGAAGGGCCGTATGGGGAACTTTAACTCCGGCAACGTCAGCACGGCCGGCACCAACGCGGAGCAGCAAGGTGATTCAACTGGAGAGCTCGGCGGGCAAAACGCGGGCCAGATAGCCAGTTCCGGTCGCGAGAACACCATGCCGGTCATAGAATCCGGCAAGGCGCCGGTTCGCGAGCCGGAAGAGCCCCGGCGCGAAGAAGAAATCCGCGAGCCTGGGACTAAGCAACACGAGAAGGATGATGCTTCGGCACAGCGTGAGGAATCGGCCCGCGAAGCTGCCTTGGAAGAAAACCCTGCCAGTGATGACGCTGCCGATACCGAAGAAGCTGCGTAATCTGCTTTTTACAAACAGGATCATGAAAACAACGCCAGCGATCTTCCCGCGCAGCTGCGTGGGAGGTCGCTGATGTGTTTTTCGCCCCGAATCGTTACTGTCCTTTTTCTTGCCTTCCTGACTTCTGGATGACCTTTGTAACTTGTCCGGCAGTTTCAAGTGTGTGACTTTACAGGGTGGTATAGTCCGCCATTTTTCGGATTCCAAGGGCCCGGTCAAGAATGAGAATGCAAGCTCCTATCTCAACAGTTCGCGTTGTACTTCATCCCTTCTTCATCTTCTTTCTTCTACTCTGGGCGCTGCCGCTGGCAGCACAGCAAGCTGCTCCGGCCCAGCCCGAAGCGGCGCCAAACACGACTGCAACCGGCACTCAAATCACCACAGGTTCCGCTGAGGCGCGTTCTCTGTTTCAACAGGGACTGAGCAAGATGGAAACGCTGCACTGGGAAGCCGCTGTGAGCGACTGGCGCTCTGCCGGGCAGGCCGATCCGAATTTCGCGCTCGCCCATGCGTTCCTGGCCATGCTCTCGCGCGATCCGGTTGAGCAGGTCGCCGAGCGCGATAAAGCAATTGCCACAAAAAAATTCGCCGGTCCCGAAGAACAACTTATCGTCGATTGGGTGGCCAATTCCAGCCAGAATCAATGGGTGCCCGCCATCCAGGCCATGAATGAAGCGCTGGCGGAATATCCCAAAGACAAGTATCTGGCCTGGATGGCAGGGTTGTGGCTGACGAACCAGCGCCAGTCGGAGCGCGCCATACCGCTGTTCGAGCGCGCCAACCAGCTGGATCCGAAATTTGCTGATCCGCTGAATCAGGCCGCTTATTGTTACGCGCGTTTGTGGGACTTCAATAAGGCTTTCGACTATATGCAGCGCTATGCTGCATTGCTGCCTCATGAAGCCAACCCGCAAGACTCGATGGCGGAAATCTCCCGCATGGCGGGACGCTTCAACGATGCGCTGGAGCACTATCATGCGTCGCTGAAACTCGACCCATCTTTCATAGACTCGCAGGCCGGCCTGGGAGACACTTACGCGGTAATGGGCGAGGAAGAGAAGGCGCGCGCGGAGTATGACATTGCCATTGCGCGGGCGACCACGCGCGTGCAGAGCGTTAGCTACGAGCTCCAGCGAGCCACGACGTGGGCGCGCGAGCAGAATTTTTCCAAGGCTGATGCTGAGTTCCAGAAAATTGCGCAGAAAGCGCATGAGCAAGACCTGGGGACTCTGGAAGCGGAAGCCTGGCGCATGATGTCCGTGTATCAGAGCAACAATCGCAAAGCCATGCAGATGCTGAACAAGGCTGAAGCCGCGCTCGACCATCCGCACAAAATGTCTGCAGCGGCCCGCGAGCAGGAATTGGCGTTGATTCTGCGGACACGCACCGGACACGCCGTCCACAACGGCAGCATGAAAGACGCGCTGGCTTCGCTGAAACGATTGGAAGCTCTAGCCGGGGAAAATAACAGCGGCCGTGTGCAATTTGCGCTGAACGGCGCGCAGGGGGCGGTCCTGATGGCGCAGGGCAAGTTCGAGGAAGCCATCACGCACTTGCAGGAAGACGACAAAAATCCTTTCTCCATGCAGCGCCTGATCGTTGCCTACAAGAAGACCGGAGATGCCGACAAAGCAGCCCTTATCTCCTCGCGTTTGGCGAAATACTACGAGCCCACGATGGAGCAGGCCGTGGTGGTGCCTGCTTTCAGCAAGAGCATGGTGGCGATGAAAGATAAATAGCTTCTAGCTGCTGGCTTCTAGCGAAACCTGCAACGTGGATATCCGGGCATGAGCGCTGGTTGTGCCGCGCTGTTCCGGTCACGTGCGATCACCCGATCACCGGATCACCCGATCACCCGATTTGCTCCTTGCTCCTCGCCAGTAAAGTATCAATCCCACGCCAATAAATACGACGGTACAGAGAATCAGCAGCACGACAAACCTCAGCTTGCTCGGCGCTTCACCCGGCGGCACGCACGCAAGCCCCATGGACCCCGCGGTGATCACAAACCCAAGCAGCCCCACAAACCACACTCCAGCCTTGCCCCCGGGAACCAGCACCGCGCCCGGCGAGGCCCGGTCTGCGCGATACGAGAGCTTGATGACGGCGGCGTACATATAAAGAAACGGGATGAAGTAGAGAATCACGGCCATCGAGACCAGGAACTGGTAGGCGCCAATCACTGACTTGATCCCCATCTGAGTGAGCACGAGGATCACACCGGAAATTCCGGCCTGGATCAGGATGGAAATCCACGGGGTCTTCCATCGCGGGTGAATCTTGCCAAAGAATGAAGGCAGGTAGCGATCAATGCCGGCGACGAACGGGATTCTCGCCACTCCCGCCACGGTTGCGCCCACTCCTCCCGCATTGCCCACCGTCACTAGCAGCGCCGCGATCACACCAAACCATGCGATGCCGAGCAGCGCCGAGCCGCCGCTGATAGCCTGAAAGACTCCGTTGCGCACATCCACTTTATCTGCGGGTAACAGACCGAGAAGGCCTATGGTAGCCACGATATATATGACAGCGATCAGAGCAGCCGAAGCGTAAATGGCTCGCGGGAACGTCTTTCTCGGCTCGCGTACTTCTTCGCTCATAGCGCAGACCAACTCCATCCCAGTGAAGGCAAAAGCGATGCTCGACCAGAAATTCACCGTGTCCCAATCCCAGTGCGGCAGTGAATTCCTCCAGTCAAAATGGCTTGCGCTGCCGCGATGCAGTCCGAGGTAAAGGCCAATTCCCACCAGCATCAGTAGAGGAACATAGGTGGCCACGCCGCCGGCATTTTGCAGCCACTTGCCGATATCGAGGCCGATCACATTCAACACCACAGCCACTGCGAGAAGGCCGAGCGACGCCCATAGTAGATAATGCTGGTTGTTCGCCAGGTATCCCCACTTGGGGCCGCCGATGTACACCGACATTGCCACGCTCGCCGTGAGCAGGCCCGGGAAATAGAAGAATGTGTAAATCCAGTACGCCCATCCCGCGACAAAGCCGTGAAAGTCGCCGAATGCCTCCTTGCTCCAGACGTAAAGGCCGCCTTCGGCAGGAAAGCGAGTTGAAAGCTCAATGATGGTCAGCGCCGTCGGCAGGAAGAAAAGCACGGCCGCGAGCACCCACAGGCTGATCGATGACGTGCCATTATGAGCGGCGGCGGCAATCCATCGCGGTCCCAGCACAGCGGCGATGTTGAAGAGAAGCACATCCCAAAATCCCATGGTGCGGCGCAACAGGGATTTTTCGTTGACGGTTTCTGTGGTCATTCGTTTAGTGTCAGCTCCGCTCGCGGCTTGCTTTGCTGTTGTGAGAGCTCCTCATTCTATCCTGCGAACGCGTTCGCTCCGTCAAAGGTTCTGATCGGGTATGGATTAGGTAAACTGCCTTGCTTCCACGAACGCGCTACGACCTGAGCGCTTAGATATTACTGCTTACCAATTTGACTTCCCGCTGCTGCTCGCGTTCTACTCTAGGTAATCCCGCATCATGCAACCGCACAAAAAACATAAGAATAAGGAGGCGCGCATGCGCCGTTTCCTCAGGATTTTTTCTCTCGTCTTAACCTCCGTAACGTTCCTGGCCGTCGCCATGGGCCAGGATATTGCTTCGTTCGAAAAACGTACGACCGTCAAGATGCTGAAAAACGGCTTGACCGTGATTGTCTGCGAGCGCCCGGAAGCGCCGGTGTTCTCCTTCTACACCCTGGTGGATGCCGGCTCGGTGCAGGACCCGAAGGGTGAATCGGGCCTGGCCCACATGTTTGAGCACATGGCCTTTAAAGGCTCAGACCGCATTGGCACCACTGACTATGCCAAAGAAAAGATTGCGCTTGAAAATGTGGAAAAGGCCTATGCGGCTTTCGACCGAGAGGACCGCAAGGAGGTTGGACGCGATCCGAAGAAGGTTGCTGAGCTGAAAGCCGCTTTCGATAAAGCAGTCGCCGATGCCGACAAGTACGTGATCAAGAACCGGTTTGGCCAGATCATCGAGAGCCAGGGGGGAGTGGGCCTGAACGCCAGCACCAACATGGACAGCACGGAGTACTTTTATTCATTCCCGGTGAACCGGCTGGAGCTGTGGGCTTACCTGGAGTCGCAGAGGTTCCGGCATCCGGTATTCCGCGAATTTTATAAAGAGCGCGACGTGGTGCATGAAGAGCGCCGTCTGCGCACGGACAGCAGCCCCATCGGCCGCATGGTCGAGCAGTTTCTGGCCGCGGCTTATGTAGCTCATCCTTATCAGCGCTCCGGCGTGGGCTGGCCGTCGGAACTTGATCACCTGACAGCGACCGAAGCGGAGAAGTTCTTTCACAAGTACTATGTTCCTTCGAACACCGTGATTGCGCTTGTGGGCGATTTCAAGCCGGCGCAGGTCCTTCCGATCGTAGAGAAGTATTTTGGGACGATTCCTTCGGGACCTAAACCTGAGCCGCTCACCACGGTTGAGCCGCCGCAGTTCGCCGAAAGGGAGGTCATCCTGCGGGAAAACTCCCAGCCTATCTACCTTGAGGGCTATCACCGGCCGGACATCCACGATCCGGATGATGCGGTTTACGATGTGATTTCTGACCTGCTCTCCGAGGGCCGCACCTCACGGCTGTACCGGTCGCTGGTTCGCGATAAGAAGATCGCCGCTGCAGCGGCGGGTTTCAGCGGATTCCCTGGAACCAAGTATCCAAGCCTGTTTGCTTTTTTTGCATTGCCGGTTCCACCGCACACTCCACAGGAGCTTGCCACCGCCATTCATGAAGAGATCGACCGCTTGAAGACGCAGGACGTAAGCGATGCAGAGTTGGCGATGGTGAAGACGCGTGAAAAAGCCAACCTGATTCGCGGCCTCGCGGATAACGAGGGCCTCGCAGAGCAGCTCGCTTATTTCCAGACTAACTACGGCGACTGGCGTGAGCTGTTCCGCAGTGTCGATCGCATCGACAAAGTCACGAAAGCCGACATCCGGCGCGTCGCCAATAAAGTTTTTGTCGAGTCGAACCGTACAGTCGCAATGATCGAAAGCAAGTCGGCTCAACCGAAGCCAGCGGCAGCGAACGCAAATTCTCAGAAGTCACAGGCCAAGGAGGCGCACTAATGATCGGCAGAAAAATCCAACGTACCCTTCTGGGCATGGCATTCGTTATTGCTGCTTTGGCGAGCGGAGTCGCGCAGACGGCCTCTCCAGCGAAAAAGACTACAGCGGCAGCGAAGCAGAAATCTTCAGTGCAGGAGAAGGTGGCGCCGGCGGAAAAACAGAAAGCCCCCGGAACACAGCAGCAGGACCTCGCGGCAGCGGATATCAAGGCCATCAAGGAACCACCTCTGCCGGCGTTTCATCCGCAGCTTCCGAAGCGAATTGAATTATCCAACGGGATGGTGATTTTTCTTCAGGAAGACCATGAGCTTCCTTTGATCAATGCGGTTGCGTATATCCGCGGTGGTTCCATAGGAGAGCCGGCGGACAAGGTCGGGCTGGTTTCGGTTTACGGCAGCTCATGGCGTACAGGCGGCACCAAAGACAAAACCGGCGATCAACTCGATGATGCATTGGAGGCTCGCGCTGCCCGGGTTGAGACCGGCGGAGGGTTGAACTTGACCACGGCCCGTCTCTCCTGTCTCAAGGGCGACTTCGATTTTGTCTTCAACGTGTTCAATGATGTGCTGCGCAACCCTGAGTTCCGCCAGGACAAGATTGAACTGGCCAAGAACAATCTGCGGACGGGAATCGCGCGCCGCAACGACGATCTGAACCAGATCGCCGCGCGCGAAGCTACCAAGCTGGGCTACGGGGCCGACAGCCCTTATGCGCGCGAGGCTGAATACGCCACGGTGGCGGCCATTACGCGTCAGGACCTGCTGGACTGGCACGCCCGGTACGTTCACCCCAACAACATTATCTTCGGCATCACAGGAGACTTTGATTCCGCTGTTATGGAGAAGAAGCTGCGCGCCGCTTTTGAAAGCTGGCCCAAAGGCGCTCCTTATCAGCAAACTAAAGCCGCCATTGATCCGGCCAAACCCGGGATCTATTTTGTCGCGAAGAATGACGTGAATCAGAGCGAGGTGCGCATGGTCGCTCCCGGCATCCGGCGCGACGACCCTGATTTCTTCGCGGTCGAAGTCATGAACGAGATTTTCGGCGGCGGTTTCTCTTCCCGCCTGTTCTCGAACCTGCGCACCAAAGAAGGACTAGCCTACGCGGTGGGTGGAGGCATTACGGCGCCTTATGACCATCCTGGGTTGGCGCTGGTTCAGATTGGCACCAAGAGCGGCACCACGGCAGCGGCCGTACAGGGGCTCTACAGAGAAATCGACTCGATGCACACCCAGCCAGTGACACAGGTTGAATTGCAGCGCGGTAAAGACGCCATTCTCAACTCGTTTATCTTTGATTTCGACTCCAAGGAAAAAGTCATGCAAGAGCGCATGACGTACGAGTTCTATGGCTATCCGGCAGACTTCCTGGAACGCTTTCAAAAAGGCGTGGAGAAGGTGACGGATGCCGACGTGGACCGCGTCGCCAAAAAATACCTGATCAAAGATAAGTTTGCTGTGCTTGTGGTGGGCAAGTCAGCCGATTTTGACAAGCAGCTTGATACCTTCGGCAAAGTAACAACGATCGATATCACCATCCCCGAACCGGGAGCAGCGACGTCGACCTCCGCTCCGGCAGCGTCAAATCCGCAGGGCAAAGCGCTGCTGGCCAAAGTGATTGAAGCGGCAGGCGGCGAAGCCAAACTCAAAGCTATCAAGTCGTTGCGGCGAAAAGCCACGCTGCAATTGAAAGCACAGGGTGTGACCGTGGAGACCGAATCGCTCCTGGTGGCGCCGGACACGATTCGCACGGCGTTGAACACGCCCGGAGGCGAGATGGTGATGGTCACGTCTCCCAAAGACAGTTTCATGTCGATGGGAGCCATGGGCGTGCGTCCCATGCCTGACTCACAGAAGAAGGAAACCCTTAACAGTTTGCAGCGTGAGATCTGGCTCGTCGCCCAGCACGCCGAGGATCCGCAGTACACCTTTACTGCTTCGGGAACAGAGAAAATAGGTAATGTCGAGGCGGCAATTCTCGACATTCATGACGGCTCGCAGCAGTGGCGATGGTACGTGGATCCCCAGACCGGGCACATCCTGCGCGCGCAGTTTGAGGCGCATTCTGCGCAAGGTCCGGCTACAGACGTTGTGGACCTTTCCGATTGGAAAACAGTGGATGGCGTAACCGTTCCTTTCCATCAGGAGGTAACCAGCAACGGCACACCTGCCATGTCAATCACTGTGACCGATCTGCAAGTGAATCCCCCAGTGGATCCCAAACTGTTCGAAAAGCCGGCGGAGAAGTAACAAGCTCCATAAGCACAAAAAGCAGCAGGCCTGAGCATAATCACAATTGCTCAGGCCTGTTGCCTTTTCAGGAGAGAGGAGAGAAACTAGCCGAAATATTTCCTGAGCCACAGCCCCACGGCTCCGAAGCCAAGTCCCAGAAGCCCGAACAGCGGCAACAAAGTGGAACTAGCCGGCAGGCTCTTGCTGTTATCTTCATTCCCGGTTTGATTGCGCTCCGTCTTCTGGCTGACTTGTGGTGTGGTCGGGCTTTCCTGGGTCTGTGGAGCACTTTCTGCATTCTGTGCCGCCGAGGCTTGCGTTGCAGGGGCAGGAATCCCAGGCGATGGCCGCGCGCTGGCCGAAAGCTGTGGCGCAGCCGAGGCTTGGGCGCCTGCCGTCGCCGGTGGCTGAGCTTGCGGCGCCGGCGGAACGGTGTTCTGGGCCGAAACCGGGTTCACATTCGCTCCGTGGACATTCATGGTGTCGCTGAGCCGGAGCGCGTCCGCGTTGGTATATGTCTTTATATTCTGCGGCCGCTCCGCTTTGTACTTGGCGGCGAGTTCTCCCAGGCTTGGCGCGGCACTGCCGGTTGCGCTGTTAGCCGCGACAGGTGCGCCGCTCGAGTAAGCCGCTCCAGCAAAGGAGGATGGTCCCACATCATTAATGAGGCGCCCCGTATTATTCACTGCCGCCGGGGCCGCTTCCGCGTTTTCTGGTGCGGCTGACTGTGCTGCCTCATTCGGCAAGCTGTTGTACCCGTTCACCGGAGCAGTTTCGGGCGCGCTTGGAACCGCGGTGTTCGACGGCGCGCGCTCGCTGATGCCGGCGCGATCCGCCAGCGAAATCCCTGCTGCGGGGGCCGGCGTGGCAAAAGTGATGCTGGGCGTGCTCAATGTCGGGCCGCCGCCATTTCCCATCACCACAACCGTGTTGCCGGCGGGTACCACTTGGCCGTTGGGTCCCACGGTCACGTATTGCGCCCATGCGGAAAAGGGCGCGGCTAGAATCGATGCCAACAGAATCCTGAGTAACATGGTGCACTCCTGCACGTACTTACAAATTGGATTACGGGGAGTGGGCCACTGTTGCCAGAGTTAAATCAGCATTTCAGGAGCAGCAGCGCTCGTTGAAGCATTCAGCAATCAGCCGTCAGCACTCAGCCCCGAGGCAGCCCTGGCTAAAGGCTTGGATTTTCACCGCCATATCTTGGCGCCATAAAGGAGGGCAGCCTTTAGTCCATAAACGTAAATGGACTGAATGCTGACGGCTGATGCTGAGTGCTAACTGCCGATAAACCGCGCGTAAAGACTGCGGGCAACAGCCGTATCCGTGGTCCCTTTGATGATGGCCCGGCCGTCGGGAAACAGGGTCATTTCGAAGGGGTCGCGCCAGAATTTCAGCACAAAATCATTGTGCTTGACTGTCCCGTGAGGCTGAAGCCGTGAACTCATCTCGCTGAAGTTCACCGGCCGGTTGCGTTCATGGATCTGGACCGAATTCCTGCCGCACATTGTAATTTGAGGCCGCCGTTCTCCGGCCAGGTGGACAAACTTGCGTTGCTGGCAGGTCAGGCAGCCAGGACGGGGTCGCCCCGCAGCGACTTCCGCATGGTCGTTGCTCCACACGTCAAAGGAGAGCAAGGTCCGCCGCAGCTTGTCCCGAGCCCCCACCAGGAACTTGACCGCTTCAGTCGCCTCAATGGATGCGACCAGGTTTACGGCGCTGTTCAAAATACCGGCGGTGTCGCAGGTTTCGACCGTCCCTTCCGGCGGAGCAGGGAAGATGCAGGAGAGACACGACGTTTCGGCGGGAATGATGTTCATCGTCACTGCGTAGGCTGCGACGGCGGCGGTGTAGATCCAGGGCTTGCCGCTCTGTACGGCAAAGTCGTTGATCAAGTATCGCGTCTCGAAGTTATCGGTCGCGTCGAGGATGAGGTCGGCAAACCCAAGCAATGCGTCAGCGTTCTCGGGCGTGAGGTCGGAGACTTCTGGAATCACTTTAATTGCCGAATTGAATGCCGAGATCTTCCGCGCGGCTGCAACCGCCTTGGGCAGGGACTCGGCTGCATCGGCTTCATCGAATAACGTCTGGCGTTGCAGGTTGCTGGGTTCAACGTAGTCGCGATCGATAATGCGCAACTCGCCCACGCCGGCGCGAGCCAGAAGCGAGGCCACGCAAGTCCCGGTGGCTCCGCAGCCGACAATCGACACGCGTGAGTTCTTCAGCCTGGTTTGACCTTCCGCGCCAATTCCCGGAAAAAGCACCTGGCGCGAATATCGGTCCGGGAATTCCATTGGCCTTATTATAGGTGTTTGGCTCCTTTGCAAGTGCCAACGGGAGGTCTTGGGACTGGTACCCTTGGGAGAGCTTCCCGATGTGCAACAAAGGTGTAAGCTGCTGACATCAGAGGAAATCAAGACCAAGTATCCAAACAGGGGCGCTTTTTGCCGCATTTCCGACCACTAAGCCTGGCTTTCGGGTTGTGGTTTGCCGTTTGCGCTGCTCAGCAGTTGCCGGCCAGCCAGCAACAGCAAGCGCCCGCGCCCGTTTCCGAGCAGAAAAATCCAACGCACGCGGAAGGACTGAACGCCCTCCAGGGTCTGACAGTCTCATCCATCCAGATCAAGAGTGAGGGGCTGCAACATCCCGAGTGGCTGCTCCAGGACTTGCCCCAGAAGATCAACCAGCCTCTGGATAAGTACAAAGTACGCCAATCCGTGCAGGTGCTCTACAACACCGGGCAATTTGCTGAAATTCAGGTTGAAGCGGAGCACACGAAACCTGAAAACGTCGCTTTGGTTTTTTCCGCCCGCGAAAATTATTTCATCGGATCGCTGCGGGCCGAGGGACTGGACTCTCGTCCCACTGACAGCCAGTTGGTGAATTCCAGCAAGCTGGTCCTGGGTGAGCTGCTTACGGATGAAAAGGTGCAGGAGGCAATTCAGCACATGCAGCGAACGCTCCAGGAGAGCGGCTATTACAAGGCGACAATCCATCCTTTTTATGAGTGGGATCCAGCCAACCAGCAGGTTGACGTTTCATTTCAGGTGAACCGGGGACAAGCCGCTCGCGTCGGGAACATCAAGGTCACAGGTGACTCAGGCCTCAGCGTTGACGACATGAGTGAAATTTCGGGAATTCATCCGGATGACGACGTCTCTGCGGACCGGGTGACGCAAGGCCTGCGAAAGCTGCGTAAGCATTTCCAGTCAGAAAAGCGCCTCGAAGCGCAGGTGGTTCTGACCGAGCGCAACTACCATCCACAGAACAACACGCTGGACTACGCGTTCGAGATCAATCGTGGGCCAGTGGTGGATGTGAGAGTGGAAGGGGCAAAGCTGCGCCAGGGCAAGATCAAGAAATTCGTCCCTGTGTATGAAGAGAATGCAGTAGACGAAGACCTGCTGAACGAAGGCGCCCGCAATATACGCGACTATTTCCAGAGCCAGGGTTACTTTGATGTAAGGGTTACCTACAGGCAAAGCGAGCAGCCGGGCAGCGATCGCCGGGAGGTGGTTTACACGGTTGTGCGGGGCGAGCGGCACAAGTTTGGCGAGCTGGCAATTAATGGCAATCATTACTTCAGCAGGGAAGAGATCCGGGAGCGAATGGAACTTCAGCCTGCGGGAGGTTTGCTGCTTTGGGGCAACTTCAGCCAGTCCATGCTGACGCGCGATGTGCAGGCAATCCAGAGCTTGTATCTCAGCAACGGATTCCGGGATGCAAAAATCACGCCGGAGGTCACGGACAACTATCAGGGAAGGAAAGGCCGCATTAAGGTCACGCTCAGCATTGATGAAGGGACGCAAACCACGATCGGGAAACTCACAATCGAGGGCAATTCCGCTGTTCCCACCGAGAAGGTCCTTTCCATGATTTCAGCCCGCGAGGGCCAGCCCTACTCCGACAGCACCGTGATCAATGATCAGACAGAAGTCACAGATGGGTATTTCAATCTCGGATTTCCGCAGATGCGGTTTGAATACCAGACTGCACCTGAACCGCAGGATCCGAAAAAGATTGATATCAGCTATAAGATCACTGAAGGCCCCCAGATCTTTGTGGACAAGGTCCTCTACGCCGGCCTTAACTTCACGAAGGGGTTTGTAGTGCAACGGGAGATGCAGATCCAGCCTAACGAACCGCTCAGCCAGCAAGAGATGCTGGATTCCCAGCGGCGCCTTTACGATCTCGGCATCTTCAATGAAGTGAATATGGCGGTGCAGAATCCTGACGGTGAAACGACGCATAAGAACATCAATTTCCAGGTATCCGAGGCCAAGCGCTACACCTTTAATTATGGAGTGGGACTTGAGGTGCAAACGGGCCAGCCTACAGGGACTACGAATCCCCAGGGGAAGACGGGCGTCAGCCCGCGTGTCTCATTCGATGTGACGCGGCTCAATTTTCGCGGGCGGGATCACACGGTTACCTTGAAGACGCGATTCGGTAATCTGGAAAAGCTCGGTCTGGTCGGCTACGACGCGCCCCGCTGGTTCGATTTTGAGCACCTATCGATGAACCTGACCGCTTTCTACGAACAGACCAATGACGTGAAGACATTCACCGCGAACCGGCTGGAAGGCTCAGCGGAGATCAAGCAGGAACTGGACAAGGCCACAACGCTTCTGTATCGCTTAATTTACCGCCGCGTCAGCACCACCGATCTGAAAATTAGTGATCTCCTGGTACCACTCTTCTCCCAGCCTGTGGTCGTCGGCATGCCGGATTTTAGCTACCTGCGCGATACGCGCGACAACCCTCTTGAGTCGCGCAAGGGGTCCTTCACCAGCTTTGATGTGGGGGTAGCGTCGCGATGGTTCGGATCAGAACCTAACTTTACCCGCGTGAGTTTGCAGAACTCCACTTACTACCCATTTCACAAACGGCGTTGGGTGTTTGCCCGCTCCACGCGCATCGGAATTGAAGAGCCGTTTGGAAGCACCAGCGCTGCCATCGTAGCGCCCGGCGTGGCTGGGTCACCGCCGGCGTCCTTCATTCCGCTTCCGGAAAGGTTTCTCGCGGGTGGAAGCACGACCCATCGCGGCTTCGGGATCAACCAGGCCGGCCCACGCGATCTGACCACCGGATTTCCGCTCGGAGGCGAGGCGCTGTTCATCAACAATCTGGAGTTGCGCACTCCGCCGTTGCCCTTTCCGTGGGTGGGAAACAATTTGAGCGCGGTGCTGTTTCATGACATGGGGAATGTGTTCACCACACCTGATGCGATGGTACGGAATCTCTTTCGCTACTCACAGCAGGACCGGAGTGCCTGCCTCAGCGCCACCACTACGGTCTGCAACTTTGATTACGTGTCACACGCCGTGGGAGGGGGAATACGCTACCGGACGCCCATTGGGCCCGTCAGTCTGGACGTGGGCTACAATCTGAACCCGCCTGCTTTCCCCGTTACGGCGCCGACGGACGGTACCCTGCCGCGCTCCGACGTGCTGCGCAGGCTCAACATCTTCTTCAATATCGGGCAGACCTTCTGATGCGTGCGCGCCTTCAACTCGTGCTGTTGCTCCTGATTGGAGTGTCGTGTTCCGCGCAGGTGGTGGACCGGATGGTCGCGGTGGTGAACAAGCGCGTGATTTTGGAAAGTGAGCTGGACCAGAACGCGCGGGTGGAGTTCCTGATGGCCGGCAAACCCCTGGAACAGCTCACACAGGGCGAGAAGGATGCGGTGCTTGATCGCCTGATTGACCGCTCCTTGCTGGAGCAGCAGATTGCTCGCACCGAAATGGTGGAACCAGCACCGGAGGAACTCGCGGCGCGACTTGCCGAGGTCCGCAAGCAACTTCCCGGCGCGCAAACTGACGAGGGCTGGCGCAAGGCGCTGCACGACTACGAGCTGAGCCAGCAGGACATCGATGAAAGCCTGAAGTCGCAGATCAGGATTCTGCGATTCATCGACATGCGTTTTCGCGGTCTGGTGAGAGTGGAACCCACAGACGTGGAGGCGTATTACCGCGACAAACTGGTGCCGCAGTTACGGGCCGAGGGGGCTTCTGAGCCGCCGCTCGCTCAAGTGTCCGCCAAGATCGAAAACATTCTGGTGGAGCAAGGCATTGACCAGATGCTGGAGCGCTGGCTGGAAACGCTGCGAGGACAAGCACACATCGAGAAGATGGTTTCATCACCAGCATCGGCGGCTTCGGCCGGCGGCGAGACGCGTCCATGAGCACCGTGGTCGCGGCTCCTCCAGGCAAAAAGAGGCGTTTGCGCAGCGTGGTGGCGGGCGGCGTAATTGCGCTGCTGCTGGCGTTCGCGGTGTTGGTCCTCTATCTGAACAGTGATTCGTTCCGCCAAGTCGTGCGAAACAAGGTGGTAGCACAACTGGAACGAATGACCGGCGGCAAGGTTGAGCTCCAATCGCTCGATTGCAAATGGATATCAATGCATTGCGAGGCGCGCGGCCTCACCATCCACGGTCTGGAGGCGCCTTCAGAGCCGCCCTACTTGCAGGCTGAAACTTTCGGTGTGGGGCTTCGGATCGTCTCGCTCCTCTCGCGAAAAGTTGCGCTCAGCAATGTGAATGTGGACCGTTTGCTGGTCCACATCATCGTTTACCCTGACGGATCCACGAACCAGCCAGAGCCGAAAAAGCAAGCCACCGGCCAGGGTGCATCTCCGGAACAACTCTTTGACTTGGGCATCAACCATCTGGAGATCAGCAATGGAACGCTGCTGCTGAATCAGGAACAGATTCCGTTTGCGCTCACAGGGGACCGGCTCTCGGCCGCCATGAGCTATTCCCCCGGCGAGAAGGGGTATGACGCTAACGTTTCGGTTTCATTGAGCGCCGCACGCTGGCGTAACGTGGCCGTGCAGCACGGCGACATCGACATGCAGTTGCTGTTGCGCAATACTGAAACGGCCATCCGCTCTCTGCGCATAGCGACCGGACATTCCACGCTTCAGGCCAGCGGCACGCTCAGCAACTACAACCATCCTCAATTACGCATGCAGTACAGCTCGTCTCTCGATCTGAGCGAGGTGGGCCAACTGGCGCATTTGCCGGAGTTGCGTGCCGGACGCGGCGACTTGACCGGGACGATTGAATGTCAGGGCGGCAACTACGGCGCACGGGGCAGCGTGCAAGTCAGGAACCTGGATTGGAAAGACTCAAATCTTCACGCTGAAGACATAGATGGACGCTCAGACTACACCCTCGCTCCGGACAAGCTCTTGTTGAGCAGACTTTACGGCAAAGCCTTTGGCGGAAACGTGAGAGGAGATTTGCAAGTTAGTAACTGGAATTCGGCGCGGCGCCTTAAGTCGAAGCCGGAAAGGGGCGTACTCAACGCTCAAATCACCGATTTGGAATTGAAAAGAGTGGCGGCGGCTCTCTTCCAACCGCAGATTCCGCTGAGGAAACTGGACCTGGCCGGCGCGGCGTCGGGAACTGTGAAAGCCTCGTGGACGGGCGAGCCGGGGCGAAGCGTGGCGCAACTGAATTTCGACGTCACTCCGCCTCAGAATGTAGCCCAGCAGCAGGTCCCAATTACCGGGCGGCTCCAGGCGACCTACCACGGTGACGCTCGCGTGCTGGATGTGGCTGCGCTCAACCTTGCCACCCGGGCCATTCGCATCAATGCCACCGGGCAGATTGGGTCGGACAAGGCGCAGGCGAAAATTTCGGTGAACTCCACCGGATTTTCTGAGGTTCGTCCCTTTCTGGCGGCGCTCAGTCCGGGCACGCGGCTTCCTGTGATTCTCGAAGGACGCGGTTCCTTTAACGGCTCCCTCTCCGGCAAATTCAGCGCAATTTCCGTGCGTGGAAGGCTTAACCTCGAAAACTTTGATACTGAAATGGCCCCGCTGCAGGCGCTTGAATCCACCGCAGCGCCTCAAACACGAAGTCAGCAGGTGCAGAGGATTCACTGGGATTCTCTGGCCGCCGACATGGCCTATTCTCCTTCCAGCATCAATTTGCAGGGCGGCTCGCTGAAACGCGGTAGAGCTACGGCGGGATTTTCTGCAACCGCAACACTGCGGAACGGAACGCTGGATGAGCGCACCAGCGCGATTGATATCACACTGCACCTGCAGGACGCTCCCGTGGAGGAACTCCAGCCGCTGCTCGGGCTCAAGTACCCTGTGACCGGGATTCTGGCGACGGATTTGCACATAATGGGTACTCCTGAGTCTCCCCATGGCGCGGGGAGCGTGCAAATCAACAAGCTGACTGTTTCGGGGGAGCCTTTCCGCGCTTTTCGCAGCCAGGTCCAAATTGCGGCGAACACCATTCAGCTTCGGAACATATTTCTTAGTCACAATGG
>Ga0207660_10000818_pt1 | contig 20531 bp, 16 predicted proteins | sample KBSC73BmetaG_FD_184335 | JGI IMG/M metagenome (GOLD analysis project Ga0207660, IMG submission 184335) | Corn rhizosphere microbial communities from Kellogg Biological Station, Michigan, USA - KBS C7-3B metaG (SPAdes) (version 2) | ecosystem: Host-associated > Plants > Roots > Rhizosphere ... | reverse complement strand
ATTCCTCGGCGTGCAGTGGTGGGCGGCCTGGTATCCCGGCGCCGAACCGGGCGGCGGCGGCTACATCGCGCAACGCATCTTCTCCGCCCGCACGGAGCGGGACGGCGTACTCGCCACGCTGTCGTTCCAGGTCGCGCAGTACGCGTTACGGCCGTGGCCGTGGATCATCACCGGTCTCGCTACGGTGATTCTCTATCCGAATGGCATCGGGCCGACGCACGACCACGAAGCCGCGTACGTGCAGGCATTTGTCGACCTGCTCCCGACGCCGTGGCGCGGGTTCATGATGGCCGGCTTCGCCGCCGCGTACATGTCGACCGTGGCGACGCAGCTCAACTGGGGCGCATCCTACCTGGTCAACGACGTGTACCGCCGGTTCCTCAACAAGGTGGCGCCGGAGCGCCACTACGTGAAAGTCTCGCGGTGGACGACGGTGGCCCTGTTTCTGGCGTCGTCGGTGGTGAGCTGGCAGCTCTCGTCGGTCGAGGGCGCGTGGAAGTTCCTGCTCGCGATCGGCGCCGGCACCGGCCTCGTGTTGATTCTCCGCTGGTACTGGTGGCGCATCAGCGCGTGGTCGGAAATCAGCGCGATGATCGCGTCGTTCGTCGTCTCCGCCATCTGCTTTCTGACCGTGCCCGGGCGCTGGTTCCCGGCCGACGACCCGCGCACCGACTCCGTGATCATGTTGATCACCGTCGCGGCCAGCACGATCGTCTGGCTGGCGGTGACGTATCTGACGGCTCCAGAGGCGCCGGCGGTGCTCGATACGTTCTATCTGCGAGTACGTCCCGGCGGTCCGGGATGGAGGCGCGTGTCCGAGCGACTTGGCCTGGGCCGCGAGTCGATCCCGGGCGGGGCGTTGGCGTGGACGAACTGGGTCGCCGGCATCGTCGCCGTGTATGCGTCGTTGTTCGGCAGCGGCAAGTTGATCTTCGGCGAGCTGACGAGCGGCTTCATCATGCTCGCCATTGCGGCGCTCGCGTTCGCCTGGATTGCGCGCTCCTTCCGCTCCGAGCCCCCGCCGCCAGCCGAGGTTGCGGTTCGCGAAGAGTTGAATGCGGAGGCGGCGGATTGAAGACGGTGGAACGCATGAACGGTGGAACGCATGAACGGTGGAACGGATGAACGGAAACTGCCGAGATCCGAGATCTCAGGCCTGAAATCTCAGCCGTTCCACCGTTCCACCGTTCCACCGTTCCACCGTTCCACCGTTCCACCGTTCCACCGTTCCACCGTTCCACCGTTCCACCGTTCCACCGTTCCACCGTTCCACCGTTCCACCGTTGTATCACTTCTCCAACCCCGCTAATTTTCACGGGACCAATGGAGGTCCGACCTATGAGCACGATGAATCAACCCGAGGTGCTGGTGACGGTGACGTCGGCCGCCTCCACCGAGGTAAAGAAGTTCATGGAGCAGGAGAACGTCGATCCGGCAAAGGGTGGGCTTCGCGTCAGCGTGCAGCCGGGCGGCTGCAGCGGCTTCAAGTACGGGCTGCTCATCGAAGACGAGGCTGCCGAAGACGACCTCATCGTCGAACAGGGCGAGTGGCGGGTGTTCGTCGATCCGTTCTCCGCGCAGTACATCAACGGCGTGACGATCGACTACGTCTCGTCGATGCAGGGCTCCGGTTTCACCTTCAAGAATCCGAATGCAACGGGCGGCTGCGGTTGCGGCAGCTCGTTCTCGGCGTAACCTGAGTGTCGCAGGTGTAATAATGGAACGATCGGTCGCAGGCATGCGCCGAGATGCGGTCGTGACGGAGAGGGCCCGCGATTCACAGAATCGCGGGCTCTCTCGCGTTTCGCATTCGCCTCTCGGCACCGAACGCATCCGCACGGTGGTCGTCGAAGACCACGAAGCCATCGCCCGGCTCGTCGCGGACCGGATTGCAGCACTCATTCGTGAGCGCGACGCATCGGGCGAGCAGACCGTGCTCGGTCTCGCCACGGGCTCGACGCCGATCGGCGTGTATCGCGAGCTGATTCGCATGCACAAGACCGAGCATCTGAGCTTCGCCAACGTCGTGACGTTCAATCTCGACGAGTACTATCCGATGCCGAAGGAGAGCATTCACTCCTACCACCGGTTCATGTGGGAGAATCTGTTCTCGCACATCGACATCGATCCGGACAACGTGCACATCCCGCCCGGCGATCTCCCGCGCGAGGGCATCGAGGAAGCGGCGCTGCGCTACGAGGCCGCGATCGCGCGCGCCGGCGGGATCGACTTTCAGATTCTTGGCATCGGCAAAACGGGCCACATCGGCTTCAACGAGCCTGGCTCCGGCGCCGACAGCCGCACCCGGCTCGTGACGCTCGATGCGGTCACGCGCCGCGATGCGGCGGCCGATTTCTTCGGCGAGGAATACGTCCCGCGCGAAGCGGTGACGATGGGCATCGCGACGATTCTCGAGGCGCGCGAGATCGCGATCATCGCGACGGGCGAGCACAAGGCGAGCATCGTGCAGCGCGCAGTCGAAGGCGAGATCGATCTGGAGGTGGCCGCGACGTTCCTGCAGGAGCACCCGAACACCACGTTCTACATCGATCGCGCGGCCGCCGCGGAGCTCACCCGCATCAAGACGCCGTGGCTGATCGACGAAGTCACGTGGACGCAGGACCTCATCGTTCGCGCGGTCATCTGGCTCTCGCAGCAGACGGGCAAGGCGATGCTCAAGCTCACGCAGCGCGACTACGCCGACGCCCGCATGTCGTCGCTCGTTGCGAAATTCGGCTCGCCGGGCGAGGTGAATGGCAAGGTCTTCAACGTCCTCGGCGCAAAGATCCGCGGCAAGTCGAAGCTGCCGGTGGGTCAGAAGATCATCTGCTTCTCGCCGCATCCGGACGACGACGTGATCTCGATGGGCGGCATTCTGCGCAAGCTCACCGAGAATGACAACGACATCACCGTCGCGTACATGACGAGCGGCAACATCGCCGTGTTCGATCATGACGTGCGCCGCTATGTCGATTTCCTCCAGCGCCTCGCGGCGGAAGGTCGTCTCGACGAGCAGCCCGTACAGGCGCTCGCCACGCGCGTGACCGAATGTCTCGACCGCAAGCACCCGGGCGAAGTCGACATTCCCGAGGTGCAGGACATCAAGCGCATCCTCCGCGAGGCGGAAGCGGTGAGCGGCATCGAGACCGTCGGCCTGCCGCGGAGCGCCGCGCGCTTTCTCAACCTGCCGTTCTACCAGACGGGCAAAGTGCGCAAGGATCCGATCGGACCGGCCGACGTGGCGATCGTACGCGAGCTGCTCGCCGAGATCCAGCCGGAGCTCATCTTCGTCGCCGGCGATCTCTCGGATCCGCACGGCACGCATCGCATGTGCAAGGAGGCGATCGACCGCGCGCTGGCCGAGCGCGCGCCGTCGGACGGCGGCGACACCGGCACGTCCAGCCGCGTACGCCAGCCCGAAGTCTGGCTGTATCGCGGCGCGTGGCAGGAATGGCCGATTCACGAGGCCACATGGCTGGTGCCGCTCTCGCAGGAGGAGCTGCGGCTCAAGATCCAGGCGATCTTCAAGCATCAGTCGCAGAAAGACTCGGCCCCCTTCCCTGGCGGGTACGACGAACGCGAGTTTTGGCAGCGCGTGGAAGCGCGCAACAAGGGCACGGCCGCTGAGCTGGACCGGCTCGGGCTCGCCGAGTACTTCGCCATGGAGGCCTATGTGGTCGAGTAGATGCGCGGGCTGAACGCCCTCGATTTTCTCGTCATCATCGTCTATCTGGTCGGCATCACGCTGCTCGGCATGTATGTCGGGCGGCGCCAGCGTGACTCGCGCGATTATTTCGTCACCGATCGCGAGATGCCGTGGTGGGCGGTGATGTTCTCGATCGTCGCCACGGAAACGAGCGCCCTGACGTTCATCAGCATTCCGGGCCTGGCCTACATGACGGATCTGGGCTTCCTCCAGATCGCGGCCGGCTATCTGCTCGGGCGCATCGTGCTCGCGTTCACGCTGCTGCCGCGCTACTACGAGGGCAATCTCGTCACGGCGTACGCGTTGCTCGAGCAGCGGTTCGGCATCGGCGCGCGCCGGTTCACGTCGATCGTGTTCATGGTCACGCGCGGCATGGCGGACTCCGTGCGCGTGTTCGCGACGGCGGTTCCGATCGCGCTCATCATCGGGCCGCTGCTGCCGCGCGCCGCCGTCATGCCGGTCGCCGTGCTCGTTCTCGGCACCTTGACGATTCTCTATACGATCAAGGGCGGCATGCGCGCGGTGATCTGGACCGAGATCGTGCAGGCGTCCGTCTACATCATTGGCGGACTGTCGGCTATCGTGCTCGCCGGCCACTTCGTCGCCGGCGGCTGGGGCTCGATCCTCACCGCGGCGCACGCCGTTCACAAGCTGCGCTTCATCGACACGTACACCGGCTTCGACCGCGCCAATACCGTCCTCGCCGGCCTGCTCGGCGGCGCGTTCCTGTCGATGGCGTCGCATGGCGCCGACCAGCTGATCGTGCAGCGACTCCTCTCGGCGAGATCGCTGCGCGACGCGCAAGTCGCCGTGATCGGGAGCGGCGTCGCGGTGATCATCCAGTTTGCCATTTTCCTCATGCTCGGCGTCGGCTTGTGGGGCGTGTACGGCGGCCGCCCGTTCCCGATTCCGGACGCAATCTTCCCGACGTTCATCGTTGACAAGATGCCGCATGGGCTCGTGGGCCTGCTGCTCGCCGCCGTGCTCGCCGCGACGATGAGCACGCACGCGGGCGCGATCAACTCGCTGTCGGCCGCCGCCACGCACGATATCTATCTGCCGCTCACGAAACGGGCGGCGGACGACGCACGCACGTTGCACGTCGGCAAGCTGTTCTCGTTGTTCTGGGGCATCGTGCTCACCGGCGGCGCGCTGCTCTTTCCGGAGAACGCGCAAACGCCAGTCGTGATCGTCGCGCTGTCTATTGCGTCATTCACGTACGGCGGCCTGCTCGGCGGCTTCTTCCTCGCTATCTTTTGGCGTCGGGCGCGCCAGCGCGACGCGATCATCGGCATGTCGGTCGGGATCGTCGTGATGAGCGTCGTGGTGTTCGCGAAGCAGATCATCGCCGCCGTGCCGGCGACCGCCGGCCTGCTCGGGCCCCCGATATCCACCATCGCCTATCCGTGGTACGTGTTGATCGGTACCGCGATCACCCTGCTCGTCGCCATTCTCTGCTCGCTGACGCACGGCCCCAACGTGCCGGCGCGAGCCGCTACACCATGACGTTCATCGTAATTGGAATCGACGGCGGCGGCTCGAAGACGCACGCCATGATCGCCGACGAACATGGCGGCATCATCGCCGAGACGGTCGGCCCGGGCAGCGCGGTGCGGCCCGGCCGCGCCGAGGAATCGGCCACCGTGATCGCCGACGTCGTGCACGATGCCCTTGCGTCGTGCGAGATGACGCACGTGACGCCGCGCGTGTTGTGCGTCGGCGTCGCCGGCGCCGGCCGCGAACACGAACGACAAGCGCTCTGGCAAGCGCTGATCGCCCGCGATCTCGCCTCGGAGCTGGTGATCCATTCCGATTTCAGCATCGCGCTCGACGACGCGTTCGGCGACGGCCCGGGCGTGCTGCTGATCAGCGGCACCGGCTCGGTCGCGTTCGGGCGCGGGCCCACTGGCGTCACGTCGCGCTGCGGCGGGTGGGGACCGGTGTGCGGCGACGAGGGCAGCGGCGCGTGGATCGGACGCCGCGCTCTGTCGGTGGTCACCGCCGCCGCAGACGGACGGGAACCGGAAACGGCACTCACCGGCGCCGTGCTCACGGCCGCGCAGGTGAACGAAACGGCGGACCTCATCACCTGGGCGGCAGACGCGCCCCCGCGCCAGCTGGCGACGCTCGCGCCTGTGGTGTTGAGCGTGGCCGACGCGGGCGATCTGCGCGCCAACGCGCTGGTCAGTCTGGCCGTGGAGGAGCTGGTGCTTCACGTCCGCGCGCTGGCGCGCGAGCTGTTCGGCGACGAGCGTGCGGCGCTGCCCGTGGCGCTGTCGGGCGGCATGCTCGCTCGCGGCAGCACGCTGCGCAAGCGGCTCGAGCATCGGTTGAAATCCGCCGTGCCGGGCGCTCAGATCAACTCCGAGCCGGTGATTGCGGCGCGCGGCGCCGTGCGCGGCGCGCTGCGAATGGCGGGTGAGGCGATGGCGTGACGCCGTCGCCGTCGCCCATTCCTCAGCCTCCACGCGTCGCGTTCCTCGGACCATCCGGCACCTTCACCGACATGGCGGCGCGCGAGCTGTTCCCGCGCGTTGCCGAATTCGTCCAGGCGCCGACGATCGAGGGCGTGTTCGACGCGATCCGCCGCGGCGCTGCGGCGTACGGTGTGGTCCCGATCGAAAACTCGACCGAAGGCTCCATCACGTCCGCCGTCGACGCGCTGATCGAAGGCGGCCTGTTCATCCGTCGCGAGCTCGTGCTCGAGATCAGCCACTGTTTGATCTCGATGAATGCGCAGCTCACGCAGATACAGCGCGTGTACTCGCACCCGCAGGCGCTCGCGCAATGTCGCGACTGGCTCGCCGAGCATCTCGCCACCGCGGAACTCGTACCCGCCTCGTCGACCGCCGCCGCGGCGCAGGAAGCATTGAAGGATTCACATGCCGCCGCGATCGGCAGCCGTTTGGCCGCCGAACTGTCCGGCCTCCCGGTGCTGTGCGATGGCATCCAGGACCTGGCCGAAAACGCGACGCGCTTCGCACTCATTGCGCTGGAAGACGCGCCGCGCACCGGCGACGACAAGACCACGGTCGCATTCGCGGTGCGCGATAGCCGCGGCGCGTTGCGGCGCGTGCTCGAGGTGCTCGACGAACACGGCATCAGCCTCACGCGCATCGAGTCGCGGCCGAGTCGGCAGAAGGCGTGGGACTACGTGTTTCTCGCCGATCTCGCCGGGCATCGCGAAGAGCACCATATCGCCGCCGCCCTGCTCGTGCTGGGCGAGCGCTGTCCCATGCTGCGCATCCTCGGCAGCTATCCGCGATTTCGTTGAGCCGCTCGCGCGCCGCGGTCCGTCATGCGGCGCGCGAACGCGCGGCTCAGCTCCAGCGCAGGTCCTGCTTCGACAACGGCAGCGATCGGACTCGCGTGCCCGTCGCCGCGAAGATCGCGTTGCAGAGCGCCGGCACGACGGGCGGCAGCGCCGGCTCGCCCAGTCCCGTCGGCGGAAAATTCGTCGTGAGAAACGACACCTCGACCGGCGCGGCCTGCCGCATACGCAGCAGTGGATACATGTCGAAATTCTGCTGCGCGGCGTGACCGTCCTCGATCGTGATCTCCTGACCGAGTGCCTGCGAAATTCCGTCGAGCGCCGCACCTTGCGCCTGGTTTTCGGCGTTGAGCGGATTGATGATCTGGCTGCCGATGTCCCCCGCCACCCAGACCTTGTCGACCTTCACCGCACCTGACTTGGCGACGGTCGCCTGCACGACTTCGGCGAAGTAGCCGCGATGGCTGAAATGGAAGGCGACGCCCATTCCGGTGCCGCGCGGCAGCGGCTGTTTGCCCCAGCCGGATTTCTCGGCGACGAGCTGCAACACGCCGCGCATGCGCTGGGCGTCCATCGCGGCGCCGTCCTCCGCCTGCGCGAGGAGATCGAGCCGGAACTGCACCGGATCGCGTCCCGCCGCATGCGCCAGCTCGTCGATGAACGACTGCATCACGAACGAGATCGCGTTGCTGCCCGGCGCGCGCATCGCTCCGGTCGGCACGCCGAGCGGCATCATCGACACGCCGAGCGAGAAGTTCGGCACGAATCTCGAGGGAAACTCCGTCGCCGAGATGTTCGCTGACGGCGCAAAGCGCTCGCCATCGCCGAACGATACGAAGTGATCGCGCCAGGCGATCAGCTTTCCATTCGCGTCGACGCCGCCCTCGAGATAGTGAAAACCGGCCGGCCGATAGAAATCGTGCCGCAGATCGTCTTCACGCGCCCAGAGCAGCTTCACCGGCACGCCGACCTGCTTTGCGATCGCCGCCGCCTCGACCATGTAGTCGTTGTTGAGGCGCCGGCCGAACCCGCCGCCGCTCCGCGTGAGATGCACGGTGATGGATGTTTCCGGAATGCTCAAGGTCTGCGCGACGAGGCGACGACCGGACTGCGGCTGCTGCGTCGGCGCCCAGATCTCGAGTGCGCCGTCGTGATACCACGCCGTGCAGTTTTGCGGCTCGAGCGTGGCGTGTGAGACGAATGGATAGAAGTAGTCGGCGCGAACGTGCCGTGCGGCGCCGGCGAGTGCCCCGTCGACGTCGCCATCCGCGCGCAGCGAACGTTGGGGAGCACCATGCGACAGCTCGGCGGCGCGCGCGGCGAATCCCGCGCTGCTTTGCGACGCCGTCGCGCCCTGATTCCACGTCACGGCCAGCTGCTTTCGTGCCTGATTGGCCAGCCACCAGGTATCCGCCACGATCGCCACGCCGCCGAGCAGTCCGCTGAGCTGCGTGCCGCCCTCGATGACGAACGCGTGGCGGACACCAGGCAGCGCCTTGACCGCGTCGAGATTCGCGCTGGCAACCGTGCCGGCAAACACCGGGCATTTCTCGTACACGGCGTACAACATGCCGGGCAGCGTGATGTCGATGCCGTACAGCGGCTTGCCCGTGACGATGGCGTGCGTATCCACACCGGGCACGCGCGTGCCGATGATGCGAAAATCCTTTGGATCCTTGAGCGCGACCGTCTCGAGGGTCGGCGGAGTCATGGCGGCCGCCTTGTCGACGAGCTGACCATACGCGAGCGTGCGTCCGCTCCGAGTGTGCACGACCATTCCCGACTTCGTCGTGCACTCCGCGTCCGACACGCCCCAGGCCCGCGCCGCCGCGGCGACGAGCATCGCGCGCCCCGCGGCGCCGACCTGGCGCATCGGCGTCCAGTTGATGGGGGTCGCCGTGCTGCCGCCGGCGCCCTGTGCCTTGAACCGTTCGGTATCCAGCGGCGCCTGCTCGACGCGAACGTTCTTCCAGTCGACGTCCAGCTCGTCGGCGATGATCATTGGCAACATCGTCTTCACGCCTTGTCCGATTTCCGGATTCTTGGCGATGATCGTGACGATGCCGTCCGGCGTGATGCGGATGTAGGCGTTCGGCGCGAATTCGTTCGCCGCCGAGTCGGCGGCGAACGCCGTGGCCGGCTCGAGCAGATCGATGTAGCTGGCGAGCAGCAGGCCGCCGCCGGCAATCGCGCTCACGCGCAGGAATGACCGGCGGTCGACGTTTCGGGTCGTGTCCATTACCGGACCTCCTCGGAGCTCGGTTCGCGCGGCGACGACTGCGTGCCTTGAAGTGTCGCGGGCATCGACGCCGCGTGATGAATCGCCTGTCGAATCCGGAGATACGTCGCGCACCGGCAGAGATTCCCGCTCATGGCGCGGTCGATGTCGGCGTCGGTCGGATTGGGGTTCGACGCGAGGAGCGCCGACGCGGCCATGAGCTGGCCTGCCTGACAGTAGCCGCACTGCGGCACGTCGAGCTCCTCCCAGGCGCGCTGCAGCGCATGCGTCCCGTCCGGCGACAGACCTTCGATAGTGGTGATCGACGCGCCGGCGACGCTCGACACCTGCCGCATGCACGAGTGCGCGGCGGCGCCGTTCACATGGACGGTGCACGCGCCGCACTGCGAGATGCCGCAGCCGAACTTCGTGCCCTTCAGGTCGAGAATGTCGCGAAGGACCCAGAGCAGCGGCATGTCCGCGGGAACATCGACCGTGGTGGGCTTTCCGTTGACGGTGAACGAGATCGGCATGAGTACATCCTCATTGAGAGAACATCATCGCGATCCGTCCGCGACGATCCGATCGCTGATCAGACCGGGTCGGGCGTGCGTACTGGTGGCATGCGCAGCGATTCACCCTTCACGCTGTCGATCACGGCGGGCGACGGCTGCTCGGTGCCGAACTCGCCCTCCCATCGCGCCATGACCGCCGTCGCGAGACAGTTGCCGATGACGTTGAGCGACGTGCGGCCCATGTCCATGATCGCGTCGACGCCGAGGATCACCGCGACGGCCTGCAGGGGGAGCCCGAACTGCGCCAGCGCGCCGGACAGAATGACGAGCGCGGCCCGCGGCACCGCGGCCACGCCTTTGCTCGTCAGCATCAGCGTGAGCATCATCACGAGCTGCGTCGAGATCGGCATGTCGATGCCGGCCGCCTGCGCCGCGAACACCGAGGCCATCGCGAGATACAACGTGCTGCCGTCGAGATTGAACGAGTAGCCGGTCGGCAGCACGAACGCCACGATGCGCCGCGGCACGCCGAACAGCTCCATGCGTTCCATGGCGAGCGGGAAGGCCGCCTCCGACGATGCCGTGGTGAACGCGATCAGCCACGGCTCGGCGATCGCCCGCACGAAGCGCCGCACCGGGACCCGGAACGCGAGGGCGATCGGCAGGAACACGCACAGCACGAACACGATCATCGCGCCATACAGTGTGCCGACGAGAATGCCGAGGTTCCGGAGCACACCGATCCCGCTCTTCGATACCGTGACGGCGATCGCGGCGCCGATGCCGATCGGCGCGTACGCCATCACGACGTTCACGAACTTGAACATCACTTCGGACAGGCTCTCGCAGGCGTTCAGCATGAACGTCTTGTTCGAGCCCTGCACCTTGGCCAGCGCCACGGCGAAGATGATCGCGAAGAAGACGATCTGCAGGACCTCGTTGCGGCTTGCGGCGTCGAAAAAGCTCGTCGGCACCGTGTGCTCGATCACGCCCGTCAATGTCGTGTGCGTCGACGCCAGCTCGGCGCCCTGCTCGGTGGACGCGGCCCCGAGATCGACGCCGCGCCCGGGCTTCACGATGTTCACCGCCAGCAACCCGATCGCCAGCGCCGCCGTCGTCACGAGCTCGAAGTAGACGATGGATCGGAACGCCAGCCGTCCGACGCGCTTCATGTCGTCGCCGTGACCCGCAATGCCGACGACCAGCGTCGAGAAGATCAGCGGCACGATCAACATCTTGATCATGCGCAGGAAGATCGACGACAGGACGTTGATGTCCGTCGCCGCCCATCCGTGATGCGCCGCGCGCGCCGAGTCCGGGAAGGCCCAACCGAGCGCGACGCCGATCACCATCGAGATCACGATCCACTGCGAGAGTGTGATCCGGCGCAGGAACGACTTGGGACGTGCGGGGAGAGCTTCGGGGGCGGTCGAGTACGTCACGGTGTGGGATTCCTCTCTTCCGTGCGGCGTCGCAGAGTGGAGTGGGCGAATCCGTAGGTGAAATAGATCACCAGGCCGACGGCGAGCCAGATCGCGAACCGGATCCACGTCACCGTCGGGAGCTCCCACATCAAATACAGACACGCCACGATCGAGATCAAGGGGGTCAGTGGCACCCACGGCACGCGGAATGGCCGCGGCCGCTCGGGATCGCTGCGACGCAGGAAGATCACGCCAGCGGACACGAGCACGAACGCGAACAGCGTTCCGATGTTCGTGAGATCGACGACCTCCGCGATGTTCGCGAAGGCCGCGAACACGGCGACGAACACGCCGGTCAGGATCGTGCCGATGTACGGCGTCTTGTACTTCGGATGAACCTTGGCCAGGAACGGCGGCAGCAGGCCGTCGCGCGACATCGAGAAGAAGATGCGCGGCTGTCCGAGCTGAAACACGAGGAGGACGCTGCCCATCGCGATCACCGCGCCGAGCGCAATGATGAATCGCGATGCGTTGAGCAGCGCCGGCGGGCCGGACGCGAATTGCAGCGCGGTGATCATCGGTTCGGCCGTGCCCAGCTGCTTCCAAGGGGCCATGCCCGTCATCACGATCGAGATCGCGATGTAGAGAATGGTGGTGACGACCAGACTCATGATGATGCCGAACGGCATGTCGCGCGGCGGATCGCGCGTCTCTTCGGCCGCCGTCGACACGGCGTCGAATCCGATGTAGCTGAAGAAGATGATCGCCGCCGCGGCGCTGATGCCGCCGATGCCGTTGGGCGAAAAGCCACCGGTGGCGGGATTGGTCCAGTTGTGCGGTCGGATGAGGAAGATGCCGACGGCGATGAAGAACAGGATGATGCCGACCTTGAGCAGCACCATCGCCGTATTCGTGTCCGCCGACTCCTTGATGCCGATGACGAGAATGACCGTGATCAGCGCGACGACGGCTACGGCCGGCAGATTGATGATGATCGGCACGCCGAGCAGATGCGGCGCTCCGGTCCACGCCGAAGCGAGATACTGCGTCGTGACATCGACCGCGCCGCCAGCAGCGGCGCCGACCTGCCGAAATGCGTCGTGCGCCGATCGGTAATCGGTGGCCAGCCACGCCGGCATGTTCACCCCGAAATGGCCGATCAATTCGCGGAAGTACCCTGCCCATCCGATGGCGACGCCGATGTTGCCGACGGCGTACTCGATGATCAGGTCCCAGCCGATGATCCAGGCGACGAACTCGCCGATCGATGCATACGCGTACGTGTACGCCGAGCCGGAGATCGGGACCATCGCCGCGAACTCGGCGTAGCACAGCGCCGCGAATCCGCAGGCGACCGCCGTGAGCAGAAACGAAAAGATGATCGCCGGACCGGCACCAGGGCGCGCCGCATCGCCGACGATTGCCGTGCCCGTCGTCGCGAAGATGCCGGCGCCGATCGTGGCACCCACGCCAAGTGCCGTGAGATGCCATTTGCCGAGCGTGCGCTTGAGGCCTCCATGCGAAACGATGTCGGCCTCGAAGTCGGCAACCGACTTCTTCGCGAAGAGTCGATTCATCGCGCTACACCCGCGCCGCGGAGCCTTCCGACTCGATGCGCATTCCGTAGAACGACTTGTAGACGAAACCAACCGAGATCAGGAAGAACACGGCGGCCAGCACGTGGCTGAGGAGCGGCCCGTGCTGATCGGTGAGCGACACCGCGAGCTCCACCGCCAGCAGACCAAACAGCGTCGTGAACTTGATGATCGGGTTGAGCGCCACTGACGACGTATCCTTGAACGGGTCGCCGACGGTGTCGCCGACGACCGTCGCGGCATGCAGCTCGGTGCCTTTCTGTTTCAGCTCCACCTCGACGATCTTCTTCGCGTTGTCCCAGGCGCCGCCGGCGTTCGCCATGAAAATCGCCTGATACAAACCGAACAGCGCGATCGAAATCAGATAGCCGATGAAGAAGAATGGCTCGACGAACGCGAAGGCGAGCGTGGCGAAGAACACCGTGAAGAAGATGTTCAGCATGCCCTTCTGCGCATACCTGGTGCAGATCTCGACGACCTTCTTGCTGTCGCTGATCGACGCCTTCTCGGGGTTCTCCAGGTTCATGTTCGCCTTGATGAACTCCACCGCGCGATACGCACCGGTCGTCACCGCCTGCATCGACGCGCCGGTGAACCAGTAGATCACCGCACCGCCGGTCAACAGCCCGAGCAGGAACGGCGCGTGGAGGATCGACAGGTTGGCGAGATTCGTCGTCAGCCCGTCCGTCAGCGCCACGATGATCGAAAAGATCATCGTCGTCGCGCCGACGACCGCCGTGCCGATGAGCACCGGCTTCGCCGTCGCCTTGAAGGTGTTGCCCGCCCCGTCGTTCTCCTCGAGGAAGTGCTTGGCGCGATCGAAGTTCACCGCGAATCCGTGCTCGCGCTGAATCTCCGCCGGCGCACTCGGGATCTGCTCGATCGTCGAGAGCTCGAAGATCGATTGCGCGTTGTCCGTGACGGGACCGTACGAATCCACCGCGATCGTCACAGGACCCATGCCCAGGAATCCGAACGCCACGAGGCCGAAGGCGAATACGGCCGGAGCGACCATCAGTCCCTCGAGGCCCAGCGTGCTCACGCCGTACGCGATCGCCATCAGGATCATGATCGTGATGCCGAGCCAGTACGCGCTGAAGTTGCCCGCCACCAGACCGGAGAGGATGTTCAGCGACGCGCCGCCTTCGCGCGAGGACGTCACGACTTCGTGCGTGTGCCGCGATTCCGTGGACGTGAACACCTTCACCAGCTCCGGGATGATCGCGCCGGCGAGCGTGCCGCACGTGATCACGCAGGAGAGCTTCCACCAGAGCGTCGTGTCGCCGTTCAGGTCCGGAATGATGAGGTACGACACGATGTACGTGAGGCCGACCGACAGCAGCGAGGTGAGCCAGACGAGGAACGTGAGCGGCGCCTCGAAGTTCATCTTGTCGGCGGCCGCGTACTTCGCCTTCGCAAGCCCCTCGTTCACCAGATACGCGATGCCGCTCGACACGATCATCATCACGCGCATCACAAAGATCCAAACGAGCAGCTGCACCTGGACCACGGGTGAGCGGACCGCGAGGACGATGAAGGTGATGAGCGCGACGCCGGTGACGCCGTACGTCTCGAAACCGTCGGCGCTCGGGCCGACGGAGTCGCCGGCGTTGTCGCCCGTGCAGTCGGCGATCACGCCCGGATTGCGCGCATCGTCTTCCTTCACGTTGAACACGATCTTCATCAGATCGGAACCGATGTCGGCGATCTTCGTGAAAATGCCGCCGGCGATTCGCAGCGCGGCGGCACCGAGTGATTCTCCGATGGCGAACCCGATGAAGCACGGACCGGCGTAGTCACCGGGAATGAACAGCAGGATGCACAGCATCATCACCAGCTCGACCGAAATGAGCAGCATGCCGATGCTCATGCCGGCCTTGAGCGGAATCTGATAGCAGGGATACGGTTTGCCGCGCAGCGCGGCGAACGCGGTGCGGGAATTCGCGAACGTGTTCACGCGGATGCCGAACCACGCCACGCCGTAGCTGCCGGCGATTCCGATCAGACTGAAGATCAGGATGATGATGACCTTGTCGATCGCGAAGTGTACCAGCACGCCGAAGTACAGCACGATCACGATGCCGATGAACACTTCCAGCAGCAGGATGAACTTCCCCTGCGTGATCAGGTACGTCTTGCATGTTTCATAAATGAGCTCCGAGACTTCTCGCATGGACGAGTGCACCGCCATGCCGCGGAGCTGCCGGTAGATCGTCAGGCCGAAGAGCATGCCGAGGACGCAGAACAGCAGTCCCCACAGCAGCAGGTGATTGCCGCTCACCCCGAAGAAGCGGATGTGAACGGTGTTGTCCCGCAGATCGGGAATCTTCAGGTTGGCCTCTCCGCCCGCTTGCTGCGCCTGCGGCGCCAGCGCGGCGGGAGCCGCCGGCGTGCCGGCGACGCTCATGCCGGGTCGAGTCGTATCCGGCGTTTGTGCGTGAAGAGTGGGGGGAGCGGTGAGCGCGCCGAGGAGCGACAGCACGACCGCGAAGGCGATGGGGAGGGTACGACGGAACACGTTCTCCATCAGTATCATCGGTTGGAGGGCCGGAGGCAGAAAAAAAGCCCATGTATGCAGCATGGGCCCTGCGTATTGCGGAGGATCGCGCAATAATACGGAATGGCGAGCCCCTTTGCTAGAGAGGCGGCCAAATCGCCGCCCTCTTCGCCCGGCCGTCAACCCAGCTCGAACGGGATCTGCACCTTCATGCGAATCGGCGTCCCGTCGGGGGTCGTTCCCGGACGGAATTTGAAGCGCTTGAATACGTCTTCCAGCAATCGGTTGTAGCTCCCGTCCTTCGTCGGCGTAAAGGTGAATCCCAGCACCTTGCCATTCGCGTCGACGTCGAATTCCGCGATCCCGTGAAAACCGTGCACCTTGCCCGGAATCGGGAGCGGCGGAATGAACAGCTCCACGGTCGTCGGCGGATAATTGGCTTGCGTTCCGCCGCCGGTGCCCGGACCAGTTCCCGAACCGCGCCCGGTGCCGATTCCGGAGCCAACGCCTCCGCCGCTGCCCGGTCCATTGCCGGCCCCGTCGCGACCGGTGCCACCGCCCACGCCCGAGATCGGCGACTCGGCGATCTTCGACGCCGCCGGTGCAGTTGTGATCGGCGTGGAAGCGGGCGGCATGACCGCGGGATGCGCGACGATCGTCGGGGGAGGGACCGGCTTGGGCGGGGCAACGGCCGGTGGCACGACATGCTGCACTACCTTCGGCACCGTGGCCCGGCTCGTCGTGCTGGGGGCTGGGGCTGGCGCCACGCGCACGTACTCGACGTGTTCGCGGATGCCACCCGTTCCATTGTGCCCACCGCCACCGCCGCCGGCCGGGCCGGCACCGCCTGCGCCCTGGGCGCGCGCAACAACTTCGCCTTCGTGCGATCCGATCGGCCTGATCAGCAGCGCGATGATCAGCAGGTGCGCGAGCACGGAGACCACGGCAGAGGTGCGCCGCGACTGCCGCGACGCGGGAAGCCCCGTGGCCGGCAGAGGACGGTGCGACGGCGAATCGGACGCCATCGTCGCCGGGAGAGAGCGATTCGGGTCGACTGAGGAGGTCATCCGGGTCCGCTCGAAGACAACGCGCGCGCTGGAAGACATGGAAAGTTATACGGCGGACGACCCCCGAAGGGTTCGTCCGCCGTATATGAAGACTGGTACTGCCGACTGACTTACTTTGCGGCCGGCGTCGATCCCGGGGTGTCCTTCGGTGGCACACCGAGCACCACCACACCGGCGCCACGGGCGACGTCCATCGCGTCGATCACGTCCGCGTACTTCACGTCCGGCGAACCCTTCACGAACATGATCTTCTCGTTCCGTGGAGCAAAGATCGCCCGCAACGTATCCGGGAGCTGCTGACGATTGACCGCCAGACTGTTGATCAGATACTTGCCGCCCGGATTCACCTCGAGCACGATCTGATCCGATTTCGAATTGGCCGGAGCGACCGTCGGATTCGGATCGGGCAGGCTGACGTCGATCGCCTTGCGCATCGACGGCAGCACGGCCATGAAGATGATCAACAGCACGAGCAACACGTCGATCATCGGGGTGACGTTGATGTCGTTGCTCAGTCCACCCGACCCACCGGTTGACATGGCCATGTTACGGTCCCCCCAATGCGTTGTGCTCGATGACGTCGCCCTTCACGGTCGACGACGTTCCCGGCTTCTGCTCGCCGATCATGGCAACGACGGCGACGCCGTTGTGCATGGCGATGTCCATAACGTCGAGCACCTTGCTGTACGCCAGGTTCTTGTCGGCCTTGATGTAGAGCACATGGTCATCGCGCGCCGTCGCAACGTAGATGTTGTGCAACGCCCCAGCCACGTCCGCCGGCCGAATCGGCTTCTTGTTCAGGTAGTAATTGCCGCTGGCGTCGATGCCCAGCACCTGATCCGTCTGGTCCTGCTCGGGATGATCCTTGATGTTCACTGCCTGCGGCGGTTCGGCGTTGAAGCCCGACAACAGTGCCGGGGCCACCACCATGAAGATGATCAGCAGCACCAGCATGACGTCCACCATCGGCGTCACGTTGGGCGAAGATTGCACGCCGGCGGCAGTGTTGCCTGACGACATTGCCATTTAAACGCGCTCCTCAGCGAGAGTGTCGATCAGGTCGAGATCGGGCCGCTGGCTCCGCCAGCGGTGTTGAACTCACGGGTGAAGCGCGAACGGCCGAACTCGCCCGACACGCCCTTGATCAGGTAATCGATCATCTCCTTGGAGACGTAGGTCATCTCGGCCGTGAGATTGTCGATCTTGGTCGTGAAGTAGTTGTACGCCCACACCGCCGGAATGGCGACGAGCAGACCGAACGCCGTCGTGATAAGGGCTTCCGAGATACCGCCGCCGATCGCCGCGAGACCGCCGGAACCGGACGCCGCCATTCCCTGGAAGGAGTTCACGACGCCCATCGTCGTGCCGAGCAGTCCAACGAACGGCGCCGTGGCGCCCACCGTCGCCAGCACCGCCATGCCGCGCTTCAGGTTCGTGATCTCGAGGAGCATGTTGCGCTCGACCGCGCGCTCCGCCGAGTTGATGTCCGACACCGTCACGGAGCCGTCAGCTATCAACGGCTTCACTTCGCCCAGCGCGCCGCCGAGCACCAGCGCCACGTGCGACTTCTTGTAGCTCTCCGCGAGACGAATCGCCTCGGTGAGATTGTCTTCCTCGAGGAACTGCGAGAACTCGGGCGCGAACTTGATCGTTTCCTTCTGCGCCCGACGCAGGCTCCACCACTTGGAGACCATGATCGTGAGCGAGTACACCGACATGATGGCCATCACGACAACGATGCCACGCGCGAACATGTGCATCGCGTGCCACATGCCCATGAGTGAGAGATCCATTTTCGACTAGTCTCCGGTGGGATTAGGACTTGTTGAGAGCGAACTGGAAAGGCATCTGCACGAGCTGTTTGACCTTGCGCCCGCCGACTTCGGCCGGGTAGAACTTCATGTTCGGCAGCACCGCTTTCACGGACTGCACGAACAGGTCGTGCGTCGACTTCAACACCTTGAACGTGCTCATGTCCGCGCGGCCCGTCGTGTCGACCACGAACTGCGCGAGCACTTCGCCTTCCACGTTCGCCGAGCGCAGCATGTCCGGATAGCGTGGCCGCGGATTGCTCGGATTCGGCGCCGCCTGCTTCTCGACCTGGAACTCGAAGTACGTCTGGTTGTCGTTCACCGGCTGCGGGGTGCCGCCGATGACGCCCTTGGCGATACCGCCCGCGACGCCCTTCCCGCTGAAATCGGCCGCGTCCGTCACCTTCTTGGACAGGTCGATGTCGGGGAGCACGTCGGGGATCTTGATGGGGGCCGCGAGCACCTGGAAGCCTTTCGGCGGCGGCGCCTTGACGACCACGTCCGGGGGCGGCTTCGGCTGGTCCTTCGGCGGGGGCGGTTCTTCCTTTTTGACCTGGACGAACTCGACCTTCTCGGCCTTGGGCTTTTCCAGCTGCTGGCTCGCGTGCAACGTGCCGAACACGGCCGCCGTGATGATGACGGCGTGCAGTACGGTGCTCGCGATAGCGCCACCCATTCGCTTCTGCTTGGAAGCCTTGGACTCGATGAGCTTGTCGAACATGTCTCGTGAGCCTGTCGGGTGCGGGAAAAAAGTGCGCGGGGTTACGTGCTGAGTAAGCTACCCGTCACTCCCTCCGGCGGAATGCTCGGAAGATTAAGAGTTGGTGAAGTCGCCGTGAGTAGTTTCCGTCGGCTCCGATTCGGCCGTGAACACGGGCAACAGCACCGTGAACACGGTGCCCCGTCCCAAGCGCGATTGCACGGCGATGCTTCCCCCGTGCGCCTGCACGATCCACTGGGAGATCGAAAGTCCCAAGCCGAACCCGCCGCGGTCGACCACCGACATGCTCTCCCCGGTCGCCACGCGACGCGAGCGCACGCGGTCGGCTCGCCAGAATCGATCGAATACGTGCGGCAGGTCGGCGGCCGAAATCCCAAGGCCCGTGTCCCGAACGGTGATCGCCACTTCGTCGTTCGGCTTGCGCACCGCCGACAGCTCCACTCGCCCGCCACTCGGCGTGTACTTGATGGCGTTCGTCACCAGGTTGAGCAGCAGTTGCCGAAGCCGCGCCCGGTCGCCCATCACGATCACACGTTGCGGCGATGAGCTTTCGTCGCCGAGCGGACCGAGTGACAATCCGAGCGAGAGCGTCAGCCCTGCATCTTCACCGAGGATCACGGCCGTCTCGTACACTTCGCGGATCAGCGGCTCGAGATCGACGGGCGTGCGGTGAATGTCGAACCGGCCCTCATCTGCCCGCGCCAGGGTGAGCAGACTGTCGACCAGATCCGACATCCGTGCGGTTTCCTGCAGCGCCTCCTCGAGCGCGACCATTCGCTCGGCGCGATCCGTCCGCGGGTGCATCGCGCGCTCGACGTCCGCGCGCAGCACGGTGAGCGGCGTCTTGAGCTCGTGGCTGGCGTCGGCCGTGAACCGCCGGAGCGCAGCGAACGAATTCTCGAGGCGCGCCAACATCGCGTTCACCGTCAGACCGAGGCGTGAGACCTCGTCGTTGCTGGAGTCCGCGGCCAGACGGCGGTGCAGGCTTCGGCCGTCGGTGATCGCCTCCACTTCATTGATGAGCTGATCCACCGGCCGGAACGCGCTGCCGACGGTGAGATACGCCACGATCATTGAAATGATGAACACGACGGGTGCGAACACGACGAGCGTGCCGAGCAAGAGCTGGCCCGGAACGTCGGCAATGTTCGTCGGCATCGCCGCGACGATGCGCGCGACGGACAGATCGGCCATCTGGTTCCGTCGGGCGACTGTAAGCAAGCGCAACGAGTCGTTGCGCACCGACACGATGAAGCCGCCGCGCTCGTCCGTGAGCTGGAGCGCGCTGGTCAGCACGGCCGTTTGATCGTCGCTCGACAGCAACCGCATCAATGCCGACGAGTAGAGGAGCTTGCCCTGCTTGTCGAGCACCATGAAGTAGCCGGGCAGCGGGTCGAGCACCTCGGCAAGAACCGGCGGGCGGAGCGGTGCCGTGCCAGTCGAATCGCTGTCGGCCGCCGCCTGCGAGGCGCGCCAGATCTCGATCGTCGAGAGCACGTTGTCCGCGACGCGAAATGCCTCGTCACCGAGCTGCTGCTTCGCCGCACTCTGCCGCGCCGCCCAGATGGCGATGACGAACGCCACCAGCGTGCCGAGCAGCACGAGGGCGTAGGAGAACGTGAGTCGCGCGCGGGTGGAAGCCATTTACGGAGGAACGGTGGAACGGTGGAACGGTGGAACGCTGGAACGCTGGAACGGTGGAAAGG
>Ga0207660_10000817_pt1 | contig 20552 bp, 18 predicted proteins | sample KBSC73BmetaG_FD_184335 | JGI IMG/M metagenome (GOLD analysis project Ga0207660, IMG submission 184335) | Corn rhizosphere microbial communities from Kellogg Biological Station, Michigan, USA - KBS C7-3B metaG (SPAdes) (version 2) | ecosystem: Host-associated > Plants > Roots > Rhizosphere ... | reverse complement strand
GACCTGCTAGTAATCCATTTATCCACCGATTATGTGTTCGATGGCAGCCAGAACCCGCACACCGAAGACGAGCCGCTCAGCCCGCTGAGCGTTTACGGCGCCAGCAAAGCAGCCGGCGATGTCGTTATGACTCAAATTCCTAGATACTACCTGCTGCGTACGTCTTGGGTGATCGGCGACGGAAAGAACTTTGTGCGCACCATGCTAGAGCTCGGCAAGAAAGGTGTTAACCCGTCTGTAGTAGCCGATCAAGTCGGGCGACCGACCTTTACGGCGGAACTGGTGAGGGCTATCGACCATTTACTTAAGAATAATCCCGAATATGGACTATATAACGTATCCAACGGCGGTGACCCGGTCAGCTGGTCGCAGTTTACCAGGGAAATATTCATGCAGGCCGGGCTTAGCAATACGGTCACCGATACTACTACTCAAGAGTACTACAAGGACAAGCCCCAAACAGCGCCGCGTCCGCTGAACAGCCTGTTTGATTTGTCTAAAATCCAGGCTACCGGCTTTACGTCTACCGATTGGCGCGACGATTTAGCAGAATATATAAAAAAGGAGTCAACCGAGTGAAGGGAATTGTATTAGCCGGCGGATCCGGCACCAGGTTATACCCGATAACGATGGGTATCAGTAAGCAGCTCATTCCGATTTACGATAAGCCTATGATCTACTATCCGCTCAGCACGCTTATAAATGCCGGTATTAACGAGATTCTCATAATCTCAACTCCCCACGACCTCCCGCGCTTCGAACAGCTCTTAGGCGATGGCTCCCAGATCGGCTGCAGGTTTACATATAAAGTCCAGGAAGAACCTCGCGGCCTGGCCGATGCCTACATAGTCGGCGCGGACTTCATCGGCAGCGATAAAGTCGCTATGATTCTGGGAGATAATATTTTCTACGGTTCACAGATGGACGAACAACTCAAAGGCTACACCGACGTGGACGGCGCCGTCGGCTTTGCCGCCCATGTCAACGATCCGCAGCGCTACGGTGTTTACGAATTCGACAAGGATATGAATGTGCTATCGATAGTCGAAAAGCCAGAACATCCTAAGTCCAATTACGCCAACTCCGGGCTGTATTTTTGTGATAACGAGGTGGTGGAAATCGCGCGTAACGTCCAGCCCAGTCCCCGCGGCGAGATCGAAATCACCTCAGTTTTGGACGCTTATCTGCAGAAGGGCAAACTCAAAGTCGCCTTGCTGGACCGCGGCACCGCCTGGCTTGATACCGGGACTTTCCAGAGCATGAACGATGCCGGAACGTTCGTGCAGGTAATCGAGGAACGACAAGGAATTAAAGTCGGTTCCATCGAAGAAGCCGCCTGGCGCCAAGGTTTTATAAATGATGATCAGCTGCGCAACCTGGCCGAACCGCTCACTAAATCCGGCTACGGCCAGTATCTACTAAATATCTTAGGAAATGGCTAGACTGAAGAATCCTAAGGTTGCTCTTATAATGCCAGCTTATAACGAAGCTGCGGTCATAGCTGACGTGATAAACCAGCTAAGACAAACTTTTCGGGGGCGAGGGTATGAGCACGAAATCATAGTTATCGATGACTGTTCTATTGATAACACGTGCGAAGCAGCGAAATCTGCGGGGGCGAAAGTTATTCGCCATATATTAAATACAGGCAGCGGAGGCTCTACTGCCACCGGCTTGATTTACGCACAGAAAAATAACTTTGACCTTGCCGCCACTTTAGATGCCGATGGTCAGCATTTGGCTGAGGACGTTCTGCGAGGTATCAAGCTTATTCAGAAAAATGATTCCGATTTGCTAATAGGCAGCCGGCTTATTGATAGCCAAGGCATGTCAAAGGTCAAAAGAATAGGCAACAAGGGTTTGAGTATCATAACTTTCATTCTTTTTGGAGTTAAGGTCACAGACTCCCAGTCCGGGCTAAGAATATTCTCTAAAGCCGCGCTGGATAGTTTAAAGTGGAGAACCCACGGGTATGAATTCGCTTCTGAAATGCTGTGGAGAGCTAAGCAAAGAAAACTACGAATCAACGAATTCCCTATCAAAGCTATCTATACCGAATATTCGACCGCTAAAGGCCAGAATAACTGGAACGCCTTCAATATCATAAAGTCACTTATCAAACGTAGGATAGTGGAGCTTTTTGGTGAGTAGATACCTTATACTTGTCATTCTTAACATACCGCTCATACTAGCTGGGATTATCAACTCGCTGGTCGGCTATAAGCTAGGGCGCATGACAAGGGGAAGATTTATATTCGGACTCGTTTTCTGGCTAATATTGCTTTTTGGGCTGATATTCGTCAAACCGATATATACGTTCCTCTTCTCTAATAACCTCACAAAAACCGAACCATTAAGTCTTTTCGATGTTATTCAAATAACTGGGATAATTTTCACCTTATTTATAGCTAATAAAGCTTTTGGTAAAGCTGACCTTTTAGAGCGACGCTTTAATGATCTTCATCAAGAGCTTTCTATCCGTCTATCTAAAGAAAAAGGTGATGAGTAACCTCTGTTCATAGGTTAGACCAGCTTAGTTTATTCTGATAATCTAAGAGGAGAAATAACTAAGGGAGACTCATGTTTAAGGGCAAGACCTTACTGATTACAGGCGGCACTGGTTCGTTCGGGCATACCGTACTTAAGCGGTTCCTGGATACTGACATCAAAGAAATACGTATATTTTCTCGGGATGAGAAAAAGCAGGATGATATGCGCAAATCTCTGCAGAACGATAAAGTTAAATTTTATATAGGAGATGTAAGAAATTATGAAAGCATTCGTGATGCGGTTAAAGGCGTAGACTTTATTTTCCACGCGGCAGCCCTGAAGCAGGTTCCGTCTTGTGAATTCTTCCCCATGGAAGCTGTTCGCACAAATGTTTTAGGCACTGATAACGTCTTGAACGCTGCAATCGACGAAGGTGTTAAAAAGGTTGTATGCCTGTCTACGGATAAGGCGGCCTACCCTATCAATGCTATGGGCACGTCAAAGGCGATGATGGAAAAAGTAGCGGTCGCCAAATCGCGTAATATTGATCCGGCAAAAACAACTATCTCGGTAACGAGATATGGCAACGTAATGGCATCTAGGGGATCTGTCATTCCACTTTTTGTGGAGCAGATTAAATCCGGACAAGATATTACAATTACGGATCCGCGGATGACAAGGTTCTTAATGAATCTGGATGAAGCTGTTGACTTGGTGCTATTCGCTTTCACTAACGGTCGGCAGGGAGACTTGTTCGTGCAAAAATCTCCAGCTTCAACGATAGAGGACCTTGCTGAAGCGCTTAAGAAGCTGTTCGGGTCTAATTCCAAAATTAAGGTAATCGGCACACGCCATGGCGAGAAAGCGCATGAAGCTTTGCTTACACGAGAGGAGAAAGCCAAGTGTACGGATATGGGTGACTACTTCAGAGTACCTGCCGATACACGCGATCTTAATTACGAGAAGTACTTCGAGGAGGGCGAGAAGGAAATCAATGCCCTTGAGGAATACACGTCCGAGAACACACAACGCCTAGGCGTTAAAGAAATTATCGAGAAGCTACACACAGTGGACTACATTAAAGCAGAGATTAAAGGGCACAGGGGAGAGCTGGTATAAAAACCGTACTTGTAACCGGAGCCAGCGGATTCATCGGCAAAAACCTGGTTGTACAGCTGAAAAATCTTGAGGTTGATGTTCTAGAGTTCAATCGCGAGAATAATTTGAATGATTTAAAAGAATACCTATCAAAGTCTGATTTCGTATTCCACTTGGCTGGCGTTAATCGGCCGAAAGACGAAGACGAGTTCGATAAAGGTAATCGCGGGTTGACCGAAGCGCTGGTCGGGCTGATGGTAAACAAGCCAATTCCTCTGCTCATGACCTCATCCATTCAGGCCGCTCTAGACAACCCCTACGGCGCCAGCAAGAAGGCGGCCGAGGCCAGTGTCCTGAAGCTTGCCAGAAGAGGTGCGCCGGTATATATCTATCGTTTGCCAAATGTTTTCGGCAAGTGGTGCCGGCCGAACTATAATTCGGTGGTCGCGACATTCTGTCACAATATCGCCCACGATTCGGAAATTTCAATCAGCGATCTGAAGGCTGAGGTTAGCTTGGTTTATATCGATGACGTAGTCTCCAGCTTTATACAGGCCATGGACGGTAGCCTGAAAGCCTCCGGGGATAATTTTTACGAAATACCCCGTCAATTTAAAATCTCGCTTGGAGAACTGGCTTCAAAGATTCGCGCCTTCCGGGACAGCCGCAAAAACTTACTTATACCGAATCTGGAGAAGGATTTTGATAGGTTCTTATACGCTACCTATAACTCATACTTGAAGGTTGATGATTTTTCGTATGTATTAGACATGAAGCGCGATGACCGAGGCTGGCTGGCGGAGTTTATCAAATCAGAACAGTCAGGGCAGATATTCGTATCCCGGACTAAGCCCGGTGTGAGCCGCGGCAACCATTGGCATCACACCAAGATTGAGAAATTCTTAGTGCTTGATGGAAAAGCCGATATTAAATTCCGTAAAGTCGATTCTAAGGAGATTCTCATTTATGGTGTCAGTGGTGATGAGCTGAAAGTGATCGATATCCCCGCCGGATATACGCACTCCATAACCAATATCGGCACTGACGATTTAATAACATTATTCTGGGCGGATGAGCTTTTCAATCCGGACAAGCCAGATACTTATTACACGGAGGTATAGATGAACAAATTAAAATTAATGACAATTGTAGGCACACGTCCGGAGATTATCCGCCTATCAGAGACAATTAAGAAGTGTGATGAGTATTTCGACAACATATTAGTACACACCGGCCAGAATTGGGATTATACCCTAAACCAGATTTTCTTCGAGAATCTGGAGCTGCGCGAGCCTAATCATTATCTCGAAAGTGTAGGGAAAGATCTGGGCGAAACCATGGGGAACATCATTGCCAAGAGTTATGAAGTAATGCATGAAGAAAAACCTGATGCGCTGCTGGTGCTGGGAGACACAAATAGCGCACTGAGCGCTATTTCGGCAAAACGGCTCAAGATTCCCATTTTCCACATGGAGGCCGGCAACCGCTGCTTCGATCAGAATGTGCCGGAAGAGATAAATCGTAAAATAGTCGACCATATTTCGGATATCAACCTGCCCTATACTGAACACTCCCGCCGGTACCTTCTATCTGAAGGCTTCAAAAAGGAACACATTTTCGTGACCGGCTCGCCGATGCCAGAAGTCCTTAAAAGATATAAGGATAAAATCAATGACAGCAAAGTACTGTCCGAACTTGGATTAGAAAAAAATAAATATATGCTCGTCTCCGCCCATCGCGAAGAGAATATAGACAATGAAAAGAATTTTCTGTCACTGATGACAGCCTTGAACAATGTCGCCGAAAAATACCAGATACCGATCGTATACTCGACTCACCCGCGCAGCCTCGACAGGATAAACAAGCGAGGGTTCAAGTTGCACCACTTGATTAAGAACTTAAAGCCGTTCGGGTTCTTTGACTACAATCACCTGCAGATGAATTCGTTCTGCGTCTTGTCGGATAGCGGTACACTATCGGAAGAAAGCGCTGTATTAGGCTTCAATGGGATACTGCTGCGAACATCCACCGAGCGGCCCGAGGTTCTAGACAAGGGATCCATAATCATAGGCGGCATCCGGAACGAGGATATTGAACAGGCCATAGAGCTATCGATTCGCGCGCGCGATAACGATGAACTATACGACTTGCCGTACGACTACAGAGAAATGAACGTATCGATAAAAGTGGTTAAGATTATCCAAAGCTATACCAGGATAATCAATCAAACGACTTGGCAGAAAGGCTAGGCGACTGATTGGTATGCCGGCTAAGAAGCTCCTGATAGTCGGCCAGCATTTCTGGCCGGAGTCGTTCAGAATCAATGACATTGCTGACTATCTGGTCGATGCGGGAACCGATGTAGAAGTCCTTTGCGGCCTGCCAAACTACCCTGAAGGCAAACTTTACCCCGGCTATTCCCTGTTCAATAAAAGAAACGAGGTTCATAACAAAATAAAAATCCGGCGAGTACTGGAAATCCCCAGAGGCAGTAATACTAACTTCCGGATATTCCTCAACTATATTTCTTTTCCGTTTTTCAGCCTTTTCCATATCCCGAGGCTGCTCACACAGAAATATGACAGGATTCTTCTCTACCAACTCTCTCCAGTGATGATGTCTGTCACCGGGATCATTATCGGCAAGCTTAAGAGAATCGAGACAACCATGTATGTTTTGGATTTATGGCCCGCCAATCTATATTCCGTGCTGGACATAAAGAGTCCGTTTCTTAGAAAGATTGCCCGAAGCGTATCGAATTGGCATTACCGCCACGTCGATAAGCTGATGGTCTTATCGGAAGAAATGCAAACTGCACTGATGGAAGTGACCGGCATCCCCCAAGACCGAATCATCGTGCTCCCGCAAGCCTGCGAGAAGGTTTATGAAGAAAAAAAAGTAGATAAAGCTCTAAGGGAGAAGTTTAAGTCAGGCTTTAACATCTTATTCGCTGGCAATATCAGTCCTGCCCAGTCTTTCGAAACGATAATCGCCGCGGCCGCAAAACTCCAAAAAGACGGCATCAAAGACATAAATTGGATAATCGTCGGTGATGGCATGTCCCGCAAATGGCTAGAGGATGAAGTCTCAAAAGCCAAATTGGACAATTTCTTTTTTGAGGGGTTTAAGCCGATTTCCGATATACCAAAATACACAGATATCGCCGATGTGCTGGTCGGGTGCCTGGTGAAAAGCGACCTGCTAGAGGCTACTATCCCCGCAAAGGTCCTATCATATTTCGCGGCCGGCAGACCGATAGTACTAGCAATGGACGGAGAGGCCCGTGAGCTGGTGAACAAGGTCCGCTGTGGCTACGCCGGACCGACAGAAGATTCCAAAACGCTCGCCGAGAACATCAAAAAAATATATAAACTATCGGTTGCCGAGCGCAACAGCATGGGCAAACGGAGCCGTGAGTACCACTTCAAACATTTTGAGAGGAACCTAGTGCTTAATAAAATGTATGAGTTTATATTCGGCTAGAACTCTCGTACAATTAATCTGATGCATAAGCTGATTGTTGCTTTCTACGTCCTAGCCACATCCTTAGCGCTGATTGTTTTGAAGCTTGGTACCAAAAACGGCCTGCCTGTCCATTATGCCGACAATAAGCTCCAGTACAACATCAATTTTTATACGATTGCCGGGATCCTGCTTTATGGTCTGAGCTTCCTCATATATATGTACCTTATATCCAAGTATGATCTCGGCTACATTATCCCTCTCACTACCGCACTGGTGTACGTTATTATTTTTACTTCATCATACTTCATATTCGGCGAGGTGTTCACATTACTGAAAGTAATTGGAATCGCCCTAATAGTCGTGGGTCTGATTTTTCTTAATCTAAACAGCGGTAAATGACCTGTTCAATAGGTCATTAAATAGTAATAAACAACTGAAACCGCCAGGCACACAATGCTTATTGAGCTGAACAAGTAGGGGACGACCTTATTCTTGATCCTGAGATCGATAGGTATAAAAGCCGCGACAGCCAGAATAGCTGGTACTGCAAGGGGAATGAAATATCGGCCTTGGACCCCGTCAATTACGCTGCGGCCAATGGGATTGAAGGCGATATAGAGAGCACCGAAGACACCAAGAATGCCTAATACCACAAAACCCGCCAGCAAAATCAACCTTTTATGCAGGCCTGCCAGTTCGTTTTTGGAATAGATGGCGGCTATGAATAACCCTAGGCAAAGAAGTAAAATGAATACATACGGTATTGGTACATAGTTCCATCCAATTAGCCCGGTGCCGGATTGCAGATAAGAGTCAAGATTGGCGCCTGCGGTCCTTATGCAAGCTTCGATGAAAGACAGCGGATGATGACTGACGAATGACAGCTGGGCGGCCGGATCCACTTTGAGCCCATCAGGGCGCTGGGATACCGGAGCACTGGCGCTGACTTTTATGATCGATGACCAGGCGAAACTTATGATGGTAACCAGGAAAGCCACGCTATACTTAATGAGCTCACCTCTTTTTCGCATAAATGCTTTAGCTGGCAGGATAATCATCGCTAAACTGATAAAAATATAATTGAGCTTAACCAGCGGCAGTAATATACCGGCCGCAATCAGACCGGCCAGCATTTTACTGTTCCTGCTGTCTGGTTTTTTAGTAATCAGAGCCATAAGAAGAGATATGAACAGTATTGATAGGGCAATAGTTATGTTGTCAGCTGTGACAACTGTGGCCTGGTATAAGGATGCCGGCAGTAGCGCTACAGCGAATACTAGCCAGCGTAGCTTTGAGTCCCTCAACACTCTCAGCGAAAACCAGACTATAAATATATACAGCAGTAGTGAAGTTAACCTGGCCAGAAAAATGGTCTGTCCGATTGAAGCGTTAAAGACATCCCCTATAACCACACCGATTACCGGACCAATATATGCGACCGGAGAATAGACTGCAGTCCATATATAGTTACGCGACTTACTTGAAAATGATTGGTCTGTGAGTTTTTGATAGGTACGTCGGCTATCCACGTCTTTTCGGGCAATAACTCCACCGGTTTTATTGTCCAGCAGATCGCCCTTTACGTAATCGTCGAGCGTAATAAGATTATCAGGAATATTACCGCCATAGTTATTCTGGTTGACATTGGGTAAGATATCGCCGTGTGCTAGCTGATATACTCTGGCGAAGTGCGACGTTTCATCCAGTCCCCAGAGTGGCGGAGTCAGTTTGATGAAAATCAGGCCGAATAAAACTGCAATAATAACAAACAGAAACCGCGTAGATATTAGGTTTAGCCCATCTTTTTTTCTCATTTTACTATGTATAGTATCTCATATCAGGTAGCTTGGCCCATTTTTGACTCATGTAGAATAAGGGGTTATAATTTATCCACAAGTTAAAAATATAAATATGTTTCGTATTAGCAAGTTGAACTCGAGAAAATCTATTGCAGTATGCCTTATGGCTGCTTTGGTAATAATCACTGTGTATCTATTTTTGGTTCGCAAGCCACATACCAACAGCGTAATCCCGAGCTCTAGTAGCCTTCAGACTGCTGTGAGCCCAACCCAACCAACCTCCAACGTATCATCTGATACCGCAATGGGTTCGGATTCTAATGCTAAATTCCCTGCTCCAACTCAGGATACTAATGCGACTCTCCTCCCCCCCTCCGGCACATTCGTAAGTAATCATCGCCCGAGTTTGAGCGGATCGGCGCAGCAACTTGAAGAACAGTCAGTATGCAGCAGCACTACCGGCGCCAGCTGTTTAATCAGATTCTCTCAGGGATCAGTTACTAAAGCTCTCTCTTCCCAAGTAATCGGTGCCACTGGTACGGCTTACTGGAATTGGAATATAAAAGACAGTGGCTTGACGGAAGGAACCTGGTCGGTTGAAGCGGTGGCGACTCATGACGGTCAGGAAAAAACCACAAACGATAGCATAGATTTAGTGATACTGAGATGAAGCGATTTGTGAAATTTATAATCTTATCAATTGTAGCGATAGTATTGCTTTCTATAATCAAATCCCCCTCCTCTGAGGCATTTAATGCCAACAGCATAATCAGCGATGGCGTCTTTAATAATTCATCGACAATGAGCGCGGCCCAGATAGATTCTTTCTTGAATAGCTTCGCCAGTAGCTGTATAAGTCCGGCTAACGGTTTCGCGGATAAGGAGCCGATAGGGTACACACCGTCTGCTGGGTTCACCTATGGCGGCAACGTTTCTGCCGGAAAAATCATTTATAACGTATCCAAGGTCTACGGATTAAACCCCCAGGTAATATTATCGACTTTACAAAAAGAGCAGAGCTTAGTCACAGGATCAGCTGGATGTTATCCCAATACCCCTGATCCGAATAATACGTTCCAGTGCAATCTGTGGGGTACAGGTAACATACCGTGCACTAGTGCCTGCCCATACAATGGCGGCTGTATAAACATAGCTGTTGGCAATAATTGTCCTGGTAACTGCCAGGCTAGTTCTGAGGGCTTCAGTAAACAACTTGTGGGCGCGACCTGGAAGCTTAAGTACTGGCAGCAGCGCTCGGAAGGCAACGTCGGCTGGAATGCCCAAGCCAGGGATTTCCCGTATCCTGGGAATATCTGGGATAACTCTGACGACGTGACGCCTGGCTCTTTCAGTTACTGCTATAGCGGCCTGAGGATGACTCAGGGCTTTTTCAAGTTATGCCCAAATGGTGCTTCCGCTACCTATGATGGCCTGACAACAATTAACAACAATAGCCTTACAGTACATCTTGATAACGGGGCGACGGCAGCTCTTTATAATTACACACCCTTCACCTCCGGCAATATAAGTTTTGACAATATTTTCCAGCAATGGTTTGGCTCACTGGATTACCGGGAACCACTGGGCGGCACGCTGTATTACCAGCAGTCCACCAATCAGATTTTCCTGGTGACTACTGATAATAACACCCGCTATTACGTCTCCAGCTGGGCGATGATGCAGAACTATAAGCTGGATGGATACCAGATTATCCCGGCTGACGACGCGACTATTCAGCAATATACTGACGGCGGACCACTAACCAGCTTAGTCTGGGATTCGAATGGCGTCTTTCTCGTCAATAATGGCATAAAGTATCACGTTCCTGGGGGCTTGTGTAGTGAGTGGGGCTTCGCCTGTGCCGACGGCAACGCTACTAAACAGCTAGGCAGTACCTTCCAAAGTATATTCTTACAAAACGGAACTGAATTATATAACTTAGCCAGCTACGGTTCGACGTACTACAAGATGCAGGCCGGTTCACGCCTTCCAATCGCCAACTCCCAGACTTTAAAGGACTTAGGCTACGCGCCCAATCAGGCTCTAGCTCTTTCTGATGCAAACGTATCTCAGCCGCTGGGAGGTCTCTTACTTACCACCCCGACCCCAATTAAATTCGGTAATGGGATTTATTACTTTAACGGTATAGATTACCATTGGATTCCTGATAATTCCTACTTATCCGCATGGGGGATATCAAACATATTTACTCCACCGGCTTCTAGCTACGATTCCTCGCCGCCGCCATTAGCGGCCAACCTTTCGAAATGGTACGTAGGAGCTGATGGCAGCAAATATCTGGTCGACCATGGCTATAGAATCTTACTTAATGCCCAACAGCAGCAGCTTTGGCCGAGCGCAGTATACCAATCATTCTCGTCACCCATGGCAGAGGCGCTTCCCGTAATAAACATGGGGCAGTTCGTCTGGTCGAATCCTAAGGTATATATGATTTCTGGAGGTCAGAAGCATTACATCCCCACTTATAGCGATTACTTGGCACTGGGCGTCAATTCGTCGAGCGTGACATCTGTCGATCCAAGTATCATGGATATCGCACCTCTGGGGAGCGACGCGTTAGGGGACGGAAAGTTAATCGGTGTAGGTTCAAAGATATATGTGGTTAACAATCATAAGCTGTTGCATATTCCAGATTCTGTAGTATTCGGTGCCTTTGGGTTTGATTGGGGAGCGATTTATTCCTACCCGAGTACTATACTCAATGACTATCCTGAGGACTCAGCGCAGCTAAGAGCCGTCAAGCTGACAGACGGGAGCTATAGCTACATACTAAATGGTTACAGGATTGCTCTATCTTCTTCGATGGCTGGCGCCTATGGTCTTCTCACAAGCGGATTCACAGAAGTCAGTAGTCTCGTGAGTAAGCACATGTCGACGGCAATTCCACTTAGCAAATTTATGCAGAATGTTGAAGACGGTAAGATATATTATGCTTCCGGAGGAGCTATTCACTATGTCAGTAGTTATCAATCGTTTGTCGGTTACGGAGGCTTGAGTATTCCAACCCATTTGGTCGATAGCACGTTTCTGAGCAATTTTACAGTCGGTCAGCCAGTCTAAAAAAGCCGCTAACTGGTAATATATTCCCAGACTTTATCAAGTTCGGTTTGCCAGTTAAAGTTTATGTTCTTAAGCCCAGCAGCTGCGATTTTTTTTCTTAACTTCTCATTTTCAATAAGAGTAATAATTTTCTCGGCCATAGCCGCGGGCGAAGGTTCTGCCAGCAGACAGTTCTTCCCTTCTTTGAATAGCCATAAGTTATCCTCGTTATAGTTGGATACGGTTGCCATGCCGCAGGCCATGAATTCGAAGGGTTGATATGACGGATGTTTTGAAAGCATGTAAACGAAGCCGATATCGCAGGAACGGTATAGGTCACCAACTTCTTGCAATGAATTCAGCAGTCCTAGATTTATGATTTGATTTTTCAAACCGTAAACCTCTTCGTCCCAATTCGACCCAGCCGTAACTATTTCTACCGAATCGCCAAATCTTTCTTTAAGCAGCTTGATGGTCAGTATACCTAGTTCAAAGGAATTGCGCGGGTTATTGGGACGAGCGTAAAAGAATATTCTTTTCTTGCCAGAAGACTTAGGGCCGGGTCTAGGATAATAAAATCGTTTGTCTACGGCTGGGATAAAGCTCACTCCTTCCATTCCGTGCCGTTGGTTTATGGCCCGCAATAATCCGGGTGTATTGATTATTCCTGTATAACCGAAACGGTAGGTCGATTCTGCGAGAGCATACATTGAACCAGCCTCATAGAAAAGTGGCTCATAGTCCTGCACGAAATAATATTTGCTCTTAGTTTGGTTATACCTCAACAATAAGTAAGCTGACATCCATATGGTCGCGAACGCGATGTCGCGTTCCGGCAGCTCATCAACTGATTGTGCCCCCGGGTTAAAATTTATGACTTCCACGTCAGCCAATCCCGGGAAATGCTTGGCTACATCTCGTTTCATCTTTTCCACGTCAAAATATTTATTATCAAAAATTACGATTGTTGTCTTGAGCCCTCGATTAGCGAACTCTTCGATGAACCGGAATATTGTATATATCCCGCCAAAGGTCACGTGGTCAAAGTACGGTACAAACCATAGCGCGCTTGAGGGCTTCATACGACTGCCAGCAGATGACTTTGAACTTTTCAGAATATCTTTTTGCGTTACACCGAACAGCGGATTAGAGAGATAGTTATAGGCTTCGCCGGGACTCAGCAAAGTTTTACTTACTCCTAGCTTCCTGTTTATAACTTTCACCGTCTTCTTGCCTAAAGAACCCGGTCCTTCGTTATTGAGTATCCAGCGGGCTTTATTGAAGTTATTGATCATAGCTATTCCTCAGGCTTGGGATCTCGCTCTCAAGATTCAAATTAGGGTTGAAGTATATGTCGCCGTAATTGAGATACGGACGGTAGCGCTTCAGTGAATTATTATAATCTGATTCTGGTGCGTTCTTGTACGAGATTACGGATTTTGATTCATAGTGGAATAGCATCGCATATGGCCAGTAGACATTTCTATACCCCTTCTCGTAGAGATCCAGCCCAAGGACGACGTCGCTACCAGCCATTATAAATTTTTCGTCAAAGCCTTTGATTTTGTCGAATTTTTCCGTTTCTACAGCCAGACAGGCGCCGGTTACCGCCAGATAATTTCGAGGCCAGTCCGGCAGCCAGAAAGGAGTCAACATGCCCAGCTTGAGATTGCGGAAAATATGCCCAGCCATCCCGGTCATGCCCAGTATGACACCGGCGTGCTGGATTGTGCTGTCCGAGTACATAAGCAGCGGACCTACCGCGCCCACTTCAGGCTGAGCCGCTACGCTTATAAGCTCTTCTATCCACTGGGGGCTTATAACTTTTGTATCATTGTTAAGAAAAATTAGGAATTTGCCTCTTGCTTGTCTTCGGCCTAAATTGTTTAGCTTTGAGTAGTTGAAGGGTTTGTTGTATTCGATTATCCTTATCCTTTTATTCTGAAGGCTACTTAGATAATCAAATGTCTCCCGTTCCTTGCTATTGTTTGAAATTAAAATTAATTCGTAGTTATCATAGGTAGATTTTTCCATGATACTTCCAAGGCAGTCCTGCAGTAGCTCAACCTTATCCCTGAACGGAATGATTATAGATACAATGGGACTGCCGGCTATCTTATATTTAATACGGTGGTTAGTGGGCCGCTCGGGAACCTCCAACGCCTCAGCTTGTATCTTATTGCGCTTAAAATAGTCGTTTATTGCCGCTCTGCCTGCTTCGTCGGCATAATTTTTTTCACCAATCTCCTTGGCTGTCGAGCCATGCGCCATTCTCATGTGGTATAGGATTTTAGGTATGTGAACGATTTGGGGGTTATGGTCTAACGCTCGTAGGCAGAAGTCATAATCCTGCGAACCATCGTATTCAGATCTTAAGCTTTTTAACTCCCTAAAAAGGTCCTTTTTGATGACGAAGAAGTGGGCCATGTAATTGGCGCTCATGAAAAGATCTGGCGACCAGTCTGGCTTAAAGAAAGGTGACATCCTGGTACGGCCGTTTTCAGTCAATCTATCTTCGTCGCTATAAAATATATCGGCTTTAGGATTCTGCTTTATCGCCGCTGCGGCTTCATTTAGCGACCATGCCGGCAGAATATCATCGTGGTCTAAAAACGCTATGTAGTCACCCTCGACGAAGGAAAAGGCTTGATTGGTATTGCCGGAAATTCCCAGGTTCTTTTTTAAGGAGATATACTTTATCCTTTGATCGGCGGCGCAAAGATTTCTGATGATATCCTTAGCCGCAGCATCAGTCGAGCCGTCGGCTACACAAAGCTGCCAGTTAGTATAAGTCTGCGACATTACAGACTCAATTAGAGGCTCAATGTACTTCCTGGGCGTATTGTAGGCCGGCACGATTATAGATATCCTGATTCCCTGATCCCCCATGATAGGACTGAGTGTAAGCGACTCATATTTTTTTACCCAGACCCTGTAATGAAAATCTGGACCTAGTGTGCCGCGTAACATTAGGAGTTTAATCCTGCCAGCCAAAATCCGTCGGCGGCTTCCTCGAGGTAGTAAGAGATTAAATAACCTTCTTAGCCTATTCACTTATTCAATCTCAAGGTCTTGTTAGCTCTAATGATTTGTTGAGCTATTTTCCAACTGCGTGATGATTTGATTGATTCCAGCTCCTGCTTGAGAGAACTATTCTCGTCCTGCAAATCATTAACCTGTTTCTTTGCCGATCGGTTCTCGTGGGCGAGATTTAAGACGTCGGCGCTGATACTATGAAAAACCTTATTTATAAGCTCATAATTTTTCTTTGGATCACTCTTAGAGGGGCCTGGTTGCATTGAATTGAGCTTGAGCGTAGAATCCTCCCCTATAAGAAAGATATACCTGTAGTATATGTCGCTAACCGATTCCAGTGTGTCCCAGTTCTGGTTATAGAATTTCTGGACTGAGTCATTCTTGCCCGAATCGCGGTATATGGTAGTTAGGAAGGTGAGCGATTGCATAAGGTTCCATAACGTAAGCTCGTTGTTGCCGATCCGCTTATATGAAACGTTTATTGCTTTAAAGATGCTTTCCAGTTCTCGAAGCTTTGGCGTCTTGTACATTATGTGCTCTTCTAGCCACTGATGGTTTTTGCCATGGATTCCCTTCCAAAGCGAGTTAACCAACTCCTCCGAAAATAACACTTCGTTATCTTCGCCGGCGAAAGGAGCCGTTAGTAAGACTGGCCCTTTAGTAACCCGCAGTGATTCTGTTATGAATTTCTTCCTCTCTACCCGAGGGATATGTTCGAAGACTTCAAACGATACGACATAATCAAAGCTCGCATCCTGAAAGGGCATTTTTGTCCCAGAGCCTTTCACGTAATTCGGCTGGTCTGAATCATAAATGTCGAGAACAGTAATCTCAGCCTGCTCCGCACTAAAGAATCGATGTAAGGAGCCATTATAGCCACCAACGTCCAGAATCGAGAATTTATTCTGTTTCTTTCGAGCGGCTAACTCATTGATTATTTCCGATACTCTAAGGTATCGGCCGTATTGATCGAAAGGCATCTTTATCAGTTTGCTATTTCCGTCCATTGATCCATTCCCCGTCTAGACCGACTAGCCCGTGAACCTGCTTATCGGAGACAACGCTGAATTTATAGTAGCGATCTAGAAAATCATAAGGGGAAGTAAGTTCGGGATCATAAACTGATACAGTCAGGGTATACTCGCCCGGTGCGAACCTAACATTAGGCAGGATATATTTGAGTTTCGAAGCTTTCCAGAGATTGGGCTTTTGGATGGTATTCGGACCCGCTATGGTCGTCCCGTTTTCATCGACAAATCCTAGGCCAACAATAATGGGGGTGTTTTTATGATCCATATGTCTTTTCAGGATGATATCTATTTCCATGCTGGAGCCGTAGTGATAGACTTCCTCCAATGTTTTCTTTTTGGGGGCATGTACGCTTTCAACCGCTATTTCTCCGGAACCCCAACGGTTCGCACCAGAAACTGAGGAAGGACCACTTAAATTCAGTCGTGAGTATTCCCCAATCGCATCAGCTGAACTAGCAACGCCTAATACCTTCCCGCCTTCCATTACCAAAACCCTGTCGCAGAATTTCTCAACATTACTCATATCATGGGTGACTAGGATGACCGTAACTCCGCTTTGCTTAAGATTTTTGAAAACTGAGTAGCATTTTCTTTGAAAGGCAGCATCGCCGACTGCCAGTACCTCGTCGAATAGCAGTATATCGCTTTTTGCTTGGATTGCGATCGAGAAGGCCAGGCGTACCTGCATGCCTGATGAATAGTTCTTAAGCTTCTGGTCCATGAATCTCTCTAGCTCGGCAAAGTCTACGATATCTTTATACATCGCTTGCATTTCTTTACGGTTAAAGCCAAGTAAGGCGCCGTTGAGATAAACATTTTCCCGACCGGTAAGTTCAGGATTAAAGCCGACGCCAAGCTCGATGAACGGAGTGAGTTTGCCGTCTACCACAACGCTTCCGGCCGACGGAGTGTATATTCCTGCCATCAGCTTCAATAGAGTGCTTTTGCCACTGCCGTTGCGACCGACGACTCCAAAAAACTCACCTTTTTTTACCTCAAAGCTTATACCACTTAATGCCTTTTGGACTTCGTAGCCCTTATTGGGTTGAAACACGTTCACGAATGCAGATTTGACTGAAGATTGTTTTTCGAGGGGCAGTTTGAATGTCTTGCTGACACTATCGACTTTGATCGCTATTCCATCCACTATATATTCTCCGCGAAGTACTTAGATTCTTTACGGAAGTAGGCTAGTCCACCAAGGAATACAACAATTACAATAAAGAAGGGAGTGAAACGGTACCAGCCACCATTGAAGACTTGATATATAGTCGGGCTCTGGTGCGTGATGGTTGAATATCGAGCATCCTGTATGGCTTGGGCCATGGGATTAAGCATGATCAATTTCTGGAAAGTCAGATTGGTTATCCTAGCTAGTGGATAGAGTATTGGTGTCAGATAAAAGCCGGCCTGCAAAACTACCTCCCATATATATCCGATGTCTCTGAATTTAACAAAAGCCGCCGATAAATATAGTGAAAGGCCGAGTGCGAATACATAAACCTCTAGCAAGAGCAGAGGGAAGTAAAAAGCTGTCTTCAATAAGTCGACATGGTTGATATATAGGAAAAATGCGACGACGATAAGATTAAGAAAAAGATTTATTAACGCCGATATACTGCTGGACAATACGATTATCCAGCGGGGGATGCGTATTTTGCGTATCAGGTCACCGCGGCCGACAATCGAACCCAGGCTTTGGACCGTCATCTCGTTGAAAAAATTCCATATGACTATACCCAGCAACAAATACACTGGGAAATGCGGCACGCCGGTGCCTATCTTTAGGAATTTTACAAATACTACATAAAGGATAATGAATATCATCAGCGGACGCAGCAGCGACCACGCATAGCCAAGTATGGAGCCCTGATAGCGCAGTTTGAAGTCAGTGCGCACTAACTCCGCAAGCAATGCGCGATTTTTTTTAGAAAAGACGTGTCCCGGTATACCAATCACTGATAGGCTATTATATAGGTGAATAAGGTGATGGAAAAGGTTTACGTCGTCATACCGAACTGGAATGGAGCGGACAGGATCCGGGCTTGTTTGGATTCGCTGAAAGCTCAGACTAAGGACCATACCGTTGTGGTAGTCGATAACGGCTCGGCCGATGATTCGGTGGATATCATCGAAAAGCATTATCCAGATGCCGCCCTAATTAAGCATTCCAAGAATTTTGGCTTTGCCGGAGGAGTCAATGCCGGCATTAAATATGCCATCGAGAAGGACGCCAAGTATGTAGCGCTGCTTAACAATGATGCTGTAGCGGATAAGGGCTGGCTGGAGAACTTGGCCGGCTTCCTGGACGACAACCCCAAGGCCGGTATCGCGGCCGCGAAAATTTGCGACTCTGAAAAAACGCACATGGACAGTACCGGTGAGCTTTATACGATTTGGGGCCTGCCTTACCCGCGCGGCAGGGGGGAAGAATACAGCGACAAGTATGACAAGGATACCTGGGTTTTCGGCGCGTCTGGCGGCGCCAGTTTGTATCGGATAAAGATGCTGAAGCAGATAGGCTTATTTGACGAAGACTTCTTCGCGTATTACGAAGACGGTGATATTAGTTTTAGAGCTCAACTGGCGGGCTGGAAAATCGGTTATGTACCAAAGGCGGAAGTTTACCACGAAATCAATGCTACCGGCGGAGCCATTAAGGGCTTTATGGCCTACCAGACAATCAAGAACTTACCGCTGCTATTATGGAAAAACGTGCCTTGGAGGCTGATGCCCAAGGTTTGGCCGCGCCTAGCGCTGGCTTGGTCCGGGATTTTATTCAGCGCTCTGCGCCGCGGTCAGTGGGCGGCTGTGCTGAAGGGCGTAATTATGGGGACAATCCTATTGCCCAAAAAAATAGCGCAGCGGTATGAAATCCAACGGAATCGAAAAGTATCACTGGATTATATTAATTCTATGATTACCCATGACTTGCCGCCCAACGCCCGCAAGCTAAGGAACTTACGTAAAAAATGGTGGAGACTGCAGGGAAAGCACGAATGAGAATCGTTATTGATGCCCGGGAATCCGGGTCAAGCACCGGCCGCTACGCGGACAAGCTGATTGAGCATATGCATAAGCTCAAGCCGGAGCATGAAATTATCGTTTTGGCTAAATCGCCGCGGGTTCGCTTTCTGCGAGAGCTGGCGCCCGGTTTTGAGGTGATTAAATCCGACTTCAAGGAGTTCACATTCGCTGAGCAGAATGGTTTGCTGAAGCAGCTGAACAGCCTGAAGCCTGAGCTGGTGCACTTTACCATGACCCAGCAGCCGGTCCGATATAAGGGAAGGAAGCTGACGACGATCCACGATTTGACCACGCTGCGGTTTGAAAATCCGGCTAAAAACCCGCTTATATTCAGAAGTAAACAGCTGGTATACGCAAGAGTTGTAAAGCGTGTAGCAAAGGAGTCGGCGGCGATAATAACGCCGAGTAAGTTCGTAAAACAGGATGTCGCGCAATACGCCAATATCAGTCTTAATAAGATAGCCGTGACCTATGAGGCGGCCGATAAGATTACCGATACACCCGAGCCGATACCGCGGCTGGCTGGCAAGCAGTTCATCATGTACGTAGGCCGGGCCACACCCCATAAGAACCTGGCAAGGCTGGTGGAAGCCTTTGCCATCCTAAATAAGAAGTATCCGGAGCTGATGCTGGCGCTGGCGGGGAAGATGGACGCTAATTATAAAAAGGTCGAAGCGCTGGCGAGCGAAAAACGGCTTGCGCATCGGGTAGTCTTTACCGATTTTGTCAGCGAGGGCGAGCTGAGGTGGATGTACGAGAATACCGCGGCCTACGTATTCCCGTCCTTAAGTGAGGGCTTCGGCCTGCCGACGCTGGAAGCCATGGTGCACGGCGCGCCGGTAGTATCCAGCAGCGCCACCTGCCTGCCGGAAATCAACGGCGATGCCGCCGTATACTTTGACCCGAAAGTTACCTTTGATATGGCTAAAAAAATCAGCGGCGTCTTAAGCGACAGCAAACTGCGCGGCCAGCTGATAAGGGCCGGCAAAACGCAGGCTGCCAGATACTCGTGGCGCGATACCGCCAAGAAAACACTGGATATTTATAATAAAACGCTTGAACATTATAAAAATACTTAACATGTTAAGTATTTTTATTCGGCGGGCAGGGGACTAGTCCTTTTCTTCGACCGGCTTGATAACGATGTGGCGGTCCCGGCCCTCGCCGAGCGATTCGGTGGTTAAACCGTACTCCTCGGCGGCTTTGTGCACTACCCTTCTCTCGGCGGCGCTCATCGGCTGAAGGTCCTTGGGCTGGCCGCTGTCTTTGACCTCTTTAAACCAGGTCTCGGCCTGTTTGGCTATCCGTTCGTTATGCTGTTTTTTGTAACCAGCAACATCGATGTTGATCCTGGTGTGGGAATAATTCTGGTTCTTGAGCGCGTTACTGACGGTGTATTGCATGGAGCGCAGGGTATCGCCGCGCTGGCCGATAAGGAAGCCGTTTAAGTGTGTGGACGGGATATCAAGCTCGATGACCTCATTGTCTTCGGTGGTAGCGTAAACATCGGTGTTTAATCCGAAAAAGGACAATAAGTCCTCTATAT